>WNGB01005763.1_pt1 | contig 18463 bp, 30 predicted proteins | sample 5400681 | NCBI WGS metagenome assembly WNGB01 (sample SAMN13153367, study PRJNA577476) | soil metagenome | isolation source: 115 cm soil or saprolite under grassland replicate 2 | place: USA:California | collected 2016-06-15 | reverse complement strand
TCCTCCAGTCTCGATAACCGGAGGCGAACCCCTCAGAACGACTTTGGACAAGTTTTCTGAGGGGCTTCGTTTATCCGCCCCTCGACAATCTTGATCAGATCGACTGGACTGGCCCTCAACTCTCGAGGTGCTGCTCAGCAACACCAACTGAAGGCGGTGGACCTCGCTTTGAAGCGAGTGCAGCGGCGCACCTGGAACGCGCATGCGCTTCTCGATCTCGTCGATGAGCGCGTTGATCTCGGCGCGCTTGGCTTCCACGCGCTGTCGGCTTGCTTCCAGCGCTGCACCATGTTCACTACGGCGCCGCGCAAGCTCGGCAACGATCACCTCTGGCCCCTCGCTCGCCAGACGCTCGACGAACGCTTTGGGATGCGTGCCAATGTCGAGCACGCTCTCGCCGGGCGCAATCTGCATGAGCAGCTGCTTCGACAGCGATCCCCAGTCGAGGTTCTCTTCGAGCGCGAAGCCCGCCCAAAGAAGCTGTTCCGTCGGCACGGGATGGATGCTCGGCGCGGGCTGCCCAAGCTCTTGCGCGATGGCGGTGGCCTTGGCGAGCGCGGCCCGCTGCGCAGCGATGTCGGCGTTGCTCTCGGCCTGCAAAGCCTTCACTTGAGCGTCGAGATCTCGCATGCGGCGAGCTCGTTCCGTGGTGCGCGCGCGAACGCCCACAGGGTCAGCCGCCTCGATCAACGCGGGAAGCTCGTCGCCGAGCGCAGCACGGTTGGCCTCGACGAGCGCAGCACGTGCCGCCTCTACCGCCCGCTGCGCGTCGTTTTTGATCGCACGCGCCTTGCGGTACTGCACCTCAAGCGCGTCGATGTCTCGCTCACCCGCCTCGTCGAGCTCTTTCTTGATCCGCTCGAGCGCATGGTGCGCGTCCCGCTGCGCCGACGTCGCCATGTCGAGCTCACGTTGCGCTCGCTCTCGCGCATCAGTCGGCTCCTCGCGAGTCCCCCCGGTCTTTGCCTTGCTCATAGCTGCCTTCTTGTCGACATTGACATTGCCCATACTCATGCTGCCTCCTCATTGCTGACAACCTCGGGCGAGACCCCATGCGGACGCTGTTCGCATGAGGCCCTCGAGCGGTCGCGCCGATCCCTCCAGCGCAAATGCTCGACCGACGTCGGAGACACCTCGCTGCCCCGATGCAGCAAAGCGATACGTCGGCGCCTGATATCCAAATTGACACCGCCCCGCGGCAAAAGCGCACGCTGCAACGTTGCGCGCGAGAAAATGACACCGCCCCTCGGCAACCTGTGACTGCCCTGCCTCCTTGACACCTTCCGCAAGAGGGGTCGGGAGGGAGGTGCGTGCATGTGGGTATGGCTCGGCTCGCCCACGGTCCCCGGGGGGACGAGCGTCGACCCTCGGGGCTGGCCACCCGAGAGCCGGGGCGTCGTTTGGGTAGACTCGTGCCTGACTGCTCACGATTTGCCCCCCCGAAAATCGAGTGCCAGCTCGCGGTATGCGGACGAAGCGGACGAACCACCGGTTAATTCCACGCGAGGGCTTTTACAAGCTGTCGATACGGGATCTTCGTCCGCATCGTCCGCTTCGTCCGCATCGTTCAGGACTCGCAGCCGAATCCCTTGATATGTCACGGTGTTAGCGTGGCCGTCTTTTTGGCGCGGAAAACCGCGCTCCGTCATGGCGTGGCCGAACCCGCGCTGTTTTTGGGGCGCGTCTCCGGCTGCCTCGGACCATGTGACGTACGCGCGATAGAGCTCCGTGGCGCCGACCTTGGCGCGCGGGTCGACGACGCACTTCTCGCTGACGAACTGGCCGAGGACGTCCATCTCGGCGCGATACTTGGCCGTCTCGTGGAGCACCGCGTCCGGGGGTTTGAGCCCGTCGCACTGCCAGGCCCGACATCCCTCCATGGCCCACGCCAGGATGCCCGGCAGCTCGCCCCGCAGCTTCGCTGGCAGCTCGGTGTCCTTGCGATCGTCGGTGAACGTTACATCGAACGGGATTAGCAACAATCGTCGCCATATGGCGAGGTCGGTGCCTCGCACTATCGGCTTATGATTGGCCGATATCCACAATTTGTGCGTCGGAAAAAATTCCCAGAAGTCCTCTCGCATCCGTCGTGATCGGATGCGGTCGCTGCCAGTGAGCTGCTTAAGTGTCACCTCTGCGAAGGCACGGCCTTTTTCGACCTCGACACAAGCCGCGACACGTCGGCCGAATAGATCAGACTGCTCCGGCGGGTGCACCTCGCCCTTTTTGGCGAGCAACAAATCCGGCGCCGCCTGGATGGCATAGTCCCCGAGCATCTCAAGAAGAGTAAGAATGAACGTCGACTTCCCGTTTGATCCGTCGCCGACCAGGAAAAACAGCACCTGCTCGCGGACGCTACCCGTCAATGAGTATCCAACAGCTCGCTGGATGAATGCGATCAGATTGGCATTGCCCCCCATGATTTCGGTGACGAAGCGGGTCCACATTGGACATTGCGCGCTCGGGTCCCAATTGATCGGCACATGACGCGTGCACATGTCCTCGCGCCGCGAGGCACGCAGTTCGCCGGTACACAGATCGAGAGTGCCATTGCGGAGTGGCAGAACCCAATGATCGCGGTCGAGCTGGTCGTGCGTGATCGCGATGCCTGGCTCAGATTGCGCGAGCCGTATCATTGCGGCGAGGCGTGTCGCGGACTCGCTCTTGCCTGCGTGGACGAAGAGATCCTGGCGCTTGCCGGGGTCGGGGATGCGCGCGGCCTCCCTGTACATATGCCGCACGGTGGCTTTGGCTGCGCGCTCGACGGCGCCGGTGTCGTCGATCCGCCAGTACCGCCCTGTCCACCCGAGCCACTTGGCCCACGCATAGATGTAATGGATGTCGCGGCCGTGACGGCGGACGAGCCGCTCCGCATTGCCCATGTCGGTGAGCGCATAGCGCCGATCGACATCCATCGCGTCCGGGTCGGGGTCATCGGGGACGTCATCGTCCTCGTGGTCGTGCTCCTCGTCGTGGGGCAGTGTCATCGTCGCTCCTGATATCGGCGGGGCCGGTCAAATCGTCGTTGCGCGCGGGCAGTGTCGAGCGGGTCGGTCGGCGGTGGCCGCTCGGCGAACGCCGCGCTGAGGAATTGCTCGATTTTGTCGAGGGGCAAAGTGTCGAGTTGCTCGAACGTGTAGGGCGTCATTGCCCACCCCGCGCCCGCAAAAAGCTGATCACATCGGCGAAGATGAATCGCGGTGAGTCGCCGACCATCACACACGGCGCGCCTCGGCGCCGCAATCTATCGATCTGCGGGATCGAGCACGCCAACGCTTGCGCGAGACCCGCACGGTCGAGCAGTGGCGCCGGCCCCACCGTCGTGGCGGGCACGAGCTCGGCGATTGCTTCCGCGATGATCTCGGTGAGCGTGTCGACGTCGGTGACGATCGTGGGATTGCCGACCCCGAGTCTCGTGTTAAGCTTCGTCGCCATGCACGTCCTCCACGTCGAGCGCCTCCGCGACCGATTCGGCGGCCGCGAGCTCGTCCCGCAAAACCTTGATGTAGACCAGCATTGGCATTGCCCCAGCATGTCGGCGCAGGGCCTTAAGGAGCGTCTCTTCCGAGGGTCGCGGCCGATTGCCGCCGATCGCTTCTTTCGGGAAGGCGATCAGGTACGTCCTGCCCCCGACGGTAACCTCCGCGTCCCGCAGCTCGCCGCCCATCGCTTCGACATAGCGCCTAAGCGTGTTCGATTTGACGACCCCACGTTGTTCGAGCTTCGCAACCCCGGACTCGGTCGTGCCCATGCGCTTCGCGACGAGATCTCGCGAGACGCCGGTCAAAATCCGCAATTGGCGCAGCGTCGCGGGGGGTGGACACGAGTGTCCACCCCCCGAGGCGGGGGCCTTCACGCTCGCACCCGGGGCGCTGGCGAGAACGAGCTGGCTTTCGACGGGAGCGACGGCGGCGGCAACGTGATCCCCAGCTCGTGCGCGGCCGCCTGGATGCGCGCGAGGGCAAGGGGCGCCACGTATTCACCGCGGATCGCGCGGTAGCACGTCCGGACATCGGCGCCGGCCGACGCTGCGAGGCGCAGACAAAGAGCGCGGTCTGGACCGTGCGGATATCGATTTTCGCGGGGCGAGCGAGACATGCCGGTACCTTAGGCGCCCCCACGCGGGACGCTTTACACGTCAGACGTGCCGCCGCGTGTAAAGGCGCTGGCTTCGCAAGCCATGCAATTGAAGGGTTTTACGGCTTCAGGTTCGCTCGGCTCTGAGCTTGTGCTGACGGTGTTTGATTGTCGCGATATGGATTCGCTTCCGAGTTTCGCCGATGGCGCGGCACTCGGCCTGGAAGAGGTTTTGCGATGCCTTTGGCCTATGGAGGAATCGTTTGGCGGCGTCTGAGCGTTGCCCGGCGAGTAGACTGAGGAGCGCCAGGTCACGCGTCGCGGGGGGGCGATGCGTCCACCACCAGCGGTCCGGCTTATCGTGCGTGAGGACGATCGCCGTGCGAACGGGAGGGGGCTCGTCGACACCTGGCGAATGAGACAGCGCGCTAGCCGATCCATGGTCGGCGAAGAGGGATCGCATCGCTTGCGCGTATTCATCGTCGGCTTCCGGATTCGCGATCAGGAACTCACGCGCAGCCCTGAGTCCCTCGATGACTTTCCGGTACGCGGCGGGCGCCTTTGGATCGAGCCGGAGGCTCGCCCGAAGGTACGCGGCCTGCCCGTCGTCCCACCACTCAAAGCCGGCGATGCGGTTGACTTCGGATTTGCACCAACAGAGCAATTCGGCCTCGATATCCCGTCTTTTTCTCATGTTGCGCGCGTCCCGCCAGCCTCTTACACGCGGCGGCGTGCTCGACGTGTAGAGCGTCTCGTGAACCGTGCGCCCATTGTACCCCGCGCCTATCGCTTAAGCACGGGCGCAAAGGAAAAAGACATGGAACACCGCGAAATTATCATCGACGCACTCGAACGAATGGATCACGCGCGGAGCGTCGGGCGCGTACGGTCAGTGACCCTGGTCCACGTCGGGGGCAGCCGGAGGGAGGGTCTGACTGGGACCTTACGGCCGACGCTCCATGGTCGGGTCGCGATCGTGGACGTGCACTGGCCTTTGCATGGCGACTTATCTTTTCGGTGTACGGACGGCGCCCAAGGAGAATGGAGCAGGGGGCGGTGGTGCCCCGCTGCGCGCGCTAGCTGGCGCCTGCGACGGGCGGACTGCGCAGCGTTCCGCGAGGTAGCCGACAGCATGAGTGGCGCCGTTGCACGCCGTTGCACGCCGTGATACGGTAAGGTTGCATGCCCGAAAAGCCAACGATCGGGATCCGGTTCACCCCCGAAGAGATCGAGCTACTCGACACACTTGCGGCGAAGGAGGAGCGCAACCGTTCCGACGTCATTCGTCGGGCGATACGCGCCTACGCCGTCGCGATCGGGGTGAGCTTGGCGCCCAAGCGTAGGAGATCGGGCAAGCGCTGAGAAAGTGGGGCCGGCGTGGCTGACACCACCCGACCCCTGGTCCAACCACAGTATGAGTGAGGTCGAACATGCCTACAGTAGTCGAGTCAGAGCTCGGGGGCGCGCTTTCGCGCATCGCCGAGGAATTCCGAATCAGGGCGGCCGCCGAGAAGGATTACCGCGCTGGCACTTTCTACATCGCCTTGGAGGTCCTGCGCATTCGGTGGGAAGCACATGCCTGGCCTGCCGAAGCCATCGAAGCGGGGGCAGGTGACCGCCGATGAGCGACCACCCCACGACGCCCGTGCCCCTCAGCCCCGCCGAGCAAGCCTTTTGCAAGGCTGCCGAGCACGCCGAAGCCACCTCCCGCCAGCTTGCCCAAGAGCTTCGCAGGCGGCCCAGCCTGACGCTGCTACTGGCCGATCTGCAGGCTGCCCAAGAAGAGCTCGAAGCGGCCCGCGCCAAGCTGCATGGGGACGCCCGATGACCCGCGCCATGGATGGAATGATCGACGTGGCGCGCGAGGCCTGCCGCCAGGCCATAGCGCGCGGCGACTCTTGGGCCGACGCCGTAGATCGTGCTCTCAGTGCCGCGGGGTACCGCACTCTGGACCCGTGCGAGTACGGCGCGCCCCAGGACACGCGTCTCGTCGCCGTGGTGGACGACTACGGCCCCGTCGGGATCTGGTGCCACGACGACGGTTCGTGGTCGGCTGGTCCTATCAGCCCCGTTGAGGTGCGCCACGCCCGCTGGTGCGGGGAGGACGAGTCGTGATGGCCCGCCAGCTGGCTTGCCCGCGGTGCCTCCAAGTCGTGACGCTTCTCGGATCGACGGACCGCATGATCGCGCATCGGTGCGGTCATGGTCTTCCTTGCATCGAAGCGGCGGACGGGCGTCCCTCGTGCAGCGCTTGCGCCATGGAACGCGGCGCGCCGGAGAAGTTCGAAGCAGCGCAAGCCACCGCCCCCGAGACGGTCTACCTCGAGCGCTTGGAAGCAGGACTCGAGCTCGCCCGCCAGGCCTTGGAGCGCGTGCGCACGGATGCGCGTAGCGCCCTGCAGGACGTCACCAGCGCGCAGCACATAATTGGGGCGCTGCGGCGCTTGCTAATACCCTGACGCTCAGCTTTGGCGCGTGGCAAGGGGTGCGGTCCTTCGGGGTCGCACCCCTCAGCGCTTGCGCCCCTTGCGCCCTGCCCGTGGTGGCTCCGTGAGCTTCCGCGGCTCGAAGTCGTCGATCATTCGCTCACCTTCGGCATCGGTGGTGGACGAAGCATCGAGCCGTCGCCGCGCCGCGTGGTCCGCGCTAACAGATCCTCGGCGCGGGCAGTTCCACGGTCGCGACGGGTGGAGTATCCGCCGAGGCCCAACGATCCGGCGTACGGCGGATTGAAGGTAGGCGAGACGGCGCTCCCTCGCATTGGCTTGCGTGCTGCCTTGGGCTTGCGCGCAGTCATGCTCCCCCGGCAACGCGCACGTATCGCGCGGACAACGTCAACGTCTCGCCTGGCAAGGCCACGCGCTGGCGAGGTCGCGCCAGCCTCAAGCGGAGCCTCACCGCGTAGCAACCGCGCCGCTGGGGGCCGGCGATGAAGACGGGGACCCAGTCGTCGTCTCCGCCCTCGAGGGCCCCTCGATTGATCGACCCATCGTGAACCTTGATCATCGCTTCACCCGAAAGCCGCCGTCGACGATCGCCTCCATCGTCTCGAAGTCCTTCTCGTCGACGTTCATCATGGCGCACAGCTCTCGCTCGACTTGGGAGATGTCGGCGCGGGCCACCGTGCCACCTTGGGGCAGCGAGAAGGTGACGCAGCCATCGTCGTCGACGGCGCCGTCGAGGGCCAGCACGGACTCGAGTGGCACGCTCATCATGTGGGCCACGCTGGCGAGCTCGTCGAGGTGCTGGAGAGACTCGACGCCCGCCGCGGCTTGCAGATCGGCAACGATGCGTTCCATCTGCCGCACGCTCATGGACTTGCCAGGGGCGCCATCGGGCAAGTTGTCGTGGCGCCGCTTCTTGGCCTTTCTTTTGAGCTCCTGGCGTTCATCCGGTGAAAGCTTGCCAGGCGGCGTCTTCGCTTCCTTGGTCTGGTGCGGCGAGAGCCCCGCGGCTTCGGCGACTGACGCGCGGGTCTGCAACTTCGGGTGGTCACCTGCCCGAGGTTCGCGGTCGGTGCGTGCGCCCTGCTTCGGCTCGATCTCCTTCAGCAGCTCGCCGACGCGGCGGACGGCGCGGCCTTTGACTAGCGTCGGGCCGGCGGTGACGTGCGCCCTGTTGAAACGGTGCGCGTACGTGGCGAATATTGACATGCTCATGACTGACCTCTCTTTGACTATGGGGCTACCTGTAATGTCGTGACTTCCCGCGCGTGCGCGGCATGCTGGTCCGCGTCGGGAGCTCGAGTCGGATCCCCAACATGTTGGCCGCCGAGACGATCGCGTCCTTTGCCCACGGCGAGACGGACGCACCGGCGACGTAAGCTTCGGCCGTTGCCTCGTGGACGTCGGCGGCTTGCGCCAGGCGGGCGATGATGTCGCGCGTCATGCGGCCACCACCTCGTAGCGGATCGCGTGGGGCCACCCTCGCCGGATGGCGTTCTCCGCGGCCACCCGCGCCGCTGCCTCGGCTTCTCGCCAATGCGAGTAGGCCAGCCCCCGCGTTGCCGGATCGTCGACGATCGCCATACGCCCGCTGCCAAGCGTGAGAAGGCACACAAGCTCCCAGCGCACGGGTGCCTGCGGCTGGCGCTTACGAGGCCGGCCCCGCTTCTTGGCCGGCTTCACCTTGCGGTAGTCGACGCCTCGACTCATCGGCCCCGCCGCCCGCTGTCGTACTCGTCATCGAATCCGCCACGCGCCACCCTCGCAGCTGCCGCCAGCTTCCCCGCTCGATCGAGGCGCAGCGTCACGCGGCCAGCCAGGAACTCGGCCATGCGCCGGTCAGCCAGGTCGCTGAGAGGCACGATAACCCCTGCCGCGATCAGATCGTCTCGCAGGGTCCTCATGGCGCCCCCGAGGCAAGCCGCTCGATCGCGCCGGCGGGCAACCCGAGGGCTAGACGGCAGAGGTCTGGACCGCTCTCGGCGAGGCTTAAAAACCAGCCTCTCCGCGCCCCCAAACCGGCTAGGACGCCCTTTCCCTCGTCGGACGGGTTGGCGGTCGTCCCGTTGCCGATCAGCGCGTCTACGGGCTTGCCGGCACCGCGCGCCAGGATGTCCGGCGCCGCAGACTCGCCCCACTCGGGCCACACATCGTCGTCGCCATCAAAATCAAACGGCACAGCGATTTGGCACGGCGTGGCTATCTGTGCGAATCCGTCGCTATCTGCAATGACGGTGCCGCGGCCATTGACCGCATCAGTCGGCGATTGAGGAGGCGCCAGCCTGCTTCCCAAGCTCGGGGTCGCGGGTTCGAGCCCCGTGTCCCGCTCAAATTCCTCGGCATTTCATGCTTTTTTGTCTCTGACCGTGACCCGACACGCTGTCGGCGAGCTTGTGTTGTTGGTCTGAAAGTCCCGTGGCATGATCTTCGCTGATAGCGAGGAAGAACCAGACATGTCGCGCCACATCGAATCCGCGGATCTGCCCGAAGACATCGCTCGAATGGCGGAAGCACAGGTGGCCGCCGGGCGCTTTGCGACGGTCGAAGACGTCGTGCGCGCCGGCGTCGAGGCGCTCGCGCAGATGGAGCAAAAGCGCGCCGCCATACGCGCGGCGCTCGACGAAGGCGAGCGGAGCGGAATCTTCGAGGGCGATGCTTTCGCGAGCGTACGGTCTGAACTTGGCTTGGCGCCTCGATAGCGAGCTGTGACCGTTCAGTTCACCTTCGGAGCGCGCGGCGACTTGCGCGACATCGCGATCTCCACCCTCGACAGGTGGGGTTCCAATCAGTGTGACCGCTATCTGAACCTCCTGCAGGAGCGTTGCCAGCAGGTCGCCGAGATGCCGGAGCTTCGTCGTCCTTCTTCCGACTTTCCACCGTATTGCCGCCTGCTCGCTGGCATGCACGCGGTTTTCTATCGCCCTCTCGACGAAACCTCGATTCTCGTCGTCCGCATCCTGCACGCGTCCATGTTGCCCGAGCTGCACTTGCCGGACTCGGATGAAGATGTCGGTGACGACGACTAGAGAGTTCCCACCGGAGCGGTTCGATATTCGAGAAACTCGTGACCTGAATCGTGACCCGACACCACTGGAAACGAAGGAAAACGGAGGGTCCGCGGGGCGCTACGCCCAAACGTCGAATGTGGGATTTTCCCGGCCAAAAGGGCGATTCCGACCTCTTTGCCGTCCAGGGAAATTCGCAAGCGTAAGAGCGCCGGGCGCTAATGTTGTGCTGTTTTCGGGGCCAGAGTTCATGGTGGCCGAGCCAGCGCCATTGGACTGGAGAAGAAACGGGGCGCTTTTCAGGTTGCTCGAGTTCCAAGAGGTGGTGGGCACCCTCCACGGTTAGTAATTTGCACCAGTAGGCTCACCGTAACCGTCCGGCCGACGCCGTCGTGACGCAGCGTCATCGTCACCCTTCGTCTCGCGCCGCAGCCCACGCGCCTGGCAGCAGCTCATCGATGGCGCTCATCGGGTGATCCTGCAACACGTGCCAACACATCGACGAGGTATTGGAAGGGATTGATTGCGCGCGCCGCGCAGGTGGCAACGAGCGAGTCACCCCGGCGAAGCTCACGCCGGCGTCGCCGTGGTGGACGACTGTTGACGCCGACCGTCGGCGCCGACATACGATTCTGACCCGACTCCGATGACGCCGCGAACCGCAGAAACGGACGCCTACTGGCTCACGTACCGTGCAGCACGAGGCGTCGGGCATGACGATTACGAGGTGGTCTCGATGGGAGACAGCCCCGCGATGGCCGACGAGCTGGTCGATCTCATCGTTCGCGGGCTGAAGCGCGCGACGGCCTGTCTCCTGCGCGATGTGACGGTCCGCGGCGACCCGATGCCGATCGTCGGGAGCCACGTGATGGTCATCGACGGCGCCGGTCGGTCGCACTGCATTTGGCAGACCACCGAGGTCACAATCAAGCCGTTTGCCGAAGTCGACGACGCGTTCGCGTGGGACGAGGGTGAAGGCGATCGCTCCCGAGCCGACTGGCTCGACGGGCACCGGCGCTACTTCGAGCGCCAAGCCGCGCGCGAGGGCTTCGTATTCGACGATCGCACGGCGACGGTGTTCGAGCGTTTTGCCGTTGTCTGGCCTGCTCAGGGCACGAGCGCAAAACAGTAGATCCCGCCGTACCCACCCCCCGATCGTGACGGATGGGATCATTCGCGCCGTACAAGGAGCGGTTGTGTACACGTTCATCTGGTTCGCATCGATGAAGGGTGTATCGGCGATCGAATCATTTGTCGGCCCTCACTTTTTCGCAAAGAGCAAGCATCGTTGAAAGGCGCGCAAAGGGTGATGTGCTTCGTCTGGACATTCGGTGCGCGCGACGACGATGGCGGCCTCGACGTCGCGTACGTCGTCGCCGAGGATCGCTCCGGTGCGACTCCGAAGACGTTGCTCGAAGGCACCAAGGGCGTGCTGCTCGTCGGACGGCTACAGCGGTTGCGTGTATTGGGAAAGAACGGCTCGAAGTTTCTGGCCCAAGTACGTGGACGCCGCGATGAGAAAGCTGACCGACTTCTTCGGCAAGGCGCTGAAGGTCTAGCTCCAATGTGCCGGCAGCGTTGCACCGCATTGCTCACCCTATTGATCCTGGGGAGCACCATGACAACCGCGTGTAAGAAGGGCACGGCGCCCTCCACGTCGGCGCCTCTGATGATCCAATCACAAGGGAGTTTCGCGGTTGGTGGAACCGTGGTCACGAACCCGGGCACGTTCGATCCGTACAAGCCGACGGCGCCACGCTGCACGGTGACCACGCGTACGTATTCTACCAGGTCCCGGTCGACCCGCGCCGCTTGCCGCTCGTCTTTTGGCACGGCGCCGGCCAATTCTCGAAGACGTGGGAGACGACGCCAGACGGACGCGAGGGGTTCCAGACGATGTTCCTTCGTCGCCGATTCCCCGTGTACCTGCTCGACCAACCGCGACGCGGCAACGCCGGGCAAGGCACGGTGCCGCACACGATCCCCGCAACACCGGACGATCAGATCTGGTACGGCATGTTCCGCTTCGGGGTCTGGCCGAACTACTTCCCCGGGGTACAGCTCTCACGCGACCCCGAGGCCCTCAACCAGTTCTTTCGCTCGATGACGCCCAACACCGGCCCGTACGATGCGAAGGTCAACACAGACGCTGTCTCGGCGCTATTCGACAAGATCGGGCCCGGCATCCTGGTTCCAACCCAATGATCCTGCACGTACCTCAGGCGCGTCCGTCACGTTCGACCCCGGCGCTCGCACGGCGTGGCATGCCCACCCATTGGGCCAGACGCTCATGGTGACGGCAGGCACCGGCTGGGTGCAACAGTGGGGCGAGCCTGTCCAGGCGATTGAGACGGGCGACGTCGTCTGGATTCCGCCCGGCATCAAGCACTGGCACGGTGCCACGGCAAAGGCGGGAATGACTCATATCGCGATTCAAGAGCAGCTCGACGGCAAGACCGTTGAGTGGATGGGACCGGTCAACGACGACCAGTACCCGAAGTGAGCAGGTGGTGGGCGATCGCTATTCGGCGCAGTTGGCCGCTCTCGTAGGACGATGAAACTCGAGCCCGCTGTCACGCAAACGCGACACGAACAGGAGGACACCATGGAGCACACGGTTTTGAACAATGGCGTCAAGATGCCCCTTCTCGGCTTCGGCGTGTTTCAGGTCCCCGATCTCGCCGAGTGCGAGCGAAGCGTCGAAGAAGCGTTGCGCGTCGGCTATCGGCTCGTCGACACCGCCGCCGCTTACCGGAACGAGGAGGCCGTCGGCAATGCGATCCGACGAAGCGGCGTCCCCCGCGGTGAGATCTTCGTCACCACGAAGCTCTGGGTCGAGGACGCCGGGTACGAGAAGACGAAAAAGGCATTCGATCGATCGATCCAGCGCCTCGGGCTCGATGTCCTCGACCTCTATCTCATCCACCAGCCCTACGGCGATGTGTACGGGTCGTGGCGAGCGATGCAGGAGCTGAACCGCGAGGGTCGCATTCGTGCCATCGGCGTCAGCAACTTCCAACCCGATCGCCTGATGGATCTGATCGTCCACAACGAGATCGTGCCCGCGGTGAACCAGATCGAGACGCATCCGTTCAACCAGCAAATCGAAGCACACGAGTTCCTGCGCGAGAACGGCGTGCAGCACGAGTCGTGGGGACCGTTTGCCGAAGGGAAACATGACATCTTCAAGAACGAGCTGCTTCGTTCGATCGGCGCGAAACACGGAAAGTCGATCGGGCAGGTCATCCTTCGTTGGCTCGTGCAGCGCGGCATCGTCGCTATCCCAAAGTCCGTCCGCAAAGAGCGGATCGCCGAGAACTTCGACGTGTTCGATTTCGAGCTCAGCGTCGAAGACACGCAGGCGATCGTCGCGCTCGATACGAAGACGAGCAGCTTCTTCGATCACCGCGACCCGAAGGTGGTGAAGCGGCTCGGCCAAACGAGAGGAATCAGCTGAGGGCGCGGCTAAAAGCCGCGGCGACCTGATCGGTCGTCTACGCTAAAGCACCGACCGCGCCAACCGAGTCGGAGGTTCCTGTACGGCTCCTGCCTCGCGGGTGAAAGGCCCGTGAGGGGCCTTTTTGGATTCGGTTGCGCGGGGCGATCGATGGAGAATGATGCTACCCGCGCCGGGCTGCCTCGATGGTAGCGACGTCGATCTTCTTCATCGACATCATGGCCGAAAAGGCTCGCTTTGCTGGAGGGCCACCAGCGGCAAGGGCATCCGTGAGCGCACGCGGCGTAATTTGCCAGGAAAGGCCCCAGCGGTCCTTACACCACCCACAGGCGCTCTCCTGGCCGCCGTTCTTGACGATCGCGTTCCAGTAGCGGTCAGTCTCTTCCTAATTGTCCGTGGCGATCTGAAACGAGAACGCCTCGTTGTGCTTGAATTGCGGGCCGCCATTGAGACCGAGACAGGGAATACCCAAAACGGTGAACTCCACCGTCAGCACATCGCCTTCCTCGCCGCCCGGAAAGTCACCCGGCGCCTTGTGAACGGCGCCCACTTCACTGTTCGGGAAGGTGGCGGCATAAAAGCGCGCCGCCTCTTGCGCGTCCTTGTCGAACCAGAGGCAGATTGTGTTCTTCGCCTTCATGTTGGTATCCCTCCTTGTGTTCCGATCTGCTTGAAACTGACAGAGTTTCAACGTGAGCATCAGGCTAGCGAATTCCGTGCCCAAACGGTGAGGTCACCAGCGGTCCCCCGCCGGCGTATCGCAGCCGGCTCAGCCCCTTCGAACAGATCCCGTCGATCGACGACGACGGGTTGGTGTTGTCCGAATCCGCCGCCATCCTCGTCTACCTGGCGAAGGAGTCCGGCCGCCTGATTCCCGGCGACCCCGCTGGCGAGGCGCAGGTGGTGCGCTGGTGCTTCGCCGCGATGAACTCGGTCGAGTCGCCAAAGTCGCTGACATGGATCGACATGTCGAGCTTGTCAGCGACGCGTTGCAGTTGATGCTTCCACACGTGCGACCGGTAGTTGTTGCCGCCCCCGGCGTCGGCGGTGATGAATATCTCGCGCGCCTCGGGGCAGCGCTTGGCGCCAACTCGACTCCACCAGGCCTCGATGGACGTCACCGCAAAGACCGGCGTGTCGTGGTCGACGCCGACGCTGACGAAGCCTTCGTTGGCGGCTAGATCTCTTCCGCGTAGTGAAGAGCCAGGGGGCCGACCGCGAGATCGACGACTTCATGACGGTCCCAAACTCGCGCCCAGGGTGACGAGAAGCTCGTCCAGTTGCTCGAACGTCTCGCTCATTCCAGACTTCTCCCCGGAGGCCATGGCAGCGTCGAGAGCTTCCTTCGAGGGATAGAGCTCGTGCATGACCAGCAGCGTCTTGCCGCCTTTTTCCTCGAAGGTCACCGTGGTGACGGCGCCATCGTCATCACCTTCGTCGTTCGTCCAGACGAGGCGCGAGTGCGGTGTCACTTCGAGGTACTTACCGAAGAATGCCATGGGCTTTGAGGCATCGGGGCCGAACACGAGCCGGTACCCACCCCCGACACGGACGTCCATTTCGCAGGAAAGCAGGGACACGCCAAACGACTTCGGTATCCACCACCGCTTGAACAGCTCGGGCTTGGTCCACGCCTCGAACACGATGCGCGCCGGGCCGTTGATGGTTCGCGTGACGACGAGCTCACGCTCGGACTTCCGTTCCACCATCGTGCGGTTCTTCTTGGGGGTGGGCTCACTCTCTCTTCTTGCGTCCATCGAATTTCTCCTTCCGTTTCAGTTCCTCGACGACCTTGTCCAACTCGTCGAATCGTAAGTCCCAGAGCTGGCGGTACCTCTCGATCCATGCCGTCTCTTCCTCCAGTCGGCGCGGGCCGAGCTTGCAGGTCCGCACGCGCCCGACCTTCTCGGTGGTGACGAGACCGGCCTGCTCCAAGACGCCGACGTGCTTCTTCATGCCCGTCAGGGTCATGTGGAACTTCTCGGCAAGGTTCGTGATCGAAGCGTCGGCACGTCCGAGCTGCTCCAGAACGCCGCGTCGGGTGGCGTCCGACAGCGCGGCGAACGAGGCATCGAGGCGGGCCCTCAAATACTGAACCATTCGGTTCAGTATTTAACGTACGGATTGGCGGCATGCAAGGGAAGGCCGAGCGCACGCTGCGTTGCCGGCCGCCTTCACCCCCAAATCGACCCCATTTCGATGCAGATTCGATCGACTCGGCGATCCCCAGGCCCTTAGCAAGCTCCTCGGCTACCGCCTCCACGGTTCCGCCTTCGTCCTCAGAGTCGACGAGCATCAGCGGCAACTCGCGGACGCGCTGCGCGAGCTCGGCGCGCGCGCGACATCCGAGCCATCCTCGAGATCCTCGCGGCAGAGGTCGCCACAGAGCAGCGTATTCGCTGGCTGAAACGGTCCGCTCGAGCGGAAGCATGCACCGAAAGCGGTGCTCGCCGGCGGAGTGAGAGAACGTCGAATGGATCGCGCCCTAGTAATCGCCGAAGACGTCGACCGCGCGCTCGATCCGCCCGCCGCGGTCGAAGTCGAGGACAAGGGCGAAGACGGCTTCGACCGACACGCCTTCGGCTCGCGAGTTGTCGACGAACGTCGCGGGCGCCCACAGCTGGAGTCCGTCCTTGGCAGCCGCTGCTCGTGGCCGCTCAAACTTGTCGAAGAGCCGTTCCCAGGCGATCGATAGGCGTCTGCCCTTGGGGCAAGTACACACCGGCCGTGCTCAGAGACTACTCCTGCGCGGCGAGCAGCATGTGGCTGTTCACCGGCGAGAACCTCTCGGGGGACGAGCTCTGCCTCTACCAAGACCCGAAGTCGGAACGGATGTCGACCGAGGAGATGTGGCGCTGGGATCCTGTCGGACCGCTCTATCAGGGGCCGAGCTGGGTGAGTAAGATTCGCTCCTTCTGGGGTGGCTCCGAGTACGTTTCCAAATTCAATTGGGCTGGCGGCTGCTGCACGAGCCCGGGCCACTGCTTCGAGGGGCAAACCTCGTCGACGTTCGTCGGCTGCGGCTCCTGGATCCCCGCGTGCACGGGGTACTACCACTCATTCGATCGCAGAGATACGGTTTCCCAGTGCGTGTCGGTCGCGCAGAGGATCGGCCTCCAATCCTATTCGCATTTCTAAGGAGCGCGGCAAATTGGCCCGTGCAGCGCCAGTTGAGCCGCATCGAAGTTCGATGAGTCGAACGCTCGCGATCATCGGTTGGATCCCGATGGCGGTCGTCTCCGCCTGCGGCGGCGCGCCGGACGATCGCGAGCCCTTTGCCGGCGCGTGGTCCCCGATGGGGGCACCGGGCCAACGGATCATCCACCTTTGGTACGCCGATGGCGGCGAGGTCGCGACGCCCGACGCCGTGTGCGGCGGCCGCGCTCCGCCATCGTACGAATGCGCCTTCGCGGATTCGCGCGGGGACTGCCAGGCCGCGGTCCAGGTCTATCTCGCGCGCTGGTACCAGCCGTTCAATGTCCATTTCACGATCGTGGATCCTCCCGCTGGTGTCCCGCACGATACGGTGATCATCACCGCCAACGGCGACTGGTGCGGCTTCGTGCCGGCCGGTCTCGCACCAGTCACCTGTGATGCTGTCGCGTCCGGGACGGCTTGGGCATTTTCTTGTGGAAAGTCAGCCGAGCAGTGCGCCGCCATCGTCGCGCAGGAACATGCGCACCTCATTGGTCTAGAACACACGGACTCTCCGCGCGACGTGATGTTCAATCCCGTGTGCAGCGACTGCATCGGATTCGAAGATCGTGAAAACAGAGTCGTTGGCGGGAGGTGTCGCGAACAGCAGAACTCGTTCACCCTCATGATGCAGCGGCTCGGGCCCAGACAGGACGGCCCGTGACGCACCCGGGCCCCGGTGGCGGCGCAGGCGGCGAGGTTAGTGAAGCTGCTCGCCATGGTCACGAACCCTGCTTCATTGTGCGTCCTCCTTTTCACAACCCCGGAAGCCGGAGCGTCCTTCGTTCCTCGAGCCCACCGTGATTCAGCGGGCGCCGAGCCATGATGCGTTGGGCGGCGGCCCGGACGGCCTCCGTTTCGAGTGCCGCAACAGGGATCTGCCACGGGGCGAACGGCATGAGCTGTGTTGCCGGCAGGGTGCCCTGGTCGATGAGCCGCCGAACCGACTCGACGCCGATCTCCAGACGGCGTGCAGCTTCCTCCTGTGAAGCGGTCTCAGGTCGTTGCACTGTCGGATCGAAGGCGGTGATACCGAGTCGCAGGCGGAGCTCGCGAACGCTCGCTTCGGTCCACGAGGATTTGTCCGAACTTTTGCAACGCATGCAGTTCATCGTCATTGCGACGGTGCTGTCGGGCCAATGACCGCCGAGCTTGCGAAGCACGTCGACGGCGCTCGGCGCTCGGTTGGCGAGGTCAGATTGTGCCGGCATGCGCGCGAGACGGAGCTCGGTGTGCACGCCGCCCTGCCAATGGATCGTCAGGACGGTTTCGCGATTGACCTCGTCGCGACCCACGACCACTTCGCGGATGAGGATGTGAACGAGTCGCTGCTTGGTTCGCATCTCGGCGCCGGGCGCGTTCCACACCGCGACCAAGTCTCGCCCGAGTCGAAGCAAAGTCTCGCGATCGAGCTCCGGAGCCGAGCGTGACGCGTCGCGTGCCTCGGTGAGACGTTGTTCGATCTGTTGAACACGTTCGAGCGCGGCCTCCCAGCGTGCCTCCAGCTCGCGCGCGACGTGACGTTTATCGGGATCGACCGCGCGGTGCCGCCGCGCTTCGAGCGCGGCCTCGTACTTCGCCTCGTCCAGCTCTCGCTCGATCGCGGAACATATGTCTTCGTGGCTTTTCCTTGTTCGGTGCGATGCCTCGAGCGTGGCGTCGATCGCGTACGGGGTGAGCGCCTCGGTCAACCGTTCCGCGACCGCCGCGTCCAGGCGCACGCCGCCAACGGACAGACAGCTCTTCTTCCCTTCCGACGAGCCGCCCACGCATTGATAGCGATGTGGGCGTCGCGCCCGCCCACCGTAGTTCAGTCGCAGCATTCGGCCGCAGCGGCCGCAGCGAAGCTTGCCCGTCAGCAGTGCGCGTCCTCCGCGGCCAGCTTTCCGATCAGGGGTCTTGATCCTGTGCGCGTTCTCGGACATCTCGACCTGGTTCTTCTCGAACTGCTCCCATGAGATGTAACCCGGATGATGATCTCGCAGCAACACGCTCCATCGCTCGCGTGGACGCCGATGGCCGTCGCTCTTGACGGCGCGACCGTTGACGATGCGCGTGCGGTGCTCACTACGACCAAACACGTAGGCACCTGCGTAAATCGGACTTTGCAGCATGCGCAGAACCGCGCTGTAGTTGGGTTCGACCCAGTCGATGCGACGTTGCGCCGCGCTCCGGCGGACTGCGGGCAAGGTGAGCTTGGCGGTCAGCAACCAGAGAAGCACCTGGCGCGCGCTGTGTAGCTCGCCGAACTTGCGGAACACCAGATGCACCGCCTCCGCGACACG
>WNGB01007049.1_pt1 | contig 18466 bp, 18 predicted proteins | sample 5400681 | NCBI WGS metagenome assembly WNGB01 (sample SAMN13153367, study PRJNA577476) | soil metagenome | isolation source: 115 cm soil or saprolite under grassland replicate 2 | place: USA:California | collected 2016-06-15 | reverse complement strand
CGACCATCGGCGTGATTCCGCCGCATCGGCCACCTACGACGCCAACGACCGCCAGACCGGCATCACCTACGACAACAACGGCAACACGACCGTCGCCAGCGGCGCCACCTATGGCTACGACTTCCTCAACCGCCTGACCAGCGCGACGGGGAGCATCACCCTCAAGTATGACGGCGACGGCACTCGGGTGCAGGAGACCGCCGGCAGCGCGATCACCAACTATCTGATCGATGACAACAACCCGACGGGCTACCCGCAGGTGGTGGAAGAGCTGGTGAGCGGCGTGGTGCAGCGCACCTACACCTACGGCCACGCACTGATCAGCCAGAACCAGGCCAGCGGCGGTGCGAGGCCGAACAATTATCGTTTCGCCGGCGAGCAGATCCACGCCGCGCTGGCAACTGCCAAAGAGAGCGGGCGCAACCAGGTGGCGCTACCGCCAAACAAGGAGATGGTGATGAAGTCGTACTACTACCCGGCTTCAAGCATGCGCAAGCTGCGGGCGCTGGCTTAGCGGCTGGGCCGCAAGGATTCGCCGCTGCTACGCGAGGCGCTCGACGATCTGTTTCGTAAACACGATGTTCCATAAGCTCGTCGGTTGGGAGGGTGCAGGAAGGGCAATCGGTTCTTCTTGCACCTTCCTGAGGGGGGCGGTCGCCTACGCGGCGGCAGGGAGCGCCCTCAGACCCCCAGCAAGGGATGCAAACTGCTGATGGCATGCAGGAGTACGTGCCTCGATAGCATATGTTCTAGCGCGTGCCGGTGACACAATTCTAGCGCGCGCTTGACGGGTCGGTTCGACGGCAGTAGAATCAAATGGACGTGGCTATGATAGCTCTGGAGCGATGAATGAAGTTGGAACGACGGGTGTCGCTGCCCTGGCTGATCGCCGGCACCCTCGTATTATGTGTCTGGTGCAGCTTTTTGAGCGGCCTGAGCGGCTGGATCATGGGGCGAGATCTGACGGCGCGCGAGCAGCATGCCATGTACGAAACCGCGGTCGCGGCGCGTGCCGACCTGCCGCAGCTCGGAGTCCTGGTGACGCGGCTCGATCGCAGCGGCCCAGCTCAGCGCGCTGGGATCGCGCGCGGCGATATGATCACCGCCTTCAATGGCGCACACCTTGAGGATGCGCGCGATCTGCGCGCCCAGCTCGACGATTTTCACCCTGGCGATAGCGTGCGGCTGACGGTGCTGCGCGAGCGCGGCGAGGAGGGTATCACGCTGCGGCTTGGCAGCTTCCCCGATGATAACCAGCGCCCGTATTTGGGAATCTACTACACCGCGCGCGGCGACGATCCAGCTGATCTGTGAGTATGCTTAGACGTATGAGCACAACTACCGAACAACGAACCAATCTCGACTCCGATCGCAAAGCAGCGCCCGCGCGCCGGCCGGCGCTGCTGCTGGCGGTGGCGGCCGGGCTGTGCTGGGCCTGCGCGCTCGCGATGCTGCTGTCGGCCAACCTGGAGGCGACGCATGAGCTGCTGGCGCCCGTGCGGGTGATCTTCTACGCGCTGGTGCTGGCGGCCGCCCTGTTAACGTTTGTGCCGTTCCAGCGGCGGCTGGGGCTGCCGGGCCTGGCGCTCGAGGGTGTGGCCGGCTCGTTTTTGCTGCTCTACACCCTGGCATTCGTGCCACCGCCAACCGCCTGGCTGCTGGCGCTGCCGGATACAACTGTGTACGTGCTGCTGGCGCTGGGCGTGTTCTGGAGCATCTCCGCCGCGGCAATGCCGGCCATTCACGCGCTCAGCCGGCGGGCGTTCCGCGCGCGTGCGCGCCAGTATGATCTGCGCCGCGCGCGCCGACAAGCGCACGAGCTTGGCCTGCTGGCCGCGCTGTGCGTTGGCCTGGCGGGGCTGCGCGTGCTTACAGCTGTGCCGGTGCTGCTGCTCGCGCTTATTCTCGGCGTGGCGGAGCTGCTGTTCCTATCGTTTGTTGAGACCAAAACATAGAGAATTTACGATTTTGGATTTTGGATTTACGATTGGCGGAGGCTGATCTCAAATCGTAAATCGTAAATCGTAAATCGCAAAGGGCGAAATGATCAACATCACAATCATCGGCATGGGGCTAATCGGTGCATCGCTTGGCATGGCCATTCGCGAGGCGCACGAAAAGGAGGCGCAGCTTGGCCCGACCGTGATCACCGGCTATGATCAGAATCGCCGGGCCACTGGCGAGGCGCGTGGGCGGCTGGCGATCGATCGTGAGGCGCGCTCGCTCGAAGATGCGCTGCACGATGCACAGCTAGTGATCGTTGCTGTGCCGGTGCAGTCCATCCGATCGGTCTTCACCCAGATCGCGCCGCTGCTGCCGAATGGCGCGGTGGTGACCGACGTAGCCAGCACCAAAGCCCAGGTGCTGGAGTGGGCGCGCGAGCTGCTGCCAACCACGGTTGAGTTTATCGGCGGGCACCCCATGGCCGGCAAGGAGCTTTCCGGCGTGGCCGCCGCCGACCCCGATTTGTTTAAAGGCGCAATCTATTGCCTGACCCCCTCGTCACGCGCACGCCAATCGGCGATCAACCTGGTCGAGACGATGGTCGCACAGATTCATGCTAAAGTCTACTATATCGATGCGGCTGAGCACGACGCCTATGTCGCCGGTGTCTCACACCTGCCGTTCATGCTCTCGACCGCGCTGGCCGATCTGGTGAGCCGCAGCCCTGGCTGGAGAGAGATGGCGCCGCTGGCCGCGACCGGGTTTCGCGATATGTCGCGCCTGGCATCGGGCGATGCCGAGATGCACCGCGATATCTGCATGACCAACCGTGTGGCGCTGGTGCGCTGGATGGAGGAGACCGCCCAATGGCTGCTCGATGCGCGCGACATGATCGAGGATGCTGAGAGCGACCAGCTGCTCGATCTGTTCACACGCGCGCGAGCGGCCCGCGAAGATTGGCTGAGCACTCGGCCGAATCTGCGGCCTGGCGAGGATGCCTTCGAAAACATCAGCGGCGTCACCCCCGAGCGGCCAAGCCTGTTCGGGCGGATCGGCAAGCGGCGCTAGTGCGCCTTCGGCGCAGGGGATAGGTGTAGGGGGATGGGGGATGGGGGATGGGGGTTGCGCAGCCCATCCCCATCCCCCATCCCCCATCCCCCTACGGCGTGGTATACTTCAGAATCTCTCAATCATGCGGCAAGGAGCGCGAAATGGATCGGAAAATTCGTGTGCTGGTGGCTAAGCCAGGCTTAGATGGCCACGATCGCGGCGCGAAAGTGATTGCCCGGGCGCTGCGCGACGCCGGCATGGAGGTGATCTACACTGGCCTCCAGCAGACACCACCCATGATCGTCGAGGCGGCGCTTCAGGAAGATGTGGATGTGATCGGGCTATCGATCCTCTCCGGCGCGCATATGACGCTGCTGCCCAAGATCACCCAGCTGCTGCATGATCAAGGCATGGACGATGTGCTGGTCGTGGCTGGCGGGATTATCTCGGATGCCGACGCGCGGACGCTCATGCAGCAGCACGGCGTCGCGGCAGTCTACGGGCCCGGCGCATCGACCCGCGATATCGTCAGGTATATTCAGGAGAATGTAGGAACGCGAAAAGCGTAGACGAAGGACGAAGGACGAAGGACGCATGCTGTCGTCCTCCGTCCTTCGTCTTCCGTCCTCAATACTGGTACAGACTGTGGAACTGGCACACTCGCTTCTTTCTGGCAACCGGCGCGCTCTGGCGCGCGGCATCACGATCGCCGAGACCGGTGGCGCGCCTGCGCGCGCGCTGCTGAGCGCGGTCTACCCCGCCACCGGCCGCGCCCATATCATCGGCATCACCGGCGCGCCGGGCGCGGGCAAATCGACGCTCGTGAACAGCCTGGCGCTGCACTGGCGGCGTGCCGGCAAGACGATCGGCGTCATCGCGGTCGACCCCACCTCGCCCTTCAGCGGCGGCGCCATCCTGGGCGATCGCATCCGCATGCAGCCGCTAGGCGGCGACCCCGGCATCTTCATCCGCAGCATGGCCAGCCGTGGCCGCCTGGGCGGGATCGCGCGCGCGACCGGAGACGCGATCGCCCTGCTCGACGCGGCCGGCTTCGACATCGTGCTGATCGAGACGGTCGGCGCGGGCCAGAGCGAGGTCGAGATCGCCGGCGCAGCGCAGACCACGCTGGTGATCGAAGTGCCCGGCATGGGCGACGATGTCCAATCGATCAAGGCCGGCATTCTGGAGATCGCTGATATCTTCGTGGTCAACAAGGCCGATCGCGAGGGCGCCGACGCGCTGATTGGCCAGCTACGCGCCATGCTGCGCCTGGGCGGCCCACCGCCCGATGGCTGGGAGCCGCCGATCGTGCCGGCGATCGCCATCCGCGATCAGGGCATCGCCGAGATTGCCGCCGAAATCGAGCGTCACCGCGCGCACCTGGGCGCAAGCGGCCAGCAGGCCATGCGCGATCGCGACCGCGCCGGCCGCGAGTTTCAGCGAATCATCCAGGAGGCCGCGCTGGAGCAGCTCCGCGCGCGCTACGCCGGCGCGGCCTGGGACGCGCTGGTGGACCATATCGCCGCGCGCGAGCTCGACCCATATACGGCGGCGGCGCAGCTGCTTGAGCCAGGAGTCAGTAAGTAAGCAGTTTGCAGTTTGCAAGATCAATGGAAACAATCGTCCCCTGATCAACGTCCTAGGACGGAATAGGACTGATGGGGGGCTACTGTAGCCGCTCTGGGTATGATATAAAAATCGCGAAACAATCTACTCACATCTTTTGGAGGCTCAACCGATGGAGCAGCTCATCGCTGACTTGCTGGCTCACCCAAAGGTGATCGAGACCCGCGATCACATGCATCACAGCATTCCCAAACACGATCACCTGCTGCGCTCGGTCAAGTATTCTTCGCGTTTCGCAAAGCTGCTGCGCGCCGACCTGCGCACCTGCGTGCGCGCGGCAATGATCCACGATATCGACTCACGCCTGGGCACGCTCACCACCCACGGCGCTGTCGCAGCGCGCTGGGCCGCCGAGCAGGGCGAGCCAGAAGCAGTCTGCCGGGCGATCATTAGCCATATGTACCCGCTTGGCCCAGCGCCAACATCGCGCGAGGCATGGGTGCTGGTGCTGGCCGATAAGGCCGCCTCGCTGGGTGATTTTCGCCAGTACCTGCGCGGCTTGATCAACGGCAGCAGCCAGCAGATTCGCCGCCGCCTGGAGCTGAGCGATCCCTACTACTGCCAGCGGCCGCGCCGACCGCGCCACCGCCTGCTGCATCGCCGGCTGCTCAACCGCCCGCTGCGCCCGCGCCGCCGACGGACACGGGCCGAACCCTAACGAAAGACAGGCGACACGCGACAGGAGAATGTCGCGCGTCGCCTGTCGCAGCTTCACCCTGGTGTCGCCGCAGCCTGCTTTGCCGGCCCCGCCGCGCTGATCGCGCGGCGCGCGGCCGCGGGCGATAGCCCATCCAGCCGCTGATACACATACACAAACAGGTCGCGTGCGATCGCTGTAAGCGGCGCCGCCAGCACCACCCCCAGCAGCCCGAACACCTGGCCCATCGCGATCAAGATCACTGTCAGGATGGCTGGGTGAACGCCCACGCTCTCGCCAATGATCCGCGGCACCAGTAGATTATTCTCAAGCTGCTGCACCACGATATAGACCACCAGAACCGCCAGCCCCGCCTGTAAGCCGCCCTCGCCGCCAAAAAAGCCGATCAGCACGCCCGGGATGGCGCCGATGATTGGGCCAATGATCGGAATCAGCTCGGTGATGCCGGCGATGATCGCAAGCAGCAGAATATAGCGCACATCAAAACCAAGCAGCCGCAAGAGCAGCAGCCCAAGCCCAACCATCGTGCCGACAGCCAGGCCCAGCAGCAGCTGGCCGCGAATATAATCGCTGAAGACTTCGTCGGCCAGGCCCCAGATGTTCCAGAAATCCGGCCGCGCACGCGGCGGCAGCAGTCGATCGACCAGCACAGCCGCCTGCGCGTGGTCGTTCAGCACATAGAACAGCCAGATCGGAATGATCAGGAAGCCGATCAGGAACGTGAGTGTATTGAGCACATTCAGCACCTGGTTGAAGATAAAGGCCCCGACGCCTTGAAGGTAGACGGCAAGGTTGGTCTGCGCCGTTTGTAGCGCGCTCCTGATGCCTTGCTCGATCGGCTGCTGGAGCGAATCGGGAACCAGTGCGCGATACTCCTGCACCAGATTGTTCCACATCTTCAGCAGCCGATCGGCATCCGGAATACTGGCGAACAGCTGCTGAACTTGATCGACGGCCGGCGGGATGATAAAGCCGATCGCGCCGGCCAGCAGGCCGATACCACCGATGTAGACCAGCAGAATCGCCAGCCAGCGCGGCATCCGTTGCGCCAGCCGATCGACGATCGGCATGAGCAGGTAGGCCAGCACCAGGCCGATCACAAACGGCGTCAGCGCCGGCGCTGCGCTCCACAGCAGCCAGCCGGCGGCATACAGCGCCAGTAGCGACAGCAGCCACTGCCCCAGCCGCCGCAGCCACGGCGCCGCCTCGCGCAATGTCGCGCCGGCTGTTACTGCCACAGCCTCAACAGAGACAGCCGGAAGCTGTGCCGCTTCCTTCATCTGATCTGGCGACACGCGTGCAGTCGCTTCGGCTAGCTCGCCGGCGCCGATCGGCGGTTCGATTCGTTGGGTGGAGCTTGGCGCCACGGCGCCTCCTTTCGTTGTGCTGTTTGCTGCTTGACGGGGCTATGCTATTATAGCAGGCAGGTAGGCATGTCGGTAGACGGTTCGATCCACAAACGTACACTAGCCTGTCGCTGCTCTCTGTACATCGTTTTTGGTTTCACCCGGTCGTGCGAAACCAAAAACGATGTACAAAAAGAAGGAGAGTATCGCTACGAACAAGCAGGCGGGTTGAGCGTATAAGTGCTGAAAAGATGTAACAATCGCCTATACAAGCTGAAAGCGAAGCTATGGATGCAGATGTACTGGTCATCGGCGCCGGGGCATCCGGCCTCGCGGCCGCGCGCGCCCTGGCGGATGCCGGGCGCCGCGTGATCGTGCTGGAGGCGCGCGCGCGGATCGGCGGGCGAGTCTGGACTGATCGGGCCTTCGCGGCGATCCCGGTCGAGCGCGGCGCCGAGTTCATCCACGGTGAGCAGGCCGATACCTGGGCGCTGGTGCGCCGCGCTGGGCTGGACACTGAGTCGTTCTCGCGCTGGCAGGGCCGGCGGATTGTCGCCGAGGATGGCCGGCTGGCGAGCGACGAACTGCTGCACGCGCGGCCGGATCTGCAACCTGTCTTCACGCTAGAGCAGCAGCTGGCCGAATACCAGGGGCCGGACTGCTCGCTGGCCGAATGGCTGGTGGCGAATGCATACAGCCCGCTGGCTGCGCATATCGCCGACATGCGGCTGGCGCATTCCAACTGCGCCACGCCGGCCACAATCAGCGTGGCCGAGCTGGTCCACGAGCTGAAGATCGCCGACAAAGGGCCGGGCGACTTCCATATTCTGGATGGCTACGATCGGGCGCTGGCGTTGCTCGCTGAAGGATTGGATGTGCGGCTGGGAACCCCTGTGAGCGAGATTCGCTGGGGTGACGAAGGCGTTACTATCGAGACAAGGAGACAAGGAGACAAGGAGATACGTGAGCATCTTGATCGCTCCTTGTCTCCCGGTCTCCCTGGCTCCCAATCTTTCCGCGCACGCCACGCGATCGTCACGCTGCCCCTGGCGCTGCTGAAGACCAATGCAGTCGCGTTCGACACGCCGCTACCGGCGGCCAAGCGCCACGCGATCGCCGCGCTGACGATGGCGCCGGCGATGAAGCTGCTGCTGCGGTTCGAGGAACGCTTCTGGGATGCCGAGATGACCTTTCTGACCGGCCGTGACCCCGTGCCGGTCTGGTGGACGGTGCGCCGCGATGCGCCGCTGCTGACTGGCTTCATCACCGGGCCGCGCGCGGCGCGGCTGGCGGCGCATGGCCCGGAGGGCGCGCTGGAACAGGGCATGGCCGCGCTGGCCACGATCTTCGGCGCCGCGCCGCGCCGGCTGTTTGCCGCCGGCCAGGTGGTGGATTGGGCCGCCGACGAGTGGGCGCGCGGCGGCTACAGCTCGGTGCCGCCCGGCGCGCACGGCCAGCGCGCGGTGCTGGCCCAGCCGGCTGGCGCGCTGCACTTCGCCGGCGAAGCGACTGTGTTCGCCAATAACCCGGCTACCGTGCATGGCGCGCTACACAGCGGCGCGCGGGCAGCGCGGGAGATCATCGACGAACGATGAACGACCCTTCGACGCCGCTCAGGGCAGGCGACCGACAAACGACGACGAATGACGAATGATGGACGACGACCGATGGACGAACGACGGAAGACGAGCTACGACGAACGACGACCGATGAACGACGACCGATCGACGAACGACGGAAGACGAGCGACAATCGCCTTTCGTCCTTCGTCGTTCGTCGTTTGTCCTTCGGAACTTAGCCCTTCGTCACACGCTCGCGGTGCGCCGGATCGACCAGCGCGACGTATTCCTGATGCCGCCGGATGTAGCTCGCGATAAACGGGCAGAGCGGCACGACCGTAAGCTGGCGCGCGCGGGCATCCTCCAGCGCGGCATGCCCGAGCTTGTTGGCAATCCCATGGCCTTCCAGCTCCTTCGGCACCAGCGTGTGCGTGAAGGTGATCGTATCGGCGTCGAGTCGATACTCGACTACCGCGAGGTGTTCGCCTACCTTGGCCTGGTAGCGCCGCGCCGCTGCGTTATTCTCGACCACGATGTTGTTGAAATCTATGTCCACGCTTGTAGCTCCTTTAGATGTGCTGCATCACCCATGACACCAGGGAGGAACCCATGGTTTAGTCGCATCCTAGCACGCCCGGCCAGCGAGCGCAATGGATTGGGCACATGATCGCACAGCCCGAAACATTATTTGTCGACGTGCTATAATCAGCGCGAACAGCCGTGGCTATTGAAAACTCTCGGCGGGCAATCCGACGCCTGGCCTATCACCATGAGACCGCGAAACCACGCGATCGACGGTTGGTATGGACTCAAGAAAGGGCTGCACGGACGCTTCGCTAACTACGTGCCACCAGTCACGGAGGTGCTCGGATTAGCGGAAGTCGAACACAATCCGAAGAACAATCGCATACGGGCAATATAATCATCGATCGCGCGCAGCCCGTGAAACGACGCACTCGCTTTCTGGAAGCTATTAGAAGGAGTATACAGATGCTGGAGAACCGACGCAACTGGGCCGGCAACTATACCTACAGCGCCGCCAGATTGCACGCTCCCGAAACGATCGAGCAAATTCAGGAACTGGTGATCCGCAGCAGCAAGCTGCGGGCGCTTGGCAGCCGCCATTCGTTCAATGGCATCGCCGACTGCACTGAGGATCTGATCTCGCTCGCGCATTTCGATCAGGTCGTGGGCTTAAATCGCGAGCGCAACAGGGTGACGGTCGAAGCTGGCATCAAGTATGGTCAGCTCGGCCAGTACCTGCACCGCGAGGGCTATGCGCTGCACAATCTGGCCTCGCTGCCGCATATCTCCGTGGCCGGTGCATGTACGACGGCGACGCACGGCTCGGGGAACAGCAATGGTAACCTGGCCACGGCGGTAGCGGCACTGGAGCTAATCACGGCCAGCGGCGATCTGGTTGTTCTCTCACGCGAGCAGGATGGCGAAGCGTTTCAGGGGGCGGTGGTTGGGCTCGGCGGGCTGGGGGTGATCACGAAGCTGTCGCTTGACATTACTCCGACGTTTGCGGTGCAGCAGGAAGTGTACGAAAACCTGCCCCTGGCGCAGCTGGATGCCCACTTCGATGATATTGTAGCGAGCGCCTACAGCGTCAGCCTGTTCACCGATTGGGGCAATGGGCGCCTCAACCAGGTCTGGCTGAAGCGCCGTGTCACCGGCAACACCGCGCTCGCGCTGGCGCCCACGTTCTTCGAGGCGACGCTGGCAGCATATCAGCGACACCCGATCGACAGCCTCTCGGGCGAACCATGCACTCCGCAGATGGGCGCCCCCGGCCCCTGGAATGAGCGCTTGCCACACTTCCGCATGGACGAAACGCCAAGCAGCGGCGAGGAATTGCAGACCGAGTACTTCGTGCCCCGCCAGCAGGCCGTCGCGGCACTCCGCGCGATCACCGGGCTACACGAGCAGATTGCCCCATTCCTCATGATCTCCGAAGTACGCACGATCGCCGCCGACACACTGTGGATGAGCCCGTGTTACCAGCAGGACAGTGTCGCCATACACTTTACGTGGAAGCTGAACTGGCCGGAAGTTCAGAAGCTGCTCCCGCTGATCGAAGCGCAGCTCGCGCCGTTCAATCCGCGCCCGCACTGGGGGAAACTATTTACAATGCCGCCAGCGCAATTACAATCGCTCTACGCGAAGCTGCCGGATTTTCAACAGCTGCTGCGGTTCTACGATCCACAGGGCAAGTTCCGCAATGCCTTTTTGGATACATACATCTTTGGATCGCATTGATTGGCCAAGACAAGATTTCGCTTGGCAGTTTGGGGCGGCTTAGAGGGGCCGAAGACCCCTCCAAGCCGCCCCCAGACCCCACCAAAGTTAAAATTCGCAAAAGCTAGCCCGCCACTGCTTTGGATCGCTGCTCGTCGCGGTAGCGCAACAGCGCGCCAATGCCTTCGTGCGCCACGAGGTAGTCGCTGGCCTCGATGATCTGGACATCGGCGCTTTGCTGCACGGCGCGAGCGGTAAACGCCTCGCGCAGATCGACCGGCCGCATTGCAGCGCCGTCGTAGGGGCACGTATCGCGCTGCCCGGCACGCAGCGTGCCACAGTTGATACACTCGCCGCCGTCGCCCCTAAAATCCTGGAGCATCAGCAGCGTCTGCACCTGCCCCTTGCTAAGCGCCAGCGCCGTATCGGCCACGCCCAGCGCACCCAGGCCACCCCGAGCAGTCGCCTGCTTTTCTAGTTCGGCGAGCAGATCAGCCTCCTGGCGGCGCTCAGCCGCCTGTAGCATTGGCTCGATCGTTTCCAAGATGACTTTAATGTTGCTATTCGGGTCAAGGTGAATGTAATCCACCAGACGCGATGTGATCGGCGGGGTCAACGCGTCCATGACCATGCCTTTGATCGAGTCGTTGCCGGCGATGATCACATGCCTGACATCATAGCGAGCGATAACCTTTTCGAGCTGCGTGGCGATGTCTTTCGTGTGCGCTTTGATCAGGTTGTCGGTACGGCGCTGGAACAGCATCTGCGCCTGGCCGCCCTGATCGAAGCGCTTGATCTTTTCGGATGCCTCGGTCTCAGCGACTTGCTCGGCATCGTTGAGGCTGATTACAAAGATTCGCGCCTCCTGGCCTTCCGCTAACACAACCGCGCAGGTCTGATGATCGTCGATCAGCTGCGCGAGTTCAAAAGTATGCGGGTAGCGATCCACGACGATACGGGTCGCGACTGGCGCTTGGAGCGGCAGCGCCATCCACACGCCTTGATCATGGCAGGCGAAGATCACGATACCGCGCGCCGCCTTGGGCGCCTCGCGGTTTAGGTAGTCGATAATCCGCTGGCGATCGGCCTCCAGCCCATCGCGATACGCAGCATCGCCGGCCATACGTGCCGCCACGGTAGCAAGCTCGTCCTCGAGAATCCGTACCGACGGGCGCTTACCATTGCCGTCGGGCGTCCAATCCAGGTAGATACTAAGGAATGGATAATCAGCGCCTGGGTACGCTGTCAGCTCTTGCAACACTGATTGCAGATGTGTCTCCATATCGCGCCTCTCCAATCACAGCTCACTGCGGAAACTGGAGAACCAGCTGCCGGCCTGATACCCGACGATGGTTCTCGGTTCTTGACGATCAACAGTCTTCTTTCTGGTCGCTTGCCGCGCTACTGTATGTGAAATGGCGTGCAACATGCGTGCCACAACACTCCGACCAATAAGGACAGGGCAATGAAGCCGTATCGATATCTCATCCTGACAATCGCCCTGGCGCTGCTCGCCGCCGACATACCGGCGACAGCGGGCGCTGCGCCGGCGGGCAAGCTCGCGACCTACACCCACCCCGATGGACTATGGAGCGTCCAGTACCCCAGCGACCTGCTGCACCCCGAGCAGCTCAACCCCGAGGAGGTGATCTTCATCAGCAAGGATTTGGAGCGTGCGCGCAATCTGTTGGTGCGCTACTTTAAGCTGCTGCACGATGGCTACTACGACGAAGCGGTCAATTTGTATGCCGACGGATACGACATTCTGGCAGAGTGGAATCCTGATGTGCCGGCCAATCACTACGGCCAGCTGCTGGCGTCGGCCTGCGAATTGCAGCTGCGTTGCCTGGAAGTGCGCCGAGTGGTGCGCGCGACGGCGATATCGGCATCGCAGTTCGACTTTGTGGTCGAGTTCAGCAACGAGGATGGAACGCTGTTCAAGCGCGGGCCATGCTGCGGCGCGACCGAAAAAGAGATGCCGACCGTCACGCAGTTCACGTACAGCGTGGAGCAACACGGCGGCGAGATGCGCGTGCATGGGCTGCCGGTGTATGTGCCGTAGAGCGCTTTGCGCTGGGGTTGGGGGTTGGGAGATGGGAGATAGCCCTGAGACAACGATAAACGATGGACGACAGTGTCGTCATCCATCATCTATCGTCATCCGCATAACTCTTATAACTTTTCGCGCTCCACTGCAACAGATCAGTAGTCAACATACCGCCGGGCTAAAGGCCCGGCGGCTTGCGTCTCAACCCAAACGCCGAAGCGTTGGATTGGACACCATAGGCTGATTGACGGCAGCCCGCTCGATTTGGCGCAATGCCACATCAGCCGTGCTATCAAGCGTAACTTTGCAGCATATGGTTCGTGTGGAAACGGTATCGCTGATAAGGGGAGTATACCACAGATAGAACGCATGTTCAAGCGCCGCTTGGCACCTGCGAATGTGATGTTCTTGCGGCGATCTTCGTTTCCAACTCAGGGGATTTCGATGAATGACGACCGAGACGACGCGGCGCTGGTCGAGTTGACGCTCGCCGGACAACCCGAGGCGTTCGAGCCGCTGCTGCTGCGCTACTATGGCAGCGTCGTGCGGCTGTGCCGGCGGCTGCTCGGCGACACGCTGGCGGCCCAGGATACCGCGCAAGAGGCGGCGCTGCAGTCGTTTCTCAACCTGGCACACCTGCACGAGCCCAGTCGCTTCGGCGCGTGGCTGCACGCGATCGCCGCCAACCTGGCGCGGATGGCGCTGCGCCGGCGGATACTCTCGCTGGAGGCGGCGGAGGAAGGTGCGACCGGCGTAAGCAGCGACGGACCGATGACGGTACTCTGGTCGGCGCGGTTGCCCTCGCCCGAGGAGGCCCACGCCGCCCGCGAGGTTCACGACGCGATCATCGCCGCGCTGAACGGGCTATCGGCGGTCAACCGCGAGGCGGTGATCGGGTATTACCTGGAGGGCTACAGCTACGTCGAGCTGGCCGACCTGCTGGGTGTGCCGGTCAGCACCGTCAAAGGCCGGCTGTTCTTTGGCCGCCGGCAGCTCAGGCAGGCGCTGAAGCCAGTGGCAGATGAAGTCTTAAAGCCGGATCGTAGAGCGCGAAAGGAGCCAGGAATGACAGCACCCGAACTCGTCGAGGTCAAGATCGATTCGATTCGCAGCGAGCAGATCGCGATCGGCAACGCCGAATCGCCCACACCGCACCGCATTGTGGTGCTGCGCGACGAACGCGACGGCCGTATCCTACCGATTTGGATCGGCCCATGGGAAGCCGACGCAATCGAGATGGCGCTCCAAGGCCAGCAGACGGCGCGGCCCATGACCCACGACCTGGCGCTCCGACTGCTCCAGTCGCTGGGCGCGCAGGTACAACGAGTGGTCATGACCAAGCTGGCCGAGAGCACCTTTTACGCGGAGGTGACGCTGGCGCAGGGCGAGCAGCAACGCCAGGTCGACGCACGGCCCAGTGACGCGCTGGCCCTGGCCGCGCGGGTCGACGCACCGATCTACGCCACACAGGCGCTGCTCGGCACAGCCGCTGGAGCGGACGACGCGGCATTCTGGGAGCGGCAGAAGGTCAGGATCCGCGAGTATCACGAGTGTGCCTCGGACACCAGTGCATCCAAACCCAGCAGCGCATAATCGCGGTACTTTCCTTCTTTTGTAGGTTCTTTTTTCGCCCCGCAAGGCGACAAAAGAACCTACAATAAGAAATCCGTTGCTCTTAACCCGGGCGCGAATCACCCAATCTCCGCCAGCCGCGCCGCCAGATCTCCGCGCGCCAGCTTGATCGGCTCGCCGCCGCGCGGCTTGATCTCGACCTCGCCGGCGGCCAGCAGCCGCTCGCTGACGAGCAGCCGCACCGGCAGGCCGATCAGATCGGCGTCGTTGAACTTGACGCCGGCGGTCTCCTCGCGGTCGTCGTACAGCACCTGGCGCCCGGCCGCCTGTAGCTCCGCGTACAGCGCATCGCCGGCCGCGCGCACGGCCTCGCTCTTGCCAAGCCGAATCAGGTGGACATCCAGCGGCGAAACCTCGGCCGGCCAGATAATGCCGGCATCGTCGTGATGCTGCTCGACAATCACCTGGAGCAGCCGCTCGACGCCGATGCCGTAGGAGCCCATCACCACCGGCTTGGCAGCGCCACCCTGATCGAGATAGCTCGCGCCAAATGCCTCGGTGAAGCGCGTGCCGAGCTTGAAGATATGGCCAATCTCCACGCCGCGCTCCAGCGCCAGCGGCGCACCACAGCGCGCGCACGGGTCGCCCGCGCGCACCTGCGCGATATCCGCCACCAGGGGCCCACCCTCGGCAACTGACTGATCCGCGAGCACGAACACGCCAGACGAAGGACGAAGGACGGAGGACGAAAGATCGTCATTCGTGCGCCCTTCGTCGTTTGCCTGCCCTGAGCGGCGTCGAAGGGTCGTTCGTCGTTCGTCGTTGGTCAGGACGCTCAGCCCAACCGGCGAGGCATACCCGGCCACCGCGCCGGCGGCAGCGATCTGCTCGGCGCTGGCCGGCTCCAGCGCGGAGACGCCAGCGGCAGCGCGCAGCTTGGCCTCGTTCACATCCAAGTCGCCGCGGATGACCACGAACACCAGCCCGCGCTCCGGCGTATCGAAGAACACCGCCTTCGCCGTGGCCGCCTCGGCAACGCCCAGGAAGGCCGCCAGCTCGGCGATTGTCTTGCAATCCGGCGTTGCGACCGCTTCCATCGGACGAAGGACCAAGGACGAAGGACCAACGTCTGTAGTACCAGACTGAGCGTGCTCACCAATCACGTTAGTGTCGCTTTCAGCGATATTCCTTTGGTCTATTGTCTTTCGTCTTTCGTCCGCGCGTAGCGCGACCGCCACCTCAACATTCGCGGCATATCCACAGCCCGCGCAGATCGCCAGCGTATCCTCGCCGGATTGCGAGAGCGCCATATACTCGCGCGGTTCGCGCCCGCCCATCTCGCCGCTGGCCGCCTCGACCGCGACATAGCGCACGCCGCAGCGATCAAAGATGCGCTCGAACGCGCGCGCCACCTGCGCATAGCTGCGGTCGAGCCCGGCGGCATCGGCATCGTACGAGTAGGCGTCCAGCATCGTGAACTCGCGCATTCGCATCAGGCCACCCTTGACGCGCATCTCGTCGCGGTACTTGGTGTGAATCTGGTAGACTAGCGCCGGCATCTGGCGATACGACACAATCTCACGCCGCGCCAGCTCAGCGATCGCCTCCTCGTGGGTTGGCGCGAAGATCAGCGCGCGATCAGAGCGATCGGCCATACGCAGCATGAGCGGGCCATACTGCGCATAGCGACCGCTCTGCTCCCACGCAGCCGCCAGCTGAATCACGGGCGTGCGCAGCTCCTGGCCGTCGATCCGCGCGAGCTCGGCGTGCATGATCGCCTCGATCCGCCGGGCCACGCGCATGCCCAGCGGCAGCAGCGTGTAGCCGCCCGCCAGCAGCGGCCGCACCAGCGCCGCGCGCAACACCAACTGGTGCGCGATGTTCTCCGCCTCGGCCGGGGCGTCGCGCAGCGTCCGGCCAAAAAGGGTTGAGAGTCGCATATATCCTCCTTTGATTTTACAGGACTTACGCAGTGCCGCACGCAAACGCCTTTTTGCCTGCGGCAGCATGGTACTTGCCAATTTATCTGTGTTTCGTTTTTTGCGCTCTGCGAGCGCAAAAAACGAAACACAAAAGAAGATGAAGTACTGCTGCGAAAGATCACATCTGGGCTACCGCGTAAGTCCTGTGATTTTAGATTTACGATGTTGGATGTTGGATTGCCAGACCTCGGCAATCCAACATCCAACATCCAACATCCAACAAAAACGCCCCTGAGCAATCTGCTCAAGGACGGTGTGCGAGCGAGGGCGCGTCCCGATCACGGCGGACTAGCCGGCGAGCCTTGGCAAGCGGCTGGGGGCTGGAGACTGGAGGCTTGTAGCGATCTGCTAACCTCCAGTCTCCAGTCTCCAGTCTCCAGTTTCGGCGGCGACGTGGGCGGCTCGGAGAGCCACCGCTACAGGGAGGGGTTCGGCGCTGGCCTGCTAGTCAAGCTCACACTGCCCTTGACTCGCTGGGCGCCCGGCTCGGCGCGTACTGTTCCCTGTCGACGTCTTTATGTTTAATTATTGCGCGCGAGTGTAGCACGGCCAGGCGGCGCTGTCAATCGGGCTTTGGAACTAGCCTTATAGGTCAGGTAGACCGCGTTATTGACATGCCCCATCGCGTCGAGATCGCGAAACGACACCTCAGCCACAGATTTCTTATCTGTGTATATCATTTTCGCCCGTGGGGCGAAAATGATATACACAAAACGTATGCCAACTGCCGATGATCGCTAGCGATCATCGGCGCCATGCACCTGTACGTCATCGGCCTCGATCAGCTCTTTCAGCTCGGCCGAGACTGTGTCGCGCCCAAGCGCCCGGCGAAACATGCGCGCGCGGCGCTGGAACGATTCGAACGAAAGGTACATCGGCTGAAACGGCGCCTCGGTCGTGCCGACCAGCGGGCCGAACGGCATAAACCCCAGGTGCTTGTAGAGCTTCTGCTGACGCGGCGTGCCGGAGATCAGCGCGAAGTCGTAGCCTTTTTGCAGGCAGTACTCGGTCAGCAGCTTGCCAAGCCCCCAGAAGACCCAGCCATTGCGATGCTTCTTATCCACCGCCAGCAGCCGGATCTCGCATAGCTTACGACCGGACGGCAGCAGCGCATCCAGGTTTTCCAGCTTGGCATCCAGCGAAAACGGCCGCCGATCGCGCACGGCGATCATCCCCACAACATGGCTACGCTCCAAGCAAATGACATAGGTATTCTCGTTATGAAACTTGTCGACCAGCCGGTGGCTGGGGTTGGTGTGATGCTGAGGTATCTCCTCGACAAAAGTCCGATAATTTAGCTGGTGGATCTGCTCTAATTCCCATACTTCGGTAGCAATTTTGAACTGCAACGATCCAAACACACTATTCTCCTCTCCTGGTCAACGGGGGCGCGGGCCGTGACGCGCCGGCGCGGCGCTGGAGTATCGCGCGTAGATTTTCGCGATGCGCAAATATCACCAGCAGCACCGGCCCAGCCACAGCAACGATATCGATCTGCGACTCGCCTAGCAGCAGCGCGAACGGCGTCAGCACAAGCGCCAGCAGGCCGGCGAGTGTAAAGCTGCGTAGGATCAGAAACAACAGCACAAAAAATCCGACGGTTAGCAACGCAATCATGACATTGTAACCAGCCAGCGTGCCGATGAATGTCGCCGCGCCCTTACCGCCCTTGAAGCCCAGCTGCGCCGGCCAGATATGGCCCGCTAGCACCGCCAGAATCACCAGCGCCATCGTCCATTCGCCCGCGCCCAGGTAGCGCGCGAATAGCACCGCCAGCAGCCCCTTCAGCGCATCGCCGACTGCCACGATTGCGAACCCGAACCGGCCCAGTACACGGCCGGCGTTGCGCCCGCCGACATTACCGCTGCCCAGCTGCCGGATGTCCTGCCCGGTTCGCAGCCGAACAATGTAGTAGGCCGTCGCAATACAGCCAAGCAGGTAGGCGACGACGATCGCAACCAGATCTTGCCAGACAGCCATGCTATCGCTCCTTTCCCGAGTCGCAGGCTCAGTGCGCTTCCGGCGCACCGGCAGCGTACCAGAGGAGTATAAAGGAGGTTTGGGTTTGGCACAAATCGGGCATAAAAAGACACGGCGCAGGCGGCCATGTCTTTAAGGATCGCGGGTATATTTCGCAGTAGCTAATCAGGTTGCCCAAGCTTGGAACACAGCGTCTCGCAGACGAGTTTCCCATCGCGACTGATCGTCCAGAGGCCGTTGGAACAACTGCGCCTAATTATGCGCGCCAGCCAGCTGCCGAATCGCAATCTCAGGTTTGATGAGACGCGGCCCTGCGCTATGCGTGCAGCACCACGCTCGATAACTTCGTATTTCAGCTTGCGCATCATGCACCTCTTGTGAATTCACTCTCGCTTCCTGCTGATTGCCGCCGGCTGTTTGCGCTCCTTTCAGTGGTTAAGCAAGGCCCGGAGCAGCGCTCC
>WNGB01005945.1_pt1 | contig 18470 bp, 17 predicted proteins | sample 5400681 | NCBI WGS metagenome assembly WNGB01 (sample SAMN13153367, study PRJNA577476) | soil metagenome | isolation source: 115 cm soil or saprolite under grassland replicate 2 | place: USA:California | collected 2016-06-15 | reverse complement strand
TCCACCCACTACCCGTCCACCGTCACCGGCGACGGCGGCCAGACCGTCTACTACCAGCAGCAGGTGCTCGCCACGGTGCCGCGTACGGCGTTCGGGACCGGCTACTGACCCCGGCTTCGGGGAGGCCCGGTGGCAGCGGCGCCGGGCCTCCCATCCCTGCTCGGCGGGCTCATCGACGGCGCCTACCCGATCGCCATGTTCGACGAGGCGGGGAAGCAGAAGGTCAGCGCGCAGTTCCGCCGGCTGGGGTGGATCGTGCGCATCCTACAAGCGCGTGTCGGTGTTCGCGACGACGCCCTGCAACCACGTGCAGATCCTGGACAAGGCCCCCGACACCGTGGTCGCCGCGATCGACAACCACGTGCAGATCCTGGACAAGGCCCCCGACACCGTGGTCGCCGCGATCGAGGATGTCATCCACCAGTCTTCCTGACCGGCGTCCGACCAGGAGGCACGGGCCCGTCGAGGCGTAGCGGGTTGGGTGGGAGGGCCAGCCACGGCCGGGATGGTGGCGGTGGTCTGATCGCCGGCGTGGCCCAGGAATGACAGGCCGAAGGCGGCTTCGATGGAGCGCAGCAGCGAGTAGTGGGTGTAGGGGGTTGGGTCGCGGCCCTGGGGGACCCGCGGTCCGGCCACGATCGTCGGGATCCGGCCGCCCCCGCCCAGGCCGTCGCAGCAGGAGCGCACGTCGTGGCGGGAGCTCTCGTCGAACGTGACCACCAGGCGGGTGTCCTGCCGCCACAGCGGGCTGGTTTCCAGCTGGTCGGCAAGGCGCTGCAGCCAGGCGTCGGCGACCCCGACCGGGCCGGAGTGCATCTCGTGGAGGAGATCCGGCATGACGAAGACGAGCGTGGGCAGGCGGCCCGTGGCGAGGTCGGCGTGGAAGCGCCTGAACGGCAGCACCCGGTCACAGCGGGCGGGGTTGCCCCGGACCCGGGCGGCGTGCATGAACGGGTCCACCGCCTCGGTGTAAGCGCCCGAGCCCGCCACGGCGGAACATGGCCGGGGCAATCCTTGGAGGTAGGCGGCCCAGGAGATGTGGCGGGCCTCCAGCTGGTCGACCAGGGTGAGGCCGGCGAAGGTGCAGGCGTGGCAGTCGTCTTCGATTGGGGTGCCGCCGCTGAGGAGGGCGACGTAATTGGGCAGCGAGGGGTGGGTGATGGCGTGGTAGTCGGTCAGCAGCGCGCCTCGGGCGGCCAGGCGGTTGATGAACGGCGCGGCCGGCGAGCCGATGATCTGCTCGAAGGAGTGGTTCTCCTCGACCACGACGATCAGGTGCGCGGGCGGCCGGGCCGCCGGGGTGGTCGCCTTCGCCACGGGCACCGCACAGCCCGCCAGCCCCGCGGCGGCCACCAAGGTGATGGCCGCGGCGATCCGCCACCTGCCAACGCCTGCCATCGGTCGGTCCCTGTCGTGCTCGTTCGTCCCGTCCGCCGAGCATCGCCTCCAGGTGATCCCGGCGCATCGTCGCCAGCGCCAATCCACGATGGCGGCTGGCAGGTACCGCAGGATTGCTGCTGACCGGGATCGGCAACGGGTGCTGGTCGTGACGACAGCGGGCCGCCGGGGCGGGATCCTCCCAGCATGCGGCGAGAACGAGGCGCGTCATCAGGGCTCGGCGAGGCGTTCGCGGAACGGCCGGCAGCCGACGGTCACGACCTGACCGTGGTGGCCCGGCGGGAAGATCGGTATCGGCCGATTGGCGACTACGCGTTCCTGGGCGACTGCCACACGGGCGCGCTGGTGTCCTCCGACGGCTCGGTGGACTGGCTGTGCCTGCCGCGGCTGGATGACGGCAGCTACTTCGGGCGGCTGCTGGACCGCGAACGCGGCGGCTGGTGCGCGGTCACCCCGACCGACCCGGCGGCGCGCAGGAGCCGCCGCTATCTGGACGGCACGCTGGTGCTCCAGACCGAGATGGCCACGCCGGGTGGCCGGGTGCGGGTCACCGACTGCCTGACCATGCGCCCCGGCGGCGCCCAGCGGCCGTACCGGCAGCTCCTCCGTGTGGTCGACGGGCTGCAGGGCGCGGTCGACCTGCGCGTCGAGGTCGCGCCCCGCTTCGACTACGGGCAGGTGCGGCCGTGGATCCGCCGCAACGGGCGCGTCTGGCAGGCACTCGGCGGCGACGATGGGCTGGTCATCGAGGGGGACGTACCGCTGGCCCTGTCCGGCCTGCACGACCTGGTGGCCGAGGTGCGTGTCCATGCCGGCCAGCGGCTGCGGCTGAGCGTGCGCCACACCCGCCCCGAGGTTCTGGACGGCTCGCGGACCGGGCCGCCAGGTCCGGGCGAGCTGGACCGCCGGCTGGAGCAGACGATCGCCTGGTGGCGCGGCTGGTCGGCCCGCGGGGGCCGGCTCGGCCAGGACCAGGCGGCGGCGGTCCGCTCGGCCACGGTGCTCAAGGCGCTCACCCAGGCGACTACGGGGGCGATCGCCGCCGCCGCCACGACCTCGCTGCCGGAGGCGCCTGGCGGGTCGCGCAACTGGGACTATCGGGCAAGCTGGGTGCGGGACTCGGTGTTCGCGCTGCGGTCGCTGGCGGAGCTGGGCTACACCGCCGAAGCCGACGGGTTCCGCCGTTTCGTGCAGCGCAGCGCCGCCGGCAGCGCGGACGAGCTGCAGATCGTCTACGGGCTGGGCGGCGAACGGCGGCTGGTCGAGCTGACCCCGGGCGATGGCCTGGAAGGCGCCGAAGGAGCCTTCGTGGCCTGCACCTTCTGGCTCGCCGAGTGCCTGGCCCGCCAGGGCCGCACCGCCGAGGCCCGCGCCGCCTTCGCCAGGGCGTCGGCGACCGCCAACGACCTGGGGCTGTTCGCCGAGGAGTTCGACCCGGCGACCGGGACGCTGCTCGGCAACTTCCCGCAGGCGCTCACCCACCTGTCGCACGTCGCCGCCGCCGTCGCGCTCGAGGAGGCGAGCCGATGGGCGGTCAACGGTCGCCGCGCCGCCGCTTGGGTGCGGGCCGGCCCTCGGTCAGATGGTCCCGTCGGCCCGCAGGGCGCGGTAGGCCAGCCAGCCGGGCACGACCGGCAGCCAGTAGGTCAGCAGCCGGAAGGCCAGCACCCCGGCGACTGACGGCCCGGTCGGGGCGCCGACGGCGGTGAGCCCGGCGACCAGCGCGGCTTCCATGGCGCCAAGCCCGCCGGGGGTGGGACTGGCCGCGGCGACCGCGGCGGTCGGCGCCGCACCCGGCGCGCCCAGCAGCAGGTGCAGGGCGCCGGCCACCGCCCAGCCGAGCGCCGCGCCGGCGAGGGCATCCACCACCAGCAGCCCGCCGACGTGCACGCCCGCCACCCCGACCAGGACCACCAGCGCCCAGGCGGCCCGGCGGGCCGGCCGCGGCAGGTACGGCGCGGCCGCGGTGGCCAGGGCGGCCGCCACCGCCACGTGGCTGGACGGGAACCCCGGGCTCGGCGCGGGCACGGAAGCCGGCATGGCGTGCGGTACCCCGGCCGCGCGGGCGCCGTCGACCAGCGGCTCGAGCAGCTTGGCGAGCAGCCAGGTGAGGGTCCCGGCCGCGGCCAGGTCGCGGGCCAGCCAGATCCGCCGGGCGGCCAGGGCGGCCAGCGCCGCCACCGGGACCGCCGCGAACGCGCCCAGCTGCAGGACCGCGCCGAGCGGCCGCAGCAGCCCGCTCGGCAGGTCGTCGACCAGCCGGGCCACGTCCGCCTCCAGGCGGCCGATCCGCCCGCCGTGGGCGCTGGCCACCGCCGCCAGCACGGCGGCGCCGACCGCCACCCGCAGCACGTCGACGGGGTGGCGGCGGACCCGCCGCGCCACGGCCGTCCTGTTGGGGTCGGGGCGCGGCGCGCCCAGGTGCGAGACCGGCGCCGGATCCGGCCGCAGGCTTGCTGTCACCGCTGCTCGCCGACGGCCACGACCCGTGGCGGGTGCTGGCTGCCGGCACCTGCTGCCGACGGGGCCCGCCGGCGGGCGGCCAGCAGCACCGTGCCGGCCAGGGCGAGGATCAGGAGCCCGACCAGCATCGAGTTCCACTCGGCTGCGGCCGGTCAGGCGGCGTACCGGACCTGGCCGGCGCGGTCCGGTTGAGGGCGTGCCGGTGGCGAGCTGTGATGGTGGTCATGGATGCTCCTCCGCGGGCTCAGCCCGGGTACTGGCCAAGCGTGACCCGGACCGTCTGCCTGGCGCCGTCGGGACGGACCAGCGCCACCGTGACGTGCTGGCCGGGATTCAGCCCGGCCAGCACGTCGGCCAGCGTCGCCGGGTCGGGCGTGGCGGTCCCGTCGACCGCGGCGATCAGCTCGCCGGGTTGGATCCGAGCCCGCGCGGCTGGGCTACCCGACTGCACGTCGGTGACCAGCTCCCACCGTGCCTTCCTGGTCGCCGCCACGTCGACGCCCAGGAAGGCACGGTGGGAGCTGGTCACCGTCCCGCGGCGGATGAGCTGGGCGGCGATGTCGCGCACGGTGTTGCTGGGGATCGCAAAGCCGATGCCTGGCGCCTGGCCGGAGCCGAGCTGGGGGTCGGTGGCGGCCAGGGTGGGAATGCCGATGACCTGACCCTGGAGGTTGACCAGCGCGCCGCCGGAGTTGCCGGGGTTGATCGCCGCGCTGGTCTGGATGACGTCGGGCAGCGCGACGCCGTTGTCCTCGTTGACGGTGCGCCCGAGGGCGCTGACGATCCCTTCGGTGACGCTGCTCTGCAGGCCCAGCGGGTTACCGATCGCCAGCGCGACGTCACCGACCGCCAGCTTCGAGGAGTCGGCGAAGGCGGCGGGGCGCAGCCTGGTGGCGTCGACGTGCAGCACCGCCAGGTCGTCGGCGGGGAAGGTGCCGACCAGGCTGGCGCGGTACTGCCTGCCGTTGGCCAGGGTGACCTGGAAGCCGCCGGCGTTGTCGACCACGTGGTTGTTGGTGACGACGTCGCCGTTGGCGTCGAAGACGATGCCCGAGCCGAGCCCCTCGCTGGTCCGGATCAGGACCACGGCGGGGCCGACCTGCTTGACGACCTGGACGAACTGCTGCTGGAGCGCCAGCGCCGACGGCGCGACGTCGAGCCCGGGCGTCGCCGTCGCCGTGCCGGTGGCGGTGGCGGTGGAACCGCAGCCGGCGAGGACGAGCGCGGCCACGAGCGCCGCCAGGGCCGACAACGGCCACCGCGGCCTGCGCCCGTCCGCTCGTTGACCGCTCCGTGGCGAGCGGGTCTCGAGTTCGGGGGTGGCGATCTCCGGGACCGCCGCTGCTGTCTGTGTCATGGCACGCTCCTTGTGCTGGCTCAAGGGTCGCGCCACGACCGTCGGGTGTCGTCAGGGCCAGCGGCCATCTTCCATGCCGGCTGCCTGGAATCCCGGGCTGCCAGCTACCGGCGACGTCCGCCGGCTCGGCCGGGCCGGTCGCGGCTACCTGAGCAGGCCCGCGACCAGGTTGATGGTGGTGGCCAGATGACCGCCCCCAACAGGTACGACAGCAGGGCATGGCGCTCGGCTGGGCCGTCGGTGTCGTGGTGCGGCTGGTCCTCGGTGCACCGCCGGCGTCCGCGCCGAGTCCCGCCGGGGTGACGCTGCGGCGGCCCCGCCCGTGAGACGCTCCGCGTGGTCGTGGTGGCGTGCTCACCGCGGGAGGCTGGCAGATAATCCTGAGCATGACGATGCAGGGAGGTCCCACCAGGGTCCGGACAGGAACCGTGACGGCCCGGCCGTGAGCGGGGTGCGGGTGGTCCTGGCCGACGACGACGTCCTGCTCCGCGCGGGCCTTGCCAGCCTGCTGGAGCGTTCTGGCTTCGAGGTCGTGGGGCAGGCCGGCGACGCCGCGGAGCTGCTGGCGCTGGTCCGCGACCACCAGCCCGAGCTGGTGGTGGTCGACATCCGGATGCCGCCGACCCAGACCACCGAGGGCCTGGAAGCAGCCCGGGTGATCCGCCAGGAAGCCCCGCAGACCGGCATCCTGGTCCTGTCGGCCCACGTCGAGGTCGAGCACGCGATGCAGCTGCTGGCCGGCGGCCACCGGATCGGGTACCTGCTCAAGCGCCGCGTCACCGACGTGGAGGAGTTCATCGACACGCTGCAGCGCATCGCCAAGGGGGGCTCTGTGGTGGACCCGGCGCTGGTGGCCGAGCTGGTGGCCGCCCGCCGCCACCACGACCCGCTGGCCGGGCTCAGCGCGCGGGAGCGCGAGGTGCTGGCGTTGATGGCCGAGGGGCGCTCCAACGCCGGCATCGCCCGCCGGTTGTGGGTCACCGAGGGGACCGTCGGGAAGCACGTGCGCAGCATCCTGTCCAAGCTGGAGCTGCCGGAGACCGGCGACGACCACCGCCGCGTCCTGGCGGTGGTCACCTTCCTCGAGGCCCACTGACCCGCCCGCCGGGGTCGCCGCCGCCCCGGCCGGCCAGCAGGGCACGGATGACGTCGCGCTCCCGCGGCGAGGCGCGCATCACCAGGTCGCCGAGTGGCAGGCCGGTGGCCGAGAAGCGCCGTGCGATGGAGACCACGAGCCGCCTGGTTGGAGGGGGAGGGGCGGTGCGCCCCTCCCCCGGAGCGGGTTCCCGGGAGGGTTGGAGGGGCGCATGCCGCCTCCCGGGTCCGCTCGTCCTCGTCCGCATGCGACGAGGATCGCGCCGCGCCGGTCCGCTGTCGTCGCGACCAGCACCCATTGTCGATCCCAACCAGCCGGAATCCCGCGATACCAGCTAGCCGCCATCGCGGCGATCGAGCCGATCGGTGCCTGCCAGCTGTAAGTCAGGATTCCGCGCTGCCGGGAGCGGGGACGGCCGCCTCCGGCAGGCGTCCGCGGCTGCCGGCGTCGACGGGGAGGTCGACCAGCAGGCAGGTGCCCTGCCCGGCGGGGCTGTCGACCGTGATCGTCCCGCCCAGCGCCTGCACCCGGTCGGCCAGGCCGATCAGCCCCGAGCCCGTGCCCATCTCGGCGCCGCCGACACCGTCGTCGCGGACCGACAGCCGCAGCCGGCGGTCGACCGTGCGGAGCTCGACGCGGACGGCCGAGGCGTGGGCGTGCTTGGCCGCGTTGGCCAGCGCCTCCGACACCACGTAGTAGGCGGCGACCTCGACGGGCTCCGGCAGCCGCTGCCGCCCGGGCACGTCCAGCTCCACCGGGACGGCGGAGCGGCGCGCCAGCGCCTTCAACGCGGGGCCGAGCCCGCCCTCCGACAGGATCGCCGGGTGGATGCCACGCGACAGCTCCCGCAGCTCCTCCACCGCGTCCCCCAGCTCGCCGGCGAGCTGGTCCAGTTCGCCCCGCAACCGTGCGAGGTCGGCCGGCACCCCCGCCTGGACGGCGCGCAGCTCCAGCCCGAGCGAGACCAGCCGCTGCTGGATGCCGTCGTGCAGGTCTCGCTCGATGCGGCGGCGGCTCTGGTCAGTGGCGGCGACGATCCTTGCCCTGGAGGCGGCCAGCTCCGCCTGGCTCTCCTGCAGCGAGCTCGCCATGGTGTTGAACGAGCGCTCCAGCGCCCCGATCTCCCCCACGCCGGTTGCGGGCATGCGCGCGGCAAGGTCGCCGCCGGCGAGCCGGCCCGCCATCGCGGCCGCCCCCAGGACGGGCCGGACGATCGCACGGCTCAGGTACGCCGCGAAACCCACCACGAGCAGGACCGAGCCCGCCAACCCGCCCGCCGCCGCCGCGACCGCGCGGGTCGCCGCCCGGTTGGAACGCTCCTGCCGCGCGGCCGACAGGGCACGCTCGGTGGCGATCAGCCGGTCGAACTCGGTCCGCATCGCGTCGACCCGTCGCTTGCCCTTCTCGGTGACCGCCACGGTCCGGGCCGCGGGCGCGTCGCGCCGTGCGGTCTCGACCAGCGGCACGGCGTAGTCCCGCACGTAGGAGGCGGCGGCACGGGTGAGCACCTGGGCCCGGCGCTCCTGCACACTGCCAGCCGTGAGCGCTTCCAGGTTCCTGCTCACCCCGGGAAGGGCGGCGCGGGCCGCAAGCCACGGCTGGAGAAACTGCCCCTTGCCGGTGATCACGTAGCCGCGGACGCCCGTCTCCAGGTCCACCACCAGCCGCTCGAGCTGGTTGGCGCTGACCAGCACCTGCTGGGAGCGCGCCGTCAGCCGCTCCTGGGCACGCAGGTCGGCGACCGAGACCAGCAGCACCGCGAAGGCCGTGCCGATGACCAGGGCGAGCAGGCCGCTCGCCACCACCATGCGGCGGGTCAGTCCACCGCCCACCCACAGCCTCCAGTGCCCCGACCACGCAAGGCGGCGTAGAAGCCGTCCCGCCCCGCGGACGACGAGCCGGGCTCCCGCACGCTCACCGACGAGGCTAACACCGCCGGGTGCCGTGGGGTCACCCTTCTCGAGCAGCGCCGAGCAGGTCGAAGATGGCATCCGCGGACAGCTCCGACTTGGACAGGAACCCGGCGGCGGGGCTGGCCGAGATCAGCTCGGCGTAGTCGTCCGGGTCGTGGCTGGAGATCAGGATCATTCCCCCAGGCGCCAGGCCCGCGTCCTGGTGCAGTCGCCGGGCAAGCTCGAAGCCGCTCTCACCGCCAAGGTCGATGTCCACCAGGATCACGTCGGGTCGCAGCGTCTCGGCCTGGCGCAGCGCCTCCGAGCTGTCCGAGGCGACGCCGGCCACCGTCAGCCCCTGGCGTTCCAGCAGCCAGCGAGCGGCCTGCAGGAAGCGGGCGCTGTCGTCGACGATGAGCAGGCGCAGGGTCATGCCCGCAGGATCCCAGCCATGGCTGCCGTCACGCATCCCCGCTAGCTGGAAGATGCGGCCAGGATCGTCCCGCCTGTCCCTCCGCGGCTCCATGGGTCACCTCCTTCCCGGGTCGTCGCGTGCGCCGCCCGATGGGTCACCGACGCTCTCAGGGTCGCGGCCAGCAGCTCGGATGTCGTCGTGGCCAGCGCCAATCCGCGCCTACCCGCTAGCCGGTAGCCGGCCCGGGGGGTGGCCGGGGTGCGCAAACTCCCGCTGGCCACGATGCCGCCAGACCGTCCGAGCGCGACCCTCGCCGGCAGCATCGTTGCTCGATCGCACCCGTGCATCCGGCCGCAAGGCAGGCGCCCCCGGTGCGAGGAAGGGAAGGTGACCCAGTGCGCAACCGACGGTCGCTCGCGCTCAGGAGCTTCGCGGTGGGACTGGCCCTGCTCGCCGCGGCATGCAGCGGCCAGACGTCCGCCAGCAGCAGCGGCGGCGGCAGCCCGCAGTACGGCGGGACGCTCAGGCTGCTCGGCAGCAGCGACGTCGACCACCTCGACACCGCCAGCGCCTATTACACCGTCAGCTACACCCTGGAACGGGCGTTCACGCGCCAGCTGTTCAGCTACCCAGCCTCCACCGACACCGCCAAGGCCAACACCCCCGTCGCCGACGCCGCCACCGAGGTCCCGACCACCGCCAACGGCGGTATCAGCGCCGACGGCAGGACCTGGACCATCCACCTGCGCTCGGGGGTGCGCTGGAACACCACGCCGGCGCGGGAGGTGACCGCGCAGGACTTCATCCTGGGCCTGAAGCGCCTGTGCAACCCGTCCTCACCGGTCGGCGCGCCCGGCTACTACGAGAACACCATCGTCGGGATGCGCCAGTACTGCGACGGCTTCGCCAAGGCCGGCCAGGACGCCGCCTCCATCAAGCGCTACATCCAGTCGCACGACGTCGCCGGCCTCCGAGCCACCGACGACAAGACGCTGGTGATCCACCTGCGGCAGCAGGTCCCGGACCTCGCCAACATCCTGGCGATGCCCTTCGCCTCGGCCGCACCCGTCGAGTACCTGGCCTACGTGCCCGACAGCAACGCCTTCCGCCAGCACACCGTCTCCGACGGGCCCTACCAGATCGTCTCCTACCAGGCGGGCAAGCAGATCGTCCTGGACAAGGACCCCGCCTGGGAGCAGCGCAGCGACCCGATCCGGCACCAGTACGTCGACCACATCCAGATCACCGAGGGCCAGGACCAGGGCCCGGTGCAGCAGCAAATCCAGGCCGGCACCGCCGACATGGAGTGGGACACGCAGGTTCCCGTCGCGGACATCCCCCAGCTGCAGGCGTCCCACGACGCCCGGCTGGGCATCTTCCCGACGCTGAGCAGCAACCCCTACGTGCTGTTCAACCTCCAGAGCCCCAACAACAGCCGAGCGCTCGCTAACGTCAAAGTGCGCCAGGCGCTCGAGTACGCCATCGACAAGGTCGCCGTCGGCCAGGTCTACGGCGGGCCGTCGCTCAACACCCCGCTGGACCAGGTGCTCCCGCCGGGCAACATCGGCTACCAGCAGTTCGACCTCTACCCGACGCCCGGGCACCGCGGCGACCCGGCCACCTGCCGGCAGCTGCTGGCGCAGGCCGGCTACCCGCACGGGCTGGTGCTCACCGACGTGGCGCGCAACGCCGGCAACCACCCGGCGGTCGCGCAGTCGATCCAGGCGTCGCTGCGGGCCTGCGGCGTCACCACCAAGATCGTCCCGGTCACCCAGGCCGACTACTACGGCAGGTACCTCGGCGACGTGGCCGCGTCCAGGCGCGGGGTGTGGGACATCTCCGAGCCCGGGTGGGTGCCCGACTGGTTCGGCAACAACGGCCGCGCCATCATCGAACCGCTGTTCGACGGCCGCACCTACGGCCCCAACTCGGTCGACTATGGCGACTACGACAACCCGAAGGTCAACGCGCTGATCGACAAGGCGCTGCTCACCTCCGACCAGCGCTCCGCGGCCACGGTCTGGCACCAGGCCGACATGCAGGTCATGCGGGACGCAGCGATCATCCCCATCGAGACCCAGCGGACCCCGCTGTTCCACTCCAGCCGCGTCCACAACGCGATCTACTCACCGTTCTCGCAGAACTTCGACGTGACCAACCTCTGGCTGAGCGGGAGCTGAGCGGCATGGCGCCGCGCGCAAGCGAACCGGGCGACGTGCTGCTCCGCCTGGAGGGCGTGGTCAAGCACTTCCCCACCGGCCACGGGATCTTCTCCCGGCGGGAGGCCGACGCCGTCCGCGCGGTCGACGGGGTCACCCTGGAGGTACGCCGCGGGGAGACGCTCGGCCTGGTCGGTGAGACCGGCTGCGGCAAGTCCACGCTGGCGCGCTGCGCCACCCGCCTGGACACGCTCACCGCCGGTCGGGTGATCTTCGACGGGCACGACATCTCCACCCTGTCGCGTCGGCAGCTGCGGCCCTACCGGCGCCAGCTGCAGATGATCTTCCAGGACCCCTACGGGTCGCTCAATCCCCACCGGCGGGTCGGCTCGATCATCGGCGACCCGCTGGCGGTCCACGGGATGGCGGCGGGACCGGCGCGCAAGCGCCAGGTGCAGGAGCTGATGGAGCTCGTCGGGCTCAACCCCGAGCACTACAACCGGTTCCCCGCCGAGTTCTCCGGCGGCCAGCGCCAGCGCGTCGGCGTGGCGCGGGCGCTGGCGCTCCGCCCAAAGCTGATCGTCTGCGACGAACCGGTCTCCGCCCTGGACGTCTCCATCCGGGCGCAGATCATCAACCTGCTCGCCGACCTGCAGCGGGAGCTCGACCTCACCTACCTCTTCATCTCCCACGACCTGTCGGTGGTGCGGCACGTCAGCGACCGGGTCGCGGTGATGTACCTCGGCAAGCTCGCCGAAGTGGCGCCGGCCGCCGAGCTCTACCGACGGCCGCGCCACCCCTACGCGGCCGCGCTGCTGTCGGCCGTCCCGGTCCCCGATCCCGACCTCGCCGACCGGCGGGAGCGCATCATCCTGGCCGGCGACGTGCCGTCACCGGTGCACCCGCCGGCCGGCTGCCGCTTCCACCCGCGGTGCCCCAAGGCACGGCGGCGCTGCGTGGACGAGGCGCCGCGGCTGGTGCCGCGCGGCGGGGACGGCGCCGACCATCCCACCGCCTGCCACTTCCCGGTCGAGCCCCGCGACGACCTGGCCCACATGCACGCCGCCATCGACCAGCCCGACCACGAAGCCGCCAACGGCGGCCTCCAGCGCCTGGCAACGAGCAGCTCATGACGATCACCGCCCCGGGGCAGGCCGCTGCCGGCACAGCCGCCGCCGGCCCCGGCGCCATCCGAGGGCGCGGGCCGTGGCGGCTGGCGTGGGACCGGCTGCGCCGCGACCCGGTGGCGGTCGCCTCGGCCGCCACCATCGTTCTGCTCGCGGTGGCGGCGGTCGCGGCCCCCGCCGTCGCCCACGCCGTCGGGCACGGCCCCGACGACCAGTACCCCCAGGTCGGCCTCACCCCCGCCGGCCTGCCGGTCGGGCCCAGCCGCCACTTCCTGCTCGGCACCGACAACCTCGGCCGCGACCTGCTGGTCCGCATCCTCTACGGCGCGCGGATCTCGCTGCTGGTCGGCGTCGTCGCCACCCTGCTCGCCACCGCCGCCGGCGTGGTCCTCGGGCTGCTCGCCGGCTACTTCGGCGGGTTGGTGGACCTGGTGCTGTCCCGCTTCATGGACATAGTGCTGTCGTTCCCGTACCTGCTGCTGGCGATCGCGCTGGTGTCGGTCTTCGGGCCCAGCTTGACGATCTCGATCCTGGTGATCGCGTTCTTCTCGTGGGCCGCGATCGGCCGCATCGTCCGCGGCCAGACGCTCTCGATCCGCGAGAAGGAGTACATCGAGGCGTCCTGGTCGGTCGGCTCGGGCGCCTTGCGGGTGATGTTCGTGGAGATCCTCCCCAACCTCCTGGCCCCGGTGCTGGTCCTGGCGACGCTGCTGGTCCCCACCGCAATCGTGTTCGAGGCGACGCTGTCGTTCCTGGGACTGGGGGTGGCGCCGCCGACGCCGACCTGGGGCGGGATGCTCAGCGACTCGGTGGCCTTCTACCAGGTCGCCTGGTGGTTCCCGCTGTTCCCAGGCCTGGCGCTGCTGGCCACCACGCTGGCGTTCAACCTGCTGGGTGACAGCGTCCGCGACGCGCTGGACCCCACCGCCGGGCGGGCGGGCGGAAGGAGGGTCGGCTGATGCTTCGCTTCCTCGTCCGCCGCCTGGTCTTCGGCGTGCTGGTGCTCTGGATCGTCAGCGGCGCGGTGTTCCTGCTGTTCTTCGTGGTCCCCCACGACCCCGCCAGGCTGATCGCCGGGCGGCTGGCGACCCCGCAGACGGTGGCGCTGGTCAACCACCGGCTCGGCCTGGACCTCCCGCTGCCCGAGCAGTACGCCAGCTTCGTCTTGCGGCTGCTCCACGGCGACCTGGGCTACTCCTATTACAGCTCGGAGCCCGTGCGCTCGCTGCTGCTCAGCCGCCTGCCGGTGACGGTGTCGCTGGCGCTGGGAGGTGCGGCGCTGTGGCTGCTGGCCGGCGTCGGCGCCGGCGTCGCCGCCGCCCGCCGCCCGCGCAGCCTGGTCGACCGGGGCACTACCGTGCTGGTCCTGGGCGGCCTCTCGATGCCGACCTTCCTGGTCGGCCTGCTGCTGATCTACTTCCTGTTCTTCCGCCTGCACCTCGTGGGCGTCGACGCCTTCCCCGCCAGCGGCTACGTGCCGCTGACCCAGGACCCTGCCGGGTGGGCCAGGCACCTGCTGCTACCGTGGATCACGCTGGCCGCCGTCACCGCGGCGACCTACTCGCGGCTGACGCGCAGCTCGATGCTGGAGGTGCTCGGCGAGGACTACATCCGCACCGCCCGCTCCAAGGGCCTCTCCGAGACGCGGGTGGTGTACGGGCACGGCCTCCGCAGCGCCCTCACCCCGGTGCTCACCCAGCTCGGCATCGACCTCGGCACCCTGCTCGGCGGGGTCATCGTCACCGAGCAGGTCTTCGGCCTACCCGGCCTCGGGCAGCTCGCCTGGCAGTCGGTCACCACCCAGGACCTGCCGGTCATCATCGGGACCGTGCTGGTCGCGTCCGCCTTCATCGTGGCCGCCAACCTGCTGGTCGACCTGGGCTACGCCGTCCTCGACCCGCGCGTGCGGCCGTCCTGACCATGAACGCGCAGCGGGCTCGCCAGCGGCGCCGGAAAGCGGCACGGGCGCGGCAGGCCGCCCGGCGCCGCCGGCTGACGATCGCGGCGGCGCTGGCGGTGGTGCTGGTCGCCGGCGTGGTCGCCATCGCCGTCTCCGCCAGCGGCCGGACCGAGCACCCGACGACCGGCCAAGGGGCGCTGAGCGGGCTGCAGACCGGGCCCGCGCCCTGGGGCACCGACACCGCCGACCTCGCCGCCCGCCTGTCCGCCATCGGCGTGCCCCCGCTGGACCCCACCGAAGGCACCGCCGTGCACATCCACCAGCACCTCGACGTCTACGTCGACGGGCACGAGGTCACCGTGCCGGCGGGCATCGGCATCGACCCGGCGGTCGGGTTCGCCCCGCTGCACACCCACGACGCCAGCGGGGTCGTCCACGTCGAGTCCCCCACCGTGCGCCGCTACACGCTCGGGCAGTTCTTCGCGGTGTGGGGCGTCCGCCTCACCCCGAGCTGCCTGGGCGGCTACTGCGCGGGCGGCGGCCGGCAGCTGCGGGTGTACGTCGACGGCAGAGCCGTCCACGGCGACCCGACCGCCGTCACCCTGGAGCCCCACCAGGAGATCGTGGTCGCGTTCGGGACGGCCGCGCAGCTGCCTTCCCCGATCCCGTCCAGCTATCGGTTCCCGCCCGGCCTGTAGCCCGGCGCGCCGGCCGGGCTACAGGCCGGGCGGCGCGCCGGCCTTGCGCGGACCTTCGGCGCGGCCTGGCCGCCGGCACCATGCGTGGCTGGATCGAGCGCAGGCCCCGTCCAAGGCCGCAGGGTCAGCGGTAGCCGGTGGTGTCGGCGGGTTTGCCTGGGTCCTGGACCTCGGTCATGTACCTCCAGGCATCGGGCTGGCTGCCGTCGAGATCGGTGAACCCGTAGACCTTCGCCAGCTGCCCACTGGACAGCGATTGTCCGTTCCAGCGCGATACCTGGGGATCTTGGGCGAGCGCCGCGACGGCGCGGCCGACGAACGCCGGGCTCTCGGAGATCGCGAAGTGCGGCTGGATCCTGGTCGCATCCCGCCAGTTCGATTCGGTGACGCCGTACGCCTCGAGCATGGCCTCCGATCGGAGCCAACCCGGCGTGAGCGACACCGCGGTCGCGCCGTAGGGCTGCAGCTCGTGCGCCAGCGCGAACGCCATCCGGTTCACCGCCGCCTTGGCAAGGTCGAAGAAGAACGAGACCCGGTAGTTGGCCCCGTTGTACTCGTCGGTTCCGTCGGTCACCTCGACCACCAGGCCGCCCGGCGTCCTGATCAGCAGCGGGATCGCGAAGTGGCTGGTGATGGCGTGCGTGTCCACCGCCAGGTGCAAGGTGCGCAGGCCAATATCCAGCGAGGATTCCCAGACGGATTTGTTCCACTCCATCGTGGTGGCGCCCCAGATGTTGTTCACCAGCACGTGCAAGGCGCCCTGCTCGCCTTCGATGCGAGCCACCAGCGCCCGCACCTCGTCGGGGACCAGATGGTCGACCTGGACCGCGATCCCGCGACCGCCGGCCGCATCCACCAGCGCCGCGGTCTCCTCGATCGTCTCCGGCCGGTTCATCTCCGATCGCTCGGACCCGCTCGTTCGCCCGGTGACGTAGACAGTCGCACCTGCCGCGCCCAACTGCACCGCGATCCCACGACCCGCTCCCCGGGTCGCTCCGGCGACCAACGCCACCCTGCCCGCCAGCGATACCTCCATGAGCAGTCAGGGACCCGGTTCCCACTGTGCGGCCGGTCTCCCCATCCCCCTTCCATCGCTCGCATCCGTTCTGCCTGACCTCTCGCCCGCGGCGCCGACGGGGACGCAGCAGGGAACCGCATGCCGCGCAGCCAAGCATCCGGCTGTTTCATATCGGCTTCCTCTGGCCTGCGTCTCACGTCGCAGGGTTGGTCGACGTGCCGTCTGATGCCATCGGGTTCACTGGCGCGTTCCTTGCCAGGTCAGCAGCTGGTGGAGAAGTCCGAACACCTCAACCGCACGCTGCGGGGTGAGGCTGACCCCCTTGGCCACCGCGACGACCAGCTCGACGCCGGTCGCCGCATCCAGCCCGTCGGGCCAGCCGCCGCGCTGCAGCCGCGCCGCCAGCGCGGTCCGCCAGCCCGCCTCGCGGCTGTCCAGGATCGCGCGCACCGCCGGGTTCCGGGTGCCACGCAGGATACTGTGACGACTCAGGTGAAATCCCGGCCGCCGTCCTGCTGGGCGGTGCTGGTCGGTAGACGTAGGCTTGTGAAGCAGATCACGATCGCCCTGAAAGGACGCTCGCCGTGCCGCTCGCCGCCGCCGACCCGGCGAACCTGTTCGCCGCCCGCAGCCAGATGGCGCTCTCGCTCGGCTGGCACATCGTGGTCGCCTGCCTCGGGGTGGGCTTCCCCGCCCTGGTGATGCTGGCCGAGTGGCGCGGCATCCGCAGCGGCGACCCGGCCTACCAGCTGCTCGCGCGGCGCTGGGCACGGGCCCTCGGGGTGCTGTTCGCGGTCGGTGCCGTCTCCGGCACCATCCTCTCCTTCGAGATGGGCATCCTGTGGCCCGGGCTGATGGGCACCTACGGCGAGGTCATCGGCCTGCCGTTCGCCATCGAGGGGATCGCCTTCTTCGTGGAGGCCATCTTCCTCGGCGTCTACCTGTACGGCTGGGACCGCCTGCCGCCACGGGCGCACCTGCTCACCGGCGTGCCGATCCTGCTTGCCGGCACCGCCAGCGCCTTCTTCGTCGTCACCGCCAACGCCTGGATGCAGCAGCCGCGCGGCTTCGACCTGGTCGACGGCAAGGTCACCAACGTCGACCCGTGGGCGGCGATGTTCAACCCGGCCACCCCGCCGCAGACGGTGCACATGATCCTGGCCGCCTTCGTCGTTGCCGGGTTCCTGGTCGCCAGCGTCTACGCCGTGGCCTTGCTGCGCGGCCGGCGCGACCGCTACCACCGGCTCGGGTTCCTGCTGGCGTTCACCGTGGCCGCGGCGGTCGTCCCCGTCCAGATCGGGGTCGGCGACTGGGCCGCCCACTTCGTGGCCACCAACCAGCCGGTCAAGCTCGCCGCCATGGAAGGCGTCTTCCGGACCGCCCGTGGGGTGCCGCTGCACCTCGGCGGCATCGAGCGTGACGGCGAGCTGCGCTACGCCATCGAGATCCCCTACGGACTGTCGCTGCTGGCCCGCTGGGACCCGCACGCCGAGATCGCCGGGCTCGACCGTGTCCCGGTGGCCGACCGGCCGCCGGTCACCGTGGTCCACTGGGCGTTCCAGCTCATGGTCACCAGCGGCCTGGCGATGCTCGCCCTCGCCGGCTGGTTCGCGTTGGCGTGGTGGCGCCGGCGCGACCTGCCCCGCTCCCGCTGGTTCCTGCGCGCGGCCGCCCTGGCCGGCGCGGCGGCCGTGCTCGCCCTCGAGGCGGGCTGGGTGACCACCGAGGTCGGCCGCCAGCCCTGGATCGTCTGGGGCGTGATGCGCACCAGCGAGGCGGTCTCCAACGCCCCCGGCCTGCGCTACGGGCTGTACCTGCTGCTCGCCGTCTACACCGCGCTCACCGTCGCCACCGTGTACGTGCTGCGCCGCCTGGCCCGGGTGCCGGTCCCCGCCGTGCCCCAGGAGGCCGACGTGCGGGCCTTCCCGGTCGTGTGACCACCATGCGCCTCGCCGAGGTCCTGCTCGCCGTCACCTGGGTCGGCGTGACCGCCTACGCGCTGCTCGGCGGCGCCGACTTCGGCGCCGGGTTCTGGGACCTCCTCGCCGGCGGCGCCCGCCGCGGACGCGGGCAGCGGGCGCTGATCGAGCACTCGATCGGCCCGGTCTGGGAGGCCAACCACGTCTGGCTGATCTTCGTGCTGGTGGTGCTGTGGACCGCGTTCCCGCCGGTGTTCGCCGCGGTCGCCTCCACCCTCTACGTTCCCCTGACCCTCGCGGCGGTCGGCATCATCGGGCGCGGCGCCGCCTTCGCCTTCCGCAAGTCGGTCGGCGAGCTGCCGCTGCAGCGGCTGTTCGGCGCCGCGTTCGCCCTGTCGAGCGTGCTGACGCCGTTCTTCCTCGGCACGGTCGCCGGCGCGGTCGCCTCCGGGCGGGTGCCGCCCGGCAACGCCACCGGCGACCTGGTCTCGAGCTGGTGGAACCCGACCTCGCTGCTCGGCGGCACGCTCGCCGTTGGCGTCTGCGCCTACCTGGCCGCCGTCTACCTCACCGCCGACGCCGCCAGGGCGCGGCAGCCCGGCCTGGCCGAGGCGCTGCGGCGCAGCGCCCTGGTCACCGGCCTGGTGGTGGGGGCGATCGCCCTGGCCGGCATCGCGGTGCTCCGCGCCGACGCCCCGGTCCTGTTCGACGGGCTCACCGGCCGGGCGCTGCCGCTGATCGCCGCCTCGGCGCTGTCCGGCCTGGCGTCGCTGTGGCTGCTGCTGCGTCGGCGCTTCCTTGCGGTCCGCGTCACCGCCGCGCTCGCGGTCGCCGCGGTCGTCTGGGGCTGGGCGGCCGGCCAGTACCCCTGGATGCTCCTCGGTGGCCTCACCATCGAGCAGGCGGCGGCCAGCCGGCCGGTCATCGAGGCCGTCCTCGGCAGCCTCGCCGTCGGGGCGGTCCTGTTCCTGCCCCCGCTCGTCTGGCTGTTCGTCCTGTTCCAGCGCACCCAGCGCCGGGGCTAGGGG
>WNGB01006679.1_pt1 | contig 18474 bp, 19 predicted proteins | sample 5400681 | NCBI WGS metagenome assembly WNGB01 (sample SAMN13153367, study PRJNA577476) | soil metagenome | isolation source: 115 cm soil or saprolite under grassland replicate 2 | place: USA:California | collected 2016-06-15 | reverse complement strand
GAGGGCGTGGATGGGCACCGGCGTCACGGGCGGCCGGAAGCTCGGCGGCGCAATCGCTTCCAGGGAGATGCCGCGTCGATGGGCGATCACGTGGGCGAGGGCCGGGCTGCACATGCGCCCCTGGCATTCACCCATTCCGGCGCGGGTCATGCGCTTCATCTGCCCGAGATCGCCCACGCCCTCGTCGAGGGCCTGGTCAACCCGTGCCGCCGTAATGCCCTCGCACGGGGATCACCGTGTCCGGCGTGATCAGCTCGGCCAGTCCCGGTCGCATCGTGCTGAGACGTCCGAGGACGTCGCGGGATTTTCTGAGCGGGGCCAGCGCCGACTGGTGAGGTCGCAATCGTGACCGGGCTGCTCCCGGCGAAAGCGCGCCGAGTCGCGCCGCGGCGACGATTCCCGCCACGCGCCCCTCGAGCACGGCCATGGCGGCGCCACCGAGGCCTCCTCCATCGCCGGCGGAGAAGATACCGGGCACGGTGGTCTCCATATAAATCTCGGCGGAGACCCGAGGAACCCAGCCCCCACGCTCCGCGACATACTGATGCTCGGCGCCGCACATCTGGGAGAGCTGGACGGACGGAACGGCACCCCAGGCGAAGCACACGGCTGCGACCTCGAACGTCTCCTCCGAGCCGCGGACCAGCCGCCAATCCTCGTCGAGGGCAACCGTGACAACTTTCCTCACGCTCGGGTCTCCCACTGCACGGGCTACCGCCCGGGATCCGATGAGCGGAACGCGCGCGGCGCGGAGGGTGTGCCAGTCGGCCGTCGCGTCACCGGAAAGCGGCCATCGAGCCCACGATGTTGGCGATACTCGCGGCATCCGGCGCGAAGGAGCGGCGTCCAGCACGGCCACTACGTGAGCGCCCTCGCGGACGAGGCGGCTGGCCACGGCGGGAAGCAAGGGCCCCGTTCCGGCCACCAGCACCCGCTGACCTGGAGGCAGTGCGCGCGCGTCGAGTAGTGAGCGAATCGCCTCGGCATTGGTCACGCCAGGCAGCGTCCAGCCCGGGACGGGCACAGCGCGGTCGTGAGCGCCCGTCGCGAGCACCACGGCCTCCGGCCGAAGGCTCTCTGCGCGCTCCCCTTCCCACACCGCGAGCGTGCGCTGCTCGAAGATGCCCCATATCGTGGCGCGCTGATGCAGGACCCCACGTGATCCAGCCGCCTCGAGCTTGGCGAGGAGTTTCGACTCCGCGGCACGGCCATAAGTTGGCCCGCCGAGGATTGGGCGCTCGTCGTAGAGGTGAACGGTGAGCCCTGCCCGCGCGGCCTCGAGGGCGGCCGCCAGACCTGCCGGCCCGCCTCCCACCACGGCGATTTGCGGGGGTGATCGTCATCAGGAGGGTACACATTGCAATCGGACTCGGCGATTGTCAAACGCGCGGGGCGTCGTATACTCGCCCCGGCTCAGGCGCGGCCGCGTGGCGCGTCTGCTCGAAAGGCGATCATGGCTGATCTCCGTACCGGCGGCGAATGGGTTGTGGAGGGCTTGCGCGCCGAGGGCGTGCGGCACGTCTTCGGCCTGCCCGGCGTCCACAACCTCGCCATCTACGACGCGCTGATCCGCCAGCACGACATCGCGCACATCCTGTCTTTCATGGCCGATGGCTACGCGCGCGCCTCGGGCCGGCCGGGCGTGGTCGTGGTCACCACGGGCCCCGGCGCCACCAATACGCTGACGCCTCTCGTGGAGTCCTTCGCGGGCTCCCAGCCCATCCTCGTGCTCATGTCCGACATTCCCGCGGCGTTGATCGGCAAGGGGCTGGGCGCACTCCACGAGGTGCCCAACCAGATCGACTGCTTCAAGCCTGTCTGTCGCTGGGCGGAGACCATCTACGATGGGCGCGCCATTCCTGCTGCCGTCGAGCGGGCCTTTCATCTCTTCCGCACCGGGCGTCCGGGGCCCATCGCGCTCTCATTGCCCACGGATCTTCTGGTGGCGAAGAGCGAGGGCCGCCGCGAGGTGCTCCGGAGCGGCCGTCCCGCCTGCGATCCGCGGCTCATCGAGGACGCGGCAAAACGTCTCCGCGCGGCCAGGCGTCCGCTCATCGTGGCCGGCGGGGGTGTCATCGCGGCCGGTGCCTCCACCGAGCTCGTCGCGCTCGCCCGCGGGCTGGGCGCGCCGGTCATCACCTCGGTGATGGGGCGCGGCGCCATTCCCGAAACCGATCCGCTCTGGCTGGGCGTTCTCCCCAACTACCGGTCGACCCAGGCCGCTCTCGAGAGCGCCGACGTCATCCTGTGCGTCGGCTGCCGCTTCGCCCACCGGTCCACCAAAGGCCTGCTCCTCAAGCTCGACTTCAAGCCTGAGCAGGCGCTGATTCACATCGACATCGATCCGTCGGTGATCGGGCTCATGCACGAGACCGCCGTGGGCATTGTCGGCGATGCGCGAGATGGGCTGCGGGGGCTCGTGGCCGCGCTGGGCAAGGCCGGTGCCGCCGGGGAATGGGACGGCGCGTGGATACGGGCCCAGCGCGAGGTCCGCTCACCTCGCTACACGGAGCCGACGGATCGGCTCATTCAGATCCTGCGTAGGGCCCTCGAGCCCGGAGCCATAGTCGTCAACGACCAGACCGGGCTGAACTACTGGATGGAGTGGCATTTCCCTGTCCTCGAGCCGCGGACCTTCCTCTATCCGATCGGCTCCGCCACCTTGGGCTACGGCGTTCCCGCGGCAATCGGCGCCAAGGTGGCGCATCCAGACCGACAGGTTCTGGCCGTGCTCGGCGACGGCGGCTTCATGTTCTCGGTCAACGAGCTGGCGACGGCGGTGAAGTACGACCTCGGTATCGTCTTCCTCGTGCTCAACGATCAGCGCTACGGCGCCATCAAGTATCTGCAGGAAGGCATATTCGGAAAGTACGGCGAGGTGGATCTCGCCAATCCCGACTTCCCCGCGCTGGCCCGCGCCTTCGGCGCCGCCGGGTCCCGCGTGGAGAGCATCGACGAGCTGCCGAAGGCCCTCGAGCGGGCCCTCAATCACCGCGGACCCACGCTTCTCGAGCTTCCCATAGCGGTCGAGCCGCCCTGGGAGCTCTGAGGGTATAATCCGCACATGGGCGCTGATCTCGATCCGGCGCGCAAAAAGACCCTCCGCCGCGAGCTCGAAGGCCTGCTCGGCAAAGGCGCGGTGCTCTCCGAGCCCGATGAGCTGCTCGTCTACGAGTCCGATGGGCTGACGCTCTTCCGCGCTCTCGCGGATTTCGTGGTCTTCCCCACCTCGGTCGAGCAGGTCTCGGCCATCGTCAGGCTCGCCAATCGGGAAGGTTTGCCCTTTGTCGCCCGCGGGGCGGGCACGGGGCTGTCAGGCGGATGCCTCCCCGCCGAGGGCGGCCTCGTGATCTCGCTGATGCGGATGAACCGCGTGCTCGAGGTGGACTACGACAATCAGATCGCCGTGGTCGAGCCCGGGCTGGTCAACCTCCACCTCTCCTGGGCCGTGGGACCCAAGGGCTTCTACTACGCGCCCGACCCGTCGAGCCAGCAGGCCTGCACCGTCGGCGGCAATATCGCGAACAACTCCGGCGGGCCGCACACGCTCAAGTACGGGGTGACGGCGAACCACGTGCTGGGTCTCGAGGTGGTCCTGCCCGATGGCGAGATCATGTGGCTGGGCGGCCGCACGCGCGAAGCGCAGGGCTACGACATGGCCGGCCTCTTCGTCGGCTCCGAGGGCACCTTCGGCATCGCCACCAAGATCGTCGTGCGCATTCTCAGGCAGCCGCAGGCGGTGAAGACCGTGCTCGCCGTCTTCGACTCGATCGACGAGGCCTCGGAGGCCGTGTCGGCGGTGATCGCGCGCCGCCTCATCCCCGCCGCCATGGAGATGATCGACCAAACCACCATCGAAGCGGTCGAGGATGCCTTCGGCTGCGGTTACCCACGAGACGCCGCCGCCGCGCTCCTCATCGAGCTCGACGGTCTCCAGCAGGGGATGGACGTCCAGGTCGAGCGCGTGATGGCCGCCTGCCGCGACTGCGGAGCGCGCGATGTGCGCGCGGCGCGCGACGAAGCGGAGCGCCAGCTCCTCTGGAAGGGGCGGAAGAGCGCCTTCGGAGCGTTTGGCCGCATCTCGCCCGCCTACATGGTGATGGACGGAGTCATTCCACGCACGCGGCTGCCCGAGGTGCTGAAGAAGGTGAACGAGATCGTGGCCGCCCACGGTCTGCGCGTGGGCAATGTGTTCCACGCGGGAGACGGCAATCTCCATCCCAACATCCTCTACGATCCTCGCGTGCCGGGAGAAGAGGCGCGCGTGGTGGAGGCGGGCGGAGAGATCCTGAAAGTGTGCGCGGCCGTGGGCGGCTCCATCTCCGGGGAGCACGGTATCGGCCTCGAGAAGATCGACTACATGCCGCTCATCTTCACCGAGGCGGACCTGGGCTTCATGCGCGAGCTGCGCGAGGCGTTCAATCCGCATGGTCTCTGCAATCCCGGGAAGATCTTCCCCTCGCGAAAGGCGTGCGGCGAGGCCGGGATCGCCTATCGCCCGCATCCCATCGAAGAGAAGGGTCTCGCCCAGCGCTTCTAGCGGGGCAGGGACGACTCAGGTGCCCGCCCCCCTCCTCGACGCGCTTCGCGGCATCGTCGGCCCCGCTCACGTGCTCACGGGCGCCGACTGCGCGCCGTATGTTGTCGACGGCCGCGCGCCCGAAGCCGTGGCCGTTCCCGGCACCAAGGAGGAAGTCGCGGCCATCCTGCTCGCGGCCGCCGAGGCGGACACGTCGGTGGTGCCGTGGGGCGGAGGCACCAAGATGGGCATCGGCGCGCCGCCTCCGCGGCTCGGAGTGGTGCTCATGCTGAAGCGGATGAACCGCCTCCTCGAGCACGAGCCCGGCGATCTCACGGCCACGGTCGAGACGGGCATCACCCTGAGCGCGCTCCAGGGCGAGCTGGGCAAGCGGGGTCAGTGGCTCTCCCTCGATCCGGCCCATGCCGACAAAGCCACCCTGGGCGGCGTGCTGTCGAGCAATGCGGCGGGGCCGCGACGTCATCTCTATGGATCGTGCCGCGACCTGCTCATCGGCGTCACCGTGATCACAGCGGCGGGCGCCACCGTCAAGGGCGGCGGCAAGGTGGTCAAAAACGTCGCCGGCTATGATCTGCCCAAGCTCTTCATCGGTGCCTTCGGCACCCTCGGGGTGATCGTCGAGGCCACCGTGAAGCTCCGCCCGCGCCCGGATGTCGACCGGCTCGTGATCGCGCGATTCGCCCGGCTCAAGGAAGCGGGGGCAGCGGCGCGCGCGGTGATGGCCTCCGATCTCTTGCCCTCGGCCCTCGATCTCCTCGACGGGGAAGCGCTCCGCGCGCTGGGGCAGGGTCGCGGGGACGGCGCGGCGCTGCTTCTGGGCATCGATGGCATCCTCGAGCAGGTCGAGTGGCAGTGCGCGGAGGTCGAGCGTCTTCTGCGCCCGCAGGCGCTCGTCGATACGCGGGTCCTCGACGGCGACGAGCGCGACGCCACGTGGCGCGCGTGCGGCGGTCTCGGAGCCTCCCCCGACACTGCGGCGGTGATGCGCTGGACCGTCCTGCCCGCCCAGGTCGCCGATGTCATGGAGCAGGGGGCGGCGGTCGCCCAGCGCGCCGGCCTGGGTGCGGCGCTGGCGGCTCACGCCGGGGTAGGAGTGGTGGAGGCCGTGCTCGCGAGGGCGGGGTTCGCCGATGCCGCGGCCGTGGTCGGGGTGCTGAACGAATGGCGCACGCTGGTGCGTGCCGCGGGCGGGCAGGCCCTGATCGAATCCGCCCCGGTCGCCGTGAAGGTGGCGGTGCCGGTGTGGGACGATCCGGGCCCTTCGCTCCGCATCATGCAGCGGATCAAGTCCCAACTCGATCCGAACGGCCTCTTGAATCCCGGCCGCTTCGTCGGAGGAATCTAGCGCATGGCGCACGAGACAGTGACGGCGCCCCCGGGAGGGCCGTTGACCCTCCACGGCCACGACGTCGAGGGCGTCAACCGCTGCGTGCACTGTGGGCTCTGTCTCGCCTACTGCCCGACCTTCTCCATTCTCGGCACCGAGATGGATTCGCCGCGCGGCCGCATCTTCCTCGTCAAGTCGCTCGCGGAAGGGCGCCTCAACCTGGGTGACGCCACCGTCTCGCACCTCGACCTGTGTCTCGGCTGTCGCGCCTGCGAGACGGTGTGTCCTTCCGGAGTGCCGTATGGCCAGCTCATCGAGGCCGCGCGCGCGGAGATCGAGCGGCAGCGTCCCGGCGGGCCGTTGCGTCGCCTCTTCCGCTGGGTGAACTTTGCCGTGCTCCTGCCGCGCCCGCGCCTTCTCGGCCTGGCCGCGGCGGGCCTCCGCTTCTATCAGGTGAGCGGGCTGCGGACCCTCGCCAGGGCCACGGGCCTCCTCAAGCTCTTGCCATCACCGCTCGCCGACTGGGAGCCGCTTCTCCCCTCGCTCCCGCCCGCCGCCGAACGCGCTCCTCTTCCCGAGCTGACGCCCGCCGACGGGACCAGGCGGGCGCGCGTGGGCATGCTGTCCGGCTGCATCCAGCAGATCGCCTTCGGCTCGCAGAACCGCGCCACGGCTCGCGTGCTCGCGCGCAACGGGGCCGAGGTGGTGGCGCCGCGCGCGCAGACCTGCTGCGGCGCGCTGCACGCGCATGCGGGCGAGCACCCTCTCGCGGTCACGCTCGCCAGGCGCACGATCGAGGTGTTCGAGGCGGCGAAGGTAGAGGCGGTCGTGGTGAATGTCTCCGGCTGCGGCGCCCACATGAAAGCCTATGACGTGTTGCTCGCGGACGACCCCGCATGGCGGGAGCGGGCGGCGAGCTTCGCCGCCAAGGTGCGCGACCTCGCCGAGTTCCTGGCCACGGAGCCGCTGCGGGGGCCGCTCGGGGCGGTCAACAGGACGGTCACGTATCACGACCCCTGCCACATCGTGCACGGGCAGAAGATCTCGAAGCAGCCGCGCGCGCTGCTCGGCCAGATCCCCGGGCTCAAGCTGGTCCCGCTCAAGGAATCCGACTGGTGCTGCGGTTCGGCGGGGACGTACAATCTGACTCAGCCCGAGATGGCCCGCCAGCTCCAGGAGCGCAAGGTGGCGCATATACGCGAGACGGGAGCCGACGCGGTGGTCACGGCCAATCCCGGCTGCATCATCCAGATCGTCCAGGGCCTCGAAGCCGCGGGAGCGCCCATCGAGGTTCTCCACATCGCCGAGGTTCTCGACGAGTCCTATCGCAACGCTGCGCGCGTCGCCCCTCACCCTACCCTCTCCCCAGAGGGGAGAGGGACCAAGCATCCCTCGCCCCCGCAGGGGGAGAGGGCAGGGTGAGGGGGGAGCAGATGCCACGCGCAAAAGCCCTCGCCCTCGCGTCCCTCCCCGACGGCGCCGTCGAGCTGGTGGTGGTAAACGGCCTCGACGTGGCCCTCTTCCGTCGCGGCGACGAGATCCTCGCCATCGGTAACGAGTGCGCGCACAAGGGCGGCAATCTCTGCGACGGCCGGATCGAGGGCGATATCGTCACGTGCCCGCTCCACGGCTGGGAGTTCGATCTCCGCTCGGGCGCGTGCATGACCATCCCCGGCGAATCGGTGCCGCGCTTCACCGTCACCGTGGAGGACGGCGCCATCTATCTCGAGGAGAGCGCATGAAGGACTCCGTCCCCCAGGAACACAAGGCGAATGCGCCGGTGTCCGTGGGCTGTTTCGTGCTGACCATGTCGGACACGAAGACACCGGAGACCGATACGAGCGGAACCCTCATCCGCGAGCTCTTGACGGCGGCGGGCCATCGCGTCGCGGGCCACGCCATCGTCAAGGATGAACCCGCGCAGGTCACGGCGGTGATCCGGTCGGGGTGCGCCGCGCCCTCGGTGGAAGCGTTCATACTGACCGGTGGTACGGGCATCACGAGCCGCGACTCGACGTTCGAGGCGATCGAAGGGCTCCTCGACAAGCGGCTGACCGGCTTCGGCGAGCTTTTCCGCATGCTCTCGTACCAGGAGATCGGCGCGGCGGCCATGCTCTCGCGAGCGCAGGGCGGGGTGGTTCAGGGGCGCGTGCTCTTCTCGCTGCCGGGATCGCCCAATGCCTGCCGGCTGGCCCTGGAAAAGCTCATCATTCCCGAGCTTCCGCACCTGATCCGCGAGGTGAGGCGCTAGGGCCCTCCGGGGTATACTGGGAAGTAGTCCCATTCGATCCGGCTCGGCCGATCCCGGTAGCACGGAGGAGTGGCAAATGTCGAGGCACGTCACCCGTATCTTCATGGCGCTCTCGCTCTGCGCGGCACTGGCCGGCCCTGTCGCGGCCCAACCCACGAACCCCTCGGGCCCGCTGTGGACGGAAAGCAGCAATGCCAAGGTCCCCGCCGACATCGCGCGCCTCAACGATCATATGAACAATCTCGCCGAGAAGCTCAAGCCCGCGCTGGTGCAGGTGCGGGTGCGCCGCGCGACGGAACCCCAGACCGAAGGCGAGCAGCCGGCAACGCCTGAAGAGCGTCGCACATCGGGCTCGGGCGTATTGATCCGCTCCGATGGCTATCTCGTCACCAACGAGCACGTGGTCGCCGACGCCGATCGCATACAGGTGAAGCTGACGGACGGCCGGCGTTTCGAGGGCCGGCTCGTGGGCAAGGACGAGCGGGTGGATCTGGCACTGGTCAAGATCGAGGCGACCGGCCTCCCCGTGGCTGCCCTCGGCGACTCGAATCGCATTCGCGTCGGCGAGTTCGTGCTGGCCCTGGGACAGCCCTTCGGTCTCGAGCAGTCCGTGTCCTTCGGCATCGTGAGCAGGAAGGGTCAGCCGCTTCTCGCGGCCGCCCCGGGCTTCGACTTCATCCAGACCGACGCCACCGTGAATCCCGGCAACTCGGGAGGCCCGCTCGTCAACATGGCGGGTGAGGTGATCGGCATCAACAGCATGGCCGCGCGCAATGGCACCATCGGCTTCGCTATCCCGATCAATCTCGTCAAGGGCCTCCTGCCCCAGCTCGCCTCCAAGGGCAAGGTCGAGTGGGGCTGGCTCGGTGTGGGGATCGCCGACGTGGGCGACGAAGACCTGCCCAAGTACCAGCTGAAGGAGGCCCGCGGCGTCCTGATCCGCCACGTGGTGGCCGGGCAGCCCGCCGACAAGGGTGGTCTCAAGGCCGACGACGTGGTGCTCGCCGTGGACGGCACGCAGATCGAAAGCATGCGGGATCTGCAGCGCATTATCGCGAGCACGCCGGTGGGCCGCTCGGTCAAGCTCTATGTCATGCGCGGCGGCAAGGAGCAGGAACTCGAGGTGGTGGTCGGCCCGTACCAGACGGCCGCGCCGGCACCCCGTCCGCAGCCGCCGCAGCCACGCCGCGCCCCCGAGGCGCCCGCGCCGACGCCACCGGCTCCCGCTCCCAAGTGATCGCCCGCGGCTGAGCGACTTTACCGGCCGCCCGGCGCCTGATATTCTTCGCGCGTCATGCGCGCGGTTCTCCTCGGTACCGGCTCGCCGCCACCCAACGCGAAGCGTCGCGGGCCCTCCACGCTGCTCGCGCTGGGCGACGAGAAGTTCCTCGTCGACGCGGGCTCGGGAGTCGGCGTCCAGCTCGTCCAGGCGGGTGTCCGCCCCTATGACTGGCCGCGCCTCCTCATCACGCATCACCATTCCGATCACGTCATCGATCTCGCGCACCTCCTGATCACGCGCTGGATCGTGGGACAGAATGCGCCCTTCGAGGTGTGGGGGCCCGCGGGCACCAAGCGGCAGATGGACAAGCTCCTCGACTATTTGGACTGGGACATCGAGATTCGCCGCCACCACATGATCAGGCGCGACCCGCCACGCGTGGCCGTCACCGAGATCGAAGAAGGGAAGATCTTCGAGGCGGGCGGCGTGACGGTGAGCGCTTTCAACGTCGATCACGATCCGGTGAAGCCGGCCGTCGGCTATCGCTTCGAAGGCGGAGGCCGGAGCGTGGTCGTCTCGGGTGACACCCGGCCCTCGGAGAACCTGATCCACTGGAGTCAGGGCGTGGACTGCCTCATCCATGAATGCTGCGAGATGACCAAGACGTCGTGGTATCCCGACTGCGGGTGGCCGACGCTCGAGGAGAAGATCAAGAGCCTCGCCTCGTATCACACCCAGCCCGAAGACATCGGCCGGGTGGCGGCCGCCGTCAAGCCGGGCAAGCTCGTCATCACGCACATGATGCCCGGCTCGGTGCCCGCCGAGCTTCATGCCGCGGCCAGGCGTCAGTTCGCCGGCCCCGTGACCATCGGGGAGGACTTGCTGGAAGTCTAGACGCCTCAGGTGAGCAGGAGCTTGAGGGATCCCGCGACCGAGATGGCGATGAGGGCGAGGGCGAACCAGCGTCGGGGGAGGTAGGCGTTGAGGCGCCGGCCGAGCCAGGACCCGGCATAGAGGAGCGGTGAGGCAAGGAGGGAGAGCCACACCATGCGCCACGTCAGAAAGCCGATGCTCCAGTAGGACGCGACCTTGAGGCAGTTCGCGGTCACGAGCGCTCCCGCGCCGGTGGCCACCACCGCGGCATTCGAAAGCCCCAGCCCCGCCAGATAGGGCCCGATGATCGTGCCACCCGAGTTGGCGACGGCCGAGGCCATGCCGATCAGGACGCGATTCCGCTGCCCACGCCCCAGTGGTGTCCCACGTGGATCTTCGCGCGCATGAACACGAGCTGGAGCACGGCGAGGACGAGGGCGACCGCGCCAATCACCTTGCGCAGGCGGTGGTCGGGCATCCGGAGATCATCCACACGCCGATCAGGATGCCGGCGAGCGCGGTGGGCAGGATGAGCCGGAGCTGGCGCGCGTCCCACTGGCGCCAGTAGTAGCGAAGGATGATGGGGTCGGCGAGGTTGAGCATGAAGCCGGTCAGCCCGAGGGCGGACTGGGCGGGCAGGGCCAGGCTCAAGACGGGCGTGAGAGCGAGCCCGATGCCGCCGCCCACACTGGCGCGGAGAAAGCCGGCCACGAAGGCGGCCAGCGCAGTGGCCGCGGCCAGCGTGCCGAGCGAAGGCTCCGGCACTAGCGCTCGAGGCGGAGGGCGGCGAGGACCGCGCAGGCCCACTCGCCGTCGAGCGTGGGCACGGGCGCATAGGTGAGCCCGCCGATGATGCGGGCGCCCTCTTCGTAGTCTGCCGCCGCGTCCTCGAGGACGTCCTCCACCGCGAGCTCGAAGCGCACCAGCTCGCCCATGGTGAGAGGTGGCGCGGCGGCGCGGCATTTGACGTACATGGTCAACTCGGGCTCGGCGATGATGAGGGTCGCCGCCGCGCGCGCCTCGAGATTTCTTCGCGCGGTGCTCCGCGCCGCTATGGCCAGTCGAATGATGGCGGGGCTCAGCGCGAGGAGCTCCAGGTACGAGCAAAGCATGGGGTGTGGCCGGCCGCGGTCGTCCAGCGTCAGGAGCGGCAAAGCGCGGCCGAGGAGGCGCGGAAGGTCCTTCTGGGAGAGCCGCTGCTCGAGCCCGGCCGGCAGCATGGCGCCGAGACTCCGGGTCATACGGTGACCACGAGGCCGTCGTGCGCCCGCTCGAAGCGCGCCTCGGCCTCTCGGGCCAGCATGTCCCGTCCCATGTGGGTGAGGATGATCCGCCGTGCGCCGAGCCGTGCCGCCTGCGCTTCGACCGTCTTGTAGTCGAGGTGGAACTTCACCGGCTTGTCGAACGTGTACGCCTCGCACACGAAAAGATCGGCGCCCCGCGCGACATCCACCAGGCTTTCCGTCCACTCCGTGTCTCCGGAGTAGGCGATGATCCGGCCGCCATATTCGACGCGGAGCGCAGAGGGCGGCGCTCCGCTCGCGTGCACGACGGGAAAGGCGGTGACCGCCGCTGGTCCCACGCGCAGGGCCCGACCCTGGGCCAGCTCGACGAACTCGACGCCGAACTTGCGCTGGATGGAGGTCGATCCGGGGAAGAAGACTTCCATGGCGGCTTCCACGCGGGCGCGGACACCGGGGGGGCCGGCGATCACGAGGGGCTGGGTGCGCCGGGAGAACTGAGCGTCGAGAATCAGGAACGGGACGCCGCCGAAGTGATCACCGTGGAGATGGCTCAGGAGCACTGCGCCTACCTCTCCCGGGTCCATCCCGTCGCGCTTCATGCCGATCAGCGCCGACGTGCCGCAATCGATGAGCACGGCCGCGCCGGCGCCCGAGAGGTGCAGGCAGGTCTGAAAGCGCCCGCCTGTGCCGAAGGCGTCGCCCGAGCCCACGAAGCGGAGCGCGACCGTCATTTGAGCTGCGCGGCGAGAAAGGCACGCACCTGTTTCTCCGCGTCCTCGTGCGCACGCGGGCTGTAGTCGATGGTGGCCCCGCGTCCGCCGCGAGCATCGGCCACGATGGTGAGCCGCCTCACCTCGGCTCCGTCGAAATGATGCCGCGCCTCCGGATACACGACGGCGGTGACCGACCGCCCCGCCGCCGCGGCGGACTTGGCCAGCGCCTCGCACGGCGCGGCCGGTGTCCAGTCGTCCTTAGCGCCCAGAAGCATGAGAATGGGGGTGGAGCCCGGCAGCTTCGTGAAGCCGCCGCAGCCCGGATAGAACAGGATGAAGGCGCGGATCGAGACGTCGGGATACTGGCGCTCCGTGCTGGCCGAGGTGAGGAGCGTCCAGCCACCGTGCGAGTAGCCGATGGCCGCGATGCGCCTCGAATCGATCTGGGGCAGCGTCTTGAGATATGCGGCAGCGGCGAAGACGTCGGGTGCGCGCATGCGCCCCGTCAGCTCTGCCGAGCCGGCGCACAGTCGCTTGAGCCCGCGCCCGCCGAAGCTGTCCAGCACGAAAGCCGCGTAGCCCTCGTGGCGGAGCCACCCCGCCCATTCCTTGACGTTGGGTCCTACACCGCCGCAGCCGTGCATCAGGATTACTCCGGGAAAGGGGCCGGTGCCGCGGGGCGTGTAGAGCTCGGCAGTGAGCGAGGCAGGGGCCGGGGAGGTCACGGCGACCGCGTGGCCGTCGGCGTGACCCCGCGCCGCGCCGAGAGGTGGCAGCAGTGACGCGAAGATCACTACGCCCAGCTTCACCGGTGACAGTCTCACGGGGGGCGAGTATAGACCTCGGTTGCTCTCCCCGCCAAGGTTCGGTATGGTCGGAGCAGCATGCACCTGCCCGCTCGTTCCCGTCTCGTCTCTCGTCGCTGATGCGTGCGCTCGTCATCGGAGCTTCCGGTCAGGTGGGCGCCGCGCTCCTGCACGCGCTACGCTCGCGCGGCCACGAAGCCCACGGCACCCACGCGCAGCACGCCGTGGCCGGGCTCGTGCATCTCGACCTTGCCGACCACACCGCGGTCGAGCGCGTCGTGGCCCAGGCGCGGCCGGAGTGGATCTTCTGCCCCGCGGGACTCTCCTTCGTGGACTACTGCGAAGATCATCCCGACCAGGCCATGGCGGCCAATCGGGACGGGCCGGCGGCGGCGGCGCGTGCCGCGGAGGCCCTTGGTGCGGGCTTCGTCTACTACTCGACCGACTATGTCTTCGACGGCAAGGGCGGCCCCTTCGGCGAGAGCGATCCGCCCCGCCCTCTCTGCGTCTACGGGAAGAGCAAGCGCGAGGGTGAGCAGGCAGTGCTGGCCGCCTGCCGTCGCGCCGTGATCATCCGGCCGAGCGTGGTCTACGGCCCCGAGTCCCAGGAGAAGAACTTCGTCTACCAGCTGATTCGCGCCTCGCGGGCGGGCCAAGGGTTTCGCCTCGCCGCGGATCAGAAGGCGAGCCCGTCCTACAATCCCGACGTTGCCGCGGCGAGCGTGGAGCTGGCCGAGGGCGATCTCCACGGCATCTGGCACATCGCGGGGCCCGAGGTGCTCGATCGCTACGATTTCGGGCTGCGCATCTGCCGGGAATTTGGTCTGGACGCTTCCCGACTCAGCGCCGTTCCCACGGCCGCGCTCGCCCAGAAGGCCTCCCGGCCGCTCGACGGCGGGCTCAAGGTGACCAAGGCGCAGGCGCAACTCAAGACGCGGTTCCGCGGCCCCGACGAAGGCCTGCGTGCCATGCGCGAGGCCGGGGCGGGCGTTGACCCGCCCCGTAACATGCAGTAGAGTAAGCGCTTGACTGTCGTCCCGGGACGGTGACCGTAGCTCAATTGGTTAGAGCACTGGACTGTGGCTCCAGGGGTTGAGGGTTCGATTCCCTTCGGTCACCCCAATCCTTTGGAACCGGTCGGGCACGATACGCGCCCATAGCTCAGCTGGATAGAGCGTTAGCCTCCGGAGCTAAAGGTCAGAGGTTCGAATCCTCTTGGGCGCACCATTTTTTTCGGCGGTGATGCTTCGCTGGTGGTGGCACCCGCACACGCGGGCCGTTAGCTCAGTTGGTAGAGCAGCTGACTCTTAATCAGCGGGTCCAAGGTTCGAGTCCTTGACGGCCCACCAATTCACGCAGTTACGCGGCCCTCTTCTTGAGGGCCGCGTCCTGCGCTGAGTGATCCCGATGGATCTGCTCCTCGGTGAAGCGCTTCCGCCGCATCGCGAGTCCTCCCCGCGGGCATCCTAGCCGAGCGGACCCTCATTCCCCGTGGACCAGTTTTCGGGGAGCACGTCGGGCGGCTGATCTACGCCTTCTCACGACGGAAAACACTTGCCGAACGCCACAAGCAGCTTCGGCGAGCCTTTCAAGCGGATACGTCTGGTGAGCAGCGCCCACACGAGACTCCGCTCCTTGGCGAGAAAACCCAGCCACGTCTTGCTGTCGGCAGTGACGCAGAGATCAGCCGATCCGGTGTGTCCGTCGCTGACCTGCACCGTCTTAGTGCGGATGACGACCGTGGCTTTTCGGTCTTCGTCGCCGGTGAACGTGAAGTGGTAGGTGGCGTTAAGCCCCTCGGATTTCTCCCGCTGAAAAACCAGCGGGAGACCACGCAGGAGCGCTTCAATGGAACGAGGGCGGATTCCGTTGCCGACCCGCTTCGGCTCCTTGTGGGGGAAGCGCTTGACAACATGCGACTCGGCATCAGAGCCGGGAACGACATAGACTACCTCTGCCTTCTCCTGAAGTGGCCGTACAACCGTCTTAAGATGGTCGGACTTGTCGTTCAGGTACGGCCCAATCACATCCTCCCCGGCGGGGCAGACCGCCATGCAGTAGGCCGCTTTGTAGTTGGCACCGAAGGAGAGGCTCTGCCACATCGAGGCGGACTCCGGGTCACTGACCCGCTGGCGATATTCGACACCGCTTTTGGCCTCGGCGATCTGTTCGACCCAGTTGGTGAATCCTCCCATGAACTCCCGATAGTTGTGCGTGTAGCAGGCCGAAAAGTTGAAGTGGCCGTCCGGCGAAACCGCCCCGACGGGGCAGGCCGCGACGCACAGCTTGCATTCCAGGCAGGGGTTGAAATCGACGGGCCGGTGATACTCGCTGATTTCGGCGTCGAGAAGCACCGTTCCCAGCAGGATAAAGTTGCCGAACTTCGGATGGATCACGTTGCGGTGGATGCCCATGTGCCCGAGGCCCGCAGCAACCGCCACCGGTTTGTGGGAGACGACCCAGATCTTGCGAGGAAAGCGGTCCATCTCCATCGGGAAGCCCATCGCCGGGTTCACCGCCCGGATACCCTCCCGTTCCAGCACCGCCACGATGCGATGAGCCACGTCGTTGACGTGATCGCCGGTGTGATGGAATTCGAGATTCGCCACCGAACGGGCCGGGCTGCGGATCGGCTCCCGGTTCATCCGGCAGACGAAGCTGATGAGACTTTTCGTCGGCGGAAAGAACCTGCGGATGTCGTCTCGTTGATCGGCGAGTTCCGGTCGGTCGACCTCGACGAAGCCCACGTCATCGGCCCCGGCTTCCAGCACGAGGTGCCGCAGCCAGTCGGCATCGAGCGGCGCGTGCCTTTCCTCAACGACCTGCGCCTGCAGGGAACGAACGCGCTTCACCGTGGGGTGCTCAGCCAGTTTCATGATTCGGCTCCCATCTGTTTGTATATGCAACTACATGGCCAAAAAACTCACGATGCCTCGGGTCGTTGATCCGCTTCACCGCACTCTGCCCAGGAGCTCCATGATTTCCTCGCCGAGAAGGGTCTTGGCCCGCAACTGCGCCTTGTTCCAAGCCGGGATCGCTCTCTCCAGGAGCTTGTTCCCTTCAGCGGTCAGCCGGAATGGTTGCGCCCGGCCATCTTCATCGGGGACGACTTCCAGCCAGCCCCGTGCTTTCATGCGCTCGACGTTGCGGCTCAGCGTGGACACGTCCAGGTGCAGCCGCTCGCAGACCTCAGTAGGTCGGGCCGTCCCCATGGTTGCAGCGGCAACGAGGATGTTCATCTGGCTGACTTTCAGGCCCAGCGGACGCAGGGCGTCGTCGTAGAGGTTGGTCACGTCCCGGTTCAGCATCCGCATCCGCACGGCGATGCACTCCCCAGCGATGGTGTCGATTGTCGGCTTGGTCTTGGGAGTCGGCATCGTGTAGCCCTCGCATATACTTGTACATGCAATCATTGGGAGTGTCACCCCCGTCGCTGAAAAAACTCGATCATCCCGAAGCTGGCTCAGATGCCGGGTGACGGCCTTTCTGACTTCACGCCAGATCAAACAGCATGCTCTCGACCATCGCTTGCACCGTGAATCCGCTCGCTCGCCGCCGCCCTGGCCGTCGAACACATGACAGGTCGACTGCTCGAGTGGCTGACCCAGATCTCGTTCACGAACGAGCACCGCGCATCCGCGGCCACGCGATCGGGCCGAACCAGGCGCCGCCCGCGACAGCTCCGGCGTTCATCAGCCCAAACGCGGCGAGCGCCGCGCTCAGCGCGGCGAACACGTACGTGATATCGCCGCTCCATCGCAGGGCCAGCCAGCCGCCGATGGCCGCAATAAGAAGTCGCGTCATGTTCGCGATCAGTGGCCAGAGGAGCCGCCCGGCACCCACCGAGGCGAAGTAGAGTCCCAGGCCGAGTCCGAAGAGACCGTAGAACGGACCGACCAGGCGCAGATAGCGCGAGCCGGCATCGAGCATCGCCGGGTCCGTGTCGAACAGCGAGAGCCACGCGTGCGGGAGGGCGGCGGCACCGACGCCGATGATCTCCGTGAGGCCGGCAGCGAGCCCGGCGCCGATCCAGGCCGCGCGCAGCGCGCGGTCTCGCTGGCCCGCACCGATGTTCGTTCCCACCATGGCGACGAGCGGCCCACCGAGCCCGAATACGAGAGGAACCAGTAGGTACTCCAGGCGTGAACCGGTTCCGTAGCCCGCGATCGCGGCGGCTCCGAAGCGGCCGACGAATCCGGTCGCGATCGCGATCGTGAGATTCGTCTGGATAGTGATCAGGGCGGCGATCGCGCCCACTCGCAGGATGTCGCGGAAGAGCGGCCAGCGGAAGCGGACGTCCGCGAACGAAAGGCGCACGATGCTCCGCCCTCCACGGAGATACGCGGCGAGGATAACGCTGCCGACGGCGTAGTAGACGATCACCGCGACGGCGCCGCCGACGATGCCGAGACGCGGGAATGGTCCCCAGCCGAAGATCAGGCACGGAGACAGCGGGATCAGCACTGCGGCGCCGACCGACGTGATCACGGCCGGCACCATCATGTTGCCGGTGCCGCGGATCACGTTCGCGAGGGAGTTGAAGACCCAGATCAGGATCGCGCCCGAGAAGACCACATTGGAGTAGGTCAGTGCCGCGGTGAGAGACGCCCCGCTCCCGCCCATCGCACGGTAGAGCCATCCGCCGCCGCCGAGCACGGTGAGCATGAACAGGAGCCCGAAACCGATGGCGACGGCGAGCGCATGGAGGACCAGCGCGTCGGCGTCGGCCCGACGGCCGCCGCCGACCGCGCGGGCGACCGCGGAGGAGATCCCGCCGCCCATCGCGCCCGCCGACATCATCTGCATCAGCATCAGCACCGGAAACACGAGCGTGACGCCGGCCAGCGCATCGGTGCCGAGCTTCGCGATGAAATACGTCTCAATGAGCCCGACGGCGGCCTGGGCGAACATCACGAGCACGTTGGGCGCCGCGAGTCGCAGCAGTGTCCCCACGATGGACCCTTCGACGAGCAGGCGGGTCCGCGGATCGAACCGGGGCATTCTCGGCAGCGGAGCTTCGACGTCACTCCGAGCTTCGTTTAGCATCACGTCGGCCTCGCGCACGTCAGCGTCCATGCGCCTGCTCCCCGTGGAGCGTCATGCACGTCGACGACGCCCGGGCCACGAGGGTCTCGTGGTCGTCGGTGATGTCACACTCGACGAAGCCCATGGTCTTCCCGCGTTTCACGAGGCGCCCGATGGCCCGGAGCTTGGCGGTCCACACGGGCTTCAGGAAATTGATCTTGAGCTCGATGGTCGCGAAGGTCTCGCCCTCCGCCAGCGTGCTTGCGTAGGCGATGCCCATCGCAGCATCGGCGATGTCGCAGAGCACGCCGCCGTGGAGTGCGCCCATCGGATTCGTGTGCTGCCGGTCCGCCACCAGCTCGATCACCGCCTCGCCGGGCGAGACCGCGGTCAGCGTGAATCCGATCAGCGTCGCGATGGGGGGAGGGGGACGCGTGCCGTCCACGAGTTGGCGGAGGTCGTCGAGCGGCGTC
>WNGB01010431.1_pt1 | contig 18475 bp, 16 predicted proteins | sample 5400681 | NCBI WGS metagenome assembly WNGB01 (sample SAMN13153367, study PRJNA577476) | soil metagenome | isolation source: 115 cm soil or saprolite under grassland replicate 2 | place: USA:California | collected 2016-06-15 | reverse complement strand
TGCCTGCGACCGGAATGAACACCGCGCTGCCTTTCGGAACGCTTCGACCGAAGCTCTGAAATCGCGCCAGATCGGATCGGCAGCCTGCGAGTGGCAAGCCAGGCATGCTCCAACCCTCAACACGCGGCGCAGCTCCGCGGCATCGAGCGAGCGGAAACCGATGCGCGTTCCGGGAGCGGGTCTCGCGGCCACGAGGCTCGTCCATCCATCCTCTGCCAGAGAGGGATCGGACCGTGCTGACTCGCGCGGCAGGAAAGACGGCGATTGACCGTCGAGGTCGAGTGTCCCGGTTCCGAGCCCGAGCGCCGTCGAGGAGAGATGGCAGCTCTCGCAGGTCCGCGCCTTCTTGCCGGTGTTGTGCGGCTCGAGTGGAGCGAAGAGCCGCCGATTCGCTCCCGACCCTTCTCTTCCGCTCGGTTCGATGTCGAGAATCATTCCAGGGACGGCTGGAACGATCGTTCGGTCGGCGCGAACGGCCAGAGCGGGAGGCGAGAAGGCGAAGCCCTCAGAGCTCTCGATCCAGGCGCCGGGAGTCTCTTTGCCGGCGCCGAAGTCCCATTGTTTCTTTCCCGCCTCGAAGCGCATGTGGCAAGTCGAGCAGCTCGGCGCGAACGCGGCGTGGCAGGCGCTGCAGGAGAGTCGGGCATGGCCCTTCATCCGATGACTCGCGTCGGCAGGAGTGGCCTTGACCGGCAATGTCTTGCCGTCGAGCTTGGTCACGAGGGCCCATCCCGACGGCGACGGGCGGAGATTCCAGACGGGCGTCCCGCGCCAACCGAGGCGAACCGCCTCGTCGGGCGGCCGGTCGTCACGTCGCTGCCGGAGGAGGTCGCGGGTGATCGGATCGTCGACGCTTCTCCAAGTTGTCTCACCGGAGCCTGCGGGCCCGCCGTGGCAGGCCTCGCACGTGATCTCTACCTGCTCCTCTTTGTGCGACCGGCCGGTCCCGTCGCCCATCAATTCTGTATGGAGATGGCAGTCCGTACACGACATCCTCGCGGCGCTGTGGACGTCGGGCTCATGACGGCAGGCGGGCCGGCCGTCGGCGAGCGTGGCGGTCTCGGCGCACGGCGCGCGGCCTCCGGCGTTCCATTGCGAGGGCTCGACCTCAGCGAGCCCCTGATAGGACAGGCTGATCCTTCCGCTTCGGCTGTGGCATCCGATACAGCGGTCGTCGGCAACGCGGGCGTCGATCGCGGGATGCCGCCGCGCCGCATCCCCCGGTTTGCGCGGAGACACGTGACAGGCGGAGCATCCGGAGCCGGTCCCGGCGATCGCGTCGTCCCGGTTCGCGCGCCGCGTCCCCAGATGACAGCCCGCGCACAGCTTTCGCATGTGGACTTCCGCGGGCGAGGGCCGCGTTGCGGCGAGGACGTCCTGCAGGGTCCGAGCCGAGTCGGGAGAGGAAATCTCGCCGAAGACCCATCGATCCACGGCGACGATTCCGCTGGCCCGAACCATGAGCGACGAGGAGATCCGCGCCGCTTCCCTCGGATGGCAGCCGAAACTTCCGCAAGTGGCTGCGGCGGTCGCGAGCGCTCCCGGCTCGCGCTCGAGACCCTCGTGCGCTCGCGCTTTCTCGAATGCGAGCGGGTTTCCCAGGTGACAGGACGCGCATCCGAGGGCGGCGCTCGCGTGCGGACCTCCCGGATCTTCATTCGATTTGGAATGGCACGTCAGACAGCGCTCGACCCGAGACCCGGCGAACTCGGACCCTTTGCCCATCGAGCGCGCCCGAACTCCCTCGTGAACCCAGGCGACGAAGAGGCCGAGCAGGCCGGCAAAGACGGCCGCGACGAGGGAAGGCGTCCGAAACATCAGCGCCCCGCGAGCAGCAAGAGACGCGCCGTGAAACCGACGTAGGCGGCGATCCAGGTCACCGCGAGTGCCAGCAAGACGCCTCGCGCGCGCTCCTGCGCGTGCCGAACGAAGCCGACGAGAAGAACGAGCACGAGAGGGCCGATCCAGCCCACGGCAGCCGGCAGGTCCACCAGCGCTCCTTGCAGCCCCAGCAGGTACCACGGGCCGAGCACCAGGCGTCCGGCGAAGCCCGGTGAGTCGGGCGCAGGGAAAGCGCCGAGGGACAGGGGAAAAACCCCTGCGAGCGATGCCGAGACGAGGGCCGCCAGAACCGCCGAACGGCGATCGGGCAGCAGACGGCTGCCGTGAGCGGCAGTCAGAACTCCGAGGAGAATCGTGAAGGTCCCCGCGTGATGCAGGGCCGCCGCGCCTAGATCCCCGGTCAGCGACCCGAGGGAGAGCCGTGCGAGCTCCGATCCCACGAGCGGAACGTCTTCCAGTATGCCCCGCCAGACCCGCAAGGCCGCGATAGCCTCCGGGTCGGCGCGCAGCACGAAGCCCCCGAGCAGCGCCAATCCGACGAGCGGGAGGAGGAGAATCGAGAGCCACCACATGCCGCGCGAGAGTTGCCGCTCGGAGCGCGCCGCAAGCACCTGGAGCAGGTGCCCGACCGCCGTCGCGAGCAGGCCGAATCCCGAAAAGGCGTGAATGGCTCGGAGGAGGAAACCCCACGGCAACCCGCCCTGAATGCGTTCGAGGCTGTCGAGAGCGCGCTCGGGCGAATAAAAGGGCACCAGCGCGACTCCGCTCGCCGCGCAAACGGCAAGAAAGCCGAACGCGAGGCGGCCGAAATTGCCCGAAGGGACCGTTTTCGCCTCCGCCAAACGGGAGCTCGTCAGAGGCCAGCGACCCAAGAGCTCCCCCGGCGGTCGAGCTGTGCGCGGGCGAGTGGCAAACGGGCCGGCCCTCGCATGGGTTTTCCATCCGCGTCGAATCGGCTCCCATGACACGGGCAGGCAAATCCCCCTGACGAGAGCGGCGCTACCCGACAACCCAGATGTGTGCAGGCGAGCGAGAGCGCTTTCGGAGACTCAGCCGGTCCCGCGACAAAGAGCTCACCCACCGCGGAACCCCCGGCGGACACCGCTCGAGCGACGACCTCGGACTCGAGGACGGTTTCCCGGGAGAGAGGGGCGTCCGGGCGCAACGAACGGTGGAGAATAAGAGCAGCGGCACCGGAAAGAGCCCACCCGACCCAATGCCAGAGGTCGTTCAAGAAATCGCGGCGAGAGCCGTTCAGCGGCGCGCCCTGCCGCGGTCCCAGAGAAGCAGCGGCGGGGCGCTGCGCCCCGCCGCCGACGGAATATCCCCTGCCTTCCTCGACCAAGGTTAGAAACCGAAAGAGAATCCCACTTCGTACTCCCACTGGTCCATCTTCAGCCGGATCTGCTGCTGGCCCGGAGCCTCGAGCGGGTTTGTTCCGGTCACGCTCTTGGAGAACGCCCGGACGACGGTGATGTGCACTTGCTTTCCGTTGCGCAGCAGGCGGCTGATCCCGATGGCCGCATGATTCTCGATGACTCCCGGGGCCAGGATGTTGAACAGAACCTCCGAGCTTTCAATCGGCGAGTTTCCATGGGAATAGCCGGCTCGCACCGCCCACTCCTCGCTGGCTGCGTACTCGATGCCGATCTTGTACGTCGTCATGTCATGCCAGCAGAAGCCTGCGCCGTTGGCATCTCCCAGCCGCGCCCGAACCAGATTGGGCAGCATTTCGTTGCCGATCGATTTGACCCCGCTGTAGAAGATCTGCTCGACGTCGAAAGTGACCGTGAGCGGGTAGACCGGCCGAACCGCGATGCCGGCGGTCCACGTCGCCGGGATGTCGAATCCGCCGCCCTCAGCGAAGAGGCCCGCATACTTCTTGAATTTCCCCATCTTCAGCTTCGTCTGATACGAAGCGCCCACCGAAAAGTAGGGGGTGATCTCGCCCAGGTATCCGACGCGCGCGCCGTACCCCCAGGAACTGTCGTAGCCCTTGTTGGTCAAATGCTCCGGGTCGGACGAGAAGGGAGCGAAGGCCTGCAGCCCCTCGGCCTTGAATCGCTGATAGGCCAGGATGCCGGTCACGCCGAGCGCGTGCCCGCGCCCCAGCCGAACGGCGTAGGTCGGGGCCACGAAGGCCTGCGAAAGATCGACGCCCGTACGGTTGGTGCCGAAGGTCGCGGCGTTGTAATCCGTGTTCATGCCGCCGTTGCCATAGATGGCGAGACCGACCGTCCCGCTCTCGCCCATCCTCCAGCTCCCGCCGAGCGAAGGAATGGCAAATCCCGTCGAGTCGCTGGTCACGGTGCCGGTGGCGAGTCCGAAAGTGCCCGGGTACCCGGAGGGCGAGCCCGTGACCGAGTAATCGCGGTTGGGATTGAAATATTCGATTCCCAGGTCGTAGCGCTTCCCCAAGAAGGCCAGCGCCGCAGGGTTGACCGCGGGAGACAGGGTGGAGAGGTGCAGGGCGACGCAGGCGCCCGCCATCGCCTTACAGGGCGTTCCGTAACCATTGGCGAAATATCCGTCGGTTGCAAAGACACTCGCGGGGAGGATCCCCAGAGCGAGCGAGGCGGCAAGCCTCATGACCTTCTTCATGGCGTCCTTCCTTTCCTTCGTGCGTTCGACGTTTCAGATGAAAATGACCTGGGCTCCGGCACTCTTGTCGAAGAAATCCATCGCCGAGATCACGTCTTCCACCTGCGGCACCAGGTCCTCCCTGGTCAGGTGAAACATGTCCATCGCCATCTTGCAGGCGTACAGGTGCGCGCCGGAGTCGAGCAGGTCCTGCAACATTTCGCGGATCGTCGGCAGCTCCAGGTGCGCGATCTCCTTCTTCATGAGGAGGCTCGCGATCGACTCCATGCCGGGCAGCCCGCCCAGCATCGTCGGAATGGGCATCGAGGGGTTGCCGACCGTGGGAACGTGCAGCTTGTCAACCTTGCTCTCGGTGATGATGTCCAGTCCCCAGAACGTGAAGAAGAGCGTGGCTTCGATGCCGCTCATGCGCGCGGCGTTGGCGAGGATCAGACCCGGGTAGGCCATGTCGAGGCTCCCCTTCGAGCAGATGATCGAAATGCGCTTGATGGGCTCCGGCTTCTCTTCGGGGATCAGGACTCCGGAGACAGTCGGTGCCAGGGACGGCGTGCGGAACTCGGTGCTCATTTTTCTTGCTCCTTTTCGATCTTCAGACGCAACCCTGGGGCTTGCGCAGCCCGGCGATCCGCGCCGCGAGCTTGCCCGGCCCCTTGGGGAAGAGCTGGTAGAGGGCCTTCATGTCCACACCGGAGTTCTTCGCGATGCGCCGCAGGCCGGGCGACTGACCCTCGCGCGCGGCGTCTTCACGGCAGAAGGTCAGGACGCTCCAGTGCTTCTCGGTGAGAGGCCACACTCCCACCTCCTGGGCGACCGCCTCGCCCACGTCCGGGGTCCATTGCGAGCTGTCGACGAAGAAACCTTCGTCGTTGACCTCGACGACTCGCCCGGCGTACTCACGCGTTTGCATGCGATTCTCCTTTCTCGCAGGACGGACAGGCGGCGACCCGGATGGCCGCGGGTGGCCGCTTGCCCGCCATCGACATGCGGTTTGAGATCGGAATGTGCCGTCCCGGCAGGAGAAGGTTCCAGTAGACCCACCGAAACGCGAGTTTTCCCCAGTGGTTGCGTCGTGCCTGCTTCAAGAGCGGCATCGGACCGACGACCGGCAAGGGAAACACGCCCGGTAGGGGCTCCGTCTCGTAGTTGAAATCGATCAGGAGCGCCTTGCCCTTGCCGCTTTCGATGAAGCAGTTCGAATGACCGTCAAACTGTGCCCGGGGGCTCTTGCCCGCCGCCGCGCTCAAGAGGTTTTCCTGAAGGACCTCGGCCTGAAAGTGCGCGACGGAGCCGGCCTTGGAAGACGGCAAATCTGTCGCGTCGCCCAACGCGAAGACGTGGTCGTCCTTCTTCGTGACCAGGGTGTGGGGTTCTGTCGGAACGAATGCCAGCTCGTTGCCCAGGCCGGATTCTTCGATGAACGAGGCGCCCTTGTGCACCGGCACCGAGACGAGCAGCTCGTAAGAAAGCTCGCGACCGTCGTAGCTCCGGAGCTTCCTGCCTTCCGAGTCCACTTCCGAAGCCGCAAACTCGGTCTCGACCGTGATCCCTTTTTCCACGAGAAGGGACGCCAGCAGCCGCGAGCACGTGGGCTTGGTGAACGCGCTGTCGAGCGGCGTCGCGTAGACGAGCTCCACGCGATCCCGGATGCCGCGGCGCGTGAAGTAGTCGTCGGCCAAGAAAAGGAACTCGAGCGGCGCCACGGGGCACTTGATCGGCATCTCGACCACGTTGACGAGGAGCCGGCCGCCCTGAAAGCTCCGCAGAGCGCCCCGGAGCGCCCGCGCTCCTTCCAATGTGTAGAAGTCGTGAACGCTCCTGCGCCACTCGGGCCCGAGCAGGCCCGGCGTTTCCTCAGGAGCCGTGCGCGTGCCGCTCGCGACGACGGCAAGATCGTAGAAAAGCCGCGCCCCCGAAGCGAGGACGACAACCCGAGCGTCCAGATCTATCGTCTTAGCGGGCTCGCGCACCCACGTGACTTCCGGCCGCAGCGTCCGCTGGCGGGGTCTCTCGATGGGCGACTCGGACCCCTGCTCGAAAGGCAGGAACAGGAGGCCCGGCTGATAGAGATGTGTGGCCTGCGGATCGACGACCGTGACCGACCAGCCAGACGGGAGCGTGCGAACCATCCGGTTGGCGAGCGTCGTACCCGCTGTGCCGGCGCCGAGGACCACCAGGTTTTTCATCACTGTTCCTCTTTGACTGCCGATCAGAGGAGCAGCCGATGTGCCAGAGCTAAATCATTGATAGGATGGAGTCGAGCCTTACCGGCCAACATCGATGCAACAGAACGTCGCAACGATGAGTTTCACGACTGAAACGCTCTACCGCTCCGAGTCGGCGAGACCTGTCTCGCGCATGCGGCGCCACAGCGTGGTGCGGCTGATGCCGAGCGACCGGGCGGCCGCCTCGCGGCTCCAGTGGTGCGCTGCAAGCGCCTCGCGCAGGCGCTCTGCTTCGCTGCCCGGGGTCGCCGGCACCGGCTTGGGCGGCAGGCTTACCGGCGATGAGATCTCGACGGGCAGGTCTTCGACGCCGATGGTTTGCCCCTTGCAGACCGCCACGGCGTACTCGAGCGAGTTCTCGACTTCCCGGACGTTGCCGGGCCAGGGATACCCGAGGATCGCGCGCAGGGCGTCGGGGGAGAAGCGCAGCGAGCGCCTTTGCTTCGACGCGACGCGTGCGAGCAACAGCTGAGCCAGAGGCTCGATGTCCTCGCGGCGCTCGCGCAGCGGTGCGATCTCGATCGGCACTACGCGCAGTCGGTAATAGAGATCCTCTCGAAATCTGCCTTCCGCGACCGCGCGCCGCAAGTCCACGTTGGTCGCCGCGATGATGCGGGCATCGGTGCGGCGGCTGTGGCTTTCGCCCACTCTTTCGAAGGTCCTCTCCTGAAGCACGCGCAGAAGCTTGACCTGGAGCGAAAGCGGCAGGTCGCCGACCTCGTCCAAGAAGAGCGTCCCTCCGGCGGCGAGCTCGAAGCGTCCCGTTCGGTCCCGCGTCGCACCCGTGAAGGAGCCGCGTACGTGCCCGAAGAGCTCGCTCTCGAGCAGCTCTCCGGGCAGCGCGCCGCAGTTGACGGCCACGAAGGCCCCGCCGCGGCGCGGCGATCGTCGGTGGATGGCGCGGGCGACCATCTCCTTGCCGGTCCCGCTCTCGCCCGCGACCAAGACCGTCGCATCGCTGTGCTCGAGGTTCTCGATCAGCGCGAAGATGCGGGCCATCGAGGCCGAGCGCGCGAGCAGACCTTCGAACGCGACAGGCTGACCCGGTTCGGCGGGCGCCTCCTCGGCCGGCCGGAGCACGAGGACATACGTCACGCGCGGATCGCAAACGCCTTCTTCCGGCTGACAGAAGGGCGCCGCCGAGATCGAGACCTGCCGCCGCGGACCCGAATCGCCTTCCCGCAACGTGGCGCCCCAACCTTCCCGACGCTCGCCGCGCTCGAGCGCCTGGCGGACCGGGCCGCCGCGCCCGAAGAGCTCCGGACCCAAGAGCTCCTCGACGCGCTTGCCGGCCACCGCCTGCGCCGCACCGGGACCCAGCAAGTGGTCCAGGAGCGCCGAGGCGTGGATGACCCGGAACTCCGAGTCGATGCACACGAACACGCGTCCGAGCGCCTGGAAGGCCGCCGAGACGGCAAGCCAGGCCGCGCGTGTGGGGTCTTTGCTCGAGTCGTCCGCCACGGTCATGTTCCCGCTTTGATTCTAGAGCCGCCCCGGGAGACCGGTTGATGCAAACGAATCAACACAGTCATGAAGCCGCAACTTATCGTCGCGCAGGGCCGCGCCATGCTTCCGAAGCCTCCCTTCGCATCTGACCTTACTCTCGAACGGGAGCTCCAGCTCTTCGAAGAGTTGAAGCCACGGCTCGGCCAGCTCTGGAACGCGCTCTCCGCGCGCCACGAGGAGCCCTACACGTCCGTCGTGATCCCATCGATGACGCTCGATGCTGCGGAGCTGACGAAGCTTCCGGCAGCGAGCTTCTACGAGGAACGGCTTCTCTTCTTGCTGATCCGCCTGCGCAACCCGCAGGCCCATATGGTCTACGTCACGTCGCAGCCGGTTCATCCGGTCATTCTGGAGTACTACTTTCAGCTCCTGGCCGGCGTCCCGGCCAGCCACGCCCGAGCCCGACTGACCCTGCTCTGCGCGCACGACGCTTCGCCGCGATCCCTCACGGAGAAGATCCTCGAACGACCCCGCCTGATCCAGCGGATCCGCTATGGCATTCACGACGCGTCGCGCGCCTACCTGACGGCCTTCAGCGCCACGCCGCTCGAGCGGCGGCTCGCGGTGCTGCTGGGGATTCCCTTGAACGGTGTGGATCCGCAGCTTCGGCCTCTCGGCACCAAGTCCGGCAGCCGCAAAGTGTTCCGCGAAGCCGGCGTCGCCTGTCCCGAAGGCGCGGAGGACCTCGTTTCGCAAGACGACGTGGTCCTCGCTCTCGCCGACCTGAAGCGCCGCCGGCCGCAGGCGCGCCGCGCCGTCCTCAAATTGAACGAAGGATTCTCCGGCGTCGGCAACGCCGTCTTTTGCTATCGCGAGGCCACGGAGCCGGGGGCGATCCGGGATGCCCTGAGCCACCTCTCGTTTTCCGAGCCCTCGGAGAAGCCGGAGAGCTACTTCGGCAAGTTCTCGGTCATGGGAGGGATCGTCGAGGAGCTCCTCGAGGGCGGCGAGACGACTTCACCGAGCGCACAACTGCGGATCGACCCGCGGGGCGAAGTTGCGGTTCTTTCAACGCACGACCAGATCCTGGGCGGAGCGACGGGACAGACGTACGAGGCCTGCCGCTTTCCGGCCGCGGACGCCTACCGGACAAAGCTCCAGCAAGCGGCTCGCCGCATCGGTGCGGTGCTCGCCGGGAAGGGAGTCGTCAGCCGCTTCGGGATCGACTTTCTAGCGCGCCGGCGAGAGGACGCCGAAGACTGGGATTTCTTTGCGCTCGAGATCAACCTGCGCATGGGCGGCACGACGCACCCGTTTCTTGCCCTCCAGTTCTTGACAGAAGGCCATCTCAATCCGCAGACCGGCCTCTTTCACTCGCCGAGCGGGCTGCCGAAGTTCTACCGCGCGACCGACAACCTGAAGTCCGAGGCGTACCGCGGGCTTTCGCCCGAGGATCTGATCGACATCACGACGGTCAACCGGCTGCACTACGGCCACGGCACGGAGACGGGCGCTCTCTTCCACATGATTGGAGCGCTCTCGCAGTATGGCAAGCTCGGCCTGACAGCCATAGGCAACAGCCACGCCGAGGCGGACGCGATCTACGCCCAGACGCTCGACATCCTCGACCGCGAGACGAGCCAGGCTAGAGCTTGACCGCAAGCGGGTCGCCGGTGCGGTGGTCTTTGACCTGCAGGCGCAGAAAGTCGTGGATGGCTGCGACGGCCTCCCGGTTCTTCGTCGTGATGCGCACGCGGCCGCCTCGGTCGATCGGCTCGTACCGGTAGAGGATCTCGGCCTTGAGCCGCTTCATCGTCTCGACTCCGGGCGGCACGACATCGTGGATGAACATCGGGGCCGAAAAGTCACCCACGGAGAACATCTTGGCGATGTGAGCAAGGTGCCGTCTGATTTCATGGCGGCTCTCGGTGTCCCTGGCATCGTTGGCCGTGATCTGGATGGTTCCACCGGATTTGGCGAGCAGGAAATGGTGCGTCGTCCTTTCGTGCGTGAATCCCATCGCCTGGTCGCCTCGCGCATCCACGCCCGCGCCGTGCGCGGCGTGAGGATCGGGGGGCTTGTCCTGAACCAGGAGAAGAAGGAGGACGAGCGCGAGTGGCGCTGTTGTCATGCTGCCGCTCTCAACACGCGACGGCCACCGAGTGTTCCCTCTACCCCTCACCCGACCCCTCTCCCTGTATAGACCGGAGAGATGATGGACAGGTGTTCGGGGACACGGTGGACGGTTTTCATTGGGTTTGCTCTGGTTGATCGAGTTGGATTTGAGTGATGTTTTGGTGGCAGAAGAAGACGTCGAAGACGCCTTCGAAGGAGGTGGGGCGTAGGGCGACTGGTTGGCCGTAGAAGGCGTTACCGATCTTGAAGGTGCGCCCACGGAACCAGATTTCTCCGCCCTGCTGGACCTTTCGAACCTGATCGGTGGAGTCGTAGAGGATGGAGGGTAAGGACTCTGGGAAGGACCGTGAGGAAGGTCGATAGCGGCTGGCCGGGACTTCCATGGCGAGAGCTTCGTGAGGGCGTTGGAGGTTGTAGACGTTGCGCCAGAGGTCGAAGCGACGCTGGGCATGCTCGAGATCACGGAAGGAGTTGTTCTTGAGCAACTCGGCATTGAGGGTACGGTGGAAGCGTTCGTCCTTGCCTTGGGTCTGAGGGTGATAGGGGCGGGAATGAGAGACACGGATGCCGATGCGGATGAGCCAGACAGTCAGCGGGGTGAAGCGATGGTCGGCATCGCTTCCCCAGGGGGAACCGTTGTCCATGGTCATGCGTTCCGGCAGGCCGTAACGGCGAAAGATGTCGGAGAGCCGGTGCTGGACGGTGTGCGTCTTCTGATCGGGGCAAGCCAGCAAGCCCAGGGCGAAGCGGGAGTGATCGTCCAAGACGGTCAAGGGATGGCAGCGGGCTGCATGCGTGGCGAAGTGGCCCTTGAAGTCCATCTGCCAGAGCCTGTTGGGGACGTCGTGTTCGAAGCGTTGCCACGGACGGTGCTTGGTGGACTCCTGCGGGTTAATCAAGTCGTGTCTGCGCAAGATGGCGTGGACCGTGCTGGCGGCGGGTAGGCCCTCGACTCCCAGATCCCGCAATCGTCGGCGCAGCTTGCGAGCTCCCCAGGCCGGTCGCTGATGGCGAAGCTCAAGCACGGCTTGCTCGATGAGACCCGAGGCCCGACTCGGACTCTCCCGTGGCCGACGCGACAAATCCATCAGGCCCTCACGCCCCACAGCGCGGTATCGGCACATCCACTTGTAGGCGGTCGTCGGGCTGACCTGAAAACGGCGGCACAGCAGCCGAATGTTCTCGTCCGGCTGGCTAGCCAGCCGGACGAACTCTTCTCTCTGATCCACGATAGACACCTCGTTCCAGGGCATGCGATCTCTCCTCCCCAGACGAGATCTTCAGCCCCAAATGTGTCCACCATGTCTCCGAACACCCGTTCATGATGTACCCGGTCTATAGACTCCCGGAGGGAGAGGGGAAAGACATTCAGCCGGCCAAGGCTTGATCGATCGTGACGACGTCGACGAGGCCGCGGCAGCCGTAGAGAGCGGGCAGGACTTTTTCGGCCGGATGGAGGCGACGCAGCCGCGCGACCTTCTCGGTGCCGGCGCGATAGGCGGGCAGATACATGCGCCCCAGCAAGGGATGCCGCCCCCACGCTCCCGAAAGCTTGTCGGCGCGCTCCGCCGAGCAGAGGTAGTCGGTCCGCAGAACGGCGGCGACGTCCTGCTGCCCGGCGTGCTCTCTCCAGGTCAGCCACGACGACTGATTCTTGGCGTCGTCCTGCAGCAGAGCGAGCAGGACGCCGATCTGCAGGTCCTCGCTCGGAAGCTTCTCGACCTCTGTGACGCCGTGAGCGATCAGGATGCCGTTGTTGGCGATGCCTTCGAAGAGCGCTGCGCCGCGCGTGTTCATCGTCAGGACCGTGGACTCGAAGCCCAGCCGGCCGCGGATGTACAGCCCCTGGATGAGTGCCGAGGTCGTGACGTGGCCGGGCACGACCTCGTGCGAGACGAGCTGCGCGAACTCGGGCACGCTGATCTGCAAAGAGGCGTTGATCTCGTACGTCGCCTCGTACTCGGGGCTGCCGTCCGGCCTCCGGGCGCGGCCGATGTAGTTCATCGATCCCGAAAACCAGGCGTTCTCGATCGACAGGAACTTCATGTTGGCGCGCGGCACGTCGCGCAAATCCTCGGGCAGGTGCGGGGCCAGGTGCCTGGTCGTTCCCGCGTCGAGCTGGGCGATCAGCGCGTCGGCGAGCATCGGGATCGACTTGCCCGGAACGATGCGCTCGCGCCGCCACGCATCCACCGCCGCGAGCAGCTCTTCGCCCGTCTTCGACGGATGGCCCGCTTTCGCCAGAAGCTCCCGCACCCGCTCGCGTTTCTCTTCCGCGTGCGAGGGTTCGGGCGGCTTTCCCGTCGAGCCGACCACGCAGCGCTCGTAGGGGACCGGCTCGCCCTTGCCGAGGATCTCCAGGACCAGATCCCACATGGTCGAAAAGCAGACGCCGAGCCCCTCGAAGTAGGCGCCGCGCAGGCCGCCGATCTTCTTTCCTTCCGCCGCCATGTCGTTGATCGCGCCCGGGACGTCTACGGCGGCGAAGTAGGCGTCGATCGCGGCCCTGTCCGGCTGTTTCGCGGAGACGCCGCCCGACGCCCGGACCTTCGTCGCAGCCGGATGCGTGTAAATGGTTCATCACGTCCCCGCCCCAGAGTGTGTCGATCCCCAGGATGGCCGTCGCGGTCAGCTCGGCGAGGCGGTCCATCACGCCGCCTTCTCTTTCTTCATCGCGCCAAACCACAGGTAGAAGCAAAGGCCAATAAACAGCACCGAGCTGACGAGCTGCGACACCGGCTCGTTCTCGAAGAAAGGCGTCTTGACGAGCTCTTCCTTGTACCAGGGGAAGAGCCGCAGCGCGGCCCCGAAGACGCCGCCCAGAGCGCCTCCGGCCATGAGCCCCGAAGCGATGATGACGCCGCGCTCCCGCATCGTGCGCCCGGTCTCGCCTCCGACGCGTTCCGAGCGCTTGGTCAGAAAGTGCGCGAGGAAGCCGCCCACCAAGGCCGGCGTGTTGAGCTCCAGCGGCAGGTACATGCCGAGCGCGAAGGTCAAAGCCGGCACCTCCAGCATCTCCATCGCGACGGCGATCATGGCGCCAGTGCCGAAGAGCAGATACGCCACGGGCTGGTGGCTCATGAAGCCCTCGACCAGGGCCTTCATGATCGAGGCCTGCGGCGAGGCGAGCACGACGCGTGCGTCGCCGGGTGCCGACTCGCCGAACTGGAAATTCCGCGCGAGCATGATGATCGTTAGGCCCGAAAAAACAGCGGCCACGATGACACCGAGAAACTTCACCTTCTCCTGCGCCGCCGGCGTCGATCCGAGCCAGTAGCCCGCCTTCAAGTCCGTGATCGTCTGGCCCGAGACCGACAGGGCGGTGCAGACCATTCCGGCGATCGCCATGACGAAGAACATGCCGGTCCGGCCGGACACCCCGAACTCGAGCAGCACGACCGACGAGATGATGATCGTCAGCATCGTCATCCCCGACACGGGGTTGCGCGAGGTCGTGGCGATGGCGTTGGCCGCGACGGAGGTGAAGAAAAAGGAGAAGACGAGGGTCAGGATGAGGCCCACCGCAATGGTCTTGGGCGAGGAGTCGAGGCTCCCGAGAAAGGCCGCCACGGCGATCGCCGAGACGATGACGCCGATCAAGATCTGCATGACCGAGATGTCGCGGTCGGTGCGCTCGAGGCTGTGCTCTCCACCCGAGCGGAAGGCCTTGACCGCGATCCCGAACGATCCGGCCACGATCTTCAAGGACTTCAGGATCCCGAAGATGCCGGCGGTCGCGATCGCGCCGACACCCATGAAACGCACGTAACCTCGAAAGATCTGCGTCGCCGTCATCTTCGCGATCGGGATCGTGGCTGGATAGACGGCGGCGTCTCCCAGATGGCTTCCGATGAACCACACGAGCGGCACGAGAACGAAGTTGGCGAGCACGCCGCCGGCGCAAAGAAGAGTCGACGCGCGCAAGCCCATCACGTACCCGAGCCCGAGGATGAAGCCGATCGCGTCGAAGGAGAAGGCCATCCTGGCTCGGTCAGAAAGATCGCGCATCAGCGGCACGAAGCGCAGATCCACGGACTCCTTCCAGACCTGAAAGGTCGTGACGAAGAAGTCGTAAACCGCCGCGATGCCGGTGGCTTGCAGCAGGAGCTTCGCCTGCGAGCCGCCCTTCTCCCCCGTCACGAGAACCTCGGTGATCGCCGTGGCCTCCGGATAAGGGAATTGCCCGTGCATGTCGCGCACGAAGTAGCGCCGCAGCGGGATCAGGAAGAGAACTCCCAAACACCCGCCCGCCAGGCAGATGAAAATCGTCTGGAGCGGGTGCGGGTCGAGCTTCAAGATGTAGAGAGCGGGCAGCGTGAAGATCGCGCCCGCCACGACCGCGCCCGAGACGCCGCCGATGCCCGTGATGATGACGTTTTCCAGCACGCTCGAGCGTTGCGGATACATGCGCGCGAGGCCGATCGCGAGAATCGAGATCGGGATCGCGGCCTCCATGACCTGCCCGACCTTCAAACCCGAATACGCCGAGGCGATCGTGAAGACCGCGCAGAGGAAAAGCCCCCAGAGGACCGATCGCCCGGTCGCCTCGGGAAGCTGCGCTGCAGCGGGCACAACCGGCGCGTAGTTCTCGCCGGACGCCAGAGGTTTGTAGGCGTTCTCGGGCAGGAAACTCGTGTCCGGTGCGTCCATCGGACCTCCTGACGTTGCGGGGAGTCTACCCGCAGGTGTTCGGGGTCTGGGTTTGGAGTTTGGGGATATCTTCGTGCCTCTTGGAGGAACCATGAACCGATGTTCTCGATTCGCCGTTGCCCTTCTCTTCCTCACCGCCGCCGCCGCCGCGGCGCAGGTGACCCGCCGACGGGAAGCCCCGCCGGCCGTTCCCCCGGAGGCCGCTTCGGTGGACGCGATCGTTGCCGCCCTGTACACCTCTGTCAGCCACGGCCCGGATGCCTCGCCCGATTTCGAGAAGATGCGCACGATCTTTCTGCCCGTCGGAATGCTCATCCCGCCCAAGAAGCCCAACGAAGACATCTTCACGACACTCGACGTGGACGGCTTCGCCGACCGTGTCAAGAAATCGATCGCAGCCCGCAAGGAAAAGGGCGAGCCGGCGGGCTTCGTCGAGCGCGAGATCGGGCGCCGTACGGACTGCTTCGGCAACGTCTGCCAGATCTTCTCGACCTACGAATCGAAGAACACCGCCTCCGACGAAAAGCCGTTCCAGCGCGGCATCAACTCGATTCAGGTCGTCCGCGACGGGCGGCGCTGGTGGGTCGCCTCGGTCATCTGGGACGTCGAGCGGCCGGACAATCCGATCCCCGCCCAGTACTTAACGTCTGGCAAGTAGCTTTCCGATGCCCTGGTCGAAGGAGTCGCGCCAGGCCTGGGCGCTTCTCTTCGCCCGCGGAGTGCTCGGCTTGATCTTCTTCATGGCCGGCATCTGGAAAGTCTTCACGCTGACTCCGGTCGGCCACGCCTACAGGTATTTCGTCGACCCGTATGCCGACACGTTTCTGCCCAACTTTGCCCTCTGGGCGGTGGGGGTCACGGTGCCGGTGGTCGAGCTGCTGGCCGGCGCGCTCCTGCTCGTCGGCTGGCGCGTGCGAGAGGCGTCGATCGCGCTTGGCGGCGTGCTCTTGATCGTGACGTTCGGCCACCTCGTCAAGGAGCCGCTCTACGCTTTCCACACGCACGTGATCCCGCGGCTCGTCCTGCTGCTCTTCGTCATGCTGTTGCCCCGGGAGGCGGACCTCTTCTCGCTCGACACACTGCTCGCAAACCGGCAACGGACCTGAGGCTCTCTGGCTTCGCTTGTCGAGGCGGAGCTATGCTTCGCTCAACGTTCGTCCGTTTTCAGAAAGGAGAGGACCCATGAAGAGGATCAACTTCGGTCGGGTCATTCTCGGAGGTCTCTTGGCCGGCGTGGTGATGAACATCTCGGAGTACGTCTTGAACGACATCGTCTTGAAATCCGAAATGGAAGCCGGGATGAAGGCGCTGGGAAAGACCATGCCCCAAGGCGGAAGCACCATCGCCGTCTGGATGATCCTCGGTTTTGCCATGGGGATCGCGTCGGTCTGGCTCTATGCGGCGATCCGCCCCCGATTTGGGGCCGGTCCTGGCACGGCGGCCCGAGCGGGAGTCGTCGTCTGGTTCTTCGGCTCGCTCGTCTGCACGGTGATCATGGTGAACTTGGGGCTGTTTCCGTTCAACGCGCTGCCGGTCGTCTGGGAGCTCGTGCAAATGATCGTCGCCACCGTCATCGGCGCGTGGCTCTACAAGGAAGAGGGGTCATAACCGCCGGGCGCTCGACGCGGTGCTTGGGGTAAGAGGACATGAACATTCTGTTGTGGTCCTTCAAGGCCTCTTGGCCGCGCTCTTCGTAATGGCCGGCAGTGCAAAGGTTTTCATGTTCGAGAAAGTCTCGCAGCAGGTCGCCTCAAATTTGCGCCGTGGGCCTGGTCATTCCGGCCGACCCGGAGCGGACCCGCAGCGGGACAGAGCAATGCCGGGGAGCTCGCGCCGCAGCTACTTGCAGTCGGCGCCGACGTCGTCGACGACGGTCGTCAGGTCTCCGTTCGCGTTGATTGTCAGGTGCAGGTTCTCATGCACCAGGAAGTTATTGCCTCTTCCCTCTCCGATGATCCGGAAGTTGTTTACAAACGAGATCACGACCTGACCGTTCTGCAACGAAGCCTTGAACTCGCCTTGAGTCACGCCGGTTGCCTGGTAGTGGTCGCCCGTGATCGAACCGTAGCCGCTGATTCCTTGGGGCTGGAAATGAAACCTCCCCCTCACGACGTTGCCGCTGATTGCGTAGCTCGTCAGGATGTGCAAGTCGCCCGTCAGCGTCACGCTCTCGCCGGCTCCGCCGTTGGCGCACGGGATTTCCAAAACGATTTCGACCGGAATGCTAGCGTTCTCCTGAACCTCTGCCCGAGCCTCTGGGACAGCAGCTAGACCGATGGACAGGGCTAACATGGTCACGGGCCATGCGCAGGTGTTTTTCAGCATTTCGCTTCTTCCTTTGTGCCCGAACGGACTGTGCTCGGTGAACACGGCGCCACGAACCAAGGGAAGGTCCAAGCACGATTCGGGCCAACGGCGGAGCGACAATCTTCAGTTCCCAGGGGAGAGGAATTTCGCCTCGCTGTTCGAACGATAGACGCCTTCGTCACGACGTGGACGTCGCTCTTCTTCGGAACCTCTTTGCCCTGTTTCTTCGCGTCGCGCTCGGCGAAGTCGCGTTTTCGGGAATCCTATCGGACGCGGTGCGGGGTGTAGCATCCGCCGCATGAAAAAGAGCCTGTCCGCCGTCGCCGCAGGTGTTTTCGCCCTTTGTGCAGCCTTTGCCGCCGCTCAGCCGGCCGGGGTCTTTCCGTTGGAGGAAGGCTTCGTCGATGCGAAGGGCGTTCTCATCTACTACAAGTCGATCGGCCGGGGCGCGCCGCTTCTGATCGTGCACGGCGGTCCCGGAGCCTCGCACGACTATCTGCTGCCGCACCTGCTGCCGCTCGCGCGGCAAAACCGTCTCGTCTTCATCGACGAGCGCGGCTCGGGCCGCTCGCAGAAGCTCGAGGACGCGAAGGCCTACACGACCGAGAACATGGCCGAGGACGTCGAGGCCGTCCGGCAGGCGCTGGGGCTCAAGAAGATCGCCCTTCTCGGCCACTCCTACGGCGGCGTGCTCGCTCAGGCCTATGCCCTCAAGTACCAGCAGAATCTGACGCACCTGATCCTCGGCAGCACTTTTTCCTCGACCAAGAAAATGAACGACGTTTTCGCGAGAATGAAGCAGGCCATGCCGGCGGAGCTGCGCGAGCGGATCGACGCCGCGGAGAAGAAGGGCCTTTTCGGACAGGGCAAGGACTACCAGAAGAACCGCTACACGAGCGACTACATGATCGCGTCGTGGGGCGACGCGTATTACCCGTATCTGTACCGCAATCGCCCGGATGCGAACTACGACCCGGTGGCCAACGGCATCATGGCCTGGGACCTCTACCGCGAGATGTGGGGCTCGCACGGAGAGTTCGTCATCGACGGCAATCTCGCTTCCGTGGAGTACACCGACCGTCTCGCGACGATCCATGTTCCGACGTTGATCCTGGTGGGCGACCACGACGAGTGCGACCCCTCCCTTTCGCGGGAGATGCAGGCGAAGATCGCCGGTTCGAAGCTCGTCGTTCTTCCGAAGAGCGGCCACATGACGTTCGTCGATCAGCCGAATCTGTTCGTCCAGGCCGTCACGGATTTCTTGCGCGGCG
>WNGB01007301.1_pt1 | contig 18476 bp, 13 predicted proteins | sample 5400681 | NCBI WGS metagenome assembly WNGB01 (sample SAMN13153367, study PRJNA577476) | soil metagenome | isolation source: 115 cm soil or saprolite under grassland replicate 2 | place: USA:California | collected 2016-06-15 | reverse complement strand
GTACTCACCCACTGGCTCAAGTGCGGGTCGTAGTATCTCGCGCCGTAGTAGTAGAGCCCCGTGGCGACATCGAGCTCTTTGCCGTTGAAGAGGTACGGCATCCGGGTCGCGTAACGGCTGTCGACTTCGTCGACCCAGAGCTCGCCGGTGGGGAAGTACTGGATATGCGAGACGAGGTCCTGGACGTCGTTGGTCATGAAGTGCGTGCTGCCGAGATGATCGTCGTGGTAGTAGAGCGTCGTCGGGTAGGGCCCGATGTCCTCGCTTTCCATTTTGCTGGCGATGCGAGTGTCGCCCATGAACACGTGGCGCGTGAGGAACGCGCCGTTGCGCAGCGTCAGGTGGCCACCGAAGCTCGCCGTCTCGTGGAAGCCGGTGGGGTCGGGCGGCTCGAGCGGAACGGGCGGCGTGCCCTGCGGTACTTGCACGCTGACCTCGCGCTGACCGGAACCGTCGTAAAGGGCGCGCGCCATCTCCACGCCGTTCAAGGTCACTCGAGTGATGCGGTCTTCTTCGTTCCAGGTGACCGCCCGATCGGTGATGCCCTGATAGAGCCAGCCGCTCTGGTTGCCGTCGGCGTCGAAGCGGACGGCGCGGGTGTTCGTCGTCGCGTCGCCCACGAAGAGCTCGTCGACTTCGGTCGCCGCGTGCGGCCGCGAGCTGCCGTAGGTGTACGTCGCCGTGTAGCTTTGCCCCCTGATGTTGTAAAACTCGTTCCAACCGCCGGTGCCGTTCGGCACCTGCATGTCGTTGGTCTGTGTCTTTTTCGTGATGTTGCCGATGCTGTCGTAGAGGAACGACAGGCCGTACTTCTCGCGCTGTTGCGAGCGCTCTTGGTAAACGCCGTCGGCGGTCTTCAGCTGGTAGAGGTCGTCGTAGGTGAAGTTCTCGGAGACGGTCGCCGGCAGCGTGAACGCGAGGTCATTGTCGTCGAACGGCGTGTCGTTGCGAATTTGGGTGATGTTGCCCGATAGGTCGTAGGCATAGTGCATATCCTCGAAGGGGCGCGGCGGTTTGCCGAGAGCCTGGAGCGTCGGGTCGTTCTCGCTCGCGTTGACCTGCGAGAGGCGATGCGTGAGCGGGTCGTACCCGTACGACTCCACGATGCCGTTGCCGTAAACGAGCTTGGTTCGCTGCTCGAGCTCGCTATAGCCGACTTGGAGCATGTACATCGTGGTGTTCGGCTCGTCGGTCTGCGGCACCGCGTTGACGCCGACGACGCTGGTGACATTGCCCCCGCGGTCGTAGCCATAGCTGACCACTTCCTTGCCGGGATTGGGCATGAATACCTTGAGCAGTCTGCCGAACGAATCGAAGTTGTAGGACACCGTCTCGTCGTAGGTGATCGAGGCGTCCCGCAGCGAGTTCAGGTGCCAGTGCTGCTTGACGACGTTGCCGAGCCGATCGTATTCGAAATCCTTGCTGCCGGCTTCGCTGGTCTCCAGAATGACGTGCCCAGCCTTGTTGCCGTTGGCGTCGCCGATCTTGGTGCGATCGCCGTACGTGTAGTTGACCGGGAAGCTCGTCGGGTAGACGATCGTTTTCAGGCGGTTCGTCTCGTACTGATACTGAATCTTCTTGGTGACACTGCGAAGGTTCGGCGTCTCCTTGGCGCCCAAGTTACCGTTCGTCGCGTACATGTATTTCGTCAGCCCGGCGTCGGGGCTGGTGAGCGCGATCATGCGGCCGACCGAGTCGTACTGCGCGGTCGTGACCTTGCTCTTGGCGTCGGTCACCTTCACGAGCTCGTCGACCGGATCGTACGCGTAGGTCGTGTTCAGCGTCGTGAACGTGCTGCCGCTCAGACGATTGCGCTCTCGAACGGCGACGATATTTCCGCGCGCGTCGCGGAAGCTCACGCGCTCGGCGCCCGGCCGCCCTCCGCCCGCGTTCACGTTGGGGTCCTTGACCGTCGTCATGAGGCGCCGCACCCCGTCGGGCCCAGCGCCGATGCTGTACGCGGTCGTCGTGACCGCGCCGCCGGCAATGGCTCCATCGGGCGTGGTCACCGATGTCGATCGGCCCAGAATGTCGTAGGCGAACGTCGCCGGATTGACCATCGGCTGGGTGGGCGGATTGCTCATCGCGGCGGCAACGAAGAACGTCGGGTCGGTGCTCGTGCTGAACGTGGGCTGCCCCTGCTGCCGAATGCGCCCCCGCGCGTCGAACGCGATCGCGCCGCTGACGCTCATGCCCTCCGTCGCCGCGCCGGAACCGCCGTCCTTGTCGAGGTCCTTCTTGGTTTGAATGATGCGATCGAGCCCGTCGATGAAGGTCGATGTCTTGATGGGGTTGTAGGGCGACAGGTGCTGCACGTCTTTGTGCGCGCCGATTGCGCAAGCCGGGAAGGGATTGGTGACCGTTCCACCGGTCAGCGACGACACCGCCGCTCCCTGCTCGCTGTACGAAAACTCGATCGTGCCTTGCCCCGCGGGCGCTCCGATGTCGTAAGGACCGTCGACGGTCACCAGCCTGCCGAAACCGTCGTAGTTGTAGATCGTCTTGTTGCCGTTGATGTCGGTGTCCATGGCGACCGTGCCGAAGCGCAAGTCGGGCACCGACGACGACGAGTAGAGAAACGGGCTATCGGTCGTCTGGATTCGATAGGTCTGGGCAACGGCGTCGTAGACGTAGGTGAGCTGGTAGCCGGTCGGATCGGTCGCCTGCTTGACGTTGCCGAACGTGTCAGGGACGAAGTTCCAAGTCAGATTGGCGCTCCCTGTGTACGGTGTGCCCGAAGGATCGGTGCCGCCCGTGACGACATTGGTCAATGTCTTGATCGCGCCGGTCGGGTAATACGTCGCCTTGCGATCGCGAAGACTGGTCCCGCTGCAGCTGATGTTCGACCCTGAAGTGGTGAAGCTCGGCTGCGCCGTGATTTCGTTCGGCTTGAAGATACCAGCTGCCGAGAGCGTAGGGTCGTAAGTGATGCGGTAGCAGACGGCGTTGGATGTGCTCTGGTCGAGGTCACCCTTGTCGACCATGTTCACGAGATTGCCGGACGGGTCCCAGGCGCGTAGCTCCACCGAATCCTTGTGGGGGTCAGCCAAGTTGGCGGTCGTCCCCTCGTAAGAGCTCGTCGTTCGCGAGCTCTCCGACGGAAAGAACGACCCGACGAGCGGCGCCGTGCTGCCCGGATCGGCGTAGACGAAGCTTTGCGTCGTGAAAAGCTTGCTGGTCGCGTCGCGCGTGATCGTCGCCTTGGGGAAACCCTTGCGGTAGAAATCGCCATTGAAGTAGTCGTCCTCGCCGGTCGAGTTGTCCTCGAGCGTCGTCGTGACTTGCGCGAAGCCGTAGTCCTCCCGCTCCTGGCGATCGTAGAAGCCCGTCGGCGCGTACGAGAAGGTTCGCGTGTACGCCGTGCCGCGGCCGTCGTTCACGGAGACCTGGTTCATCACCCACTTGTTACTCGGCTCGTCGACGGGGGGCGTTTGCCCGTGCGCGACGAGGTTGCCGGCGCGATCGTAGGTGATCGAAAAACTGCCGCCGAGCGGGCGATGAACCGCCGAAAGGAGGTTCGTCTTTCCGGCCTGATTCAGCTTGACGTACATCGAACCGTCGTCGTCGACCTTGGCGACTTGGTCGACGTAGCCGTCGCCGTCGATGTCTTCGAAAAGCGTGTGCATCGCGCCATTGCCGTTCGAATCGAAATACGACGCTCCGACGCACACGATGAACACCGTGATCGGGAAGCAGAATTTCGCGCCGAAGTTGAAAGAGTCCGTGCTCGAGCGCCGGAACTGCAAGGAGTCGTCGATATCGACTGTCACATCGTGTAACTTCAGGGCATCCCAGCCCTGAGCGGTTTCGTGAACTTCCCAGTTGGGTAGCGCCCAATGGATCTCGGCACTGTCGAAACGGTCGCCCAGGTTCAGGTGCACGCGCAAGAACGTCTCGCCTTGCAATTTCATCACCTGGTCGGGCATACCGTCGCCGTTGATGTCGACGAGATCGACGATCGTGCGCGAAATGCCGAAGCTGGTACCGCCGCCGGCATCGACTCCGCCGTCGTCGCCCGCCGAAACCGAGCCACTCAAGTTCACGCTGTTGGACGACGTGTCCTGCAGCCTTATCTGATCGACGCCGACCTCGGTCCCGAAGCTGCCAAGGAAGCTTGCTACGTCCTTTACAACGCTATCGTCAAGGCCGACGACGTCCTGCTTTTCCCAGGCAATGGCGTTCCAAGCTATCGGCTGCCCCAGCCCATATCCATAGTTGAGCTGCACCGAAAAGGGTTGGGTGCCGTTGGTAATGTCCCGCTGAACGAGGTCCGGTAGCCCGTCTCCATTGACGTCGATCCAGTCGATCGTGGACCCGGACATCGAATAGTCGGCGCCGCTGTTGAAGCCGAGCGTCAGATTGTTCTTCGGATTGCCGCGCGTGTCGGTGCGCTGGATCATCTTCACGGTGGCGTCGCTTCCGCTGACGCCCAGCGACCCCCGGACCGATCGGTGCTCGACGCGACGCAGCGCATCGACGCTCAGATTGGCGACATCGCGCTTTTGAAAGCCGCCGCGGGTGTTGAACGCGACGCCGTCGAGCGTGACGGCGTCAGGCAAGCGATCGCCGTTGAAATCGAAGAAGTCGAGCTCGGTGTTGGTTTCGCCCTTGCCCGCACCGCCGCTGAAGCTCGCGGTTATGCCGAGCTTGGGGATCGGCACGTCGGCTCCCCCACCGTAATTGAAGGTCCACGACGTAGCCGAGCGTAGCGCGCTCAGCCCTGCCGACCCGCCGGCTGCCGAGTTGCCATCCAGCCCAAACCGGCTCGTACCCTGCACTCCCGCGGCGATATAGGTACCGGACGTTGGACCTGCCCAGAACGGGCCGAGCGTGCTCTTGTCGGACGGGACGACCTGAACGCCAAAGTTGAAAGGGGGAAGCGGCCTTTGCGTCCCGAGCGGGGGCCTGAAAACCGGCGCCAGCGGCGGAAAAACGATCCCCTGTTCACAGAAGGTCAGCTCGCCGTTGTAAAAACCATCGAACCACCGATGAAAGCCGCCCGACATCGGATCGGTCGGGACCTTCTGCGTATACGTCCCGTTGATGATGCCGTTGTTGATGACTCCCTCGAACGATGCATCGAAGCTCTTGTCTTGAAAGCGCACGTTCAGCGGGACCGTGGCGCTGCTGCCGCCCGCGATCGACGCGTGGACCTCGCCTTGTGGCGCAGAAGACTGCGCGTTTTCCGAGTAAATCGTCACGAAGATCTGATCGCTCGGCTGCACCGAGAACGATGGTGCTGAGGAGAAGTCGATCGCCTGACCTGCGCCTGCGTTCGCCTTGAACGGCGCCTTGGTCACTCCCGCTGCGCTCACGGTCTGCACGAGAACCGTCGCGGCATCCGAAACGGTGACCGCTCCGCTCATAGCGACCGTTCCTCCGGACGATGCGACGAGGCTCGGCGTAGGTGTGTGCGGCAAGAGCTGCACGATGGGGTAGAACGGCAGCACCGACTGCACGACACTCGATATCGGAATGACCGTCGGCTTCCCGGGGAGGCTGCACGTCTGGCTGACCACGCTGCAGGTGGGGGTTCCGCAGGTGCTTGAAACGCAAAACGTCTGGTAACTCACGGTCGGCGTCCACTGCACCTCTGCCGGATCAATGGGCGTACCCGACGAGAACTCGAACGAGATCCGATCACCCTTCGTCACCGTGAGCGAGATGGCGTCCGAACCGCTCAAAGACCTGGTCGCCGGTCCACTCGAGAGCGTCACCGGGAATCCTTGAACCTCAGAATCGTTCAGCTTGATGTGGAAAGAGACCTCGTCGGATGTGCTACTCTTCGCGATGTCGCCGGAGATCAGCACGGGCTGACTCTGGTTGGCCACCCACTGCGTGTTCGGGCGGCCATAGATGCGATGCTCGAGCTTTTGCTCGAACTTGTAGATGGGCGGCCCAAAGGGCTCGCGCAAAGCGAGCGCGGCCGAATCGACCGCCGTGCTGTTGCCATTCGCATCGAGGATGGCGCTATAGACAATCGTCGGATCCCACTTGACGTCGTTCGCGACACCTTCCAGCGCGATCTGCGTCGGTGGCTGGCTCGGATCGTGGTTGGGGGCGAGGGTCGTGTAGATGCGGTCGCCGGCGTTCACTTGAATGGTGAGCCCGTCTCCGGTGCATTCGCTCGTTCCCGAGCCCGTGCAGTGGCCCGGACCGGTGCAGTCGATCGTACGCGACGGGTTGCACGTGTTCGTATCCGCGGCTCCGATGGCGCGCTGCCAAAGGGGCGCGACAGGCGTCGACGGCGGCGCCACGTTGGGATTCAAATAGACGGAGGCGACGACACCTTTGCCACCGGCGGCGATCTTCTGCAAAGCGCCGCTGAAGCTCACGGTCCCCCCATACGGCGCCGTCCATCGCAGTACGGGATCGATGCGTCGTAGCGCCGTACCCGCCGCCTCGGCGTAGATTTCCGAGCGGCTTCGGCGAACGGCGATGTTCGATAGACTGCCGAGCTCCTGGGGCGCGCTGAAGCTCTGCGTGCCGGCGACGTCACCCGGAAGGCCGTTGCCCACCACGTCGTTGCGTCTCCACTTCACCGCACCGTTTTCGATGCTCACGAGGTCCGGAAACCCGTCGCCGTCGATGTCCGCCTGGATGTTGTCGTCATCGGTCGACGTGTGCGTGTAGCTTGCCGACAGGCTGAACACCTGCAGCGCACTGATGTTTCCGCCGATGCTCCAGCTACTCTGGCCGGTGTGCCCCAGATTGCCCATGTTGCCGATGGACAAGAACTGCAGGTTGCTTGCGTTGTTGGGCCTCGGGCTGAGAGCCAGACTCGCGATTCCCGCCGAATCGAGCATATCGGGCAGCCCGTCGCCGTTCAGATCCATCAAGCTGAGACCCACATTGTCGTCGCCGCCGCTGAGCGTCCCGTTGACCCCAACGCCAATCAGACCCAAAAAGCTGATCGACGCCTCGCCGGTGACGCCGTTGAAGGAGTCGTCGGTCCGCGAAAGGCCGTCGGACGTTCGCGCGCTGCCCGGCGCCGGCCCTATTTGAACCGAACCCCACTTCTTTTGGGCCGCGAAACCTTGCTGCGCCGCGAGATAATCGAACGTGTGCTGATCGAGCTGCACCGTCGGCGTGAGCGACTGCGGCGCGCTCGTCCCCGCCGGCACGCCCTGCAGCGCGATCGAGGAGAGAAGGCTCTTGTGAAAATGCGAGGCGTCCGCGGGCGTGTCGGCTAGGTAGGCGAGCTGGTAGCGTCGAATGATCTGCGCCGACGACGTCCCGGGCTGCAGCAGCACGTCGACGTGATCGAGCCGAAAGCGGGTGCGCTCCTGGAAGCCCGGCCGACCCGTGATGACGACATCCGGCCTGCCCTGCCCGTTGTCGCGCGCGAAGAGCACCTCGTAAGCGGCAGCCAAACCGCTCGTGTGTGACGTGTACTGGATGTTGTCTGGATAGAGCTCGACGAAACGCTCCGTGCAGCCGGCCGGAGCACCGGGAGCGCATGCCAGACTGCCCGAGTCGGTCGCATAGGTCACCGTCATCCGATTGCCGAACGTGTCTTGCACCGACGAGAGCCCCCAGCGAAATACGTGGCAGGCATTGCTCGGATCGGCGAGCACCGAGCCGGTGTTTCCGTAGGTGTAGACCGTGCCGTGCTTGTCGGTGACGGTCCACGACGTGGCGCAGCCACTCTCCATATTGCGGACGATCTTGTCGAAGCGTCCTTCGACGCGCCGGATGTACTGGTTCGGCGTCGACGAAGGGGTGAGCTCCTCGCCGTCGAGCAAGTACCTATCGTTCGTGAAATCGTACTGCGGCACCCCGAAGCGTGTGTCGATTTCGATGCTCGAAACGCGCAAATCCCAGCCCACACCGAGCCACCCGTTTTGCTTCTCGCTCGAATAGGAAAACGCGAGAGCCGGTTCGACCCCGTTTCTGCCGGGCGGCGTCTCGATCGCGTCATGCACGTTCGCGGAGCCCGAGCCATTCGCCGCCGGCGGCGCGATGAGATCGAGCCCCGCCGACGGGCTCGCGAGCTTGATCCCCTTGATGTCGTTCGGGCTGTACGACTTGACGCCCGGGTCATCGGGCATGGCCAAGGTCGCGTTCACGAAATCGGTGAAGTGCTCGGTCAAGCTGACGAGCGCTCCCCCCTGCGCGGCGCCGAAGCGGCCGATGCGGGTCCACTTGCCGGTCTTCTCGTCGAAATAGAACGAGAAGATGTCGCTCTCGCGCATGCCGGACGCGATGACAGTCGGCTCGTAGGGCAATGTGATCTTGACGGGCTTTTTGAACTTGAGCCCGTGCGGCCCGAAGCGAAACGCTCGCCCTCCCGAGCGTCACGTTGCGCATCAGCGCGTCCATCTTTGGCACCTGCGCGGCGAGCAGCGGCCGCACGGTGACCCGCACGTCGTTGTCGACGGCCCCCTCGGGGATCTCGAGTCGCGCGCCGCCGAAGGCGATCGTCTTTTTCTCTCCCGCGCGCACGACCTCGCCGAACGGCGCCCCCTCGTCTTCCGCGAGCGAAGCATCTTGCGCCTGGGCGCGCTCGAGGCACGGCTCGACGTGCACCGCGCGGCGCAAGACATCCCCGTCGCCGAGCGCCGCCTCCAGGGAAATCTCCCATGGCCGGCCGGCCGAAGACGGCGATTCGGCGATCATGAGAGCAAAGGCCCTGTCGCGCCCGAGCGCTTCGGGCACCGCCGTGCCGTTGGCGCGAAGAGCGACGACTTGCTCCGGCTCCGCCAGACCAGTCACGAAGCCGCGCAGCTGGACCTTGTGATCGATGCACTCGCCGTGGAGCGGATAACTGACGACGATGCGCCGGTCCTCCGTTTTCTGCAAAACCGCGCTCGCCGTGGCGGCAACTTCGGAGATGACCGGACGCGGATCCTCGTTGCGCACACGCAGCGGCTTTTTGACCGCCAGCGAGATCCCAAGCGCTTCAGTCGCGCCGAGCGCATCGAGGTCGACATGGTGCCACCCTTTTGACAGGCCGTGCAGGTCGACACGAACGAGACCCTTTTTCTTCGATTCGACCGAACGGATAAGAAGCTGGCCGTCGGAGGGCTTGATCAACTCGAATACCGCATCGTGCGGCTGCGACGGGGCGTCGAACGCGATCTTTTGCTCGCCGCGCCGATCATCGGCGAGACGTGTCTCGGCGACCGAGCCGCGAGCCGAGCCGACGATGCGCACGTTGCGCACCGAGTAGTCGGGAGCGCCCGCCATGGGCAACGGTAAGAACCGAATCTCGTTGTCGCCCTGCTGGAGCCATGCGGGATCGATTTCCTCGACTTGCAACCCACCGTCGGCGTCACCAGCCGCCCCGGCAAGTACGCCCCCCGCTCGGTCGCGCCCATTGATCTGACGAAGAGCCTCGGTGAAATGTCCGAGGCCCGTCAGCTCGTAGACGAGGAACGCGCGCGCGAACGAACGTGGGTCGGCCGCAACCCTCGCGTGGAAAATCGCCGGCCGCTCGGGGTTCGTCGGTGCGCCGGAGCCGAGCTCGACGCGCGCCAGATGCGCTTGCCGCGGCGTGGCAACGGCCGTCACGCCACCGAAAGCCGCACCGGACAAAATCCGATCCGCGAGCTCCGCGTCGCTCGTCTCACGTCTCGGAGCCTCGAGCCCCCAGAGCCCAATCTCGCTCGGCCCAGTCGGCGAGCTCGCGACCCACTCGAGCGTCAGCTTCTGCGCGCGCGGATGACCCGCGACCGGCACACGCTTCCATTCCCCGGCTCGCACGCGCAGCTCGACGTCGCTGAGCGCCGGATGAAGGCCGTCGCCTTCCTCGACAAAGACGGTCAGTCTTCCTTCTGCCGGCCCGAGCACGGTCACCGCTGCAAGCTGGATAGCCGCTCCGAGCGCGACGCCGATACGAACGGGGCCGCTTGTCGATAGCTCGAGCCCAGTGCTCGCCCGGCCATCGAAGACGACCCACGGATCGTTCTTCGCATCCGCGGGCGCCAGCCAAGCGACAGCAGCGGGGCGGAGCGGAACGGGGAGCACCTCGGCTGCGAGAACCGCTCCGGTCTTGGGCCCGGCTGGTTGCGGTGCAGGCGCCTCGTCTTCGCCCTCCCCCATTTCTCCCAAGCGCGCGATGGCAGCATTGAGCGCCCGCTGGTTTGCTTGTGCGCGCGCCACCGCCTCGAGCGGCCCCGGCACCACGAGTGCAACCGTCAGCAACAAAGCAACCGCTCGGACAGCGATCAAGCGAAAACGTCGGTACCACATGCGGCAGCCTCCGAATGGATTGGGCCCCCCAATCGTATCCGCGCAGACGAATCTCATGACGGCGCACGAGCCTTGGCCGCTCGGGCTGTCACCCGGTTCACCCGAGCGCCAACCATTGTGCGCCGCCTATGAACCTGACTTGAAAGAGATGACTCTCGCCTAAAGCCCTCACTCGTTAAGAAGACGCGATCAACCCACAGTACGATAAAGACCAGAACCTGTCACCCGGTTTTTCTTTACAGACGATAACGCTGCTCATTCGCTAGGTTGTCGAGTCGTCGCTATCGCCCGCCCACACGCCGGTGCGATCACCTCGCGGTGCTCGGGCGAGGTCAAGATCAAAATCGGGGGTGTTAAGTTTATTGCGTCGAAGCCCGTTGGCCGCGATCGATACGTCCGCGCTGTCCTTGTTACGAAGGTGTAACGAGCCAAGTGACAACTTTGGACTGTCGGGTCCGAACCGGAGGGCTGAAATGCTCGGAGGAGCGCTGCGGCAAGTATGCCCACAACTCGGGCTCGACGCGCGAGCGCTGATGTTCTAGGGTGAGAGCCATGATACGCGCCTTTTCTCATCCAGCGATTTGGTCTTGCATCGTGCTTTTCTCGTGCGTGCTCGCGGGATGCCGGAGTGGGGGCGGCGAAGCCTCCGGTCATGGCGGGGGCACGTCGTCGAGCTCGAGCGACATCGGCGTGCCCGAGTGCGACACCTATATGGAAAAATACGAACAGTGCCTTGAGCACGCACCCAACGAAAAGCAAAAAGCACTGAAGGAGAACCTCGACCGGACGCGCTCGGCGTGGAAAGCCCTTGCGTCGAACCCTGGCGTTCGCCCCGGTCTCGCTCAGTCGTGCAACCTCGCGTACGATACAGCCCGTACCGCTCTCACGGAGTACGGGTGTACGTGGTGATTATCGCCTAACGCAGCCCTAGGCAGAGCTCACGAGACTCCTTGCGGCGCCGCAGGCGCACTCGAACGATCGCCGTGGGCGCGCGTGAAACCCACGTGCGCACCGCAAATCGATTGGGCTGCTCGCGAAGCCGTGTGTGAACGTGCACGAACACGGAACGGAGCGCAGTGGGGCCTCGAGACTATTTGTTGTCGGCGCACCTCGAACTGATGTTGACCGACAACGATGTCCGAGAAGGCGCGTCCCCGACAACGACGAGCGCGTACCGACTCGTGCAGGACTGGACCGAAGCCGGTGCCACGTGGAAGTGCGTACCGTACGTACCCACGAGACCATGTGGCGGCAGCCGGACGCGATCGCTAACAAGGCGAACAGCACATTCAGTGAAGCCAGCCACAATAGGTGGAAGTCCATGTACGGAGGGGCATGCATGAAAGGTCGCAATGCCCAGTTCGACACCGGCAGCAACAAAACCAGGGCACCAAGGAGGGCCCGATGCCAAAGACGGCGCGGAGACCTTCGAGTCAGCAGTCTGTCGGCTAGGGCGACTTCAATGGCAATTAGGAATACAGAGAACAGTGCGGCAGCCAGGGGATACTGAAACTCACCAGCGGCCAGGGGCGGACGGTAGTACGCCCCCCGGTGCCCGCTCGCAACCACTACCATCCACGCAAACCACGCCGCGACCAGCGCAAGCGGAACTCGAGTGGCCAGGCCCGGATGTCTCTTCCTTCTTTTGGGCCCGCGGTCGATGGGTCCACGGAATCAGAAATGCCCCGGGTGACAAAGGTATTCCGAGACCAGGCAAAACGATGCCATTCCGCTCAAGCGTCCGCCCAACGTACCGGCGTTCAACTGCGAGCACCAGAGGCCGGCCGAAGGCCGACCGACAAGCTCGTCAGCTGCAACGGCTTGTTAGCCAGGCACGCGCCCGAGGACGACATCGATGCCAATCATAACGGCCGCCAAACGCGCGCGAGGGATCTTTCCAACACGGTGCTGAAGGATTCGTCGGTCGAGTGCGACGATCTGAGAGATGTTAGCTACGGAGGGCTTGGAGAGGCTCGTTTCCCGCGTCGACAGGAGGACATTGCCGGCGGCTCCCGCCCATTTCACCTGAGAAGTAAGCGGCACGCACACGACAGTGGCGAGTGCACTGCGGTTCAGAGCGTCACCTTGAACGACGAGAACCGGCCGACGAAAGCCAGGGCCGGATCCGACTGGATCGCCCAGGTCTACCCACCAGACCTCGCCTTGACCGATCACCAATCGGACCTCTTGAGGATCTTGCGCGCTGCACGTTGGAACGCCGGGTCGGGTTCGCCTTGCACCTCCGCGCACACCCGATTGAATGACTCGGTGACGGCTTCTGGCACGTGGCGCGACAGGAACTCAGCCAACGCTTTGGCATACAGCGCGCTTCGAGAAATCTTCAGCCGCTTTGCGAGGTGCTCAGCCTCGTCGAAGACCTCATCCGGAAGAGAGACAGCCGTTTTCATACCCGGAGTATAACCGGATACCGACCCCGCGATCCAGCCGAGCTTTGCACCCTAGCGCAACCCGGCTGGGGCAACATCCCCTGCGGCGAAAACACTCCGAAGTAGGAGTATCCGGGGTGCTCCCATGTCCAGGTCGACCACCAGGCGCGCCAAACGCGGCCAGCCGCATCGACACCGAACACATCCTCGTGGACATTGTCCCTGGATACGGCGGACAGCTGCGTTCCCGGTTCGAACTTCGCCCCGGGCATCGGCCCAGGATGCCAATTGGCTCCGTCGCACGCCTCGCACCAGAATCCAAAAACGCGGCCATCGCTGGCGACGGCGTAGAGTTCCATCGTTTGCGGTGGAGAATGCGAGATCGCCGTCAACGGAGCGCCGCGGGTACGTGCCGACTGCTGGAAGGCGAATCGCCGGCGTCCACGCGCCGGCCGTCCATTCGAACTGGAGGGCGCTTCCGCCGTGGTCGACGACGAACACATCGACGGCTGGCTCGACATCTTGATCAGGGAGACGACGGGCTCCCGGCGGTGCGGTTCCCGTGCCACCGACCCCTGGCTCCGATCGAATTGCGGCGGATCGGTATCCGTTCGTCGTATCCGAGGAGACGACTTGCACCTGACCCGCTTGATCCACGTAAAAAAGATCGATGTGGCCCGGATCGCGGCTGGTGCCATCACGGTCCAACTCGGGTTTGTGCACCTTGAGGAGCTTGTGGTACGCACGCCGCGCTTCTTCGGCAGATGCCCCGGCCGGCAAAGCGAGCTTGTCGAGAGCCTCCTCGAACGTCACCCCGGCGATGATGCCCAGCGGGCGGTTGCCGCCAACAGCCGCCGCTTAACGGCGCATTCCCGCGGTGTGGACGGTCGACCGCAGGCTATTGGGGGAAGACTACCAGCCCGCGCCCACGGGCACGCTCGACTTCGCGGTTCCAGCGGACCAGCTGGCGCTCGCCGCTGAACGGCTACTACATTAGCCAGACGCCACCTCAGGAGAGAGAAAGCATGTCCGTGTCAGTTACTGTGCTCGCTACCGACGCGAAGCTGCCGACGACCGAAGCGTGGCAAGAATCTCTCGACGCCCATGGCTTCGACGTCGAGCTCGACAGAACCTGCCAAATAGCTAAAGACGAGGGCTTCTGGCCCGCGAAGTACCGGGGGAGGACGGCCGGCTTCGAGCTGTATCGCGGGTCCCCCGGCGAATTCGTTTCGGAGTATCCCCATCTCGAGGGGACATTCGACGTTGCCATTTCTCTCGTCACTCATTCCAACATGGACGAGGGTTGTTCTGCGTGGCTCGCCGCCGCGGTTCTCACCCATCTCACCGGTGGCGTTCTCCTCGACGAAAGCGCCGGCCAGCATGTCCCCGCTGCGGACGCCCTTTCTTGGGGGCGAGACGAAGAACGGGAAGCCTCGCGTTAGAGAGCATCGTACTCTCGCCGAGCCGCCGACTGGTACGCCGAGGCCGCATGGAGGAACATGACATCCCGAAGCCGCCGAGGACGCGCCTCGACACCCTCTTTCGTCCATTCCGCGCGCGAGGCGGAGCGCTTTCCTACTCCGGCGCACGGGGGCGCAGTCGACTCCATCCTCTGCAAAGCGGCGGCGAGTGAATGGTTCGGGGCACATAGGCGATGTTTTCGGGGGCCGTCGTCGCGGCTGTCTCGCTCGGCTTCGTTCGCCTCGGCAACGCCGACTTGATTCCGGTTCCCGTGGATCGGCAGGCCGAGCTTCTCGCCCGCGTGGCGGCTTACGACCGCAACATGGCGGCGCGCGCCGGCGATCGGGTGCGGGTCCTGCTGGTAATCAACGTGAGCGACCCCGAGTCGGTGGTCGTTGCCAGGCGCATGGAAGCGGCGCTGCGCTCGCTTCCATGCGCGCATGGCGCACGAGGAACGGCTAGCGGCGTTCGTCGACGGCGCCGACCTCGCAGGGCAATGTCGGTCGCAGCATATCGCGATCGTCTACTTAGGGTCCGGCCTGGGCGACAAGGTCCCGGCCATCCGAAGTGCGCTCGAGGGAGGCGACGTGCTCACGGTCGCCGCCGTTCCCGAATACGTCGAAGCCGGCATCGTTCTCGGCTTCCACCTCCCAAAGTCGGAGGCGAGAGGCCGCGATTCACCCCCGACTGCGCATAAGAAATTTTCTGGTAGCTTATTGAAATGCCGGAAGAAGAGCGCGCGCGTCACACGCCCCATCGGCTTCGGAATGGCTTCACGTACGCTTCGATGTCGGCGGGCCGGAGCTTGAGCGCGATGAAATCGAACCCCTCCCGCACGTACGCGGCGATGACCGGCTGAACATCAGGGGGAATCACGTAGCCATTGGCCGGCAACCATTCGAGCAGCAATTGCGAGCTCGAGGCCGAAAGCTGTACGTACGCGTACGGGCCCACCGTCCCTTCGTGCGTAACCACCACGCCCTCGTGACCGAGCGCGGCGCCATTCAGGGGTGGTCAACAACGCGGCGGCCAATACCCCATGCCGCTGACGGGCATCAGCAAGAGTGGGTTGGGAGGCGGTGGTGGCCAGCCCGACCTTTCTCCTCTGGACTCACGCCGACAGTACTGCGACTCCGGAAAAGTGCTGTGCCAAGCGCTCGAAGTCTCCGGGATCACCCGTCACGACGACCGCGTCCATCAGCGCCGCCGTGGCCATCACGATAGCGTCGATCGTGAGCTTGCCGTCTACGTCTCTCAGGCGGGCTAGTGCGACGCCGGCAGCCTGCGCGGCTTCCAAGGAAGCTACGATCTGACTTGCCGCCAGGATCTCTTCACGGGCGTCGGTCCGTCCGCGCCACCATTCGGCCACGACAGGCAGGGGGATGAGGATGCGTGCTCTGCCGATGCGGACCAACCGTAGAAACCGCGCCGCACGTTCCTTGCCTCGTTCCGCCGAAATGAGAGCACCCGTGTCGAACACATATCTGACAATCACGCGAGCTTGCGCCTTCTGCGGCGTTGCTTCCAAGCCGCGATTTCGTGTGCAATCTCCGTCTCAACTAGGTCGGCCTCTGCCGGCGTCGGGACTGGGATCCGGCGCCTCTGCAAGTAAGCTCCCGCAGCCATGCGGCGGCGAGCTTCCTCGGCAAGATCCGCCACGAGCGCCGACAGGTTCCCCTGAAAGTCCTGGTTAGCCAATGCACGGAGCGCCCGTTTCGTCTCGGGATCGACCGAGATTGAAAACGTTTCGGTAGCGCCAGCTCGACGCGTCCTGCGCTTCATGTTGACTGTGTAGCATAATTCCGGGCACGCGTCTGCCGGCGCTTGGCCGCCGCTGCGACGTAGTCGAACGCCCCTGGCGAATCCGCTCACCCTACCATCCATTCGGACATCCGAGTTATGCGCGAGGCTGGCGGGGGTCGGCTGGGTCAGCGCGAAAACCGAGCGGCAACTTGGCGGGTCGTGACGTTGAGGCGATTCCACAGATTGATGAGACCGATGTTGAGCACCAGCGCCGCGAGCGCGCGCTCGTCGTAGTGGCGCGCCGCTTCGTTCCACGTCGCGTCATCGACCGGATCGGCGCGATCGCTGAGCCGGGTGGCCGCTTCGGTGAGGGCCAGGGCGGCCCGCTCGGCGTCGTCGAAGTAGGGGGTGTCGCGCCAGGCGGCCACGGCGGCGATGCGCTCGTCGCTGTCGCCGTCGGTCCGGAGCTCGCGGGCGTGCATGTCGACGCAGAAACCACAGCCGTTGATCTGGCTCGCGCGGAGCTGCATCAGCGTGAGCGTCCGCTTGGGTACGTCGCTCTTGTTGACGGCGGCGCCGAGCGCAAGCACGGCTTGCATGGTGTCGGGGACGATCATCGCGGGGTGTTTCATTCGTGCGCTCATGGGGGACATCTCCTTTTGACCCCGAGAACGGTCGGAAGACCCGCAGATCGACATTCGGCCGGTGCTAAATCTATTTCTTCTCCACGATGTCGATCCACATAGGGACCGATCGTTCTTGGCGCAAAAGGAGAATACTCATGGCGAAATACATGCTCTTGCTCGGCGGTGCGGACCTCGACAAACGAAGCGGCAACGCGGCTCTCGCCCCCAAGATGTTCGAGCAATTCGCCTCGTGGCTGAGCTCGCTGCGGGAGCGGGGCCACTACCTCGCATCGCACAAGCTCCACGATCAAACCGGCGTGCGGCTCACCGTGCGCGGCGGCCAGGTCGTCGAGGGGCCGTTCATGGAGACCAAGGAAGCGGTCGGCGGCGCGATGGTCATCGAAGCGAGCTCACTCGAACAAGCGACGGCGCTCGCGCGGGGATGCCCGGTGCTCGAGCTGCAGAATGGCTACGTCGAGGTCCGGCTCGTGGAGGAGGTGAGCCGTCCTGCAACCGCATGACCCAGGCGCGAGGCGCGGCGCCCTCGAGCGCGGTTTTCGCGCGGCGTTCGGCCGCGTGACGGCCGCGCTCGTACGCCGCTTCGGCGTGGACCAGCTCGCGCTGATCGAAACCGCGGTGCAGGATGCGGGACTTCGCGCAATCGAACGATGGCGCGACGACGCGGCGAGCGCAGATCTGGAAGGCTGGCTCGTGCGCGTCGCTCACAACGCGGTCGTCGACGAGCTTCGCCGCGAACGCCGAACCAAACCGCTCGACGAGCGCCATCTCGGCGAAGCGTCCGCGCCCACGCAGGAGCTCGACGATGAGCTCAGGCTCGTCTTTCTCTGCTGCCATCCGACGCTTCCGCGCGCCGCGCAGATCGCGCTGACGCTTCGCATCGCGTACGGTTTTTCCACGGGCCAGATTGCCCGCGCGTTCCTCACCGACGAACGCGCCATCGCGCAACGCATCGTCCGCGCGAAGCAGCGCCTTCGGGACGAAGGCGCATCTTTCGACTTGCCCGATCCCGACGAGGTTCCGCCGCGGCTGCGCCCCATTCTCGATGTCCTCTATCAGGCGTTCACCGAAGGCTACGCGACCACCAATTCCGAAGCCGGTATCGACCAGGCACTCTGCGACGAGTCGCTGCGGCTCGTTCGTCTCCTCACGGACGATGCCCGCTGGACGTCGCCCGAAGTCGAAGCCCTGCGCGCGCTCTTTTGCTTCCATGTCGCGCGCGCACCGGGCCGCCTCGCCGACGACGGAAGTCTCTTGCTCCTTCACGAGCAGGATCGCGCGCGCTGGAATCGAGACCTACTCGACGAAGGATTCGTGTTCCTCGCGCGATCGGCGCGCGGAGAGGAGCCTTCGCGTTTTCACGTCGAGGCGGGTATCGCCGCATGCCACGCGAAGGAATCGAGCTACGCGACCACGGATTGGGCCGAGATCCTCGCGCTCTACGACCTGCTCCGCGACCTATCGCCGTCGCCGGTCGTCGACGTCAATCGCGCGCTCGCCGTCGCGATGTGTCGCGGCGCGCACGCGGGTCTCGACGAGCTCGACGCCATCCCCGAGCGTGACCTCCTCGCGCGCTATCCGTATGCGCTAGCGACCTACGCCGAGCTCCACGCGTCGCTCGGACACATGGACCAGGCCCGCACCTTTCTCGACGCCGCCCTGGCCCAACAGAGCTCGTCGGCGGAGCGCGCGCTACTCCGGCGAAAGCGCGCGGCGCTCGGTTGAGGGTGGCGCGGGACTCGCCTGTCTCGGCCGCCCGAAACGATCGCGACCGCCCGGCCGCCACCCCAATCGCGCTTTGGTGCACTCTTGAGTCTAGCTGATGCGCCGAAAGTCGGGGAGTGCGTCGAATCTTCGTCGTGAGGTCAAACGGTGATGAGCTCTACCTGCACGCCCGCGGCGGCAGCGAGAGAGCGGAGATCGTCGACGTCGGACGTGAGGATGTCGTCTCCGTCGCTGGCGAGTGCGACGAGCGCCGCATCGATCGCATCCACGGCGTGCGCCGCTTTGAGCAACATGCCTGCGCTGCGACCCAGCTCGGCATCGA
>WNGB01023330.1_pt1 | contig 18481 bp, 6 predicted proteins | sample 5400681 | NCBI WGS metagenome assembly WNGB01 (sample SAMN13153367, study PRJNA577476) | soil metagenome | isolation source: 115 cm soil or saprolite under grassland replicate 2 | place: USA:California | collected 2016-06-15 | reverse complement strand
TGGCCCTCCGTTATGGAGAAAATCCGCACCAGCAAGCGGCGTTCTACACCGAACCGGGCTGCCGCCATGCGTGCGTCGGCACCGCGGAGCAACTGCACGGCAAGGAACTGTCGTACAACAACCTCCTCGACCTCGACAGCGCTTTCAACCTCGTCCGCGAGTTCGACACGCCCGCCGCGGTCGTTATCAAGCACAACAATCCCTGCGGCGCCGCCGTCGGCGGCGCGCTCGTCGATGCCTTCCAACACGCCTACGAAGGCGATCCGCTAAGTGCCTATGGAGGAGTGCTCGGCTTCAATCGCGAGGTGGACGAGGCGACCGCGACGCAGATTACCGAGCCGAATCGCTTCATCGAGTGTGTCATCGCCCCGGCGTACAGCGACGCCGCGTTCCGGTTGCTGACGACGCGCCCGACCTGGAAGAAGAACGTGCGTTTGCTGCGTACCGGGCCGATCGACACCGGGACCGCGAAGGGGCGTACGCTGGACTTCCGCCGCGTCGATGGCGGCCTGCTCGTGCAAACGCGCGACGTCGAGGCCGACGACTTCACTGCCGCGAAAGTGGTCACGAAGCGAGCGCCGACCGAGGCGGAGCTAGTCGATTTACGTTTCGCCTGGCGGGTGTGCAAGCACGTCAAGAGCAACGCGATCGTGCTGGCGAAGGGCGGCATGATCGTGGGCGTCGGCGCCGGGCAGATGAGCCGCGTGGACTCAGTCCATATCGCGGCGCGCAAGGCCGGCGAGCGTGTGCGCGGCGCCGTACTGGCGTCGGATGCGTTTTTCCCCTTCCGCGACAACGTCGATGAGGCCGCGCGCGCCGGCGTCACCGCGATCGTGCAGCCCGGCGGGTCGCTGCGCGATCAGGATTCGATCCAGGCGTGCGACGAGCATGGCCTGGCGATGGTGTTCACGGGAGTACGCCATTTCCGTCATTGATCTCCAGGCGAGCGGCGCGGCGTGAGCCCGCCGGTGAAGCCCTCACCGGCGGGCTCACGCCGCGCCGCTCGCCTTGTGATGGCATCACCGGCGGGCTCACGCCGCGCCGCTCGCCAACCAAGTTACAGACTCGTACTGGAGATGTTCCTTCGTGGTTCGCGCCAGGGCATCAACTGGCCAACACGTTGGAGAGCACCGCCTGGATGTCCAGATCGCGGATGCGGCTGAGGATGCTGCCCCCATAGGACATATCGATCTCGTCGGAGCCGTCGGCCAGCGTCACCCTCCGAGCGATGCCGCCGCCGGACAGGTCGTAGACCCCGAGCGTATTGACGCCGCCGCCGCCATCGATCGTCAGGTTTTGATAGCCGCTGCCGGCCGTCACTCCCACGTTGATGGTGTCGTTGCCCGCCCCGCCGAAAATGCTTATGGGGACACCCGGGAACTGGCTGAGCACAACGGCCAACTCCGGACCATCGCCCAGCACCACGGCAACGCCGCCTCCCAGGGCCCCGCCCGTGTCGCGGTAGATGAGCTGGAAGAAGTTCGTGTCGCGCGTGACCGCAAAGGAAACGACCCAGACCGTGTCTGGTTGGTTCGTGTCGTTGAGGAACACCTGCAGGCCGTTGGTATCGCCGCCGCCGCCGTCGATCGTCAGGAAGCTGACATCGCTGTACGAGATCGAGTTACCGCCTGCCTGCGCCAGCGCGGTCGGGGTGACGTAGAAGGTGTCGTTGCTCGGCCCACCCACGATGAGGACCGTACCGACGTTGGTGATGGCGCCGCCGAACTGGTTGCCGGTGATGGGCACGTCGGTCAGAGACAGGAAAAGCGTTGTCGTTCCCGTCACGATCCCAACCGCGAAGCCGCGCACCGTCAGGCCGCTGATCGCGATACCGCCGCCCGTGATATCCAACCCCGCGCCCACGTTCGCGCCGGCCAGGATCGTCGTGGCCGAGCCGGCGCCGAGCAGAGTTACCGCCTTGGCCAGATGCAGGTTCTCCTTGTAGGTTGCGGCCGCCACCGTTCCGGTCGGAGGCACTGCGTCGAGCGCTTGCTGGATGGTCGGGAAGGCATCGACGCCGATGGTCAGGGCCGGGTTACTGGCCGGGTGAGTGCCCGGCGCGCCCGTGAAGGCGGGATCGACGAATACCTTGAACGGCGACGGGGGTAGCGGCGAGGGCGGGGGCGCGGGCGGTTCCTGGACGGTAAGGGTGAAACTCTGCGTGGCGTCGCCAGCGACACCGTTGGCGACCGTGAAGGTCAGCGGGTCGGTGCCGGCGCTGCCGGCAGCGGGCACGCCGCTGAGCACGCCGGTACTGCTGTTGAAGGTCACGCCCCCCGGCAAGGTACCGCTCACGCTCAAAGTGGGCGCGGGGAAACCAGTGACCGTGACCGTGAAGGTGTTGGGTGCCCCCACCACGAAGGTGGCGTTGTTGGGGCTGGTGATTGCCGGCGCCTGGTTGACCGTGAGCGTAAAGCCCTGGGTGGCCGTGCCGCTGCCATTGCTGGCGGTGATGGTGAGTGGGTATTTGCCTGCCGTGCCGGCCGCCGGGGTGCCGCTGAGCAGGCCGGCCGAGCTGAAAGTGACTCCGCTCGGCAACGCCCCCGCCTCGCTGAAGGTGGCATTCGGCAGAGACGGAGCCGTCACCTGGAACGCCCCCGCAGTGCCCACCGTGAAGGTGGCACTGGCCGGACTGGTGATGCTGGCCACCTCGGTTTCGACAATGGTGAGCGTGTTGATCGCAGGCGTGCTCAAGGTGGCATTGGTGGGCGAGCCCAGCGTCAGCGTGACTGTCCGGTCGGGGATGACGAGGCCGTCAGCAACGATGGTCCCGCTAATCGTGGCCGAAGTCTGGCCCGCGGGGATGACCAGAGGGCTGGCCGTCACGCCGGTTACCCCGGTGCCCGCCAGGGTGAACGGGATGGTCGTGTCCATCCCGGTGGGGCCTGTCAGCGTGACCGGGATGCTGAAGGTGCCCGCGTTCTCGGCGACCGATTCGCTGGCGGCGTTGAACTGCACGGTCGGCAGCGGCGTCGTCAGGAAGGTTTCGATTCCCGTGAAGATGATCGGGGCGGCGTTTCCGAACGTCCAGCTCCCGGAGAAGGGGGCGACGGTGGTCTTGCTCAGGAGCGCGTTGGCAGTCCCGGCCAGGGGGACGTTGAGGAAGTCTCCAGGGGGGACGTTTGGCAGCCCGGCGTTGACGGTGAAGGTGACGCTCGTGGTTGGCGTGACCGTGAAGAAATCGCCGCCGGTGCCGCCGTTGGCCGTCACGGTCGCCACATTCGCGAAAGTGATGGCGGCCGCTCCCGATCGGGTCACGCTGCCGGCGGCGAGGGTAAAAGTCTGCCCGGTGGCGGTCCCCTGGTCGTTGAGGGCGAGGTTGTTGTTGCCCAGTTGGCCATTGAAGGTCAGAGCGCCCTGGATGCCCGCCAGCGTGTTGCCGGTGTCGCCGACGGTAATGCTGTTGGTGCCGTTCCCGGTGTTGACAACGACTCCGACACCAGCGGGTGTGCCCTGGACGAAGAACGTGTTGCCGGAATTGCCACCGTTGACCGTCAACTGCTGCACTCCCTGATAGGTGATGGCGACCGGACTGCTGCTGTCGGTCACCTGGGTGGCAGTCACGATAAAGGCGTCGAAAGTCGCCAGGCCGTTGACGATCACCGCGTCCGACACATCTCCGCCGCCATTGACGGTAATGCCGGTCAGCCCGGTCGGGATGCTTGTCCGGGCAAGGGTAAAGGTATCGCTGCCGGCCAGGCCGTTGAGGATCAGGTTCGTCTTGTTCGAGAACTCAATCGACTCCTGCTGATCCACGGTGACGAGGCCATTGGCCGCGACGGAGCCTTTGGCGACCGCAAAGACATTGTTCGCCGCAGTGCCGTTGACCGTGAGCGTGGTCGCCGGCGTCAACTCGGTCACCGGCTCCAGGTTGGCGAAGTCGATGGTCATGAGGGTGCCGCCGCCCGCATCCTGGTAGAGCAGCAGGCCAGACCCGAGTTGAGGCCCCGCAGTGTATGTGACATTGCCGACGCCGGACGCCGGAGTACCGCTCACGGTAAGCCGATCACTGCCAGTGCCGCCATCGTAGCTGATCGGCACCGACACCAGGTCGGTGCTGCCGACGTCCACCGTCACCTGGTCGTTGCCGGCCAGGGTATTGATCTGTACCCGAGCCGGACCGCTGAGCGCGGCGACCGTGACTCCTGCCACGACGGAATTTGCCTGGGTGACCGCCACCGGGAGCGCAACGGACGGATGGGTCACGGTGAAGGTGTCGTTGCCTCCTGTCCCCTCAATCACCAGCGTATCGGTCGGCCCGGCGTTGTAGCGGTAGTTGCCCACCAGGGCACCGCTCAGGCCCGTGGTCGCAAAGGTGGCGGTGTCCGTGCCAGCGCCCGGATCGAGGATGAAGGTGCTCAGTCCGAGGTACTGGATCACCGGCAGGCTGTCGGACGTGACTCGATCAGGGATGCCGGGGACGGCGTTGCCGCCGCTAACGCGGATCGTGTTGTCCTGCGCCCCCGTGTTGACGGTCAGAGTGTCGTTGCCGCCCACGCCCGTGTAGCCGATCGTCTCGACGCCAGCCGTGGTGATGAACGGCCCGAGCCCAGTGATGTCCTGGAAGGCGGAGTTGGTCGCATCGGGGGCGATGGTCACACTGTCGGAAGCCGCCAGCGTCCCGGTCAGAGAGACGGCGTCCGCGGTGGAGGAACCGCCGTCGATGTTCAGGGTCGCGAAGGGCGAGCCGCCGGCCACGTTGAAGGTATCGTTGCCCGCCAAGCCTTCCAGGATGAGTGCGGTGACCCCGGTGGGATCGACCAGAACCTGGCTATTGAGCTTGACCTGGCCTGTAGCCGCCACCTGGAAGACGTCCGAGACATTGGTTCCCTGATATTCCAGGGTGTCGAAGCGGCTCGCGAAGGCGTCCTGCAGGGTGACGACGGCCGTGGTTCCCAGGCGGGAGAACGTCAGCGGCGGCGTGCTGGTGGGGGCGGCCGTGGCCTTCTGCTGCAGGGTTCCGGAGTCGAAGGTGGGACCGGGGGTGAGGACGACGGTATCGGCGCCGCCTACCGTCGTGAAGAACAGCGCGTCGGCGCTGCCGTTGCTATCGCTGCCGCCGTCGATCTGCACGGCCTCGACGTTGCTGAAGTTGACGTTGGGCAGCGGCGTGGCCGCAGGGACGCCGAGGCTGTAGAGCAGCGTGCCACTCGTCGCGCCGGTGGGTTGATACTCAAAGGTCTCGGCCGCGGCGGTCCCCTGGAGGATGATCTTATCGTCGCTGGAGTTGCCACCATCGACGGTAATGCCAGTCAGCCCCGGGGGCGTCGTGGTGTTGCTGATCGTGATCGTATCGGCGCCGCCCAGGCCGTTGATGACCAGGTTGGTCTTGTTGCTGAACTCGATGGCCTCGAAGTTATCCACCGCTACGCGGCCGCCAGCGCCGATGATCTGGGCATTCGAGTACGTGATGGCGTTGGCGGCGTCGGTGCCGTTGATCGTGAGGGTGGTCGCGGCCACGAGGTCGGCCACCGGCTCCAGGTTCACGTAATCGATGGTCATGAGCAGTACAGCGGCCGCATCTTGATAGAGCATGCGGCCCTGGCCTGCAGCCGGCCCCACGGTGGCGATCACCTGGTCTACGGCCGTCGCCGGAGCGCCGAAGACGTCCAGCAAGTCCGAGCCCGGGCCGCCATCAAAGGTGAGCGGGATGCTGATCACATCCGAGCCGATGGCCGCTCCCACGTTCACGTTGAACTGGTCATCGCCCAGGCCGCCGAGCACCTGCAGGGCTTCCGTGTTGGGGCTCGGCAGGGTGACGGCCTTCAGCGCAGCAACCTGGACCCCGGTATTGGTGCCGCTGCGGAACACGTTGATGGTGTCATTGGTGGCGGTGCCATTCACGCTCACGGCATCCACGCCGCCGGCCGGGTCGAGGGTGAAGGTGCTGGCGACGGCGCTGAAGTTGATGGTCGGCTGACCGTTGGCCGTCACCGTGCCGGCGGTGGTGCCGGTGGGCGTGTACGTGAGGCTGTCCGCGGCCGTGGTGCCGTTGATGGTCAGGGTGGAGCCGGGGCCGCTGGAGTTCTCGTTGATGGTGGCGATGCCGGCGAAGGTCACAGGGTTGTTCCCCGGGACCGTGATCGAAGAGGCGCCAAGGTCGATGGTCGTGGCCGCGTTCGCGAAGGCGGTATAGTTCAGCACGTTGGTGCCGGCCCCGCCCTCGAAGAGGAGGGTCGTGGCGGCGGGCCCCGCAGGCACGTTCACACTGAGGGCGTCGTTGCCGTCGAGACCGCGCACCAGCGCACTTGCGATATTAAAGACCTCAACGCGGGAGACGACGATGCCATTGAGCGTATCGCTAAATTCCGTGCCGCCGGCTTCCCCACCGGCGACCGCAATCGTGTCGTTGTCCGCCGTGCCGTTGAACACGAACGAATCGGTCCCGCCCGGATTGAAGAAGTTCACGTCGAAGTCGTTGGCAAGCGGAGAAGCGCCGGTGTAATTCATCGGCGTCATGGTGAAGGGGCCGGAACCAGTCGCGTTGTTCTGATCCATCGTGCCCACGACCGAGCCACTGTCGCTGGTCAGACCGTGGAAGAACTCGATGGCGTCGTTGCCGGCGGTGCCATCCAACCGGACGCCGTCGCCGTCAGTTTGCTGGACGACCAGCGTCAAGCGTTCGATACCCGTGAAGTTCACATTCGGCTGCGGCGCATCGTCATTGATGACGGTGCCGGCGGGTCGCCGCCGTTGACGGTGATGGTCTTGAGCCCGCCCGGCGTGAGCCCCGGTGGGGTTGGGGCCCTGGTTGTTGAGGTTGATGACGTCGTCGCCAGAGCCGGCGTCGATGGTCACGTTGTCCTTGTTGCTGAACTCGATCGGCTCAAAAGCATCCACGGTGATACGGCCGCCGTTGGCGATGGTCTGGCTGGCGCTGTAGTTGATGGCGTTACGATCTCCCTCGCTTATCGCCGATTCTCGGGCGGAGTGCGGGAAGCGCAGCGAAATCTCGCCAGAACGGCACCCACAAGACGCCCGTCCGGCATCCAGTAACTATTTGAGGCACTAACCATCCGGCGAGCCGGTCGCTCCCGGCTCGCCAACAAGGCTTGCCGTGGTGGATTTGGCCCAAGGCACACCCTCGAGAGGGGCATCCCATGCGAAGCGCGCTGATGCGTTGGCGGACCCTGGTCCTGGCGGTTCTGGGGTTGGCTGTCTACCTGGTGATGCCGGTGGGGTCGCGGGCGGCGCCGACGCCTGCCTCGGCCTTTGGTCCGCGACAGTCAAGCCCGATCACGCTGACGCCGGACGACAGCATTCTCCTGTGCGTCAACCCCGACGCCAACACGGTCAGCCTCTTCGTTCCCGGTGGGGCACGGCTGGCGGACGTCGCGGTCGGCCGGGAGCCGGTCAGCGTGGCGGCCCATCCCAATAACATCGTCGCTTATGTCGCCAACGCCCTTGACGGGACCGTCTCGGTAATTGACCTCACAACCAAGACGGTGACGGCGACGCTCCCGGTCGGCACCGAACCGGCGGCCGTGGCGCTGTCACCCAATGGGACGCGGCTCTACGTCGCCAACGCGGCGTCGAACAGCCTCACGGTCATCGACACCACCACGAACCTGACCGTGGCGACCGTCGATCTGAGCGCCTCCGGGACTTCACCACGGGCCATCGCCGTCACCAACAATGGCGATGCCAACGACACCGACGAAACCATTTTCGTCGCCCTGTTCTTCAGCCAATTGCGACCCGGGAAGACCGCGACCGAGGAGGGACAGGACGACCAGCGCGAGGGCCGGGTGGTGGCCATCTCGGCGGCGACGAACACGGTCCTGGGCACGGCCGTGTTGGGACCGATAGCCAACGCCGGCTTCAACGCCAACGGCCAACTCGCTCCGGCAACCGGCACAACCCCGGCAGTGGCGTCCACCAACCCGCAGACCTTCACCACGCCGACGGGGGCCTTCCCCAACCAGCTCGCCGCCATTGCCCTCCACCCGACTCAGGGACGGGCCTATGTCGTGAGCACGGGGGCATCGCCGAACGGCCCGTTGCGGTTCAACCAGATGGCGCAAGGGCTGGTCTCAGTCTTCACCGCGGCCACGCGCACGGAGGTCACCGCCGCCCAGACCGATCCGACCGTCCGCCGTACGGCCCCACTCAACCTGAACCAGGGCATCAACCTGGGCACCACGCCCGCGCCCCGCCTATTCCTGACGAACCCCGTGGCAATGGCCTGGCGGCCCGACAGCAGCGATGCCTGGGTCGTGATTCAGAACTCCGACCTCGTCGTCCGCGTGATCATCGACGCCAACGGCATTCCCACCGTCAACAACCCCCTGGTTGCCGGACCGAGCACGCTCGTCCGCGTCGATCTCCAGGGGGTCACGGCGACGCAGATCGCTGGCAAGGCCCGCCGTGGGATCGTCATCAACAGCACCGGCACCAGAGCCTACGTCTTCAGCTTCGTGAGCCGCTCGATCACGGAGATCGACATCAGCAACCCCACGTCGCCCTCGATCATCAGCACGGACCGCGCCTCGGCCCTGCCCACCCCGGGGACGACCGACGCCACCGCCTTGCTCGGGGCCGAGCTGTTCTTCACCGGCCGCGGGCCGCAGGGGCGGATGTCGAGCGAGTCGTGGGGCGGCTGCATCGTCTGCCATCCCAACGGCCGCGCGGACGGTATTACCTGGATGTTCGACGCCGGGCCGCGGCAGACGATCCCCCTGGACGGCATGTTCAACCGCGACAACCCCAACGATCAGCGGGTTCTCAACTGGAGCGCCGTCCGCGACGAGAATCACGACTTCGAGCTGAACACGCGCGGCGTCTTCGGCGGCCGCGGGCTGATCGACGACGACCGCCTGTTCCTGGCGATCGCCGGCACCAGCGGCGCGGTACCCACCGACTCCGGGCTCATCGAGCAATTCCAGCAGTTCACGGGCGCGGTAAGCAAGACGAACGACCTCTTGAATGGGGCAGCGTTGCCGACGTTGACCGCGCCGCGGCGGGACTTCGCCATCGCCACCCTGGACGATGGGCGCGTCTTCATCATCGGCGGCCGGACCCGCGCTGGCCAGGGCGACGTCCTCAGTGGGACGGTCGCGATCCTGGAGTTCAATCCGCGGACGAATGTGCTACGGTCGCGCAGTTCGCTCGGCTTCACGCCGCGGCATTCGCTCGGAGCCGCAGCCGTGCGGACCAGCCAGGGCTTCCGCATTTACGCGGTCGGCGGCTACACGAGCGGGGCCGGAACGACTGCTCCGTCGAATCTTGTGCAGGAATACAATCCCGCAACCGATACCTGGCGGAACGTGGCGTCGCTGCCGACGGCGGTGGCCCAGTTTGGCATCACCGCGGCTGGTGGCATCAACACGGCCGAACCCATCCAACTCATCCATGCCGTCTCAGGCAATACTGGTTCGGAGAACACTCCGAGTGTCGCGAACCCGAACCCCGTCCAGCGCTTCCAGGCAGACCCGGCCGGCCCCGGCACCTGGAGCGCCTTCACCGTGCCGGGGCTGACGCTGCGGCGCAACCACGGCGCCGCGGTTGCCCTCCGGGGTGTGCAGTCGCGGATTTTCGTGATCGGCGGCCAGGACGCGGGCGGCACTGTCCTCGACACGGTGGAGGAATACCTGGCGCAGGCGGTCGTCATCGTGGCCACGCCGCACACCAACTTGCCGGCGCCGGCGCCGCGCGCACGGTTCGGCATCGGCGGTACGCTCACCACGAACCAGATCTACGTGATCGGCGGCATCGATGGCACAGGCGCCGATCAGACGACGGTCTTCGAGTACACCACGAATAACAACGGCCCCACGCCAGGGCCGCCCGGGACGCCGAGCGGCGGCTGGGTGATCAGGGCCAACCTGTCGGTCCCCCGGCGCGGGCTGCAGGTATCCACCCCACCCTCCGTGACGAACTTCCTGCCCTTCCGCAGCGCCGGCCGTGATGCGCGCCAGGACGCGATCGCCGTGTGGATCCAGCGCAACGTCCGCTCCGCGCGGGCTCCCGTCCCTGCGAGTGACACGGCGGCACAGGCGGGGCGCACCCTGTTCGGACAGGTCGGCCTGGTCGTGCCGGGCTTTAGCTGCGCCACCTGCCATGGTGGCCCGCGCTGGACGCGCTCGACAGTGGACTACACGGCGCCGCCGTCGCCGGAGGTCGGCCTCGGCCTCGGCAACGAGCGCGTCATCGGCGCCGAACTGCGGCAGACGAAGACGCAGAATCCCGCTTTCCCCTCCGCTGGCACATTCCCAGGTGTCCTCATCAACGTCGGCACCTTCACGACGACCGGCCGCACGAACGAGATCCGAGCCAACGCCGCCGACCCCGGTCAGGCGATCGCCCCACTCGGGGCGAACGGCTTCAATATCCCGTCGTTGCTGAGCGTCCACGAGACGGCGCCCTACTTCTATAGCGGTCTGGCGACGACGCTCGCGCAGGTGCTCGACGGTTCGCAGGATAACAACGGCGGCGTCCGGCACCATTTCGTGACCGATGCGACTCAGCGGGCGCAGCTGATTCAGTTCCTGCGCTCCATCGATCAGACGACGCCGACGTTCCCGTAGCGCGGTGACAAGGTGACAAGGTGACAAGGTGACAAGGTGACAAGGTGAAGGGAAACGGCGAGAGATTTCACGCCTCGCAGAAGAGGACGATATGCCACACACCCCTTCACCTTGTCACCTTGTCACCTTGTCACCTTGTCACCGCCGCGGTGGCATTCTCCTCGTAGTGTTGGTGCTGCTGGCACTGTTTGCCGCCGTCGGGGTTAGCTTTGTCTTCTACGCCTCGTCGCACCAGACAGCCGCCCGGTACGCTGTGGAGGCCCAGAACCAAAGCCGCCCCGACGTTGACCCCGAATTGCTTCTGGCCTACTTCCTCGGGCAACTCATCTACGATGTGCCCGACGACGGTTCCGGCGTCTACTCCGCGCTCCGCGGCCACAGTCTCGCCCGGAACATGTACGGCTCTCGCACTGGCCCAACCCCTCCAGGCTCCGCGCCGAATGCCAACCTTGTGCCCTTTAATGGCGTCGGCCGCCTGCGCTCCCCGAGCCCCTTCGGCACCCTGATCCCCGGCGCCGTCCTCCAGGACGATCAGCTCATCAGCTACGTGTATTACCCGGACGACCCGCAGCTGCCACCGGCGCAGCGCTTTCTTCGCGACCCCGAACGCCCCGGCTGGCGAGCCAACCTCGCAGCCCCCAGCAGCGCCTACACGGTCGGGTGCAACGCGCCTTACACCTATCCCGATCTCAATAACGTCTTTCTGGCAGCAGTGCGGGCGGATGGGAGTGTGCTGCTGCCCTCGTTCCATCGACCGTGGGCCGCGGCGGTCGCCGGCGCTCCTCCAGGGGCCGGCGAGTTCTGGGATCCCGACACCGGCAAGTTGAATCCGTGGTGGGCGCCGGGCGCCACGCCTCCACCCTGGTTCAAGTACACCACCCTTCGCCCGTTGCCGGCACTGAATCCGGGCTTCCCCTCTCCGGAGGATGGTGGCGGCGACGTCAAGAACCTGGTTGGCGGCCTGGGGAGGTTCCGGCGCATCAACCCGCAGACAGGTCAGGCGGAATACTGGAACAACGACAGTTTCTGGATGGACCTCGGCTTCCCGGTGATGCTGGCGCCGGACGGCCGCAAGTACAAACCCCTGTTCGCAGTGCTCATTACCGATCTCGATAATCGGCTGAATGCGAATGTCCACGGCAACCTGCGCGGTCCGGGTCAGAGTCATGCCTCTAACCAGGGATGGGGACCGTGGGAGGTCAACCTGTCGCGGGTGCTCAGTCGTGGCGGCGGTACGGAGTGGCGCAACCTGTTGCAAGGCTCCACGGTGCCTCCCCTGCCGGGCCGTTACGGCGGAAACCCGGCAGCGCGGCGGTTCGGCACGCCTGGCTTTCCGGGCGAAACTGCCCTCCCTGCCCTGCTCACCCACTCCTACAGCCAGATGGATTTCGATGGTGTCAACGAATGGACGGGATGGCCCAGCGGCCCCCTGTTGCTCCCCAGCTTCGGAGCGCCGCCGCACTCGCCCGCCCCCTCCTACCTGACCCCGGTCGGAACCTACGCCGGCTATGGCAACGCCTCCCTCGCCGAACGCCGCGAGCATCCACTGCTGTACGATGGCTTCTGGCCCTCGGGTGATAACCGCCGCTTCCCGGTGTCGGACATGGAAGCGCTGCTGCGCTACGGGGACATGGGCTCTCCGGCTCTGACGGCCGACCTGTTTCGCCTGTGCCCGGCCAACTTCGCCGATCCACGGATTCGCCGGCTCATCACCACCGACAGCACCGATCTCGACCGGCCGGGTGTGCCACCGTGGATTCACCACCCGCCGGGCTTCCCCTACACCCTGGCCCCAACCACGGACCCTGATCAGCCGGCACTCCCACAGGGGCCACCAATTCCCTTCCCCACAACTTCCCTGAAGCGCGGCTCGGCCCCCTTCGGCAATCCGCTGAACAATGGGGAGTTCAATGGTGTCGATTGGCGTGCCGGCAGTGCCGCCCTGGGGCGCGTCAATCTGAACCGCCCGTTGCCACCCTATCCCCATCAGGGCAGCGGCAAGGCGCCGCCATTCGGCCCGCCGCTCACTGTCATGGGCGGCCAGGTGACGCTCACTGTGCCCTTCCACGTCGATGCGCCCAACGGCCCCATCTGGAAGCAGTTCCTCTGGGCGCAGGAGGCCCGCCAACAGCTCGCGAACGACATCTACCGGCGACTCCTGGTCGTCACCGGCGTGACTCCCCTTCGACCGGAGCAGCATCCCCAGGCACCACCCGCGGAGTTCCTGAGAGTCCGGCGCTGGCTGGCACAGTTGGCAGTCAACATCGTGGACTATATCGACGAAGACGATATTAGCACTCCCTTTTGTTTTTACACCGCGGAGGACTACAAGCATCTCCCGTTCCTACCGCCGTTTCCGCCCGATCCCGGCCGCGTCGATCCGACGCGCGCCGCCAATGGCCCCGCCGGCGATATCCAGTGGCCCATGTACTGGGTCTTCGGGACGGAACTGCCTCGTCTCGTCGTCAATGAGGCGGTTGCCGAGGTGGAAATGAACGATCCGGACGAGGCCTACCAGAGCCCGATCCGAGTCTTCCTTGAGTTGCACAATCCCTGGTTCCGGATGGCTCCTCCGGGGACATATCGGCCGGACTCGTTTCCCGTGCCGCTGCGGATGGGTTGGGGAGGGGCTTACGCTCCCTATCGGGTGATGGTCGGAGTCAAGTCGGTGGTGCCGGGCCACCCGGCAGGGGCGGCGATCCTGCCGGGCCTGGAGAACAACAACGTCCTGGGCAATCCCGAGTTGGCCGCCGTGCGTGCCAGCACGACCGATGGCGACTTCTTCGGCCCGCTGGCCACGATCAGTGGCGGCGAACAACCGCCCTGGTTCGCGGCCAAGGGCCCGACGCCTTATGGTGGCATCCCCTCGCCCTATGTGCCCCCGCATGGGCCGGAAACCGACCTGCTGCCCTCGGGCTTCGTACTCCTTGGCCCGCCGGAGGAGGCCCCTGCTTCGTTTGCCGCCTACGACCCCTTCCGCAGAGCCAACCGGAGGGGGATCCCCGGTGCGACACCGTTGCTCCGAACACCATCGCTGCAGTATCTCCGTTCCTTCCACATTCGGCAACGGAGCGACCCACCCGATGAACGAACCGCCGGCGTTACCGTGGTGCTCCGGCGCCTGGCGAACCCCGCGTTGCCTTTTGACGGCAGGCGCAGCATCGGCGGGCTCCCCAACGTCACTTACAACCCCTATGTGACAGTCGATTACCTGGACAACATCCCGCTCCAGGCAGTGACGAGCGGTGTCCGACTCCCGATCACCTCACTCGGTAGACCACAGCCCTATGCCGCCTATCGCGCGTTGCTGCAGCCCCAAACGCTTCGCTCCGGCCCGCGCCTGAGCCACTCGTTTGGCCGCGACAATGTCCCCGCGGCCCCGTTCTATGATTGGCTGACGCACCTCGATCGGCCGCTGATCAGTCCGATGGAGTTGCTCCATGTGTCGGGGTATCAGCCTTACCAGTTGACTCAGCGGTTCATTAGCCCGGACAGCACGGGACAACTCACGAAGTTCGACCATCGCGCGCCGTGGTCCGACGATGGCCTGCCCGGGGGCGCCTCCCACCGCCTGTATCGCTTCCTGGAGTTTGCCGAAACCGGCCCCCGCGCCGCCGGAGTGGCCGCAGGCGGCCGCATCGCCGGCAAAGTCAACATCAACACCATCTGGGATGTGGAAACGTGGCAAGCTCTCTGCGACGCCCAGCCCTCGACCTACTTCGGGGATGCGGACGTGCAGAACGCATTTACCCGCCTCCTCTACGATTCGTCGGCAGGTTCCATCAACCCGTTGCGCCGTACTCAGGGATCCGTTCCGACCGCCGCGGACCGGCCGTTCTGGGCCTTACCCGCCCGGAGATTCGCAGTTCCGTACGAGCGGCGTCGATGACACGCTGCTGCGGCTGTTGCGGTTGCCGCCGCCCGCACCGCCCGCGACGATGCATCCGTATCTGCAGCAACAGTTGCTGACGAAGGTCTCGGGCAACCTCACCACGCGCAGCAACGTCTTCGCCGTGTGGCTGACCGTTGGCTTCTTCGAGGTGACCGACGACTCGGTGCGTCCCGTCAAACTCGGGGCGGAAATCGGACGAAGGGACAATCGGCACATTCGCCATCGCATGTTCGCCATCATCGACCGCACGAACCTGAGCATCGCGTCGTGCGTGGCGTCGCTGGCCCAGCCCGTCTTGCCAAGCCCACGGGTTGCAACCCGTGGGCTTCCTGCCATGCCACTCACGGTCGCCATCAGTGCGCTCTGGGGCACCACCCCCTTGCCGGTGACCGGTCCAGGGATTGCCTGGAACATCGAGGTGGGAACGACCGTGGTCGTTGACACCGGGGCAGATCAGGAGGTGGTGAGCGTCCTGGCGGTCAACGCGCAGAGCAGACCGCCGACCATCACCGCAGGCTTCACCCGTCCGCACGCGGCCGGCACCCCGATCTCATTAGCGAACACTCCGGGCGCTCCGCCCATCTTCTTGAAGCCGGTCGCGGTGACGGGGCCGGATCCCTCACCGTTCTGGCCCTACCTGCCGCAACCGCCCTATGTGATCCGTGTGACCCTGCGCGTGGATCCATCGCGCAGCAATGCCACCACGCTCGCAGGGGAGTACGATGGCATTCCCTGGTCCATCCGGCCAGGGGCGCCGCTGCTCCTCGACGTCGGCCCGAACCAGGAGGTCGTCACCGTAGGCGGGCCGTTCACCGTGGATCCCGCGAGCGCGACGGGTTCATTCCTGGTAACGGTTACCAGGCCCCACCCCGAGGACGTCCTCATCACCAACACCCTGCTGGGCAATCCCGGCCCGCAGCCGGATTTCCGCCCGCGGCACCCTGCATTCTCCGCCAGCGTGCGCCACCACAGTATCATTCACTGATACACGTTCCGGTTCGAGCTGTCTGGCATCGAGAGGGCGGAGGCTAAGGACAAGCAGAGCCATTGCGGGATGTGTGCGAATCCACTTGCCGAGCAAAGGGCAAGCGCTTGAACGGTACTTCCAGCCGATCCAGGAGCCGGTGTCTTTCCCCGTTGCAATCGCTGAGTCGAGATATTGGCTATAATTAAGGTGGTTTATATATTGTTGGTGGCCAGGTTGAGGCGGTGAACCTTTGCCGCCTCAACCTGGCGGCCAACACTGTTCCTCGAAGCTACCTTAGCGGGCCAAGGGCCTAAGTTTGTAGGTCACAACCCGGCCGTTTTTGGATGGGCCCTCTCCCCCGGCCGCGAGTGCTGTCCCATCCGGAGAGAACCCGAGCGAGGCCACCCCGCCTAACTCGCTGGTGAACTCGTTCCGGACTTCCCCGCTGGCAGCGTCCCACACCAGAATCTTCCCCAACGAATCTCCGGCCGCGAGGGCAGCCCCGTCCGGCGAGCAGGCGAGGGCGAGGACCGGCCCGCGCAGGCCCTGCAGAGTCAACAGGCGCTTGCCGCCGTCGATGTCCCAGGTCACCACCTTGCCGTTCTTGTCCCCGGTCAGGAACAGTCCATCCGGGCGGAATACCAGCGCGGTGATTGCCGTATCCGCCTTGAGCTTGTCGAAGGCGCCGAGCAGGGGTCGCAAGGACTCTTTCTGCACCGCGAAAAAAACGACCTTATCATCCACAGCCGCCGCAAGGATCTTCCCCCCGGGTGCCCAGGCGATCCCTCCCTCACCCGGCGGCAACTGCCCCCTGGCCAGTTCGCGACGTTCCGGCAGATTCCAGACCTTCAGCGCCTGCGCACGGTCGCGCGTGCCGAGGAGAGACCCCTGAGGTGCAAGGACCGAGGAAACGATCACCTCTGTGTGGCCCGCCAGCCGGTTCACTTCCTTGCCCGTTTGAAAAGCGAAGACGATCACTGTCCGGTCCTGAGCACAGACCAGAAACCTCTGGTCCGCGGACAGGTCCATCAGGGATACCTCCCTGACGATCACCCGGGTCTTCTTCTGCGGATCTTCACGTTTGACCATTTGCCCGGTCAGGAACACGAGGCCCGCTTCCTTGGGATCCCCCTTGGGCTCGAACAGGACCGACCGGACGGCAGCCTTTTCTTCGGTGACAGCAACAATCACCTTCGGGCGACTTTGGGACAGCAGAGTTTCAATCCGCCGCTTCTGTTCCTCGGAGGCCTTCACCCCCTTCGTGATCAACAGGTTCGCCCGGAGCAGGATGCCAGTGGCCAGTTTGCTGTCCCTTGCCTCCAACCCGCGCTCGCCGGCACGGATGCAGGTGTTGACGGCCTCCTCGCGACGCCCGGCGCGCTCCTGCGCGCCGGCAAGCGTGACGAATAGCGCCGCGGGGCACGGAACTGCGGGTCATTCTTGCGAATCCTGTCCTCGAGTTCGACGGCCTTCGTGGCGTGAAACAGGAGGCTCAGCGGGCCACCCACCGAGCCGTCCTTGCGCCTTCCTTCGTTCATCCAATCGATCACCAGGGAGTGCATCGCAAACAAGGCGTGGGTCCCTTCCAGGTCCGCCGCACGCACAGGCATGCCCTTGGGGTCAAACAGGGCTCGGACGGTCTGCTCGAAGAGTTGTCCCTTCGGGTCGAGCAGGGGTGCTTGCTCGAAGAGCAAGGAAAGAAGGTTGAGAGCGGCGGAGGCGTTGGAGGGTGCGGCTGCGTACGCGCCGGAGTAGCGGACCGCCGCCTGGCGAAAAGCCTCTGCCCGGTCTGGCGGCTCGTTCTGGCGCAGGCCGGCAGCGCGGAACGAGTCGCCTGCAGTCGTCAGCATGCGACCGAGAGCCTGATAATCCGCCTCGGGCGCCTTCGCGGCGACGAGCACACCGCGCCACGAAGGCAGGTGCTTGAAGAGTTGATCGCTCCGCAGGAGCAAGAGGACGCGGTCGCCCGCGACCTTCTTGAAGTGATCGGGTAGGAACACCCGGTCGAATTCCGCCGCCAGCGCGGCCAGGCGGGGTCGCTTCCGGAGCGGCGTGAGACGCTGCAATTCCTCCTCCCGGTAGCGCTCGGGGGTGACCCTGGCGTCTGCATAGTAGCGCACCCAGCTGGGCAGGAAGGCCTCCACCCCCTTGGCCCCTCCCCACCGGTCGAGAAGCAGATAGAGGGTGTCGCGGGCGAGTTCGGTTTGGCCAGTAACCAGGAGTTTGTCGATCAGGCGGTTCCCGTCCTTGTAGCGGTCTGCCCCTTCCGCAAGGGCGATCAGGTCACGCAGCGCGACCACTCCGCGGGTAAATCGCGGGCGCCGGTCAACGGTGAACCAGTATTGCCTGCGAGCCTGATCCGTGTTCCCAACCAGCGCGAGCGCATGCCCGAAGTTGTAGTGGTAGGCGAACACATCCGGCACCTCGGGGATCTGCTGCTTGAACACGTAGTCGATGAAGAGCTTGACGGCTTGCTGGGGGTTGTAGAGGTTCTTGTTCCCCTTGTCGAGGTGCAGGACCGCAAGGTTGTTGGCCGCCAGAGCCTTTTCCTCCTAGTTGCCGTGCTCCAGCACCTTGCGATACCAGTCCACGACTGGGTCTTTCGGGCCGAGCTTGCCCCCTTCGCCCTTCTTCAGGCCGGCGTTGTAGAGGTTCCCAAGGGCCAGCGCGATCTTCCCCTTTTCCTCCTTGGGGGAGGCCTGGAACGCTTTCGTAAAGTGGTCGGTGGCGCCCTTCGCGTTGCCCTTCTGGTGCAGCTTCTTCCCATCTTCAAGGTGTACTTTCCACTTCGGCGGTGGTTTCGGCTGAGGCTTGGTCTGCGCGGGCTCCGTGAGGGCGGGGCCCGCGAGCATGCCGCAGAGGAGGAACACGCCGGCGGTGCAGATCACTCGCATGGATCACCTCCCTGGCCGCCGACAATGGCAATGTTCGGGTTCATCAGGAAGGTGTCCACGAAGCGGTCGAGGTAAATCTCGCCTCGACAATAGTCCGCGAGATTTGGGAAGCGTGCGGCCGGTATCGGTGTCCCGTTGGTCTGGACAGAGAGGCAATTCACGCGCAACCAGCCCTTGACCGGCTGGGTATTGCCGCGGGCCT
>WNGB01005755.1_pt1 | contig 18483 bp, 15 predicted proteins | sample 5400681 | NCBI WGS metagenome assembly WNGB01 (sample SAMN13153367, study PRJNA577476) | soil metagenome | isolation source: 115 cm soil or saprolite under grassland replicate 2 | place: USA:California | collected 2016-06-15 | reverse complement strand
CGCTTGCCGAAGGAGTCCGCAACCTGGCGCGCGAGGGCTCCCTGCGAATGATCATGAGTGACGCATTTCTTCGGTGTGCCGCGGAGGAAGGCTTGCGTGTCCGTGAATACGCCCCTTCCCCGGGAGGTAGCGTCCGGTGCACCGTGAGGGCCGAAGACGACATTCTCATCGGACGCTTGGCCGCGAACTTGAGTGGGGCAATACGAGTCGATCTCTGCATCTGTGATGAGCGCGGCGTCGAACAGTTCAGGTTGTCGGACATCCCCGTTCATTGCGGGGCAAACAGCATTGCCTACCAAGGTTGTGACCAGCCGGTGGCGGCTAGACCCCCGGAGTCACCGCGAGACGGCCGTGAGCGGCGGCCCGCACTCTCGGGCCGCGGGCGGAGAGATAGCGGCGGAATTTCAAATGCCGGCGGCGAGTGAGCTCGACGAGAGGGCGCCAGACGGCGCTGGTCAAGTTCCGGCGGATCAAGAAGTGCCAGAATCGGTTCGAGCGCTTGTAGAGATAGGACATCGCCAGGTACGGCGCTACGGCGCGCCAGTCGCTGGGGCGGCGGCGCCAGATCGAGGCGTGTGAGAAGAGCCGGCGGTAAAGCCAGGCGTAACCCTGCGCCAGCTCCGCTTCGGTCATCTGTCTCGGGCGGAAGACGACGTGCGCCGTGTCGTAGAGGCTCCAGTCGCGGTGGAGAAGCCGGCCTTCCTCCTCGAGCCTCCGAAAGAGCGGAGTACCCGGGTACGGCGTCAGGATGTGAAAAGTCGCGCACTCGAGCCGGTTTTCCTCGATCCACTGAGCCGTCTTCACAAAGACATCCCTGCGGTCCTGATCGAAGCCGAGGACGAAGCTGCCGTTCACCTGAATCCCGTGGTCGTGCAGGATGGCGACCCGCCGCGCGTAGTCCTCGGTTCGAGGTGTGCGCTTGCGCGCCTCCCTGAGATTGTCGTCGGAAAGCGACTCGAAGCCGATGAAGACTCCCGTGCAGCCGGCCAGCGCCATCTCCCGAACCAGCGACGGGTCGTCGGTGACGTCCAGCGTGAGCGCCGCGCTCCAGATCTTGTCAAGCGGCGCGAGGGCCCGGCACAACCGACGCAGGTATTCTGGCTTGGAGCCCAGGTTGTTGTCGATGAACACGCCGTAAGGCTGGTCATCGGCGAGGAACTCTTGCGCAACCTGCTCGACGTCCCGAACCCGATAAGGCATCCGCAGGCCTTCGGTCGAGAGATAACAGAACCCGCAGCGATTGTGGCAACCTCGCGTGGCGATGAGGCTGGAGGTCGTCAGGAAACTCCGCCGTGGCAAGAGGTCTCGCCGTGGCGGAGGGTCGTCTCGGTAGGCATTGTCGTACATCGCGTGGTAGACGGGCTTGAGCTGATCGTTCTCCACGTCCCGCAGGATCGAGGGCCAGAGCTGGACACCATCCCCGATGGCCAGGGCGTCGGCGTGCGGCGCCGCCTCTTCCGGACAGGAGAGCACGTGTAATCCGCCCAGGATGACACGCGCGCCGCGGGCTCGATACCACGCGGCCAGAGCGTAGGCTCGCGCCGCAAAGGTCAAGTGGACGGTGATTCCGACGACCTCGGGCGTTGGGTTTTCCGGCGGAGGTCCCTGAAGGAGATTCTCGTCCCAGTACCTCACCGTCCATTCTCGCGGGGTTGCCCCGGCCACGCTCGTCAGGGCCAGAGTGGGAGTCAAGACGTGTTTGCCAAAGCTCGCATGGGCGTCCTTCGGATAGAAGGGGTTGATCAGCAGCGCCAGGCGCCGCTCGATCGGAGCTGTGGGCGAGTCCGATTCCAGAGGGGGCGGGGTGCTCATTTCCTTGGGCAGCCAGAGGCGCCCGAGCTTCTGTTGAAAAGGTTCGTCTGATGAGAGCAAACGCCTCTTCACGACTAAGCCCGGCGGGGGACCTTGCGGTCCCCCGAGCCCCCTAGCTCCCGCGAAGGGAGATCGGCGGGAAGGGCACCGAAGCGGCGCTGGCGGGTGTGGAACTCGGCGACGGCCGCGGCCAGATCCGAGACTTCAAAGTCCGGCCACATGCGAGGCATGAAATACAGCTCGGCGTAAGCGCTCTCCCAGAGCAGAAAATCGCTCAACCGATACTCTCCGCCGGTTCGTATCAGCAAGTCCACATCCGGAGCGGTGTCCGTGCCGCAGGCGGACCCCAGTCGTTTTCGAAACGAGTCCACGCTCGGTTCGCCCTCCGTCGCAAGCGATTCGGCCGCGCTGAGAATCGCGCCCCGGGCGGAATAGTCGATCGCCAGGCGCAGATGGAGCCTTGAGGCCCGGGCGGTCGCGGCCTCGCAGACCTCGATTGCCGCGACGAGGTTCCCGGGGAGCCGGTCGCGCCTTCCGATCACCGAAAGGCGGACTCCGTTCTGCCGGAGCTCTGCCTGCTCGGACCGCAGGTAATCGCCGAAGAGGTGCAGGAGCGTCCCGACCTCTCGTTGCGGCCGCTTCCAGTTGTCGGAAGAGAACGCGAAGAGGGTCAGGGTGGTGATCCCGAGAGACGGCGCGGCGCGTACGGTCCGGCGGACCGCGTGCGCACCGTGCCGGTGACCCTCGGCCCGTCCCATTCCGCGCGCGGTCGCCCAGCGCCCGTTGCCGTCCATGACGACTGCGACATGGAAGAGTCCTCCGATCTTGGCCGGGGCGGGTCGAGCCACGGGCGTTTCTCCCTCACGGAAACCCGGCGAACAGGTTCTGCCGGGGCACCCGCGACGCTAATCGAGATTACACTACATTGTCAAGTACTTTTTATTACAAAGTATCGACAAGGATCGGGAGCCTCGCGCTGTGCGCTCAGCGACGGCCGATGCCCTCAGTCTCGGCCAGGCCGGCTATTCGGCTGCAGACGGCTGTTCTCCGCCGGCCGCCGCGGCTTTCCAGAGATTGCCGTCTGGATCCGTGAAGTAGCCGAAGTATCCACCCCATGCTGCGTCTTGCCCTGGCTTGGCAATCTTGCCGCCACCGCGTTCGGCTTCGGCCAATACGGCGTCGACGCGCTCTTTGGAGGACACGAGGTAGGAGAACGTGATGCCGCTGAAGCTGCTGCCGTCCGCGGCCACTGACGCGCGGTTTCATCGTTATGCCTCCTTGTCACATCGGCCAGATTTCGTTCGTCAGTGATATGACGGAACGCGACGAGGAAATGTGACCGATGGACGAAGACGAATGGATGCGCAGCGAAGCAGCGGAGCGATCGGCAGTGGAGGCCACATGAGCGGTAAGACAATGCGCGCCGCGTCGGTCGGAGCAAGGCTGCGACCGGTCGGCATGATCCAGTCCATGCTCAAAGCACGCAGCGAAGCTCCCAAGCAAGGCTCGGAGGGAGCGCCCGACGCGTGGCTCGAGGTGCATCCATGGGCCGCGCAAGGACTCCAAGGCCTTGCTGTTGGCGACGAGATCATCGTCGTCACCTGGTTTCACCGGGCCCGCCGCGACGTCCTCCAAGTGCACCCCCGTTCCGACAGGCGGAATCCGCTCACGGGCGTGTTTGCGACGCGATCACCGGACAGACCGAACCCATTGGGTCTCCATCCCGTTACCGTGCACAGGATTGACGGGAACCGCCTGCGCATCGGGCCAATCGAAGCCATCGACGGCACGCCGGTCGTGGACATCAAGCCGGTGCTCGGCCGCTCGGAGCGGTGAGGCGAACCGCTGCATCCTGCGGTTCTGGTGCATTCGGATCAGCAGGCGTTCCTGGACCCCGGGTAGATTGGACCATTGGAGGAGACGCCGATGGCGACGACCCAAGCGAAGGCCCTAGATCGGAAGAAGCCAGCGAGAGCGAGACTTGCCTCTCCCGGAAAGACCGCGAAGACACCCGATGCGCCGAAGGATGGTTTCGTTTACACAAACCCGTTCGCGCACGGAGAAGACACCACGAAATACCGGCTCGTGAGCAAGAAGCACGTTCGGATGAGGATCTTCGCCGGGAAGCCGGTCCTCGTCGTCGAGCCCGAGGCCCTGGCGCTCCTCGCTCGCGAGGCGATGCGCGACGTGTCGTTCCTCCTGCGCCCGAAGCACCAGCGGCAGGTCGCCGCGATCCTGAACGACCCGGAAGCCTCGCCCAACGACCGGTTCATGGCGACGACGCTCCTGAGGAACGCCGTCGTCTCGTCGAAGTTCGAGCTGCCCTTCTGCCAGGACACGGGGACCGCCACGGTCGTCGCCTGGAAGGGGCAGCAGGTCTGGACGGGTGCCGACGACGCGGCGTTCCTCTCGAAGGGGATCTGGAAAACCTATACCGGAGAAAACCTCCGCTACTCCCAGACGGCGGCGCTCACGATGTACGACGAGGTCAACACCGGGAACAACCTCCCGGCGCAGATCGACATCTACGCGACCCCCGGGCGGGATTACCGATTCCTCTTCGTGGCCAAGGGGGGCGGCTCGGCGAACAAGGCCTATCTCTTCCAGGAGACGAAGGCCCTCTTGAACCCGGCGAGCCTGGAGACTTTCTTAGTCGAGAAGATGAAGAGCCTCGGGACAGCGGCGTGCCCTCCGTACCACATCGCGATCGTGGTCGGCGGGACCTCGGCAGAGGCGTGCTTGAAGACCGTCAAGCTCGCCTCGACCGGTTACTACGACTCGCTTCCGACGACCGGCGATAAGACGGGCCGCGCCTTCCGCGATCCGGAGCTCGAGGCGAAGCTCCTCACGGCCGCGCAGAAGCTGGGGTTCGGAGCTCAGTTCGGCGGCAAGTACTTTGCCCACGACGTCCGGGTCGTCCGTCTCCCGCGCCACGGAGCCTCCTGCCCGGTCGGCCTCGCCGTCTCCTGCTCGGCCGACCGGAACGTCCTTGCCAGAATCGACGAGAAGGGGATCTGGCTCGAGGAGTTGGAAAGGCATCCCGAGAAGCTCCTCCCCGTCCACGACGGGGCGACGGGACACGACGAGATCGTCCGGATCGACCTGAATCGGCCGATGCCCGAGATCCTGGCCGAGCTCTCGAAGCACCCGGTCTCCACGCCGCTCGCCCTGACCGGCCGCCTCATCGTCGCGCGCGACCTCGCCCACGCGAAGCTGAAGGAGCGCCTGGACGTCGGCAGCGGCCTGCCGCAGTACTTCAAGGACCACCCGGTCTACTATGCGGGCCCGGCCAAGACGCCGAAGGGGAAGCCCTCCGGGTCCTTCGGCCCGACGACGGCGGGACGCATGGACTCCTATGTGGATCTCTTCCAGTCACAGGGGGGCTCTCTGATCATGATCGCGAAGGGGAACCGGAGCCCGAAGGTAACCGAGGCCTGCAAGAAGCACGGCGGCTTCTACCTCGGATCGCCAGGCGGCCCGGCCGCCCTCCTCGCGGAGGAGAACATCAAGAAGGTGGACGTCCTCGAGTATCCGGAGCTGAGGATGGAGGCGATCTGGGCGATCGACGTCGTCGACTTCCCCGCCTTCATCCTTGTGGACGACAAGGGGAACGATTTCTACCAGCAACTGAAGTAGTCCCGATCCGCGGCCCGGCCTCTCCGGCGCGCTCGGATCAACGGCAGGATCCGCAGACTCGTCGACGAGGACCGGGGCACCTGTCATGTTGGGGCACATGCAGTATTACGCGGTGCCCTTCAACATCCCTGCGATACAAAGGTTCCGATACGGGCTGGTCCGACTCTGGCGACAAACACTGAGCCGACGAAGCCAACGATCCCGTGTGGCATGGGAACGGATGACAGTGCTTGAACGGCGCTGGATTCCGTCCGCCCGCATCTGCCATGTCTATCCCGAGCAGCGTGTGCGCGTCATGACCCAAGGCAGGAGCCGGATGCGGTAATTCCGCACGTCCGGATCTGTGCGGGGGGCGGCTCGCAAGAGCCGTCCCTACCGCGACTATTCATGTATTAGCCGTCGAAATACAGGAATACACGGTTGACCCCTGGACTCCCTCTCGCGGAGCATTCGGACGATGTCCGCACCGTGGCCTTCAGCCCCGATGGAAAATGGCTCGCCAGCGGCAGCGAAGACACGACGGTGAAGCTGTGGCGGCTCAATCCCCTTGCGGGCGGCAAACCATCCGCCGCGCAGCTTCCGCCGTTCTGATGCCTCGGAATCCCCGGCCGTCGCGATAAGCCATACTGGACGAGTGAAGGCGACCCCTCGGCGGATTCTCAAGACCTATGTCACGCTGACTCTCCTGTCCACTCTCGCATCGTCCTTCATCTGGGGAATCAACACACTGTTTCTGCTCGACGCGGGTCTGAGCGTCACCCAGGCCTTCGCGGCGAACGCCTTCTTCACCGCCGGCCAGGTGCTGTTCGAAGTGCCGACGGGCGTCGTGGCCGACACGCTCGGCAGGCGAGTCTCATACCTCCTCGGGTCGGCCACGCTCTTCGTCTCGACACTCCTCTACCTCTGGATGTGGAAGACACACGGCCGGTTCTGGGCGTGGGCTGTCATCTCGATGCTGCTGGGGCTCGGCTTTACGTTCTTCTCCGGCGCCACGGAGGCCTGGCTGGTCGATGGCTTGAACGCCGCGGGATACAAGGACACTCTGGAGTCCGCGTTTGCCAAAGGTGAGATCGCGGGCGGAGCCGCGATGCTGACCGGGACTCTCGCGGGAGGGGCCGTCGCCCAGGCGACGAGCCTGGGCGTGCCCTACATCCTGCGGGCCGCGATGCTCGTCCTGACGTTTCTGGTCGCGTTCTTTTTCATGCGCGACGTCGGGTTCACCCCGAGAAAGAGCGCTTCCGTTCCGCGGGAGATTCGGCGGATCCTCAAGTCCTCGCTCGAGAATGGATTCAGCAACCCGCCCGTGCGTTGGCTGATGCTCGCCGCGCCCTTCTCCGGCGGGGTCGGCATCTACGCCTTTTACGCGATGCAACCGCATTTGCTCGATCTCTACGGCCGTGGCAACTCTTACGCGATTGCTGGCTTGGCCGCCGCGATCGTCGCCGGCATGCAGATCGTCGGCGGCTACCTGGTGCCCCACGCGCGCAAGGTCTTCGACCGCAGGACGTCATTCCTTCTCTTCGGGACCGTGGTGAGCGGGTCTGCGCTGGCCCTCCTCGGCGTGACGTCAAGCTTCTGGGTCTCGTTGGCCCTGTTGAGTATCTGGGCGCTGGTTTTCGCCTCCGCCATGCCGATCCGGCAGGCGTTCATCAACGGCTTGATCCCGTCCGAGCAGCGAGCCACCATTCTGTCGCTCGACAATCTCCTGAGCTCATCGGGCGGCGTCGTCGTCCAGCCGGCGCTCGGCAGGGTCGCCGACGCCTGGGGCTATCCGACGTCTTACCTGGCCAGCGCGGGCATCGAGCTGATGGCGCTTCCCCTGATCCTGCTCACCCGCCGCGAAAAGGCCCCTTCGGACACGACTCACGAGAAGGCCGTTCGGCCGGCGCCCGGCCGCCGCCGATGACGAGGGGCCGGCCCCATTTTCGTCGCGAAAGGAGCTCGGCTCTATGGATGAACCACGCGAAAAGAATATCGACGCGATGCGGCGGACCGGCATGAGCGAATTTGCGCCGCCCATCGCGCGGCTGCTCGGCATGCGCGCGGTCGCTTTCGACGAGGGAAAGGCGGTCCTGGAGATCGATGTCGACAACAGGCACGCCAACCCGATGGGGACTCTCCACGGAGGCGTTCTGTGCGACCTCGCCGATCTCGCGATGGGCGTCGCTTGCTACAGCACGCTCGAGGCCGGGGAATCGTTCACCACACTGGAGCTGAAGGTCAACTTCCTCAAGCCCATCTGGACCGCCCGGCTCACCGGCCGGGCACAGGTCAAGAAGGGCGGCCGGACGACGGCGCTCCTCGAATGCGAAATCCACGACGACGAGGGCTCACTGGTGGCGTTCGCGACCAGCACCTGCATGATCCTGCGCGGCGAGATGTCGCGCGGGCGCTGACGCGCCCCGATAATCACGTCGCCGCGGGGTGAGGAACACGCATCAAGACGGGCAGGAATCTCCGGGGTAGTGTCACGATCCGAATCGCCCCTGTCATCCTGAGGAGCGCAGCGACGAAGGATCTGCTCTGCAAGACCCGGAAGAGACGAGAGCAGGAGGATCTGGAGAGCCTAAGAGCGGCCCGGATTGACATTCAGGCGTCGGCCCGTCTTTGAAGACCGGGGGGAAGATATAGGCTCAACCTGCGGAAGGGAAAGAACCGCGGGCGGAGCCGGAGCGAGAACGACACCTCGGGCTTCCTCGGTAAACTCGCACCGTGAAGCACATCGGTATCGTTGCCTGCAGCGCAGAGGGCGCCGCGCTCTGCTATCAGACGATCTGCCGCGAGGCTCTCACCCTCGTCGGCAAGAACGATCATCCGCGCATCACGCTCGATTCGATTGCGATGGCCCGCTGGCTTCCGGCGTTCGACGCCGGCAACTATGCCGGCGTGGCCCGTTTCATGCTCGAGTCCGCGCGGCTGCTCGCGGCCGCCGGCGCGGATTTTGTGATCTGCCCTGACAACTCCGCTCACCTCGCATGGGATCACGTCCAGGCGGCAACGCCGCTCCCGTGGCTGCACATCGCGCGCGTGGTGGGTGAGGAGGCGCTGCGCCGGGGCTTCCGGCGGGTCGGCATTCTCGGCACGCGATACACGATGGCGGGCCCCGTGTACTCCGAGTCTCTTGGCGCGCTTGGGATCGACACTGTGGTGCCCGAGGCTGCGGACTTCGAGACCGTGGACCGCATCATCTTCGCGGAGCTGGTCGATGGCGTCTTCACCGATGCATCGCGGCAGGCATACAACCGGGTGATCGCCCGCCTCGGCGAGCGCGGCTGCGACACCGTGGCCCTGGCGTGCACGGAGATCCCACTGCTCGTCCGGGCCGACGAGTCACTCTTGCCTGCGCTCGACTCGACGCGCCTGCTCGCGCGCGCCGCGCTGATGGAAGCGCTGAAATGATCTGAGGCTCAGGCAACATTTGGTCATGCTGATCACTCTCGACGACTTGCGGCGCTTTGCCGTCGCCCACAGCCTCTTCCCGCCCACCACGCTGAAACGCGCCCTCCACAGGCTGGGCTTTGTGCAGGCCGACCCGATCCGGGCGCCGGCGCGCGCTCAGGACCTGACGCTGCGCCATCGCGTCAAGGACTACCGTGCCGGCGACCTCGAACGCCGCTACGCGGAGCTCGGCCTCGAGGAGGACTTCTTCGTCACCTACGGCTTCCTGACACGCCCTCTCCAGGCGCTGATGCATCCGCGCTCGGATGCCGGCGTCCCTGCCGAAGGCCGTGAGCCCTGGCCCGCTGCCCGCAGGAAGCAGGCACAGCTCCTGCTGGAGTTCGTACGCGAACGCGGTGCAGTGCACCCGCGCGAGGTCGATGACCATTTCTCGCACGGCACGGTCAAGAACTACTGGGGCGGCTCGTCGAACGCCACGACCCATCTGCTGGACGCCATGCATTATCGCGGTCTGCTGCGCGTGGCGCGGCGCGAGAGCGGCATCCGCATCTATACCGCACACCAGCACGCGCTCGGGCCGACCGATGCCGCCGAGCGCCGCGTGCGGCTCGATGCCTTGGTCGACGTGATCGTCCGCATCTACGCGCCGCTGCCCAGTGCAAGCCTGAGGTCCTTTGTGCAGCGGCTGCGCTTCGCCGTGCCGCAGTGGCACGGCGAGCTGAAGAGCGCCTTGCGGCGAGCCAAAGAGCGGCTCTCGCATGCGCGCGTCGATGGCATCGACTGGTATTGGCCGGCCGAGGAGGATGCGGCGCGCCGTGCGCCGCAGGAGAAGGTGCGCTTGCTGACGCCCTTCGACCCGGTGGTGCAGGACCGCGCCCGCTTCGAGCTTTTGTGGGGCTGGGTCTACCGTTTCGAAGCCTACACGCCGGCGCCCAAACGCAAGCTCGGCTATTACGCTCTGCCGCTGCTCTGGCGCGACCGCGTGATCGGCTGGGGCAACCTCTCCGTGAAGAACGGTGAGCTCAGGTCCGCGGTCGGCTATGTCGAATCGCCACCGCGCGATCGCGCCTTCAAGCGTGAACTGGAGGCGGAGCTGGATCGTATGCGAGCGTTTCTGGACCTCGAATCCTGATCGTTCTCGAGGTCGAGAAAAGAGAAGTGGCGGCCCGGACCGCGGTCCGGCGCTTCCGCCCGCCGGAAGGGAGGACGGAGGAGATCCGGGATACCGGCCTTGTCGGAAGGCTCTTTCTTCCCGAGGGGAGCGGCCCTTTCCCCGGCGTCGTCATTCTCGGCGGATCGGAAGGCGGGCTCTCCGGATCGGAGATAGCGGCCGTTCTTTCGGCGCACGGCTTCGCTGCTCTCGCACTCGCGTACTTCCAGATGCCTGGACTTCCAGGCTCGCTCCGGGAGATCCCTCTCGAGTATTTCGACCGCGCGATCACCGTCCTGCTCGGGCTCTCCACCGTACGTAAGGGAGGCGTTTCGCTGGTGGGAACCTCCAAAGGGGCGGAAGCGGCGCTGGTTGTCGCCGCCGGATCTCAAAGCGTCCTCGCCGTCGCGGCTTTGGCGCCGAGCTCAGTCGTCTGGTCTTGCATCTGCGATGACCCCGAGCGAGGTTCCTGGTCCCGCGCCGGGAAACCGATCACTTTCGTCCCGCAGTGCTCCGACCCGAGCTACAGGCCGCCTCCACAGTTTCCCTTCTCGCCGGCCGTCAATTACGAGTACCGGCTGCGCGACCGCGAGGCAGGGGAGAAGGCCGCGATCCCCGTCGAGCAGATCCGCGGGCCGGTTTTCCTCGTGGCCGGCGAACGGGACGGGATATGGCCGTCGGCGGCGATGGCTCGCTCGATCGAGCAGCGGCGCCGCCGGTACGGCTGTTCACCGCGGGACGAAACCCACGTCTACGCCGGAGCGGGACACTTCATCGGGTTGCCGAATCTGCCGGCGGGAGCGACCATAGCCTCGCTCAGGGCCGCGTCAGAATCGGGGTCGCCAAAAAGGCGGGGCGCTCACCAGTGTTCGGATCGAGAGACCGACCCGTGATGCCCCCGAGATCGTTGATGTCCTGAGCCGTGGTGAGAAGGTTGGTGTAGCCGGGCGCAAGGAGCGTGTTGAGGTCCGTCATCACGCCATCTTGCCAGAGAAAAGCACGGCAGACACCGGAGCCGTCCGCGTTGCTGCACGACACGCCGACTACCTGACGCCGTTCGTTAATGCCATGGGCTTCGCTATACAGGTCTCCTGAGAGCGTGCCGAGATCCTGGATACCGTGGCCCTTGGTCAACAGAAAGGCGTGCAGTTGCGGATTATCCGGGTCGCTGTCTGAGACAGCGGCAAATCCAACGATATCGCCCTGTTGGTTGAGCGCCATTGGCGTGTTCCACGACAGACGCCCAAGATTGCCGATATCGGTCACCGTGCCTTTTTCCCACAGCACGGCGTGTGCCGCGGTATATCTTCCGACCGCCTGGTCGCACGTGCCCGAGATTCCGACAACCTGTCCTCGGTCATTGATCGCGGTTGCGGCGCTGGAGGTGTCGCCGGGAATCAGAGGGAGTTCCTGGATCTGATCCTCGCCGGGGCCCCAGATGACGGCCTTGAATTGGAGGACTTGGGGCGGGGCGCAGGTCGGATCATGAAATGTATTCTCCGCCCAGCCGACCGTCTGACCCCGATCGTTGGAGCCAGTAGCAAAGCCGTTAGAGCCTCCGAGCGTAGGCAGCGGCCTCATGACGCCCGATTCCCACACGAACCCGAGACAGACAAAACCGGTCGCAGTAGCCGGGGGAAAGAAGACCGAGCAGCTCCAGTTCTCCCCCAACGGATCGGGCGTGGCAGTCTGGGTTATGCCCGCAACCCTGCCAACATTGTTCTTCACTGGCCATGCCACGCTGCTGTTCGGCCCTCCGAGCGTGCGGAGGTCGGTTTTCGCTCCGTCGAGCCAGAGGGTAGCGTGCCGACTCTGGTTTTCAGCGAGGTTGGAGTAACCTGCCACCCAGCCCCGATTGTTGATGCTGTTGCCACGGCTGATCGTGCCACCGAGCGAGGCTAGGCTCGTTACATGGTATTGGGTCGTCCGGTTGGCCTGGGACGCCTTGAAAACACCGCCGTGGGCGACGCCAGTCAACAACGCTGCGACGAGTACTACGAACCGCGTCATTAACGTCTTCACAGTAGCCTCCTTCTTGTCGATAGGCACCCTGCGACAGTGCGAGTGCACAATGGGACGCTACTGCTTTGACCCGCGTGATTGCCGGCCACTTTCGGACCTCAATGTCCGGCGCTGGCCACTTTCGGACCTCAATGTCTCGCGATCCCCAATGAACTGCTCCTACGGCTCGTGCATGTCCTTCGCGATCCTGACGGGCACATTCGTATCGAGGAACGGTTGCAGGGGAGATCTGGGGTCAGGTTACATGGAGACGGTGGCCGGCTGCCCAGCCGAAGTCTTCATCGCGATCCTTCCTCCTCTAAACATATGGGGGCTCCCTTCAAGGGTTTACCTGCGTCACTGAAACGGCGTACTCTTGATGAGCGATGTCCGAGAAATCCCTGCGCGAGATCGACTTCGAGGGATTGATCACCGGGCGTGGTTACTTCCCCTCACCACAGAACTGGGAGGACGAAGTCCTTTACTTCCTCATGGTGGATCGATTTTCGGACGGCGCCGAAAACCTCTTCCGCGACAACGCGGGCAACATCGCGACGGCCGGCGCGACCCCTCCGTTTGTCCCCGAGGCGAACGGCAACGCGGTTCGAACCGAATCGGATGCCGCCCGGTGGCGCGAGGCGGGCACGCGGTTCGCCGGGGGAACTCTCTCCGGACTGGAATCCAAGCTGGGCTACCTGCAGCGGCTCGGCGTCACGGCGATCTGGATCAGCCCGATCTTCAAGCAGGTCCGCGCCGACGACTCCTACCACGGGTACGGAATCCAGAACTTCCTCGACGTCGACCCGCACTTCGGCAGTCGCGAGGACCTCCGCCGGCTCGTCCAGACCGCGCACGGAATGGGCATCCGGGTCATCCTCGACATCATCCTGAATCACTGCGGCGACGTGTTCCGGTACCGCGATGGCGACCCTGCCTGGAGCGGGCAGAAGTTACCCGTCGGCGGCTTCCGTGACAATCAGGGAACGGCCAGTCTGCCCTTTGGCCCGATCGATCCGGCCGATCTGCCTCGCGCGTTTCCCGACGGCGCGATCTGGCCGGCCGAGTTTCAACGGCTCGAGACGTTCACCTGCGAGGGCCACATTCGCAACTTCGACTTCTTTCCCGAGTTCGCGGACGGCGACTTCTTTGGCCTCAAGGACCTCCATCACGGGGAACGCCGGATCGTGAACGGCGTGGATGCGATCGACGAGTACGCCGTCTCTTCCACGTTGCGCCATCTCTGCGAGGTCTACAAGTTCTGGATCGCGTTCGCCGACGTGGACGGCTTCCGTCTCGATACGGTCAAGCACATGGATCCCGGAGCCGCGCGGTTCTTCGCGTCCGTGATCCACGAGTTTGCGGAGGCGCTCGGGAAGGAGAACTTCTACATCATCGGCGAGATCACCGGCGGGCGCGAGTTCGCCTTCGACCGGCTCGAGGTCACGGGCCTCGATGCCGCCCTCGGCATCTCCGATGAGCGAGCCAGGATGACCGCCCTCGTGAAGGGAGAGATCGATCCGGCCGAGTACTTCGATCTCTTCCGCAACTCGCTGTTGGTGCGGAAGGACTCTCATGCCTGGTTCCGCGACAAGCTGGTGACGTCCGTGGATGACCACGATCACGTGGACCAGGGTGATCACAAGCGCCGCTTCTGCGCGGGCGGGTTCGAGAAGCTCGCGCTCGCGGTCCTGGCCTTCAACGCCACGACGGTCGGCATCCCGTGCATCTACTACGGGACCGAGCAGCTCTTCGATGGCGAAGGCGCCGGCAATTCGGCCGACCGCTACATCCGGGAGGCCATGTTCGGGGGCGATTTCGGCCCCTTCCGTTCGCGGGGCCATCATTGCTTCAACGAGAACCTGCCCGTCTATCGCGAGCTCACCAGGATCCACAGGCTCCGGCGGCAGGCGCTGCCCTTGCGCCGGGGCCGCCAGTTCCTCCGTCAGATTTCCGGCAACGGCGCGGACTTCGGGTTCCCCGCGCGAATCGGCGCGGGCCCCGTGCGTTCAATTGTGGCCTGGTCCCGGATCTTCAACGACCGGGAAGTGCTCGCTGCGATCAACACCGACCCGGAAACCGCGTCGGCCGCGTTCGTCACGATCGACGACAGCCTGCACTCCGCCGGCAGCCGCCTGACCTGCCTCTACTCGACCGATACCTCGGAAATCGGCGGGAGCGCGGCTGTGGAACCGAGAAACGGGAAGGCCATCTTCCTGCGGGTTCCGCCTGCTGGTTTCGTCGTCTACGCCTGATCAATGATGCCCTGCTCGAGCATGTTCACGGACGATCGACACTCGACGCCATGCGACAGGTCGTGCGCGCGCCCTATAAGCGGGCCTGAAACTCTCCTTCGCTCGCAGTGGCGCGCCGGTGCGCTCTCCGGCCGCACCGAAGAGGACGCGTTCTTCGTCAAAAGCGACCGTACGACGATGACGCAGGACGACATCCTGAACGGCCGGCTGATCTGCGAGATCGGCGTCGCGCCCCTGCGCCCCGGCCGAGTTCGTCATCTTCCGCATGTGCCAGCAGACCGCGTTCGGAGCTATGTTGTGCCTCGTGGGTCGCGGTGAAAGCGGGGAGCCGGAAGGGACGGCCGACTCGGTCAGCCGCGTGGATCACCTGGTGTACGCGACGCCGGGCGTCAAGCTCGGGATCGATGCGGTCGAGAATCTTCTGGGGATTCGCGCGACGCCCGGAGGCCAGCATCCGGGCGCGGGAACCCGAAACGCACTGGTCGCGCTGGGGCCTGCGTCTTATCTCGAGATCATCGGCCCGGATCCCGAACAGCCTCGGCCGCCCGGCCAGAGACGCTTCGGCATCGACGACCTGAAGGCTCCTCGACTCGCCGCGTGGGCGGCCAAGGGGCAGGACCTCGAGCGCCTCGTGGCTGACGCCGCGCGCAACGGCGTCAAGCTCGGTGCTGTCGGTTCCGGAAGCCGGAAGCGCCCGGACGGCGTTCTCCTTTCCTGGCGATTCACGAGTCCCGGGGCGATTCTGGGCGATGGCATCGTCCCGTTCTTCATCGACTGGGGCAACACCCCGCATCCTGCGAAGACCGCCGCGGCGGGCGCGACGCTCGCCGGCCTGCGCGCCGAGCATCCCGACGCTCAAACGGTCGCGGAGATGCTCCGCAAGCTCGGCCTCGATCTGCCCGTGACCTCCGGTCCCGCTCCCGCTCTGATCGCGACGGTGGACTGTCCGAAGGGCCGCGTCGAGCTGCGATAGGCACTCGTCCTCAACCCGATCGTGTGGCTGATCCTGCTGCCGTTTCGCCTCATCGGGATCGCCGTAGAAGGCGCCGCCTGCTCGCCGCGATCATTCTTCTGCCGGCGCGTGTCCTGCGCGGCCCGCGTGGCGTCCGAGCCGTCTAGTCGGGATCGTTCAACTTCAAATCATAGGCGAATAGGTATATGTCGCCGCTGAACCACTCGCTCCCGCTCTTTCTGAACTCGGGAAAGACGGCCTTCCCTTCCTTGTCGATCCGCGCCGAGCCACGATTGTGGTGTTTGGAAGCCTATGCTCAAACGAGGAGGATGAGAAGAAGAACCGGCGATGGCAGAACGCACGAATGGGGCAGGTGACATGAGCAGGCTCGAGGAGATCCCCGACTCATCCGCTCATAGCCTAGCCCGCTCGCATTCGTTCCTTGCTCGATTAAGGCCTTTGGTGCGGTCAATTCCTCGTGTTTCGGCCGGGTGTCCATGAATTATCCGGGCTAGCAGGGGAAGACTCGGTGTCGGAATAGGATCAGTCTTTCGTTATCGGAGCCCTCGGAACTGAAAGCCCGCGGGGAGGTGGGATGAGCGAGCCTGGCTGGTCCTCTTACGATGAGATCGCCGGGACGTACGACGCGGTCTCGGTGCCTCATTACTTTCAGCGGCCGGCCGAGCGGCTCGTCGCCATGCTCGGGATCTCCCGCGGCGACCGTCTCCTGGACGCCGGGGCCGGCACGGGCGTGGCCGCGGCCTTCGCTCTGCGATTCACCCCGCGCGTCGTCGCGGCGGATCCTTCCTGGCCGATGCTGCAGCGGGCCAGAGCGCGTGGCGTCGGAGCGGCTGTCGTGGCCGGGCTGCCGCTCCTTCCGTTTGCCGATCGGTCGTTCGACCGCATCGCGGCCGGCTTCGTCCTGAACCATCTGGCGGATCGGGGGGAAGCCCTGCTCGATCTCGGCCGGGTGCTCGCGCGCGGCGGCCGGCTCGGCATAGCGTCGTGGGCGAAGGGGCCCTCGGACAACGAGGCCGGAGAGCTGTGGAACGAGACGGCGCGGGGATTCATCGCCCGGGAAGTCCTCGAGGAACAGGTCGGAAAGGCCCTGCCGGGAGAGGGGCCGCTGGCCGAGCCGGCTCACCTACGGGACCTGCTGTCGAAGGCGGGCCTTCCCGTGGAATCGGTCCGCCAGATCGAGTTTCCGATCTCGATCGCCGCGAAGGACTATCTGACGTCGCGATCGCTCGCTATGACGGCGCGCTACATGAAACACAAGCTGCCGCCCGAGCGCTGGCAGCTCTTCGAGCAGAGGGTCGAGCGACAATTCCTGGCACGCTTCGGACAACAACTGGAATTCAGAGTCCTAGTGAACTTCGCGATCGCGGCGAAGCAGCCGTTGCCGTGGGGCGTCGGTATCGCGTGTCAGTAGGGCGCGGGAGGTCGCTCGGAGGCAGGGGAGAGCTCCCTGACTCACCTCAACTTTCGCGTATCGCCGTTTTCGGACCCGAATGTCGCGATCCGCGCGCGACCGAGCGAAATGGCCGGAGTCATGCATATCGAGGGACCGAAGCAGGAGCTTGGAGGTGGACCGATGGGAATGATCGATGGAATGTTGCAGGAGCTCTACGGCCCGAGCGCTGACGAGAACCCCTTCGTCTGAGGATCGTTACTTCCGTGTCGGCGTGACGATTGAAGAACTGTCAGAGGAGCCAGTCATGTTGAGAAATGCACCGATTCGCGCTTACATCCCCGTTTCCAACGTCTCCCGGGCAAGGAAATTCTACGAGGACCTCGTTGGGCTGAAGCCAAGAGAGGAGTATGCCGGCGGCGTGATCTACGAATGCGGGGGCGCCGAAGTCTTCATGTATCCGACGCCCAACGCGGGCACGTCCAAGGCAAGCCAGGTGTACTGGCAGGTCGACGACGTGGAGGCCGAGGTGGCCGACCTGAAAGCGCGGGGCATCAAATTCGAGGAGTACGACATGCCGGGTATGACGATGAAGAACAGCATCGCGACCGCCGGCGGCGCGAAAACCGCCTGGTTCAAGGACACCGAGGGAAATATTCTGGCGGTGAGCCAACGCCTTTAGGCCGCTTCCGTCAGAACTGCAAGACCGCACGTCGCTCTGGCGCCCCGCTCACCCGAGGGCTATGCTCCCCACCGGACCGAGGGTGCCGACCCAAATGGACTGGGACTTCCGACAGGTTCTCGCCAACATTCCGGCCGCTCTCTTTCGGGGCTACGCCGACGGATCCATCGATTTCTTCGACCGAAAGGCCGAGGCCATGACGGGCTACACCACGGAAGAGCTGGAGTCTCGCGACACGAAGTGGACGGATCGCATCTTCGAAGCGGACCGGGACCAGGCGAAGAGAGTCTTCGTCGATGCGCTGAAGACCGGCAGGGCCTACACGCGGGAGTACCGGATCCGCGGCAAGGCCGGCAACCTGATCTGGATCCAGGAGCGAAGCGAGATCGTCCGTGATCCGGACGGCTCGATCAATCATGTCGACGGTTTGTTCTTCGACATCACGGAACGCAGGGATCTGGAGGAGAGTCTTCGAAGGACCGAGCAGGACTTCAGGATCGTCGTCGCGAACATTCCGGCGGTCACCTTCAAGGGATATCTGGACGGCTCTATCGATCTCTTCGACAACAAGGTTGAGGCGATGACCGGACATTCCCGGGAGTTGTTCGGCGCGCGCGGAATGAAGTGGATCGATCTGATCCTGGAGGAAGACCGTCAATCTACCAGAATGGCCTTCATCCAGGCCCTGAAGACCAACCGCTCGTACGTCCGAGAATATCGCGTGAGGTCCGTGAGCGGACGACCCATCTGGATCCACGAGAGGAGCCACATCGTCGTCGATGCCGGGGGGAAGGTCGAGTATGTCAGCGGGCTGTTCTTCGACGTCACCGAGCGCAAGGAGCTGGAGGCGACGGTGGCCGAACGGACCGCGCAGCTCCAGCAGGCTAACGAGCGCCTCATGGTGTGGGGGAAGGAGCTGGAGCGCCGGAATTTCGAGATCAACCTGCTCGGTCAGATGGGCGATCTTCTGCAGAGCTGCAACACCAGCGCCGAGGCTTACACCGCGATCACGGTCTTCGTCCGGCAGCTGTTTCCCGAGGACTCCGGCGCTCTGTTCGTATTCGGGGAGCTCTTCCAGACGGTGGAGGCCGTGGCTGTCTGGGGAGGGACGCCCCCGGAAGAGAGAATGTTCTCTCTCGACGACTGCTGGGCCTTACGACGAGGGCGCCTCCACGGCCGGACCGACAT
>WNGB01011549.1_pt1 | contig 18491 bp, 19 predicted proteins | sample 5400681 | NCBI WGS metagenome assembly WNGB01 (sample SAMN13153367, study PRJNA577476) | soil metagenome | isolation source: 115 cm soil or saprolite under grassland replicate 2 | place: USA:California | collected 2016-06-15 | reverse complement strand
CATCCCGACGCCGCTGCGCTCGTACACCGCCGCGAGGGAGGTGGAGGTCGAGGGCGCGACGCTCGGCGCGCTGCTCGTGGATCTCGATCGCCGCCACCCGGGGATCCGCTTCCGCATGATCGACGAGCAGGACCGGATCCGGCCGCACATCCGTTTCTTCGTCAATGGCGAGCAGGTCTTCGACCTCGCGCGTGCCCTGCAGCGCGGCGACGAGGTGCAGATCGTCCAGGCGCTCAGCGGGGGGTCGTGACCGCGGAAGCGGACGCGAGCTCGCCGTCAGCGTCGTGGGCCGAGCCGATGACCACACCGCGGCGCCTGTCAACCCGCGACGAAATCCGCGACCGCGCCGAGCACGACCTCGGGCGCCTCCCGGTGCGGCGTGTGGCGGAGCCCCGGGAGAAGCAACGTGCGCGCCGATCCCGGGACGCCGCGCGCGATCGCATGCACCTGGGCCTCGGTCCCGTACTCGTCCAACTCGCCTTGCAGCACGAGTACCGGGCATCGGACCCGACGGAGGTCCTCCTCGACGTTCCAGCAGCGGAACCAGGGGGAGAGCCACGTGCCGATCCACGCGGCGGCGAGCGCCTCGGCCTTCGCGCCGTGGTGCTTCGCGAGGCGTGCGAGCAGATCGCCTTCCGCGAGTGTGCGCTGCGCCGCCCGAATCCCCTCGAGCGTCCGCTCCTCCACGAACACGTGCGCCGCCTCGGAGACGACTCCCCGGATCCGGGCGGGGTGGTGCGCGGCCGCGAGGAGCGCGATGGAGCCGCCGTCGCTGTGCCCGAACAGGACCGCGTCCTCGACCTCCACCTCGTCGAGGACCCGCGCCAGCGTCGCGGCCTCTTCGTGCAGGTACTCGCTCGTCCGCGGATGTGGACCGAACGGATCCGACGCGCCATGGCCTCGCCGGTCGTAGGCGAACACCTCCAGCCCGGTCGCCTCCACGAGCCGCTCAGGGAAGTCCCGCCAGAGCCCGATGGAGCCGAGCGAGTCGTGGAGGAGCACGAGGACGGGCCCACCCCTCGCGCGCGGGGAAGCGAAGCGGATCGCGTGGAGCTTCACTCCGTCGAGGACGATCTCCATCGACCGGCGACCGTTGCTCATCTCGGATCTGTAAGACGTCGGCCTCCACCCTGGCGATGCCCGCAGCGCCCAGGCCAGGTGGCGCTTCTTGCCACGAGGCCCAGACACGAAGCCCCCGCCGGCAAGTGCTGGCGAGGGCTCCGGAAAGCTGAGTTGCGGGGGCGCGATCTGGTCGAAAGCGGACCTGCTCACGTTCGTTCCAACACTGCGCCCAGCCAGAAAGCAGTGATCCGCGATTCGAGACGCTGCTGTTCACGTCCCTCCACGGCCGCGAGGACCAGCCGGTCTCGAACCCGAGCGTCACGTACGGATGAACGTCCCAGACGACTCCCGCGCTCGCGCCGCCTCCGGGACGCGTCCGACCTGTCTTCGACTCGTGGGCGCTCTCCGCGAACAGCAGCCCTCGGAGCGCGACGTCGGGCGCGAGCCGCTTTCGCCCCTGCGCGCTCACGCCGAACGCCCACACGCTTCCCCGTTCGGCATCGTGCTCGAACCCGGTCAGGCCGGCTCCGATGGCGAACTCCGGGCGAGTCAGCGCCTCGACCTCGCCGAATGCAAGCCGGAGGAATCCCGGCGCGTCGAGCTCCAGGTGGTCAGTGACGCCGAGCGCGAGGCCCCATGTGCCGGTGAACCCTCCCGGCTCGAGCCAGCGCTCCCGCTCGAGCGCCCACTGGAATCCCATCTGCGGGAGCGTGAGAGAGCGCCGCGCGAGCCCAGGCTCGAATCTCTTCGGGAACGCGTCGGCCCGGGCCGATGCCCTGACGTGCGCCTCGTCGGCGGGCCTGAGCTCGACTCCGTCAAGGAGCGTGCGCCACGAGTCCGCGAACCGAACCTGCCCCGCACTGCTGGTGCCCCGCTCGGCGTACCAGATGACGCAGGTACGATCGGGCGCAGCGGGGGACACGAAAGAGAGCTGTGCCACCTGGAATTCGCGCTTGCGGAGCAGACCAGATTGGGCATCGCTCTCCTCTGCTCTGACCGCCACGGCGACAACAGATGGTCCGAACCGCGGCGGCACCGTCGACACGATCTCCTCGACGGGCGCGGCGTCATCTCTGAGCTGACTCCTTGCGTCCGACGAGAGCTGAGCGAGGAGGGTCTCTTGCGAGGGGAGCGGCATCGCCCCGTCAGTTTCGTAGATCGCGACCCACCGATCCGGCGCGCCGTCGCTGCCTGCGTGGATGAGATCGAACCTACGCATCGGGACGTCGAAACGACGCCACCCCGTCCAACCGGTCCCCGTGGGCGCAAGGACAACCGCGGACTGGAGCTCGAGCCGCTCGCTATCGCGTACCGTCCTTCCGGGCTGCGCCCACGAGCACCCCGCGGCGGCGACGCTGACCGCCACTACTGCCAGCGTGAACGTGCCCGGACGTCCCTGCCTCGTATCCGCGCTCCAACGGCCTCGATCTCTTGAGCTCACGCAGGCCTCCCCGGCGGGCGTATCCGGCCGCCTCGAGGTTGCGGGCCGGCCCCAGGTCGCGCCGGCCGAAGCCATCAGCCAGGCCTCGCACGTCGCGGCGCAAGCCTTGATGCTGCAGGCCGCGGCGGACATCGCAAGCCATCTTGCGACCCAAGCGGCATCCGCCCCTCGTCTGCCCGGGGCTGCGGCGAACGAGGTCAGGGGCAGGGTCGCCAATCCGTGGAATGGACGCACGGTGTCGCCAGCCGGCGACGCCCGTCAGACGTCACAGAAACACGCGAGAGTCCTGACGCCGGGCCATTCGCGCCCTTGACGCCTTCCCTGCACCAAGCGCCTTCAAGTTGCCGAGCACACCTTGATTCCGCCTCGTTCCATCGCTCCGCCTTCTTCGCGACCGTACCCCCGCCCCCTAACTCGCCCCCATTACCGACACCTCCCACCGTCATCAACATCACCCGTCCTCCTACGCTCTCAGATTCCTTCCTCTCTCCGTCAACTATCTCCTCCCTCTCCTTGCCCCACCCATTCTTTCACCATTTACTACCAGTCCCAGTTTTCCAGAACCCTCTACCCAGTCGTCGGGGGAGAGGGGTCGGGAAACTGGGACCGCCTCCAGAGCTCGATCGCGACTCGTCTGCGGGTGGGGCAAGGCCAGGCATCCTCGCGAGTTAGATCACTCAGGGTGCCGACTCGGATGCCTACTGAGGTGCCTTCGCGGGTGCCGAACCGACATGGCACTCCAGTAGGCACCCTGAGCCCGGGTGCCTACCAGGTGCCGAACGCTTTCGCACTCCCACGAACGCGATAAGCACCGACGCTGTTCGCCCGCGCGGCGGGCAGCAACGTCACCGGCATTTCACCAGTAGATAACCCGCTACGTCACTCGAGCAGCGCTCGGACCGCCTTCTCGAGCTCGTCGATCTGCGTCGTCGCGGTGTCGCGTGTGAGCTCATCCGCCGCGAACACGTCGTAGGTCATCCCGGCCACGAAGCGCCGGACCTTCTCGCAGGCCTCGATGATGTCGTCGGCGTACAGGCGCCAGTCGCGCTCAGCCTTGGGCGACATCGACCGCCTCGCGCTCGACGATGGGGCGCATTCGCGGCTTCAAGGCATCGGGCCGTGACGAGGTCCACCTTGTGCCCAAGGTGGTCCTCGAGGAACGCCTTGAGGCCCATGAACGAGAGGAACGTCGGGTCCTTCTCGAAATCGACGAGGATGTCGAGGTCGCTGTCCTCGCGAGCGTCGCCGCGGGCGGTGGACCCGAACAGGGCGATGCGCCGCACGCCGAAGTCGCGCCGGATCGCCGGCAGGTAGCCGCGCAGGGCGGCGATGGCCTCTTCACGACGCATCGCGAGGATTATAGGGGGTTCGCACTCTCTGCTCACGATCCGCGACGCCTACCCGGTGGTCTTCGTCCCGACTGTGATGGTCGCGACCCGGTCGCCTTTCCGGCCTCGTGCCGGAGCCCGTCTGCAAGGCGGGCGGCCTCCTCGTCAGTGATGCGTCCCGGCGGAAGCTCCGCGAGAAGGCGCTTCAGACGGGTCCGCTCGTGTTCACGGATCACCTGCTTCGCCTTCTCTTCCGCTGCCTGCCGCAGGAACTCCGAGGGGCGCTTCTGCTCGAGCTTCGCCGCGCGCCGGACGAGCGCCCGAAGCCAGCTGGTCGTCCTGTATGTCTCGACTGTCTTCGACGCCACGTGGGCTGTGTTACGCGTGTCCATACTGCCGCGCAAGAGGACGGGAGGGTCCCGCCGCCGACCGGCGGTGCATTTCGCTCGTCGCCCCGCCCGCCCCAATCGTGCCCGCACGTCATGTCAGATACGCACCTACACTTCTGCTCGGGAGACCAAGCTCCTGCCTGGAGACGATCACGTGCCGAACCGAAGAAGCACCGAACCGAACCAAGACGACCGGCAGCTGTCGTTCGCGGTTCGCGACGCCGAGCCGCCGAAGCTCGCGCTCCACATCCCACCCCCGAGGTCGCCGATGAGCGCCGAACGCCGTCTCGATCTCGCGGCGAGGTTGGCGATGGAGCTCGGTGAGCTCGCCGCTGAGCTCGTCAGCGAGGGCAAGCTCGGCGAAGTCGAGCGCCGTCGGACCGCGACAACGAAGGAACGCACGCGATGACCGGCGTCACCCGCCTCGACACTGCCGCGGTCGCGATCTACGCGCGTTACTCGACGGACCGTCAGGACGCGCGGTCCATCGACGACCAGGTTCGCCGCTGCCGCGCCTTCGCGGAAGCGCGCGCCTGGCGGTCGCCGGCGTGTTCAAGGACGCGGCGGAGAGCGGCGCCCATCTCGAGCGCGCCGACCTGCAGCGGCTTCTCACGGAAACGCGCTCCCCTCGATGCCGCTTCCAGACGGTCCTCGTCGATGACCTGTCGCGCATCTCTCGCGACCTCGGCAACACATGGCAGATCGTGTTCCGCGATCTCGCGACCGCCCACGTGCGGGTCATCGACGTGAGCACCGGCATGGCCTCCGACTCGGCCGGCGCCCGCATCCAGTTCGGCGCCCTCGCGCTCGTGAACGACACGATGCTCCAGATCGTGCGGAGCGAGACGCTGCGCGGGCTCGAAGGTCGCGCGCTCGCCGGCTTCTGGGCCGGCGGCCGGGTATACGGGTACCGGACGATCCGCGAGGAGAACCCGCCCGACCCCGAGCACCCCCGCGCCGTCCCCCTCATCGACGAGGTCCAGGCTGGGATCGTCCGCCGGATCTTCCAGCTCTACGCCGAGAACTACGGTTTAAAGCAGATCGCGTCCCTTCTGAACGAGGACGGCGTGCCCGCGCCCTACGACGACTCGTACCGCAAGCAGGGCGGCCGAGGCTGGGGACCTGGCACGATCCGCTTTATGCTCAAGAACGAGCGGTACATCGGCCGGTCCGTCTGGAAGAAGCGCATGTGGGTGACGGACCCGGCGACCGACGCGCGAACGTACCGGATGCGCGGCGAGGACGAGTGGGTCACGACCCAGCAGCCGCACCTCGCCGTCGTCCCGAAGGACCTCTGGGAGCGCGTCCACGCCCGCTTCGCGGAGCGGAAGGGCGCCAAGGGCCGCGCTCGCGGCACCGGCAGCGCCGGCCACCTGCTCACGGGCCTCCTCCGCTGTGGCGAGTGCGGCAGCACGATGCGTGTCGTGAGCCTCAAGCGGAAGGCCGGACGCGCCTACGCGAACTTCGGCTGCTCCGCCCACCACGGAAAGGGGCGCGGCGATCTGCGGGAACGGCCTCGTCATCTCTGAGCGGAAGCTCAACCGGGCCGTCATCGACGAGTTGCGGAAGCTCCTCGCCTCGAAGGACATCCAGGCCCGCTTCAAATCCCGTCGTACAGAACCCGACGACGTCCCTGGCCGACGACGTCGCGGAGACGAAGCTCGTCCTCGACGAGCAGGACCGGCCCGTGATCCTGGTGGGACACTCGTATGGTGGCGTGGTGATCACCGAGGCAGGAAACCATCCCAAGGTCGTCGGGCTCGTCTACGTCGCCGCCTTCGTGCCCAGCGAGGGGGAGTCCGTGGATGCTCTCATCAAGAACCCACCGCCCGGAGCGCCGGTGCCGCCGATCCTCGCTCCGAAGGAGGGTCGCCTCTTCCTCGACAGGGAGAAGTTCCACGCCGCCTTCGCGGCCGACCTGGACCCGGAGAAAGCGGCCTTCATGGCCGACTCGCAGGTGCCGTGGGGTGTGGACGCTCTGCGCGGCACGATCACCAAGGCGGCATGGAGGACCAAGCCGAGTTGGTACCTGGTCTCGAGCGAGGACCGAATGATCCCCCCCGCTGCCCAGCGCCTCATGGCCACGCGTGCCGGGGCGACGATGGTCGAGGAGAAGGGCTCCCATGCGATCTACGTGTCTCAACCAAAGGCGGTCGCGGCACTCATCGCGAGGGCCGCCACAGGCGTGAAGGTGATGCCGGCCGGGTCCGAAGAAGCGGAGCAAGCAGGCGCGGGTACGTGAGCAGCGAGTGGGCGCGATGAACGCGACCTCCTTCCCGCAGAGCTGCATCCCTCGCGCGCGAGACCTTGAGCCGTTCGGGTCGGTTACCCCGGCGCGCGGCCACGGCGATCTCGACTGGTCCGCATTCTCCCGGATCGAGGCGGAGGAGGCCGGGGAACGCGCGGCGCCCGCTCGCGGACCGTAGCGACGGCACGCCGAGTGGTACGGACCCGGGGCACATCGCTGCCCACCGTCGTCGGCCGGAACGGCGCGGAGCGGGTGATCGTGCCGCGGCTCTCGGCGGACGAGGAGCAGGCGCTCCGCAGGAGCGCGGAGACGCTGCGACGCGCGGCCGCCGGCGACGCGCGTCCCGCCGGAGCGTGACCCGCGCTTCGGAGCCGGCGGAGCCGTTTCGCGCCTTGCGGTGTTCCCAGCATGATCGCGGGATGGCAGTGCCGTGGCGCGAGCGTATGTCGCGCATCGGTTCCGTTCGACGGTCCTATCAGCTCGCAGCGCGGCCGGTGCCTCCGAGCAACCGCAGGAGCGCCTCCGCCAGGGCCTCGCGAAAGAGCGTCACCGCGGCGGGCTCGAACCGCCGGCTCGGCCACACGATCTGAACGGGAGCGCTCCGGCGCGCGTACGGCGGAAGCACGCGCTCGATCTCCCCCTTCTCGGCGAGCGACCCCACCATCGTGATCGGGACGAGGGCGATCCCGAAGCCCGCGAGCACCATCGCCCGAACGAACGCGAACTCGTCCGTGTCGACCCGGCCGTGGACAGTAACTTCCTCCTCGCCGCGCGGTCCTAGCAGCCGCCATTTGGCGGAAGTGCTTCCCGCCCGGTAGAGGATGCATTCGTGCCTGGCGAGATCGGCCAGCCGCCGAGGACGGCCAGCGGCGTCGAGGTAGGCAGGCGAGGCGAAGAGGCCGGACTCGGACTCCCCGAGCCTTCGGGAGAGCAGGGCCGAGTCCGCGATGGGGCCGGCGCGGACGGCGAGGTCGAATCCCTCCTTCACGAGATCCACGTAGCGCGCCGTGAGCAGCGTCTCGACGCGGACGCGAGGGTGGGCACGGAGGAACGCGGTCGTCACCTGCGCGAGGTCACCCGCGACGTCGACAGGGGCGGTGACGCGCACGAGCCCACGAGGGTCGGCGCCGAGCGACGACGCCGCCTGTTCGGCCTCCTCGATGCCGGCCAGCGCGTCGCGGGCACGGTCGTAGTACGCGCGCCCCGCGTCGGTGAGGGAGAGTTTGCGGGTCGTCCGCTGCAGCAGCCGGATACCGAGGTCGGCCTCGAGTGCCGCGACGCTCCGACTCACCGATGACTTCCGGAGACCGAGCGCCGCCGCAGCGCCCGTGAAGCTCCCGGCCTCCACGACGCGCGCGAAGACCGTGATCCGGTTGAGATCCATTGTTCACCCGTGCGCATCGGTCCGTTGCATGATCGCGACGTAGTCCGGCACCGTGCAACAGTATACATCTCCCCCACACCATTCGCCGCCGGCGGAGATGACCTCCCTGGGCGCGCGGAAGAGGAGAGGTCGTCGAATGGACAAGAAGTCGAGTGCGGCGTTGCTCGCCGGGCGGCTGGGTATCGGCCTCATCTTTCTCGTCAGCGGACTGGGAAAGCTGGCGAGCTGGCAGGGCACGGTCGCGTTCGCCAGCGCCAAGGGTGTTCCGGTGATCCTGCTGGCGGGCGCCACCGCGCTGGAGATCCTCGGGGCGCTGTCCCTACTCGTGGGCTGGAAGACGCGCTGGGGTGTCGCGGCGCTCGTCGTGTTCCTCGTCCCGGTGACGCTCGTCTTCCACGCCTTCTGGGCGTACCAGGGCGCCGAGGCGCAGCTTCAGGCGGTCCATTTCCTGAAGAACGTCGCCATCGGCGGTGGCCTGCTCACCGTCCTCGGCGCCGGTCCGGGCGCGTTCAGCGCGGACGCCCGGCGTTCGCGCCGCGCGGCGAAGCCGGTGACGCACGCCCCGGAGGCGGAGGCCGTCGCCCCGGGGTCGAAGAGGGGGGCGTGAGCCATGGAACGGCGCATCCGTGAAATCGTCTATCGCACGCGTGGACACCCCAGGGGCGACCTCCTCGACGATTCCCAGCGGAGAGATCGCCGTCTTCGAGCCATCGGAGGCGTCGATTGGTTTCGTCGCGGAGGGCAAGACGGGGTTCGTGCTCGGCTCCGCGGCCAAGCATCCGCACGAGCTCGTCCTCGGCAACTACTCGCCGTGAAGGCTGCGCGAAGCGCCGGAGTCGATCACCTGATCTGGTCCACGTTGCCCGACGTCCAGAGCCTGACGGGTGGGCGCCGCAAGGTGATGCACTTCACGGGCAAGGCCCGCGTCGATGCCGAGGTCCGGAGCGCCGGCTTTGCGCGCCACACCTTCGTGGAGGCGCCCTTCTACTTCCAGAACTTCCTCGGGCCGATGGCTCCCCAGCCCCTCCCGAACGGTGGACGCGGCTGGGCGGTGCCGATGGATCCCGCGCTGCGCGTGATCCACGCCGGTGATGTCACCGAGGTCGGGCGGGTCGTCGCTGCCGCATTTGGCGCGGGAGACGAGCTGCCGAATGGAAGCGTGCTCGCGGTGTGCGGCGGCGCGTACTCGTGGAACGATTTCGCCGCCACCCTCAATGCCATCGGCCACCACGTGGAGACCGTGCAGGTGCCGGCGGACGTCTACGACGGCTTCTATCCCTTCGCTCGCGAGGTGCGGGAGATGTTCCAGTACTTCGCGGAGCACACCTACTTTGGCCCGCAGCACGAGGCGCACATCGGTGCTGCCGACGCGCTCGTGTCAGGTGGCTTCACGTCCTTCGCTGATTGGGCGCCCGTACACATGAAGCCCTAGCAGGCGGTCCCGCGATTGGCCGAGCCTTGCTCGGCCTCCGCAACGCCTCGGGCTTCAGGCGGCCGAGCCACCTCGCCACACACAGCACCGCGCAGACGCTGTACTTCGGTGAAGACGGCCTGATCCGACGCCACGACTACGACGTCGAGATCATCGCCGGTAACAAGGGCGCCCACAGGTTTCCCTCGATTATCCATCTGTCCGTGACGGTCCCTCCCCGAAAGGCCTGCCTCGTGCTGCACGGGAAGGCAGCGATGCGCGAGGACGTGCGCAGGGCGGTGCACGCAGCTCGCGAGGACGGATCCCCCGTCGATGTGCGTGTGACCTGGGAAGGCGATGACGCATCGCGCTTCGCGCTCGAGGCGGCGCAGGCCGGTTACGAGATCGTGGTGGCCGGCGGCGGCGACGGGACCGTCAACGCAGTCGTCGCGGGTCTGATCGAAGGATCCGCGGCGTCGAGCGCCTCGCCAAGCCTCGCCGTCCTTCCGCTCGGCACGGCCAACGACCTGGCGCGGGCGTGCGGGATCCCGCTCGACCCTTTCGCGCCGGCTTCGCGTGGGAAGGGGCTTTCCTCGTCCTCGCCGTCGGGAACGGACGCCAGGCGGGTGGAGGTCACCAGCTGTGTCCGGAGGCCATGCTCGATGACGGCCTGCTCGACGTCCGCCTCCTGCCACAGCTTCCAAAGGAGGAGATCCCGGAGGCCCTGCGGATCCTGCTGCGTGACGGACTCGAAGGAGTCCGCCGCACGCTCGTCGGCGCACGCGTGCCCTGGCTCGAGATCGAGACTGAGGAGAGCCTCCAGATCAACCTCGACGGTGAGCCGCTGACCGACACGCGCTTCCGCTTCGAGCTCCTGCCGCGGCGACTGTCCATGAAGCTGCCCACCGGGTGCCCGTTGCTCGTGATGCTCATCTCGCGCGCCGCCGGTGCGATGGAGCAGCGGTCCTCTCCCTTCCGCTTGCTGGCTTCCGGTTCTGTTTCCTGCTGCCCCAGCGGGGCCGAATGTCCCGAGGCCGATGCTCCCTATACTCGCCGTATGCCTCTCAGGGACATCTTCACCGAGCGCGCCGACGTGGATCTCGTCACGCTCCGCAATCTCGGGCCCCTCCGGCCGCTGGCGGGGAAATGGGAGGGCAGCGGGGTGGACGAGCACCCGGTCAGCGAAGGCGGCCTCGACCAGCCGTACACGGAGCGATTCGAGCTCCAGCCGATCGATCCGCAGGCGAACGGCCTCCAGCTGCTGTACGGGCTCCGCTACCACGTCCACGTCATGACGCCCGGCGAGATCACGACGTTCCACGACCAGGTCGGATACTGGCTGTGGGAGCTGGCCACCGGAACAATCTTCCAAACGATCGCGATCCCGCGCGGCCAGGTGGCGATGGCGGCCGGCCCGGCCGCCCCCGACGCCCGGACGTTCACGGTGCGGGCGCGCGCCGGCGATGTCTCCACCGGGATCATCTCCAACCCGTTCTTGAATGAGGCGTTCCGGACGGTCGAGTCCGCGCTCACGATCACCGTGAACTCCGACGGCACGTTCACGTACGAGGAGGACACCGTGCTCATGGTCCGCGGGCGTTCCGAGCCGTTCCACCACGTCGACCGGAACACGCTTCGCACAAGCGGTGGTCTGCCGCCCCTTGCGCGTTTGCTCGCTCAGCCGGTTGGCGCCTCGGCCTGCCGGGGCCCGCGCGTCGCTCGCCAAGGGTCCGGACCCCTCCTCGAGCCGCGCCGCTCCGCCGAGCGCCAGGCGGGCGCGCCGCGCTGCGCCGGAGGCGCGCCCAGCAGGACGCGCTCGCCGTCTCGCCGCCCTTGCGCGCGAAGGCGGCGGACGTCGCCTCCGCTCCTGCGGCTGAGGGTCACGGGGAGGTTCACCGGATGCCAGGACTGGTTGCGCACGCCCGGCTCTCGTCGTACGCGCCGGTGCGGCGGGCTCCGAGACTCTCGTCGCCGCTCGCCGTGCGTACTCCTCATCCCGCGACGCCCTCGGCTCGCTGCACCTCCATCGCGAGGGTGGGCTTGATCAAGCCCCAACCCCCTCCACCCGGACGCAGAAAGGGATGGCTGGCGTCCCCTTGCGCGTACTCACCGCAAGGCCGGTGATGTCGCTTGACGTCGAGGAAACGGACGCGCGCGTGCGAGCCCGCGAGCCCCGGCGCGGATGGGTCAGCGACCTTCGGGTTCCTGCCCGATGTCGATGTGGCCAGGAACATCGAAGGCCCCGTCAGCTAAGCGCGTGCGTCTGAAGGAGACGTCCGACGAACGGGTTGCCCTCGAACAGCACATCGCCGCGCTGTAACAGGGCGGATAGATCGTGCAGGTCCAATGCCTGGAGGTCGCCGCGGACGTCGAGCACGACGTACCGCGCTTCGGCGCGCAGCGCGTCGACCTGCTCGCGGGTTCGGAAATGGTAGTCAACGCCGCTCTGCTCGCCGGGCCGCGGCGCCCTGGAGTTGTAGAGCACCAGCGCTTCCGCTTCGCTGCCAGATCTGGATAGAACCGCTTCAGCGCCTCGGAGAGCGGCGTCTTCCCCACGCACGAGGGATCCGACAGGATCACCAGTCGACCTGGGCTCGCGCTCATCGTGGCCGAGGGGTGGCTCAGCAGGTGACATGCAGGATCGCGTTCGTGTCGTCGGGTCGCTGCCTCAGCGCCTTGATCGCCTGGGCCGTCGGTCGGATGAGCAATTCGACCTTGCGCCGCTTGGCCTGAGCAATTCGACCTTGCGCCGCTTGGCCTCGCGCTTCACCTCGTCCATGACAGGCAGCGCTCCTTCCCCCGTGCCGACGACCAGCCGGTGGCACCGCCAGGGAATGTCCTCGTCCATGGACACCGGCGTGTGGCCGAATGCGTCTCGGTACTTCTTGGACTTCTTGGACGACTTCTTCTTGCGCTTTCGGACCTCACCTCGCTCGATCACCACGTCAACCTGGACGTCCACTTCCACACCCTCGTTCCGGACCGGGTGTTCATCGAGGAGGGCACCGGACCGGCGCGATTCGAAACGCTGAACGCGCCCGGCGACGAGGAGCTGGAGGCCATCCTGGCGCGGATCGTACGACGGACCGCGAAGGTGCTAGAGAGGCTCGAGGAGGACTTCGAGCTCGACGGGGCGAAGGACGCCCTCGCCGGCATCCAGGCGGAGCAGGTGCAGCAGCGACTCCGGCATCCCGAACCGTTCGAGCCGACCCGGCGCAGCGCTTTCCTCGAGGGCTATTCCCTGCACGCTGGGGTGCGGGTCCACGGCAACGACCTGCAGGCAGGGAGCAGTTGTGCAGGTACATCCTGCGCCCGCCGCTGGCCCTGCACCGGCTGTCGCGCTCGACGGACGGCGCCCTCCTCTACCGGATGAAGCGGCCGCGGCGAGGCTCGTTGTGGTTGAGGCTGACGCCGGGCGAGCTCTTGGCGAAGCTCGCGACGCTCATCCCTGAGGCTGACGCCGGGCGAGCTCTTGGCGAAGCTCGCGACGCTCATCCCGCCGCCGCGGGTCCATGGGGTGCGATACCACGGGGTGTTCGCCCTGAACTCCAGGATGCGCAGGCGCGTCGTCCCCGAGGCCGGCGCGGACGCCGGGCCCGCCCCGGCGCCCTCGGCCTCGCCCGCCGCGCGACGAGCGACGAGCGACGAGCGACGAGCGACGAGCGACGAGCGACGAGCGACGAGCGACGAGCGACGAGCGACGAGCGACGCCAGTGTCGCCGGCGCCGCCGGTCAAGGGGGCGCCTGCTCCACCGCCGCGAAGGAGCTACCGCGTCCCCTGGGCGGAGCTCCTCAGGAAGGTATTCGCCGTCGATGTGCTGGCCTGCCCCAAGTGCGAGGGGCGGCTCGAGATGATCGCCTTCATCTCCGACCAGGGGATCGCGAGGAAGATCCTGGAGCACCTCGAGCTCGACGCACCGCCGGTGGCTGCGGCGCGGCGGGTACCGGAGTCGATCGACCCAACGCCCGATTACGACGTGGCGGACCCCGTCTACGAAGCGTGACCGGAACGGTCGGCGCAGGCCGCCCGCGCCGGAGAGGTGCGCCCTGCGACAGGCGTTGGTGCCATGCCCCCCCTCCGATCGGGGGGCCGTCCGTCGCTCGATCCACAAGCCCGCCATCCTCGGCCCGGCCCGGCACTCACCCTCGTTTCCCGGGACGCAGTTTGTCCCTCCTACGCCCCGCGCCATCCACGCCCTCCGCGTCCTGCTCGGGGGGGACCCGGCGGCGCTCACGCCGGCGCTCGAGGCTCCAGGGGCGATCCCGGTGGCAGCTCCGGAGATCCCGTCGATCGTGCCGTCGGAGCTGCTCTCGCGCCGGCCGGACCTCCGGCGCGCCGAGCGAGAGGTCGCCGCGGCGACGGCGCGCATCGGCGTCGCCACGGGCAGACCTCTTCCCCCGGTTCTCGATCGTCGGGAACTTCGGCCGTCGCAGCGAGGACTTCGCCGACCTGGGCTCGGGCTCGAGCGAGCTCTGGTCGATCGTGCCCGGGTTCCGCTCGCCGATCTTCTCGGGCGGACGCATTCGCGCCAACATCGCGTCCAGGAGGCGCGACGGGAGCAAGCGCTCGGCAATATCAGAAGGCCGTGCTGGTCGCCGTCGAGGAGGTGGAGAACGCCCTCTCGGCTCACGTCCGCGAGCAGCGTCGCAGGGCAGAGCTTCGCGCCTCGGTCGCGGCGAGCCGGCGGGCGCTCGATCTCGCGACGGAGCGTTACACCGGCGGTCTCGAGAGCTTCCTGTCGGTGCTCGACGCCCAGCGCTCGCTCTACGCCGCGGAGGATCTCCTGGTCCAGAGCGAGAGCGACACCGCGGTCGACGTGATCGCGGTGTACAAGGCGCTGGGGGGCGGCTGGGAAGAGGGATGAGGTGTGGGCCCTGCCGACGGGCCCACACCCCCACGACCTAGCGCTTCGTCGTGAACGAGAACACGGGGCTCGAGGTCGAGCCGTACGCGTTCGTGGCGGTGACCTTCCAGTAATGGGTCGTCTTGCTCGCGAGCGTCACTCCCGAGGTGAAGCTGCTCGAGCTCAATCCCGCCTGGTTGATGACGGGCAGGGACAGGTCGCTATGCGTGCTGACCACGATGGCATAGGTGCTCGCCCCGGCCGAGTCGCTCCAGTCGAACGACGGAGTCCTCGACACCTGGCCCTTCCCGTTCGCGGGAGACAGGAGGGTGAACGCCCCCGGCGCTGCGGCCGCCTGGACCGTGACGACCGCCGAATCGGTCGCCGTGGCGCCCTGGTTGTCCGTGACGGTCAGCGAGACGTTATGCGTTCCGGTGGCGAAATCGACGGCCGCGGTCGCGCCCGTTGCGAGCGTGCTGCTCCCCTCGTCCCACCGGTAGGTGGAGATGGCCCCATCGGGATCATAGCTGGCGGACCCGTCGAGGATGACGCTCTCCACGCCGTTGCGGTCCGCGTCGACGACGGTCTGGTCCGGGCCCGCATTGGCCACCGGGGGTAGGTTGGTCGCGCCGTGCGTGACGTTGAACGTCTCGATGACGGAGCCATCGTACCTGCGGGCGGTCAGAGTCAGGGTGGCGTTCTGGAAATCGAGCTCCAGGTAGTGGTGGGATTGATCCGTCGCGACGATGTTCGGATACGTGGGATCCGGAGTGTACAGGGGCGCGCCGCCGCCGCCGGTCGTGATGTGCTGCATCCCGTCGACGACCGCGCGCGAGTAGTAGTGGTTGTGCCCGTTCACGACGAGGTCGACCCCGTACTGCTTGAAAAGCGGCTGCAGGTAGGTCTGCACAGTCGTGTTGTCCGCGTGCCCGCCGCCGGCGCTCCAGCCCGGCTCGTGGAACGTGACGATCTTCCACGGCTTGGTGGTCGAGGCGAGGTCGTTCACGAGCCAGTTGTACTCCGCGGATCCCGGCGTGTACGTCACGTACTGGTCGATGACCGCGACGTGCACTGGGCCGTAGTCGTACGACCAGTAGAAGTCGCTCGCGTACGGATAGGGGTAGTACTTCTTGAAGTAGACGCCTGCGCCCTCGTGATTGCCCCGGACGCCATCGATCGGCACCTCGGCCTGGAACGCGTGCATCTGCGGGTTCGTGTTCACGAACCACTGGCCCGTCCAGTCGGTCTCGGTGTCCCCGGCCACCCAGTCCCCCGAGTGCAGGGACAGGGTCTGGTAGGCCGGATCCGCCGCATATACGGCGCGCATCCGGGCGACGACCTTCTCCTGATCGGCCGGATAGGTGCGCGTGTCGCCGAAGGCGAGGATCTTCACCGAGGACGCGCTGGACGCGGGCGCGGTGCGGAACGATCCGGAGCCGTACCCGTCCACCTGGTAGTAGTACTTGGTCCCCGGCTGCAGGCCAGCGACGGCGAACTTATGCTGGTGGTCGGTTCCGTACTCCACGCTGGTCGCCTGCCCGAGGCCGTAGCTCGTGTCCGTTCCCCAGCGGATCACGTTCGACTCCGTCACGTCCGTCTGCCAGAGCACGTCCATCGACGTGTTCTGGCCTTCGTACACGAGGTACGGCCCCTTCTTGATGGCGGCGAGCGCCGAGGTGCTGCAGGCGAAGAACAAGAGCAAAGCACCGACCGTTCTTCCGAACGTCTTCGTGTTCATGGACCCTCCGAGGTTGTCGTTTGCGACCGTTCCTAGTGGACGCCCTGCCTGACGCGTACGCATGGTGCATGCGTCGTGTTACAGGCACGTGAAGGCTGTGGGTTGTTTTCAGGGCGGGTGTCGTGAAACGGACGGCCGCCGCGCCGTCGTCTCACGACGCGCCATACGATCGCCAGTCATCGAGCTTCGGGGAGCGCCTACCGCTTGGCGATCAGCGCCGTCAGCGCCGTCAGCGCCGCCCTGTCCGAGGCGAGCAGCTCCCGCACCCGCCCCTGGTTCACGTCGGCGACGATGATCTCGCCGACCTCGTGCACGACCGAGCCGAAGAGGCCCTGCGCCTTCATCCCCTCCGCCTGACGGCGGTTGTCCTCGGTCGGTGTCACGAAGTGCACCGAGTCCACCTTGTAACGGTGGAACAGGAACAGCTGCACCAGCGTCATGAGCCGCTTCTTGCGGAGGCCCGGGTCGAAGTTGTTTCTGGTCGCGCACCGAGAGGATGCTGCGCCCGCGCCGGTCGTGGATGCTGGCGAAGATCACGTTCAGCATCTTCTGTCCGTCCGCCGAGACCAGCGCCAGCTCGAGCAGGTCGGACTTGGCGGTGTGCGGCTTGAGCGTGACCCGCAGCTTGCCGGGGATCCCGTTGTGCTGCCGCCACGCGTCGACCCACTCCTCGAGCAGCTTGGGCGGAACCTCCGTCTGCGCGGGGTGCTGGTGCTGCGTCGAGCCCTGGCCCATGGCCTTGAATGGGGCCCCCGTCTGTGGGTCGATCGTCGCCACCGCTGCCATCCGCCGGGTCCGGCACTCACCGACTGCAGCAGTCCGGTTACCGGAACGCAGTTTATCCGTCCTATGCCCGGCGCCGCTCGAGCCCTGCGAGCGATCGCGTGTCCCGCGGCCGATTTCCCGCGCTTATGCGCAATTGTCTCCAAGTTCACGAGCGCCGCTACAACGCTACAACTTCGCGTTGACGTACTTCGCGAGGATCATCTTGGCTGCGGTCTGATACCCGACCCCTAGCTCTCGGCCGCGGCGCCGAAGCGCCTCCTTCAGCTCGTCGCTGAGCAGGATCGAGGTGGGCCGCTGAGGACGGACGACGACGGCCGTCCCCGCCGACGCGACGTCATGGCCGAGGTCCTGCTTCTCGAACTCGCGCAGCGTCGCGTCGCGACGGATGGTCGCGTTCTTCATCTTCCGCGCACCGGTGATCTTCTTACGTCGCTGCATCATACGCCTCCTTCTCCTTCTTCCGCATCGCGCGGCAGCTGATCGGCCGAAGCCTGTCGCCGCGGCGCGCGAAGACCAGGGCCGCACGACGACCGCCCGCCGTCACGCCGAGGAGCAGGTAGCGCGCCTCCTCGTACGCCGGCTCGACGACGCGACCGGCGAACAACACCGGCGCATCGAGGAGGGACTCCACACTCCGCGGTGCTGAACCCGTGCTTCGTCTGGCTCTTCGTGCTGTTCCCGGCGTCCCACTCCATCGCGGGACGCGTCCACAGCCAGGCGGCGACGTCTGGTTCGGCGACCAGCTTCACCACTCAGAGCTCAGAGCATAGCTATGTCATAGTGATGCGTCCACCCGAACGGACCCAAGGCACCATGCGGGGCTGCGCACGGCCGCCGGCCCACCACGCCTGCCCCGAGCGGACTCACGTTCGCCGAACGGCGCCACGGCGGATGAGCTCGGCCAGGTCCGGCTCGGCGATGCGGACGGCGTGCGTCGAGAGCCGAACGTAGGCTAGCTGGCCCTGCTCGCAGAGGGCGTACACAGTCGCGGTCGAGGTCCGTGTGGCCGCGCACGGTGGTTGATGGAGTTGCGAACAGCCTGCTTGGTGTCCATCGGGCCGATGCGCGGGCGCCGTGCAGCCGCGTGATGGACACGGATCACAGGAGCGGGACCTGCCGCGGCTCCGGAGCGGCGCTGTCGACGCTCCGTAGCTGAGCGCGCAGTAGCGGGACGCCCGGAAGCCGTGCCAGGGCGGCAGCGATCCGGGGCGGGCCAGTGATCGCGGCAGCGATCGTGATAGCCGCGACGAGCGCGTCGGGGGCGGCCCAGACCGGCACGCCGACGAGGAGTGCCTGCCGCGCGATCCGGTCAGCGCGCACGAGCCGCTCGGTCAGGACGATCTCACCGCCGACGGCGACGAGGTACTGGACGAGGCCGCAGCGCGCGTCGTCGGTGAGTGCGGCCCGGATGGCGCGGCGCGCCTCGCCGCCGGGTCCGAGGACCACGGCGACGAGGCGGCGCGGGGCGAGGACGATGCCGCAGGTGATCGGGGTCACCGGTCGTGCTCGAGGCCGTCACGGTCCAGGACGCGCGGCAGGAGATCGCGCTCGATGAGCTTCCGCTTCTTCCTGGCCGCCTCGCGGAGGCACCCGGTCGCGAGCCGATCGAGGTCGCGCATCCCGCCGGTGGCGGCCTCGTGAAGCATCTGCACCGCGTCCTGGGTGAAGATGTCGCGCTCGCAGCCGGCGCGCTTCAAGCGGTAGCGCAGGTACTCGGCGGTGTCCTCGGGGGTGAGCTGGTCGATGTGGAGGCGCCAGTGAAGCCGCGAGTGCAGCGAGCGGAAGCGGCGCAGCTTGAGCTGATCCGAGAGCTCGGGCAGGCCGACCAGGATCACCGAGAGAAGCGCCTTCGAGTCCCAC
>WNGB01020435.1_pt1 | contig 18493 bp, 12 predicted proteins | sample 5400681 | NCBI WGS metagenome assembly WNGB01 (sample SAMN13153367, study PRJNA577476) | soil metagenome | isolation source: 115 cm soil or saprolite under grassland replicate 2 | place: USA:California | collected 2016-06-15 | reverse complement strand
CCTTGCTGGCCGTTCCGGCCGCGGCGATAGCCGACCGAGCGAACGTGGGCAACGGGCTGTTCGTCGTCGCCGAGGATGGGATGCTCTGGGTAGACGCGCTGATCGGGGCGGTCGCGGTGCTGACCCCGATCCTGTTGTTCGAGGGAATCAGGCGCGTCCTGCAGCGCGACGCCCTTCCGTAGGCGCGGCGGGAGGCATTGCTTGCCCACCTGGAAGCGCCATGCCCGCGGGTGGGAAATCAGGCGGCGGCTGAGGCGACAGCCGAGCGCTGGTGTTCGGCGCGCTCGAGCAGGAACAGCAAGATCGCCCCCCAGAGCAGCGGGTGGCCGATCGTGAAGGGCGCGTTCCACGGCCAGGGAGCCCAGCTCAGGCGGGCGGGAAGGAGCATCGCCACGACGCTCGCAGCGAGCAGCAAGCCAGCAAGGACGCCAGCCCCGTCCGGCCGCGGCCCGCGTTGGGCGATTTGGAACAGGGTGATCATCGGCAGGACGACCAGGACGTCGTCATAGAGCATGTGAAAATTCCAAAAGCGGGCGATCAAGGCCGCCACTCCGACCAGGACCCACAACTCGCCCTTGCGGTGGCGATATACCCACAGCCCGAGCGCGAGCAGGGTGATCATCGAGACGGGAAGCGTTAGAGTCTCGAGACCCCGGTCGCTCAGCCAGGAATGGACGTTCGCATATCCATAATCCACCACGTTCGCCGAGGCTTGGCGTTGCCATGTGGCAAGGAGTGGCAGGATGGGAGTGTCCTGGAACGAAGCCCCGACCAGGGTCAATCCGAGGTAGCCGAGCGTGACGAAGATCGCGGGGACCAATCGGCCCGCGCCGAAGAGGACGAGCCAGAAGAATGGAGCGGAGATCGTTGGCTTGACTAGACTCAGCAGGATGAGAGTGGCAGTCAGCAGGTCATGGCGCCATCCAGCGGCCGGCTGCCGAAGCCTGAGCAGCCCCGCCAATAGGAACGGCAGCACGAGAAGAATGATCTGGCCGTTTCCGATCGCCACGCCCGTCGCGTTTAGTGAAAGCAGCATCAACGCGACGAACGCGCGCTGGAGCCAACTGCGGGCGCCGCTCTCACGTACGAGGAGCAATGCGAGCCACGCGAGCGCTCCCACGCTCGTGGCCGCCCACAGCCAGCGGGCGACAGAGATCGAGGACCAGCCAAGCAGAAGCCACAGAATCGGGAAGCTCGCGGGTGGATACTTGGCAGGCTCGACGTCACCGTACACGGGTCGACCGGCAAACCAGTCGCCTACCCAGACGTGGAAGAGCTTCAGATCGATAGCGCCGGTCCAGCCCTGGTCCCAGACCAGTCGTCTTAGCTCATCTCCCAGCTTCAAGACCGCCAGGAGGGCCATGACCATGACTGCCAGGCCTAAGACTGTCGGCTGGTGCACGGTCCACCAGCCTCGCAGGCCGGCAACGATCGGGTCCCACCAGGGCTCGGAAGCAGTCCTGCTCGATGAGTTACTGGACCGAGCGAGTCGGCTCACGCCGCTCCCCTCCAGCGCGTCGTGCTCGGCCATCCTGATGAGTTTGCATCTTCTGGCCGGCGGAGGACGAGAGGACGAGTCTTCCGGCGCGTTTTCGGCGCCCACGCTAAAATCTGGCGATCCTCTGCTCGTCGCGTGAAGGACTGAAGTGCGACAACGGCCGCAGCTTGATCCAGCGGGCCGAGAGCGCTTGGACGGCGTCCTGGCTGGCCCTGCTCGCCGTGCCGCGGACTCGTCCGCGACAGAGCCGGCGCTCCGTCCAGAAGCTGGCGGGTCGAGTCCTCCGTCGCCCTCGAGGTCCGCAGCGAATGGTCGCCTGATCTATTTGGATGTCCTGCGGGCCGTTGCGGTGCTGCTGGTTCTCGGAAACCATCGTCCATTGGACCCGCCCGCCGGCGCCTGGGGCAGCAGCTTCGTGAACTACTGGCGGGACGCCGGCTGGACCGGCGTCACGCTCTTCTTCGTCCTCAGCGGCTTCCTAATCGGTGGCCTTCTGTTTCATGAGCACCGAGCTACCGGATCCATCCGGACACTCCGGTTCTACATGCGTCGGATCTTCAAGATCTGGCCGCCGTACGTCGCCTGGCTGGCAGCCGCCATGGCGCTCATCTTCATCAGGGGATCTGGTTCAATCGCAGAGCGAGGCGGGCTGGCGCTGCATGACCTGTGGCCGAACTTCGTTCATCTTCAGAACTACATTTTCACGTCGCTCGTGGCCAGGACGTCCATAAATGGACACACCTGGAGCCTGGCCGTGGAAGAGCACTTCTACCTCACCCTGCCGATTTTGCTCATCCTCGTCGCGCGCCTGTCGCGGCGGGTGGGCGACGGGACTCTGCGATTGCTGCCAGGAATCCTCGTCGCGCTGATCGTGGTGTGCACGGCCACCCGAGTGTACCTCGCCGTCTTTTCCGACATCTCGGCCAGCTCCGACACAGCGTGGTACGCGTGGGTGTCGACGCACTTGCGGATGGATGCTCTCGCAATGGGAGTCTTGCTAGCGTACGTCGTCAGCTTCGCGCCGGCCCTGGTCGAGCCGTTGCGGCGTTGGCGGCTCGGCCTGCTAAGCCTGGGTACACTTTGCTTCCTACCGGCGGTGCTGTTTCCGTTGGGCGAGGACTCGCTCGACTACGTGATCAATTACTCGCTCGGACTGAGCCTGCAAGCCCTGGGATCGCTCGCGGTCGTGTTGTGGGCCTGGTTTGCAAGCCATGGAGATGGCGCGATGCTCGTAGACAGATCGCCGCGGCGTCGGGGCACCGATGCGCTGGTCAGATGGTTGGCCAGCATCGGGGTGTGGAGCTATTCGATTTACGTGTGGCACTTTCCCTTTGCCATGATAGCGGGTTGGCACATTGGCAACCTGCTGGGCGCGACCGACAGCGCCTGGCGTTACGGAGCCTTCTGAGGTCAGGCCGGCCACCGTGATTGGCGGCTGACCTGCCAAGCTGGTGACCGTACTGTGACGGAATCGTGACCGCTGGGATCGAGGCCATCATGCCGCTTCCCGTACACTTTGGCCCACGGCGCAGACGCCGATTTGCGTGGCGTCTGCGACCGCCCTAGCAGGAGGGGACGGACCGCCACATAGTGCCCTGTTAGACCGGCTCGAGAGTTGGGGCAGGGGCTACTGAGATGCTCCCGCGCCGGGCCGTGTCACGAGAACAGAACCCATACCAAGGCTGAGAGCTATTCTCGTGAAACTGTCGCGCCCGCGCCTGGTTATGCTCGCTCGGTGGCTCGCTGTGGCGATCGTCACCTCCGTTGTGCCGGCCCCTCCCACCGCGCCTGCGGGTCCGCCGCTGGAGCCCCGCCCCGCCCTCGCGGCCGCCATCGGAACGGAGTACCCCCCGAGTCAATCACAGGCGGCCGGAGCGCGGCGCGGTAAACGTCACGGCAAGCGATCCGGGCGCTCGAACCCGGCTCCGATCCAGTCGCCGCCCAGCCAGGTCCAACAGGTCGTCGCGCAGGCCGAGCCATCCGCGCAGCTATCGACCCGCAGCGTCACCGTAAACCTGGGCCCACGTTCGCTGCAGACCGTCGCTCTTCAGGAGGAGATCGCTCCGGACGGACGGCCGATGCGGACGGGCAGCCTACTGGTGAGCTTCCGCCGCGAAGCACCGGAGGCATCCAGGCTAGCGGCCCATCAGACCGTTGGCGCGCTTGGCGTCAGTCAGCTGTTGCTCTCTGACACAGTCCGGGTCCAGGTGCGGCCGGGCGCGGCCGCTCAGGCGCTTATCGCCTACCGCGCCCGCGCCGACGTGAAGCGAGCCGAGCCGGACTACATCGTCCGCGCGGCTCAATCTCCAAACGATCAGTACCTCGGCGAGCAATACGGCCTGGCGAAGATCTCCGCTCCTGCAGCCTGGGACCGGACACGAGGCGCGGCGAGTGTCCGAATCGCAGTGCTCGATTGCGGCATCTTCAGCGGCTCGTCACGCCGAGCCGGGCCCGACGGTCTCGCCGGCCATGCGGATCTAAGAACCAAGATCGTCGCCGAGCAGAATTTCTCGACATCGCCGTACTGGACCGAAACATCTGCAACCACGGGACGGCGGTGGCAGGCGTCGCCGCGGCGAGCACAAACAACAGCATCGGTATGGCTGGCGTGGGCTACGACACGACGATCATGAACGTGAAAGTCCTCGACGACGAAGGCGCAGGTACGACCGAGTGGCTGAGTAACGGGATCCGCTGGGCGGCGAACAATGGCGCCAATGTGATCAACATGAGCATGTGGAGTCATCAGTCTTCGCCGCCCCCCTGTCCCTCCGAGGTCCAGGACGCAGTTGACTACGCCTGGGGGCATGGCCTCGTGATCGTGGCCGCGGCCGGGAACGCCGGCGTGGCTGGCTCCGACTGGCCGGGCAACTGCAACCACGTCTTGGCCGTCGGGGCCACTGACCAGTCAGACGGGCGGGGGTTCTTTTTTGGAGGCAGTGCCTCCTCAAACTACGGGTGGAACGTACCGCTGGCCGCGCCAGGCGTCGCGATCCTGTCGACGGACGCATATGGGGGATACACGCAGCGGGACGGAACCTCATTCGCGTCACCTCATGTGGCCGGACTGGCCGCCTTACTCTGGGCCACTAGCGCCGGGACTGACAAACAGAGAGTTGCTGACCGCATCGCCAGCTCCGCGGACGCTATCGAGGGAACAGGTACGCTTTGGGGCTACGGGCGCATCAACGCGGCGGCTGCCGTCGACGTGCCCTCGTGCTCACCGCGTCCGCCGGTTGCCGTCTCAACCCTTCCAGGAGAACCAGGTCAGTTGCGGGTGACGGTGGTAGCCGGCGGGGACTGGCTGGTGAGGCTGGCGTTTAGCGGCTTGGCGAACGCCGTCGTCGACGCCGGAAGCCAGACCGGAGCGACGGCGAGCTTCACGGCTGCCATGCCGCCGAGGACGCGACAAACGACTTTCATCGTGCGTCGTGCGGCGGCCGGACTGCCTACCACGGTCCAACTAGTCGTCGTGGATGGCTGCGGTGACTGGCCCACGCTAGTGGGCGGCGGCCCGACATCTTTTTGACGTCCCCGCCGTTGAAAGCCGGGGCCGGTGGTCTGGTTGGGACCGACCTTCGCGGCTGATGCTCTGCCGAGTCGCCGTCAGCGTTCTTCGATGAACGTGATCCGCGTGCCCGCGCATGACCACATCCGCCAGCTCCCAGGTGGTAGGAATTTCCACCTTGGCACAAATGGCCCGCTGCCGGCGTCGGGGCCAAACCGTCCCCCGTTCTGTGCATCCGCGACGAGCTGCGGCAGCTGGTTTCGCAGGCCGGACAGCGAGTAGATGCCATACTGGTTGAGCTGAGCCGTGACCAGCTCGCGTCTGGGCTGCGGTATGCTGGCACCCGAACGGTCTCCGTAAATCCAGTCGGTGTGTTCGCAAATCCAATCCAGGTTCGCGGGCACGTACTCGCGCTGCAACGAGATGCTGCCGAACGCGGACAGCGACAGGAGCACCACCGAAAGAGCAGCCGCGCCCAGACATCCAAGCGAGGACCGGGCGGCCAGACCACCAAGAACGGTCGCGGTGAACAGCCCCCAGAAGGTGATCGGCAGGAGCAACAGATTGAGTCGAGGGTAGGTCAGGCCCGGCAGCGCTCCGATTACGATCGCGCTTCCCCAAAACATGGCCTGAAGTCTCGCCTGCCTTCCGATTCCGAATAAGAAGGCGCCCAAAACCGTCCCCAGACACACGGTCGCCAACCAGATCAAGTACACGTAGTACTTGGACCACACCGTCAACTGGGCAGAGTCACCTAGATTCTCGACCGTTTGTTTGACAGACCATATGAAGTCGGCCACGTCGAAACGTGGCGCTCTAGCATCAGGCACGACCACCGTCCGCCAGGTCCAAAAACTTAGCAATATGAGTGTCGAGGCTATGAAGGTGAACACGACTATTGGTAACGGTGAAGGCGACTTAGTCAAGCAGCGGTTGATCAGGATGAATGCGCCACCAAATATGAATAGCAGCGGGTAGACGATGAGTGAGTCCTCTCGAGTCAAGAGCGCCGCGGACGAGAGAAGTAGAGCGGCTAGCGAGAGGAGGTAGTTTCGGTGGCGTATTGACAGTAGGAACATCGCGACGGAAGACAGGACCAATATGCCTGAGACGAGATGGACGCCGTCTGAGATCCAGAGATAGTGATACGCGTTCGCTTTGTGGAGGAAGGCGAACAGGCCGCCCAGCAGACCCTGGGCGTAGGGGATCTCGAACACAAGTCGAGCAAGGAACACAGCTAGGGTCAGGAAAAGAGAGAACAGGCCGAGCAGGAAGACGCGATGGGCGACGGGCGATTCACCAAGGAGCCGCGCGCGGAAATGATTGAAGATGGTGGTGAGCGGACGGAATCCGCCGGTCTCGAGACGGTCTGGGTCCCATGTGTCCCACCAGACGCCACGCAGCTCTGCCGATGAATATGTTCTGACCAGATGAAGGTCGTCCGGGGCGAAGGGCGCGGCTAGAGAGAACCGGGCAAAGATGATTGAAGACGCCCAAAACACGAGGCATAGGGAGACGTACGGGAACGTTTGGCGCAGCATCGCGACGTGATTCTACCCCTGCGTTGCAGCCGCTGCCCCGCGATGCTAAGCTAAGGCCCCCTCGGAACGACGAGCCCGCGGCACACGTCATGTCACTCCCTCGTCAATATTCTGTCGAGTCCCAGGAGGAGTGAACGGACGCGTGCATAAGCCAACCGCGGCCGTTGAGCCTCGGACGCACGCAGCGCCGCCGCAGACGGTCCCATCTCTTCGCGCTCTCCTCGACTTGCTCGCGCTAGCCTGGCTCGTCCTCATCACCATCCCATATGCGTCCACGGCCGCGGGAGCGCTCGCCCACGCGGACTTCCTAGGGGCCAGCCAGGCACTGCCCACGTATGTGGCGGTCATCATCCTGACCGTTCTTGGGCTTGTCGTGGGGCGCTTCGGCCGGCCAGAGCTTCAGCAACTGTATTGCCGCGTGTTGCTGCTCGGGGCCGCCGCGCTGGTGTTGGCGATACTCGTAGCGGGCCGGGTCGCGGCTGCCGCGGCCGTCGTGGTGTGGCTAGTGCTCCTGGGGTGGGCACTGGGCGAGAGGGTGCTCACGATGCTCATTGGAGAGGGCGTCCAGCCCCGAGCCGAAAGAGCCGTCCTGTCGGTGGCGCTCGCGCTTGGCCTGTACAGCCACGGGACGCTCGTGTTGGCGCTCCTCGGCCTCCTGTACCGCTGGCTGGTGTTGGGCGCTCTGTTGCTGTTGTCGCTGCTGGTATGGCGCGACTTACGCGACAAGGCGTTGCTGGCGGTGAGAGTTTGGGGGCGTGCCGCGCACGTCGCGCGCGGCCCAGTCGAGCCGTGGTTCGGATTACCGCTTCTTGGGCTGGCGACGTGTTGGATAGCTGTCATTTTCATCGAGTCAGTGGCGCCGGAGATCCAGTACGACTCGCTCAGCTACCACCTGGCGCTGCCGAAGACGTACGTCGAGCAGCACGCGCTCGTGGTCACGCCAGAGAATGTCAGGTCCTGGTTCTACCTGGGCGCCGAAATGAACTACCTGATGGCGATGCTCATCGAAGGTCAGATCGCAGCGAAGCTCATCAACTTCGCGTTTCTGCTGCTAACAGTCAGCGCCATCTTCACGTACGGCAGGCAGTTCTTCGGCAACAGCGCCGGCCTCTTCGGTGCCGCGCTCTACCTAACGACGCCACTGGTAGGGTGGGAGGCTTCGACGACCTATGTAGAGATCCCATTGACCTGCTATTGCTTCCTCGCCGTGGCGGTGACCGTCCGTTGGCTCACTGACCGGCGCGCGGCGTGGCTGATCATGGCAGGTCTTTTGGCCGGGTTCGCCGTATCCACGAAGCTCAACGCCGTCCTGCTGCTGGTACCGTTGAGCGCTCTGGTCGTCTTGGCCGCTCTGGCCGATCGCAGGCGGCCCGTCGGTCAGCGCTGGCTGCCAATCCTAGCCTTCGCGGCAGCGGCCATTGTGAGCGGTGCACCGTGGCCGCTGCTCCGCTATGTGCAGACGGGAAACCCGGTCTTCCCGTACCTCGGCGGCGTTTTCCGAAACTTGCCGTCAATCTCGTCGGACGCGACAGTCGCACCGGCCTACGATCTGGAGACTCCCGTTTACGGCATCGGGCACCGCGGATTCGAGCCGCTCGATTACTTGCAGCTGCCCTGGTGGGTAACCTTTGACTCCAGCACGTACGCCGAGGCAGTGCCAGACGGTGCGTTGGGACTCGGCGTGCTGGCCTTGCCGCTAGTCGCCCTGCAGTTATTCCGGTCAGGCGCCGGCCGCTTTCTCGTTGCGGTGTTGTTCGGCTACATCGTTGGCTGGACGGTCACCTTCACGTACCTTCGATTCTTGATCCCTGCACTCCCAATCGTGCACAGCCTGAATGGTTATGCGTTCGCGAAGCTAGGCGAGCGCGGCTGGTCTCGCTCTGCCCTGACCGCTACTCGCTGCGTCACGCGGCTGGTCGTACTGGCCTGGATGGCGCTCAGTCTGCCGCTGTTCGTGGCGAGCTTCTGGCTTATCCCGGAGAGAATCCCGTACCGGGTCGCACTGGGCCGAGAATCGCGCGACGCCTACCTGACGAGGATACTGGCGACTTACGATGCGGCACGATTCATCGATCGTGAGTACTCAGGCGAAGTGGTGCACGTGCTGGCCTTGCCTTTTGAGGCGTCCAGGCTCTACTTGCCGCCGACGGCGCAGAGCGTGGACCTAGACTCCCCGTTTGTCGCACAGCTGGCGAGAGCCCGGGACCCAGCCGAAGCCTTGGGACTCATTCGTGGCTGGGGCTTCACTCATGTGCTGATCAATCGCCAAGCCCCAGCCCACCAGCTCCAGGGCGTGATCGTAACGGAGAAGGGCTTTCTCGAGGCGAACGCTGAGCTGGAATACGCGAGACGCCAGGTGGAACTGTACCGTCTTGTGCGTGACGGAGAGCTCCCAGACGCGGTCCGCTCGTCTACGAGTGAGTTGATCGTCAACGCCGGTTTTGAGGAGGTTAGCCAGGGCATCCCGACCGGCTGGGATTTCGTTGGTCAGCCGATACTGGACATGTCTGGGGCGCACAGCCACGACGGCCGCGCGGCCGTCCACGTCTCGAAAGATGGTAGCTACTTCCAGGTGGTCCCGGTCGCGGCGGGGCGAATTTACAGGCTGAGTCACCAATCACGGTCGGACACGCCCGGCAGTATGGTTCGGGTCCAGATCACTTGGACCGACGCCCGGGGTGGCATGATCGATGCCGACATCGCGGTTTTCGCGACCACAGCCGAGTGGGCCCAGCACGAGCTCGTCGCCACGGCACCCCTCGGGGTGACAGAAGCCGCCGTTTTCGCCAGCGTCCAGGTCGGAGATGCATGGGTCGACGATTACTCATTGACCAGCCGGTAGTGACTTGCGCAGGGGCGTCAAATCGGTGAGTCGATCTCCATTCCGCGACACGTTACTCTTCTCGATATTCCGATTTCGGGCATGACTCGGGGCACGTGAGCGCCCGGCACGCCGACGCGGGTTGACGTTTGGAGCGGCTTCTGTATAATGGCGCTGCCGTCTGGCGTCGCCTCGCGATCGGTCGATGCCGGCACGGGTGAGGCGCCGCCGCAGCTGGCAGCTTTAGGCTTCCAGCCCGGCGACGAAGTCTGGGGCCTGCTCGCGCAACCCCCATTGCCGGATGACGACAACAACGCAGCGGTGTGGATGTGCGCTTCACGGATGCCACCCAAGTAACACCAGCCTGGGCCAGCCGCCCGGCAGCTTGGGTTCGGCCCCCACGCTACATTCGCTTGCGGCGGCGTCCGCAGACCAGATGAGGCGCCTGACTACGCCGTGAAGTACGGATCGTGACAGGGCCAGCCACGGGCACCGTGGTCATCCTTGGGGCTGGGCCTGCTGGTCTGGCAACTGGCTTCGCTCTTTCGCGGGCCGGCTGGTCGGTGCAAGTCTACGAGCAAGCCGACATGGTTGGTGGCCTGGCGCGCACGATCAGCAAGGACGGCTTCCGCTTCGACATCGGCGGCCACCGCTGGTACACCAAGAAGGATGAGCTGAACTACTTCTTGATGGACCTGCTCGACGGCGTATGTCGACTACCCGTTGCGAGTGGGCAACGTTCTTTCCCGGATTGGGGCGGCGACCAGCGCGAGAGCGGTGGGCGACTTTGTCGTTGCGCAGGCCTCCCAGGCGCTGACGCGTAAGCCCATCGTGTCGATGGAAGACGCCTACGTGGCGCAGTTTGGACGGACTCTGTACGAGCTGTTCTTTCGGCGATACTCCGAGAAAGTCTGGGGCGAGGAGTGTGGCAACCTGTCCGGCGACTGGGTCGCCCAGCGCAGTCGTAACCTGTCGTTGTTCATGGCGCTTCGTGACGCCGTCAAGCGTACAGATGGCAAGGTCGAGAGCCTCGTCGAGCGCTTCATGTATCCGCGCCTCGGCTACGGGCGGATCTCAGAGCGGATGGCCGAGGAGATCGAGCGCGCGGGCGGCAAGGTCCATTTCGGCTGGCGAGTTATCAGAGTGGAGCATGACGGGCAGGCGATCACGAGTGTGACGGTCAGCGACGGCGCTCGCGAGCAGATCATCGGCGGTGACGCATTCGTCTCGTCGATACCGATGACTGAGCTGGCCCACGACCTTCGCCCAGAGGTAGACAACTCGATCCTGGCGGCCACGCGCGTGCTGACGTACCGCGATCTGATCACTGTCCATCTGATGATCGACCGCCCTCAGGTCACCAACGACACCTGGCTCTACGTCCACGACCCGCGGGTGACCTTTGCGCGCTTGCACGAGCCCCGCAACTGGAGCCCGGCCCTGGCACCCGAGGGCAAGACGTCGCTGGTGCTGGAGTTCTTTTGCGACGCGGGCGACGCTATCTGGCAGCGTTCGGACGAGGGGCTGTGTGAACTCGCAACTCAGGAGCTGGCGGAGAAGCTGGGCTTCATCGAACCTCGGGAAGTCATCGATGGCTTCGCGGTGCGCAGCCGTGACGCCTATCCGCGCTATGGCCTCGGATACAACGACGCCGTCGAAACGGTCAAAGGGTGCCTTCGCGCATTCCGCAACTTGTCTATCGTGGGGCGTGGCGGTACCTTCCGCTACAACAATGCTGACCATGCCATCGAAACCGGACTGCTCGCCGCTCGTAATATCCTGGGAGACGCCGTCGATGTTGACAGCGTCAACAGCGAGCCGGAGTACCTAGAAGAGCGCCGCGTTCTAACCGGCGGCCACCACACGCGGCTCGACGCCAGTACACCGAAGAACTTGGAGCAGTCTCAGCAGTGATGAGCAGTGTCTCCTCCGACAGGCCCGATCATCATGGTGATAGGGAGCGCCCGGCGATCAGCGTCGTCATTCCGGTCTACAACTCAGCCCCAATGCTGCAGCGTTGTTTGGAAGGGCTCTGGCAGAGTCGGGGCGTCGCGTGGGAGTGCATCGTCGTTGATGACGGGTGCACCGATGAGTCTGTAGCTGTGGCGCGCGAGTGGGGCGCTCAGGTGGTCCGGACCGAGCAGCCGCGATCGGGGCCGGGGCGAGCACGTAACCTCGGCGCTCAGGCAGCCAGCGCGCCTTTGCTCTGCTTCGTCGATGCCGACGTGGTGGTACGTCCAGACACCCTTGCCCAGTTCGTCATGCTCTTCGCATCTGACCCCCAGCTGGCAGCCGCGTTCGGTTCGTATGACGACCGTCCGGCGGCACCGGACTTACTCTCGCAGTATCGAAACCTGCTTCACTACTTCGTCCATCAATCTGGCCGGGAGGCGGCATCGACCTTCTGGGCCGGTTGTGGGGCCATCAAGCGGAGCGTATTTCTAACGCTGGGCGGGTTCGATCCATCGTACGCTCGACCGAGCATCGAGGACATCGAGTTGGGTTATCGGCTCCGTGCTGGAGGGGAACGGATCCGGCTTGCGAAGCACATCCAGGTCACGCATCTCAAGCGCTGGACGTTGCGGGGCATCGTGACAACCGATATCCGCGATCGCGCTCTGCCCTGGACCGAGCTCATCGTCCGCTCGCGGTCGCTTCCGAATGATCTAAACCTTGATGCCGGTAGCCGCGTGAGTGCGCTTGGGGTATATGGCCTGGTGGCTCTTGTGGCGCTGGGATGGTGGCTTCCCGTTGCCTGGCTGGGAGCTCTGGTGACGGTAGCCGTCCTCCTCGCCTGTAATTGGGGCCTGTACGCGTTCTTCCTGCGCCAGCGGGGATTCTGGTTCCTACTTAGAGTGATCCCGATACACTGGCTCTATTACGGGTATTCTGCCCTGGCGTTCGCCGGCGGCATCGCCTATGGCAGTCTCAAGTTCCGCCGGCCGGGTGCGATTCCGACCTCGGATCTGCCGCTCGTCCCCATCGTCGACCGGGTGGGGCCACCCACGCGCCCTGAGGAGCCCGCTCCAGCTGAGGCGAGCGCTGCGGCTGGCCCTCAGCGCGCCGCGACACGCCGGCCGCGAGCGCGCGCGGGCCGAAATCGGGACGAGTCGCTGCAGCGCAACCCCAAGCCCTGACATTTCTGGCGCGCCTTTGCCCCCATCCGACGGGCTGGCCGAGCGATAGGTGCCCATGGCTGCCCTGAAGCTGGGTCTCATCGGCTGTGGACGTATCGCCCAGCTCGTCCACCTCAACATCGTCACTCGCTTGTCACGCGTCGAGCTCGTGGCGCTGGCGGAGCCAGATCCCTCGCGCCGGGCAGAGGCTCATGCTCGAGCGCCGGGCGCGGTCGCCATGGCCGACTACCATGATCTTCTCAGCCTTCCTTCGGTAGAGGCGGTCGTGATCTGCCTGCCGACGGCGCTCCACGCCGAGGCCGCCATTGCCGCACTCGAGGGGGGGAAACACGTCTACCTCGAGAAGCCAATCGCGACGGATCTGGCCCAGGCGCGGGGGGTCGTGGCCGCGTGGCGGCGCGCCGGTGTCGTCGGCCGGATCGGATTCAACTATCGATTCAACCCGCTCTACCAGGCGGTCGCACGGCACATCCAGTCGGCCAGGCTCGGCGAGCTGGTGGCCGCCAGGTCAGTATTTTCGTCGCCAGTCCGAGTTATGCCCGAGTGGCTACAGACGCGCCAGGGGGGAGGCGGCGCCCTGCTGGAGTACGCGTCGCACCACGTTGACCTCGTGCATTACCTCTTCGGTCAACGTGTACGCGACGTGTTTGCGACCTTGCGCTCTCAGCACAGCGAGGACGACAGCGTGACGCTCCAGCTGCGGCTTGTCGATGGCCTCCCCGTCCAGTCATTCTTTTCGACGAGCGCCGTTGACGAGGACCGCTTTGAAATCTATGGCCAGGGCGGGAAGTTGAGCATAGATCGTTACCATTCGTTGAACGTGGACGTCACCGATCCATCGATCGAGTACTCGCGAACCAGGCGGCTGTGGCGGGGGTTGCGGTCCGTCGTGGGCAGCCCATTTCTGCTGAAGAGACTGCGCGCTCCGAGCCTGGAGCCGTCATATCAGGCGTCGTTATCGCACTTTGTGAAGGCCACACGCGGCGATTGCCCCGCGGGTCCCGATCTTTGGGACGGGTACCGGAGTCTCACTGTCATCGCAGCGGCGGAGGAGTCGGCCAGGACCGGGCGGCCCGTTTCGTTGTCGGATCTGGGCGATGAGGATCCTCCTCGTTAGCGACTACGCAACGCCGACCGGTGGCGCCGAATATCTGCTGCTTGCGCTGCGCGACGGGCTGCGTCAAAGGGGACACGACGCGCGGATCTTCGCGAGCTCCGCCCGGCCACTCGATCAGAAGAGCCAGGCTGACTACGAGTGCCTCGGGACGACCTCGCGCTTCCGAACGCTTCTCCAGACGGCGAATCCGTCGGCTGCCTGGGAATTCCGGCGGGTCGTGGCGGAATTCCGGCCCGACCTGGTCCACGTCATGCTCTTCCTCACCCAGCTCTCGCCCCTGATCCTGCCGGCCCTTCGGGGTGTGCCTAGTCTCTACCATGCCGTCTGGCACCGCGCCGTCTGCCCGCTGGGGACCAAGATGTTGCCCGATGGGTCGACATGCCAGGAGCCTTGGGGCTTGGCCTGTTACCGGAACACGTGCCTGCCCCTGCGTGACTGGCTCCCGCTGATGTTGCAGATGAGGTTATGGCGCCGCTGGGACAACACGTTCGATCTGGTCGTCGCCAATAGTGAAGCGGTCCGACAGCGCCTCATCGCCGATGGCTTCAGCTCTGTGGAGATCGTGTGGAACGGCGTCCCAGTTCAGCCTCTTCGGCCGCCCTTGGCGGAGCCACCCGCCGTGGCGTTCGCCGGACGACTGGTCCGAGAAAAGGGAGCGGACACCCTGATTCGCGCCTTCGCGGAAGTGGTCACCCAGATTCCCACGGCCCGCCTCCTGATCGTGGGAGATGGCCCCGAGCGAGAGCGCCTCAGGCACCTGGCGGCCAGCCTCGGGCTGCGCTCGCCCCAGGTCAAGATGCCCGGCTACAGGCCGCGCGAGGAGGTCGAGCGTCTGTTCGGTGCAGCCTGGGTGCAGGCTATCCCACCCCGCTGGCCGGAGCCGTTCCCCAACGTTGCGCTCGAGGCGATGATGCGGGGCACGGCGGTGGTCGCCACGGCCGCCGGCGGGCTGACCGAGATCGTTCAGGACGGCACGACCGGCCTCCTGGTCCCAACCGATGACATCGGCGCGTTGTCGGCAGGCCTCCAGACCCTGCTCATGGACCGCGAGCTCGCCGAACGCCTGGGACGAGCCGGACGGGACTTTGCGCTCGCGCATTACAGCGAGTCAACGTACGTGGATGGCTTCGTCCGCCTGTATCACAGACTGCTAGATCGCCGCGGCAGCCTTCATGTCAACTGATAGGGTGACCCTGCCACTGGTGATCTTTGCGATCGACGCGGGCGACCCTGATCTGATCGAACGCTGGGTCCGTGAGGGCTACCTTCCGACGCTCGGTTGGATTATGGAGCGCGGGTGCTGGGGCAGGACCGCTGGACCGGAGCTCATCAGCGAGCTCGGGGCCTGGCTATCGCTGTTCAGCGGTGTGTCGCGAATCGAACATGGCTACTACGACTTCCGGCAACTAAAGCCCGGCACCTACGAGCTGCAGCTGTTCACGGCGCGCGAGGCGAACGCGCGCCCCTTCTGGTCCAGGCTCAGCCGTCAGGACAAGCGGGTCGCCATCATCGACGTGCCTGACATCTATCCCGTACCGGCTCTGAATGGAGTGCAGCTGTCAAACTGGGCGACACATTACTCGTTCTTCCCTACCACCGCCGAGCCGGCTTCGCTCTTGAGCGACGTACGTCGGGTTTTCGGTCCCCAGATCAAGATCCATGAGCACAAGGCCGGCCAGCGAGTGTACCGCCAGCTAATGGCGAGGGTCGACAAGAAGGGTGTCCTCTGCCGCCATCTGGTTGCTTCAGACCGGTTCGCTCTGATCGTAGCCGCATTCTCCGACGCCCACACGGCGAGCCACGCGTTCTGGAAATGCCGATCAGAAGCGCGCAAAGGTGAAACCCCGTCGGCGGCGACGCCGGGTGGCGTCGCGAATCCGATTCGCGACGTCTACCAAGCGATCGATCGACAGATGGGCCTACTGCTCGCCGAGTTACCGAGTCCTGCCGACGTGTGGGTGGTTTCCTCGGCTGGCCTCCAGGACCAGTCCCCGACCACGGGATTGGTGGAGGAGTTTGCCCGCAAACTCGGGTATCAGGCGCCGGCAGCGCCAGGAGCCCCTTCCTTGAGGCCGATGGACATGATTCGTCGAGTAGTGCCCGATAGCTGGCGGGTCGCCCTGAGCCAGCACTTCCCACGAGCCACCAGAGAGCGTCTGCTAGCGGCTCAGTTTCGGGACGGCACCAACTGGCGGGCAACCACCGCCTTCGTGGTGCCTTCGTTCTACACTGGCTTCCTCCGCGTGAACCTGGCCGGACGCGAGCCTGAGGGCATTGTCGAGCCGGGCGCTGGATACGACGAGCTGCTGGACCGACTCGAAACCGACTTGAGGCTGCTTCTGGATCCCGAGACCGGGGATCCTGCCGTCCGGCACGTCGCCCGCACACAAGAGCTGTTTGGCGACGGGCCGCCGGTGTCCCTGCCGGACCTGTTCGTCGAGTGGGATCCGGCCTTCATGCCCCGAGTCGTGCATCCCAAAGCGGTATTAGAGCAGCGCCCAGCAGTAATCTGGGATAGCGGGCATTCGCGACACGGCTTCGTGGCCGCGGCTGGCCCGTCGATCGCTGGGCGGGGCAGGCTGGGAGATGTCTCGCCGTTGGACTTGGCCCCGACGTTTCTTTCGCTGATGGGTGAGCCGGTCGGCGATGAGATGACGGGCAAAGTTCTCGGAGCCATAATGCACGGCCGAAGCTCGTCGGCGTAGGCAAGCGGGCCAGGAGAGCAGCATGCATTCGGGTAACGCCCGAGCGCCCGCCCTCTCGGTGGTGATCGTTACGGTCGATCGCTACGAGACGATTCGCAGGACGATCAAGCATCTGCGCGCTCAGACGGCACGTGATGCCCTGGAGATCCTCATCGTCGCGCCATCGGCGGCCACGCTCGGGCCCGTCGAGTCGGAATTGGACGAGTTCCGGGAAGTTCAGGTCATCGAAGTTGGGACGGTCGAGTCTGCTGGGCAGGCACGGGCGGCCGCTGTTCGCCGTGCGACGGCGCCGGTGATGGCGTTCGTCGAGGACCACTCGTTCCCAGATCCCGGCTGGGCCGCGGCGCTCATCGAGGCACACCAGCAACCGTGGGCCGCCGTCGGCCCGGCGATTGGCAATGCGAACCCAGGCAGCATGATCAGCTGGGCCGACCTGCTCATTGACTATGGGCGCTGGGTCGAGCCGGGCGCTGGGGGCGAGATCGACGACGTGCCTGGGCACAACAGCTCATACAAGCGGGCCCTCCTGCTCGAGTACGGTCCCAGCTTGGACGCAATGCTCGAGCGGGAGAGCGTCATGCATCAGGACCTGCGAGCGAGGGGACACCGCCTCTACCTCGAACCGGCGGCGAAGACGCATCACCTCAACGTGTCGCGCCTCTCCTCTTCGATGTCGTTACGTTTCAATTTTGGGCGGCTCTTCGCCGCCGACCGAGCTCGAAACGAGGGCTGGTCCGCCGCTCGACGACTCCTCTACGTCGCGGGCGCGCCGCTCATTCCGTTCGTCCACCTGAGGCGCATTCTGCAGCAGACGCCACTGCTCGGTCGACGGCGAGACCTGCTAGCGGGAGTGCTGCCGGCGCTTGTCCTGGGCCTGGCGGTCCACGGACTCGGGGAGATGGTCGGGTACGGTCTCGGGGTCGGTAATGCCGCCGAGCGTATGTATGACATCGAATTCCATCGCCTTCGCCACCTGACCAAGCTGGACGCGCAAGCGGCGGGTCAGTTTTGAGCGTCGAGCCGTCGGCTGTGACCGAGGGAAGGGCGCTGCTGCTTCGTCGTTGGTGGGTCAGCCAGCAGCCCCGAGTCCTCCAGCTCGCGGTCGCGCTCATGATCGTGGCGGCGCTCTACCGGCTCGTGAACGAGTACTCGCGGCTGGTATGGGAGCCCGGCCCGAGCGGCGCAGTCGACCTGAGGTTCTATCACGACTGGGTCCACCGCTGGTTCGCTGGCGAGCCGATCTACACCCGCGGGCCGGGCGCGGCCGAGTACCCGCCGGCGAGTTACGTGATCCTCTGGCCTCTGCTAGGCTGGCTGGACCTGACGCAAGCGCGCTGGTTCTGGGCGGTCACCAGCGCGGTGGCGCTTACCTGGCTGGTCGCCCTGATCGTCCGGGAAAGTGGCGCCGACCAGCCAACCGAGCGGGTCTTCGTGGCGTTGCTGCCGCTCTCGATGTACGCCGCGAGCGCGGCAATCGGAAACGGTCAGGTGATCGTGTATCTGTTACCCGCCCTGGTCGGCGGGTTGATCTTGCTGCGCTCGGTTCGGGGTGGGTGGCGAGAGGACCTGGCGGCCGCGGCGGCGCTTTTGGTCACGCTGGTCAAGCCGTCCATCGCGGTCCCGTTTTTCTGGATCGTGCTCTTCCGCCAGCGTAGGCTGCGGCCCATCCCCCTGATTGGCGCTGGCTACGTGGCCCTCACTCTGTTCGCGGTCGCCTTTCAGAATGCCAACCCGGTCGCGCTTCTCCTCGACTCCGTGATCAACGGCGCCGCCCAGGCGACACGCGGAGGGTACGCCAACCTGCACACCTGGCTGGCAGCGCTTGGCCTGCAAGATTGGAGCCTCTTCGGGTCCGCGCTCGCCATAGGGGGGGCTGGCCTCTGGAGCTACCGCTACCGTCACGCTGACCTCTGGCTGCTCATGGGCGTCATGGCGCTCGTCGCTCGATTCTGGACGTACCACCGGCTGTACGACGACCTGCTCGTGCTACTCCCGATGATCGCTCTCTTCCGTATCACGAAGGGGAGCCCCATCGCCGATGGGAGCGACGTGATGGCCGGCATCCTCTTGGCGGCGGCCTGGGTGGCTGCCCTTGCGCCGGCCAGGCTGCTGACCTACCCGCCCCCCTGGTCCCTGTTGTTCGAGGCCGGGCAGACCGTCGTCTGG
>WNGB01005743.1_pt1 | contig 18493 bp, 18 predicted proteins | sample 5400681 | NCBI WGS metagenome assembly WNGB01 (sample SAMN13153367, study PRJNA577476) | soil metagenome | isolation source: 115 cm soil or saprolite under grassland replicate 2 | place: USA:California | collected 2016-06-15 | reverse complement strand
CGGTGCTGGTCGGCTGGGCGGCGGTGACCGGCAGGATCGAGCTGCCGGCGCTGGTGCTGTTCGCGATCATCTTCTACTGGACCCCGCCGCACTTCTGGGCGCTGTCGCTGCGCTACAAGGAGGACTACGAGGCGGCCGGGGTGCCGATGCTGCCGGTCGTGCGGGGCTCCAAGGAGACCAGCCACCAGATCCTCTACTACACCCTGCTGCTGGTGTCGGTCACGCTGCTGCTGTACCCGGCCGGGCGCATGGGCATCGTCTACCTGGTGGCCGCCGTCGTGCTCGGCGCCACCTTCGTCTGGCGGGCGGTCGGCCTTTGGCGCGACGTCTCGGGCAAGCGGGCGATCAGGCTGTTCAGCTTCTCCAACCAGTACCTTGCTCTGCTGTTCCTGGCCATGGCGATCGACGCCGTGCTGCGCCCGCATGGCTGAGGCCCAGAAGCTGAACGAGCAGCTCACGCGCTTGTTCACAAGGCTTCGTTCGACTTGTGAGCGACCGGGAGCCCGGATACATTCAGTCATGACCAGGCTCGCCCGCTTGCCGATCGTCCCGCCGGGCAGCCGTCCATGAAGACCCCAGGAAGCGAGGCGACTGAGTCGAGATGCGCAGGTGGCAGCGGGCAGGGGCAGGTTCCAAGGTTAGGATCGTCGCGCTCGTCGTAGGCGCGACCCTGGTGCTCGCCGGCTGCGGCCAGTTCCCCGGAGCGACCGAGCAGGCCGAGCCGGTGAAGCGCCTCTACGACCTCCTGTTCGTCGTCGCCGCCGTCATCTTCCTGCTGGTCGAGGGCCTCATCCTGTGGGCGGTGCTGCGCTACCGGCGCAAGGACGACGCGCTGCCGCCACAGTTCCACGGCAACAACCTGCTCGAGATCGGCTGGACCGTCGGCCCGCTGCTCATCGTGGCGGTGCTGTTCGCCCTCTCCTTCCAGGTGATCGGCAAGGTCGACGCCCTGCCAGCCAACCCGCGGGTGACCGTCAACGTCCTCGGGTTCCAGTGGCAGTGGCAGTTCACCTACGCGGGCGAGAAGGTCACGGTCGAGAAGGGCCAGCCCCCGCAGGACCTGTCGATCAAGGGCACCATCGCCAAGCCGCCGCACATCTACCTCCCGGTCGGCGAGCAGATCCACTTCAACGAGCAGTCCAAGGACGTCATCCACTCGTTCTACGTCCCGGAGTTCCTGTTCAAGCGGGACCTCATCCCGGGCAGGACGAACGAGTTCGCGATCACCATCTCCAAGCCGGGCCTCTACCACGGCCAGTGCGCCCAGTTCTGCGGCCTCGCCCATGGCCAGATGCACTTCTACATCCATGCGGTCCCGCGGCCGGAGTTCGACAAGTGGCTGGCCGACCAGAAGAAGCGCGCCGAGAGCGGCTGCCCGGGCGACACCACCCCGGGCCAGCTCTCGGCAAAGAGCAACGCCTTCGACAAGGAGTGCCTCTCCGAGCCGGCCAACAAGGCGTTCACCCTGACCTTCCACAACGATGACTCAGGGGTCTTCCACAACGTGGCGATCTTCAAAGGGAGGGACGCCAGCGCCCCGGTGGCGTTCCGGGGGCAGCTCATCAGCGGAGTGGCCTCCCAGCCGTACCAGGTGCCTGCGCTCCCGCCGAACAGGTATTTCTATCACTGTGACGCACACCCGACCGCGATGACCGGAACCCTCGTCGTGAAGTAGCTCGTCGACCAGGGCAACAAGGAGTTTCAATGGCGATCACTGAAGCCAGGCCAGAGGCGGCAGCCCCGGGCCCACCGGCGATCAGCCCGCAGCGCCACCCGATCTGGGAGTGGCTCACCACCACCGACCACAAGAAGATCGGGATCATGTACCTGGTCAACTCGTACATCTTCTTCGGGGTCGCCGGGCTGCTCGCCGAGTTCATGCGCACCGAGCTGGCGCAGCCAGGGACGCAGTACTTCAACGAGGAGCAGTTCAACCAGCTGTTCACCATGCACGGGACGACGATGATCTTCCTGTTCATCATCCCGATCCTGGCGGGGTTCGCGAACTACATCGTGCCGCTGCAGATCGGCGCGCTGGACATGGCCTTCCCGCGGGTGAACGCGCTGTCGTTCTGGATGCTGCCACTCGCCGGCATCATCATGTACTCGGGCTACCTGGCGGGCGGCCCGGCCTGCGCCGGCTGGACCGAGTACCCGCCACTGTCCGAGCAGGGCTGCACCGGCGCCGCCGGCGGCATCGGCATCGGCGCCGACCTGTGGCTCCTCGCGCTGCTGCTGGTCGGCACCTCGTCGATCCTGGGCGCGGTGAACTTCATCACCACCATCTTCAACATGCGCGCGCCGGGCATGACCATGTTCAGGCTGCCGATGTTCTGCTGGACGATGCTGGTGACCTCGCTGCTGGTCCTGCTGGCCACGCCGGTGTTCGCCAGCGCCCTGATCATGCTGTTCATCGACCGCAACCTGGGGGGCTCGTTCTTCGACCCGACCAACGGCGGCATCGCGATCATGTGGCAGAACATCTTCTGGTTCTACTCGCACCCCGCGGTGTACGTGATGGTGCTGCCCGGCATGGGCATCGTCTCCGAGATCCTGCCGGTCTTCTCGCGCAAACCGCTCTTCGGCTACAAGGCGTTCGTGTTCGCCACCGCCGGCATCGGCGCGCTCGGCTTCAGCGTGTGGGCGCACCACATGTTCGCCACCGGCACGGTGCTGCTGCCCTTCTTCAGCCTGATGACCTTCCTCATCGCGGTCCCGACCGGGGTGAAGTTCTTCAACTGGATCTCGACCATGTGGAAGGGCAAGATCCGCTTTGACACGCCGATGCTGTTCGCGGTCGGGTTCCTGTCGATGTTCCTGATCGGCGGGGTCGACGGGGTGTTCCTGGCCTCTCCGCCGGTGGACTTCTCCCTGCACGACACCTACTGGGTCATCGCCCACATCCACTATGTGCTCTTCGGCGGCAGCGTGTTCGCGGTCTACGCCGGGTTCTACTACTGGTTCCCGAAGTTCACCGGGAAGAAGCTCAACGAGGGGCTGGGCAAGTGGCACTTCTGGCTGCAGATGATCGGCTTCAACCTGACGTTCATGCCGATGCACGTCGTCGGCCTGCTCGGCATGCCCCGCCGCATCCAGGACTACCTGCCCTTCCATGACTGGACCGGGCTGAACCAGCTCGAGACGCTCGGCGCGTACATCATCGCCGTGTCGACCGCGCCCTTCCTCGCCAACGTGGTGCTCACCGCGCGGCGCAAGGACCGCGACCAGGAGAACCCCTGGGACGCCAACACCCTCGAGTGGTACACGACCTCCCCGCCGCCGGCGCACAACTTCGACAGCCTGCCCGAGATCCACTCCGAGCGACCGCTCTTCGACCTGCAGCACGCCGACGAGCTGGCCGTGCACGCCGACGCGACCACCGAGACGACCACGGGAGCACGCTAGCGATGGCAGCATCCGACGCCGCCCTGCACGACCACGCCCCCGGCCAGCAGCGCCCGGGCGGGATCAGCTCGTCCCTGCTCGGGATGGTGCTGTTCATCGCCTCCGAGGTCATGTTCTTCGGCGGGCTGTTCGGCGCCTACTTCACCATCAAGGCGGCGTCGCCGACCTGGCCACCGGAGGGCACGCCCGGGCTGAGCGTCCTCTACGCTGGCACGCTCACCGCTGTGCTGGTCACCTCCAGCGTGTTCATGCAGCTCGCGGTGTACGCCATCCGCAGGGGCGACCAGCGCTGGCTGGTCCGCTGGCTCACCGTGACCCTGGTGCTCGGCGTGATCTTCCTCGGCATGCAGGGCTACGACTACTACAAGCTGAGCGTGGTCGACCCCGAGAAGTTCCGGCTGTCGAGCGGGGTGTTCGGCTCGCTGTTCTACACCATGACCGGCTTCCACGGCGCCCACGTGTTCGGCGGGGCCGCCTTCATCTCCGTCGTGCTGCTGCGCGCCCGTTCCGGCCAGTTCACCGCCCGCTACCATGACACCGTCGAGATGGCCTCGTACTATTGGCACTTCGTCGACGTCGTCTGGATCGGCCTGTTCAGCACCTTGTATATCCTCAAGTGACGCCAAAGGAGCTGCGCTGTGATCGCTGCCGCCCGCCTGTTCTTCCTCATGGGCGTCTTCGGTCTCCTCGCCGGAGGGACCTACCTCGGAGGGAACTGGGGTCATCCCGAGTCGGCCGGCGTGGTCCTGCTGATCGCTTTCTTCTTCGCCTGCCTGTTCATCGGGGCGATGCTGTGGTCGGCGAGCCCGGCCAACAAGCGGCGGACGGCGGTGCCCGACACCGGCCTGGCCGGTTCGGCCCACCCGACCCGCGGGGCACGCGACGAGCACGGCAGCGTGCACGTCATCCCGCCGACGATCGCCCCGGCGGTCTACACCCTGGCGGTGGGGGTGATTCTCGGCGCGGTCCTCTACCGGGACCGGCTCAAGGGCCTCGGGATGGGCGGCGGCGTGGCTCTGGGCCTGCTGCTGTTCCTGCTGGCCACGGCGATCTGGTACCGAGCGACCTCGGCCGACGCCCGTGCCAAGATCCACGGGCACGCCGAGCACCCCGAGGCGGTGGCCGAGGCGGTGGAGCCGCCGGGCCCGCCGGGGCCGGCCAACTACTTCGAGCAGGTCCGCGCCGCCTTCGAGGTCGGCGACTCGGACTGGGCGGCGGCCGCCTACGCCCCCGACGCGGTCTACTACGAGCCCGCCAACCCTCCCCACGAGGGCAGCGAGGACATCCGCGCGTACCTGAACGACCTACTCAAAGGGCACCGCAACCTCCAGTTCACGGTGCAGCGCATGGGCGTGGACGGTGACAGCGCGATCGTCGAGTGGACCTGGTCGTTCCGCACCCCCGACAACCGCCGGGTGAGCGACCAGGCCGGCGCCTCGGTCATCAAGATCGGCCCCCAGGGCATCGTCTACCACCGCGACTACCTGTAGTCGCCCGTCCTGGCGAAGCTGATTGCCGAGGCGGCCGGGCGGCTGCCTGGGGGTGAGAGCATGGGCGCGGTGGTGCGCGACTGGCGCGACCCGCTGGCGTGCAGCAGGAACCGAAACGACGATGGCGGACCAGCCGGTCTTGAGCGTCTGGCGACGCTGCTAGGACCAGCATGGCCGTATCCTGGAGGTCATCTACCGCGTCGTCGTCGGCGACCGCAACGAACTGATCTACCGCTATGACGCCTCCACCTGAACCGCGGCGAGAGCAGGAAGAGCAGGACATGCGTCAGCAGTGGGTCGCCCGCGGCGCATTCGAGCAGATGATCCATGACAGCACAATCACCGACATAGCCACCATCGCCGCATACGCGCTGCTACGCCTGCGCGAAGGCGAACTGACCAGCCATGACCGACCAGCGATCTAACTATATGGGTGGAACTTGACAGTCCGGCCCCCCACGGGGCCCCAGGACCCGGCCGAGCTCGACACTCGCCACAAGCGGGCCGCTCACGGCGGCCTGTGGCGGAGCGAGCGACGGCTGCTGCTGATCGTGCTGATCGTGCTGCTGGTGCTGGTCGTGGGCATGCCGGCGGGGACCTGGCTGCTGCGCGACCGCGGCCAGGGAGCCCCCACCGGCAGCGCTCCGGACGCTGGCGCGGCGGTCATGCCACAGATCTACCCGGCGGGCACCGCGGCGCCCGCGCTGCGCCTGCCGGCGCTGGACGGCGGCACGCTGGAGCTGGCCCGGTACCGCGGCCGGCCGGTGCTGGTCAACTTCTGGGCCACCTGGTGCGCGCCCTGCGTCCGCGAGTTCCCGCTCCTGCGCCGCACCATGGAGGAGCACCGCGCCGACGGCCTGGTGGTGCTCGGAGTGCTGGTCAACGACAGCCCTGAGAAGGCCCGCGCCTTCGTCCGCGAGCACGGTGGCGTCTGGCCGGTCGGGGTCGACCGGGGCGGCAGGGCCGTTGGCGCCTTCAAGCTCATCGGCCTGCCCGAGTCGGTGTTCGTGCGCCGCGACGGCACGCTCGCCTCGCGCGTCCTCGGCGAGCTGACCCCCACGCGGCTCCGGGCGCAGCTCGCGCCGATCCTGGCTCGCTGAGGCGGGTGCGGCGAGGGCTCGGATGCTACAGGCGACCGGCGGCGAGCTGCGTGGAGCCGTCGGGAGCGACCAGCAGGACCGCGATCCCGTCCTGGCGGCGGGCCGCCGCCACCTTGCGGGCCAACGGCTCGCGGCCGAGCCGCACCAGCTCCTCGTCGCTGAGCGGGTCGCCGTACTGCTCTCGCTCGCGGTGGCAGGCCCACTGGTTGGGCAGCGGGTCCGACAAGGCGGAGGCGGCGTCGCGGTCGTACAGGACGAGCCTGGCGCGGTTGCGCTGCGCCAGCTCGACCGCGGCGCCGGTGACGTGGTCGAGCGCCTCGTCCTCGCCGACGAACGCCACCAGCATGCGCGCGCCGTCGAGCCCCCTGGCTGGGCTCCAGGACCGGTCGTGGTCGGGTCTGCGGTGATCAGCTCGCGGGTCGGACACGGCGCACCTCGCAGAAGCTCGGTAGGTATAGGTATTCCTCTCGGTATTTGGGACATCCGGGACGCATTACATGCTCCCGGGCTTCCCCTACTTCCCCTATGGACGCATACCCGCCGAGGTGGCGGGGCATGCCCGCGCCGTGCCCGCCGCAGGATGTGGACAGGCAGCCGAGCCCCCTGACCGAGAGGTATATGCTCTTGAAACAGAGCCTGTCGTTGCGCACGTCGTCTTCAGGCCGCGTGCGGCTCGGCGACCTCGTGCACAACGACTGGCAGTGAACGCCGAGTCAGACAGTGAAAGAAGGAGTCATGAGCAAGCCGATCCAGATCCTGGATCGCGTGATCATCCGTTTCGCAGGCGATTCCGGGGACGGCATGCAACTCACCGGTGATCGCTTCACCAGTGAGACAGCCGCTTACGGCAACGACCTCTCGACCCTGCCGGACTTCCCGGCCGAGATCCGTGCTCCCGCCGGGTCGCTGCCCGGCGTATCAGGATTCCAGCTCCACTTCGCCGATCACGACATCCTCACACCCGGAGATGCTCCGGACGTCCTGGTCGCGATGAACCCCGCCGCCCTCAGGGTCAACCTCGGGGATCTGCCCAAGGGCGCCACCCTGATCGCCAACACCGACGCCTTCACCAAGCGCAACCTGGAGAAGGCCGGCTACAGCTCGAACCCGATCAAGGACGGCAGCCTCACCGACTACCAGGTCCACGCGATCCCGCTGACGACCCTCACGCTCGAGGCGCTCAAGGACGTCGACCTCTCCAAGAAGGAGGCGGAGCGGGCGAAGAACATGTTCGCCCTCGGGTTGATGTCCTGGCTGTACTCGCGGCCCATCGAAGGCACCGTCCAGTTCGTGACCCGGAAGTTCGCCGCCCGGCCGGTCCTGGCCAAGGCGAACGTGACAGCCTTCAAGGCTGGCTACAACTTCGGCGAGACCACCGAGGCGTTCGCCGTCTCCTACGTGGTCAAGCCGGCGAAGCTACCGACTGGCACCTATCGCCGTATCTCGGGCAACCTGGCCCTCTCCTACGGCCTGATCGCCGCCAGCAAGCTCTCCGGCCTGCCATTGTTCCTCGGTGCCTACCCCATCACGCCCGCCTCGGACATCCTTCACGAGATGGCCAGGCACCGAAACTTCGGCGCAAGGACGTTCCAGGCCGAGGACGAGATCGCGGCGGTCGGTGCGGCACTCGGGGCGGCCTTCGGGGGGTCTCTGGCAGCCTGCACCTCGAGCGGGCCGGGGATCGCGCTGAAGGCCGAGACCATGGGCCTGGCGGTCGCGCTGGAACTGCCACTGCTGGTCATCGACATCCAGCGCGGAGGCCCGTCGACCGGGCTGCCGACCAAGACCGAGCAGTCCGACCTGCTGCAGGTGCTGTACGGCCGCAACGGCGAGGCGCCGATCCCGGTGGTGGCCGCCGCCACACCGGCCGACTGCTTCCACGCGGTGATCGAGGGCGCGCGCATCGCCCTCAAGTACCGCACGCCCGTGGTGGTGCTCTCCGACGGATACCTGGCCAACGGCTCGGAGCCATGGCGCATCCCGGACGTCCACACCCTGCCGAACCTGTCGGTCGACTTCGCCACCGAGCCCAACCACGACGGCGAGTTCTGGCCGTACCTGCGCGATCCCGAGACGCTGGCGCGGCCGTGGGCGATCCCCGGCACGCCCGGGCTCGAGCACCGTATCGGCGGCCTCGAAAAGGCCGACGGCAACGGCAACATCTCCTACGATCCCGAGAACCACGACCGCATGGTGCACCTGCGGGCGGCCAAGGTCGCCGGCATCGCCGGCGACATCCAACCGCTCGAGGTCGACGACCAGGAGGGCGCCCGGCTGCTGCTGCTCGGCTGGGGCTCGACCTACGGCCCGATCGGCGCCGCGGTGCGGCAGGTGCGCGCCCGCGGCGGTCGGGTCGCCCAGGCCCACCTCCGCCACCTCAACCCATTCCCGGCCAACACCGGCGAGGTGCTGCGCCGCTACCAGCGGGTGCTGGTCCCGGAGATGAACCTCGGCCAGCTCCGCAAGCTGATCCGGGCGGAGTTCCTGGTGGATGCGGTCGGCTTCAACCGCGTCCGTGGCCTCCCCTTCAAGGCTGAGGAGCTGGTGGAGGAGGTCGAGCTGCAGCTCGGCCAGCTCGGGGACGCAAAGAGCGACGGCGTCGCCCGGATGGCGGCGCTCACCAAGGGAGCGAACCGGTCATGAGCGTGCGCAATGGACAACGCGGCAACGGGTCCGTGAAGGTCGCCGAGCGGCCGGCCGGAACGGCCACCGTCAAGCCGACCGCCAGAGCGACCGCCAAGGACTTCAAGACCGACCAGGAGGTGCGCTGGTGCCCCGGCTGCGGGGACTACGCCATCCTCTCCGCGGTCCAGGGCTTCATGCCCAGCCTTGGCATCCCGCGCGAGCGGATCGTGTTCATCTCGGGCATCGGCTGCTCCTCGCGTTTCCCGTACTACATGAACACCTACGGGATGCACTCGATCCACGGCCGCGCCCCGGCGATCGCGACCGGGCTGTCGGTCACCCGTCCCGACCTCTCGGTGTGGGTGATCACCGGTGACGGCGACGCCCTCTCGATCGGTGGCAACCATCTGATCCACGCCCTGCGCCGCAACGTCAACCTCAAGATCCTGCTGTTCAACAACCAGATCTACGGGCTGACCAAGGGCCAGTACTCCCCCACCAGCGAGCTGGGCAAGGTCACCAAGTCGACGCCGATGGGCTCGGTCGACCACCCCTTCAACCCGGTCAGCGTCGCGCTCGGCGCGGAGGCCAGCTTCGTGGCCCGCTCGATCGACGCCGACCGGCGCCACCTGACCGAGGTGCTCACGCAGGCCGCCGCCCACCGTGGCACCGCGTTCATCGAGATCTACCAGAACTGCAACATCTTCAACGACGGCGCCTTCGACCTGCTCAAGGAGCCCGACACCCGCGACGACAACCAGATCCGCCTGCGGCACGGCGAGCCGATCCGCTTCGGCAAGGACGGCGGGCGTGGCGTGCGGCTGTCCGGCGACGGCCGGGTCGAGCTGGTCGACGTGGCCGAGGTCGGCGAGGAGCGCCTGCTGGTGCACGACGCGCACCGTGAGGACCCGGGCCTGGCGTTCATGCTGAGCCGGCTCTCCCACGGCGCGGACGGCCCCACCCCGATCGGCGTGTTCCGTGACGTCGAGCGGCCCGTCTACGACGAGCTGCTCGCGGGCCAGCTTGCCCGCGCAGCCGCCAGGCAGGGCGCGGGTGAGCTGGAAAAGCTGCTCCACTCGGGCGACACCTGGGAGCTCACCTGACCCCGCCGGCGCAGGCGACGGCGGCGACGCGATCCGCCGCTGACGGTGACCTCGCCGCCCTGGCCGAGCAGGCCAGGGCGGCTGGTCGTATCGGCGTCGACACCGAGTTCATGTCCGAGGGGCGCTACCTGCCGTTGCTCTGCCTGGTCGGGGTGGCAGTGCCGGCGGTGGAGGCCGCCGGCCGGCGGCAGCGGACGCAGCTGGTCGACCCGCTCGACGAGGGGGTGGACCCGACCCCGCTGGCCGAGGTGCTCGCCGACCCGGAGGTCGAGGTCATCGTCCATGCGGGCCGGCAGGACGTGGCGCTGCTGCGGCGGACCTGGCGGACCGAGGTGCACAGCCTGTTCGACACCCAGATCGCCGCGGGCTTCGCCGGCTTCGGCGCCCAGACCAGCTATGGCGGCCTGCTCTCCGACGTGCTTGGCCTGCGCCTGCCCAAGTCGGCCAGCTTCACCCGCTGGGACGTCCGGCCGCTCACCGCCGAGCAGGTCGGCTACGCCCGCGACGACGTCGTCCACCTGCTCTCGCTCACCGAGCTGCTGAAGTGCCGCCTGAACGCCAGCGGCCGCCTCGAGTGGGCCCGCGAGGAGTGCCGCCGGCTGGAGAGCGCCAGCGACGAGCGCGACCCGGAGCGGATGTGGCAGCGCCTGCCCAAGATCGGCCAGCTCAGCCCGGCTGCCCGGGCGGTCGCGCGCGAGCTGGCCGCCTGGCGCGAGCGCATCGCCGCCGGCGCCGACCGCCCGGTGGGCTCGGTGCTTCCCGACGCCTCCCTGGTCGAGGTCGCCAAGCGCCGGCCGACGACGGTGCCGGCGCTGGAGCGCATCCGCGGCATCCAGCCGTCCACCCTGCGCCGCCGCGCCGCCGCGATCCTCGCTGCGGTCGAGCGTGGGCTCGTTGCCGAGCCGCTGGCGTTCGAGAACGGCGAGCGGCTGGACTCGAGCCCGGTGGACTCGCCGCTGATCGCCCTTGCTGAGGCGCTGGTCCGGGCGCGGGCGCTCGAGGCGGGCCTCGCCTACGAGCTGGTCGCCGCGCGCAACGACCTGGCCCAGATCGTCTCGTCGGTCCGCCGTGGCCGCCCCGAGCCGCAGGTCCGCACGCTGCAGGGCTGGCGCCGCCACCTGGTCGGCGCCGAGCTGCTCGACCTCCTCGCCGGCGAGCGGATCCTCTCGGTGGGCCCAGGCGGCCGCCTGACGATCGCCTCCTCCGGACACGGCTGAGGTTGCGGTCGCCCGCGGGTCTCAGCCGCAGGTTGCGTCGATGTCGTGGGCGTCGGCCATGCCCTCGCCGCGGAGCCGGATGACCAGGTCGGCGTGACCCGGGATCGTCGGGGTGAGCTGGACGGCGGAGCTCACCAGCGAGCCATCCGGCTTGACGGCGCGGACCTGACAGCGGGCCTTCCCGCCACGGCTGCCGTCGTTGCCGACGCGCACGTCGACCACCAGCGCACCGCTCGCCCGGTCGACCGAGCGGCTCACCACGTCGCTGCGGAACGGACCGACGCCGTGGGAGACGAACCAGGCGCCGATGGCGAGCAGGGCGACCGCGGCGATCACGCCGACCAGCACGGTGGCGTGCCCCTGGATGGGACTGGGCAGGGCCAGCCCCGCCGGGTTGTAGCGCACCGCGGCGGGCCCGTCGAGCGGCAGCTCGCAGTGCTCGCAGACTTTCCCACCGGGCTGGGCCGGGGCGCCGCAGCGAGGACAGAGACGTTCATTCACGACAGGACGGTAGCACCGCATCGGCCCTCGCGGGGCGGGATGTGATGCTTCGCCGCGGTCGTGGTGGGTCCTTTGCCGCGGGCGATCGCCCAGCGGGACCCCGAGTGCCGGCGGCAGCCGCTACCGTATTGGCCATGGTCAGGAACGGGAGCGTCCGCATCGGGACGGCGTCGTGGACCGATCCGACGCTGGTGAAGTCCGGCCGCTTCTACCCACCGGGGAGCAGCACCGCGGAGGCGCGGCTGCGCTTCTACGCCTCGCAGTTCCCGATCGTGGAGCTCGACGCCTCCTACTACTACCTGCCGAGGGAGGACCAGGCCGGGCTGTGGGTGGAGCGGACCCCGCCCGACTTCGTCTTCAACGTGAAGGCGTTCAGCCTGCTCACGGGGCATCCGACGCGGCGCAACGCGATCCCGCCGGAGCTCGCCGACGAGATCGACCCCAAGCACCGTGAGGCGCAGCGCGTCTACGCCAACCACCTGTCGAGCGACGCCGTCGCCGATATCTGGCGCCGCTTCCACGACGCCCTGCTGCCGCTCGACTCGGCCGGAAAGCTGGGCGCCGTGCTGATGCAGTATCCCGAGTGGTTCACCCCAAAGCACGCGAACAGGGAGGAGCTGCGCCTGCTGCACGAGCGGCTGCCCGGCTACCGGGTGTGCGTCGAGCTGCGCAACCGCACCTGGCTCGAGGAGGGCGCCGACCGGGAGCGGACGCTCAAGCTCCTCGCCGACCAGGGGTTGCCGCTGGTCTGCGTGGACATGCCCCAGGGGTTCCGCTCGTCGCTGCCGCCACTCGCCGAGGTCACCGAGCCTGGGCTGGCGGTGGTGCGCTTCCACGGCCGCGACCCCAAGGCGTGGAGCCACAAGGGCCCGACCGCCACCCCGCGCTTCCGCTACCTCTACAAGGAGGGCGAGCTGCGGGAGTGGGTCCCGCGGATCGAGCATCTTGCCGACAACGCGCGCGAGGTCCACGTGCTGCTGAACAACTGCTACGAGGACTACGCGGTCAACAACGCGCGCCAGCTCGCCGACCTGCTGCGCCAGGACGACCCCGGCACTCCGGTGGCGCAACCGCGGCTCCCCCAGGGCTAGCCTCCCGAGGGCTGCATCGCCCGGGGAGGAGGCAGCCGCGGACCGCCGCGACCGGACGGCTCGCGCCCCTTCGAGGCCGCTCAGCGTGGTCATGTCCAACTCGCGTACTTCGACTGGCTTGCTTCGCAGGTAGGCGCATGCGATATGGTTTCCGGCGTTCGTAGCCCCCATGCGAGCCGTCCTGTTCCCGAGCCCTCAAAGGGACCATCCCCGCTGATGACAGCCCCCCGTCGGCGCACCCTCCTGCTCCGGTCGTCTGGTGTCATCGCCATCATCGGCGCCCTCGCCTTTGCGGCGCTGGTGACGCCGCTTCGAGCCGGAGCCGCGGGCACCGCCACCGACCCCGACGTCGCCACGCGCCTCAAGCAGATCAAGACGTCACTCAACGACGCCAAGGGAGACCTCCGAAAGCGGCAGGCCACCCTCGATGCCGCCAACGCCGCCTTGAACCAGGCAGAGAACGAGCTGGCCGCGGCCGACCTCCAGCGTCTGGCCGCGCGCGTCGAGCAGGCCCAGGCCAAGCGCTCGCTGTCCCGCTCCGCCGCGCAGCTCAAGCTGCTCCGCAAGATCGTCGCCGACGAGGCTCGCGGCATGTACATCTCCGGCTCCCCCACGGCGCTCGCCGCGCTGGTCCAGCAGGGTGACGCCAAGGACCTGCTCGACCAGATCGCGACACTGGAGCACCTGGCCAGGGAGAACAACGACGCGATCAGCGACATGGTGACCGCCCAGCGCGAGTACGCCGCCGCGCAGGTCGCCCTGCGCAAGGCCGAGCAGGACAACCGCCGCGCGCTGGTGCAGATCCGCAAGAAGATCGCGGAGGCGACCGAGCTGCGCGACGTGCGCGTCCAGGCCACAGAGGCAGTCAACGCCAAGATCAGGGAGCTCGAGGGCGAGGCGGCGGTGCTGCGCAACAACCAGCAGGTGGCAGCCGCCAACCAGGCCGGGCAGCAGCGCGGTGGCACCAAGTGCGACCTGTCGGGGACCTCCGACGCCGAGTACTGGATCATCATGCGCGAGTCGGGCGGCGATCCGACCGCGCGCAACCCGAGCTCGACCGCGTTCGGCCTCGGCCAGCTCCTGCTGGACCTGCGCCAGCGGCTGCTCGGCGCCGACTACGACACCATCGACTGCGGCAAGCAGCTCAGCGCCTTCCGTGCGTATGTCAGCGAGCGCTACGGCACCGCCGAGGCCGCCAAGTCGTTCTGGCTCGACCACGGCTGGTACTGAGCTGATTCCCTATACCGGCTGCTGCTCGACCTGCCGCGGTCGCGGTCGTGGGGTCGCGTCCAGGAAGACCTGGTTGACCTCGCTGACCGCGTGACGCAGCTCGTGGTCGATCCGGTTGGAGAGCTGCTCGACCTCGGCGGCGGTCAGGTCGTCCCGCAGGTCGAGCCGCACCGCGACCAGCAGGGCGTTCGGACCGAGGTGCATGGTGAGCAGCTCGAGGACCTCCTCGACCTCCGGGTGGCTCATGATCACCTCGCGCAGCCGCTCGCGCTGCTCCGGCCGGGCCGCCTCGCCGATCAGCAGGCCCTTGTTGTCACGCCCGAGCACGTAGGCCACCACCACCAGCAGGGCCCCGATGGCGATCGAGGCGAGGCCCTCCCAGTAGCGGTTACCGCTGAGCTGGTGCAGGGCCACGCCGATCAGGGCCAGCACCACCCCGGTGACGGCCGCGCTGTCCTCGAACAGCACCGTCCGCACAGTGGTGTCGTTGCTCTGCCGCAGGTGCGTCCTGAGGCTGACGCGAGCGGCCCTGGCGTCGCCGCGGACCTGCGACACGGCCCGGAGGAGGGAGGCGCCCTCGGCCAGCAGCGAGAAGCCCAGCACCGCGTACGAGATCAGGAAGCTGGTCTCGATCTGCTCGTTCCCCAGCAATGCGCGCAGGCCCTCGTACAGCGAGAAGACCGCGCCGGAGACGAAGATGAACACCGCCGCCAGGAACGCCCAGAAGAAGCGCTCCTTGCCGTAGCCGAAGGGGTGATCCTCGTCGGGCTTGCGATCGCCGAGCGACAGCGAGACCAGCAGGAACACCTGGTTCATGGTGTCGGCGACCGAGTGGGCGGCCTCCGCCAGCATCGCGGGCGAGCGGCCGATCAGGCCGGCGACCAGCTTGGCCACGGTGATGGCGAAGTTGGCGGCCATCGCGGCATAGACGGTCTTCTTGCTCTCGCTGTGCATCTGCTGGCTACGGCGCGCCGTCGTCGGGCGGCTCTTCCACGTCCCCGCCGGCTGGCCGGCGCAGGGTCTGGCCGGCCAGCAGCCCGCCGACCAGGCCCGGGAGCGCGACGGTCCAGGGCCGTGCCACGATCGCGAGCAGCAGCGAGACCAGCGCGAGCACGACCACGAAGGCCGCGTCGTTGAGGCGCTCGACCGGGGTGCGGCGGCGCCGGCGGACGGGGAGCACGCCGGCGGCCGCGATGGCGACGCCGGCCAGCAGGCCGAGCGCCGCCAGCACCGCGGCGGGGCCGCGCCGCGAGCCGGGTGTCAGCAGCACGCCGAGCGCGGCCAGCACCAGCGCGCCGCCGAGCGCGCCGGCCACCCGCGCCGGGCGGTCCTGGGAGCTCACTGCCATCTGGCCTCCTGGCGTGCCCGTGATCTGCTCTCCCGCACTCGTCCCCGGGGGTCCCCGACGGGGTCCCCGACGAGAAGGTACCCTAACGCGCCGGCCCACGGGCCGTCTGCTCGACGGCCTTGCCGGGCACCACCAGCGCTGAGCACACAAAGGGGACGCGCGATGCTGACGATTCGCCGAGACAACCAGATCCATCGCGAGGAGGGCGGCTGGTTCACCGCACGCTGGCACTTCTCCTTTGGTGACTACCGCGACCCGGAGAACGACGGCTTCGGGGCGATGCGGGTGTTCAAGCAAGCGCGTCGTCGGGGTTACCGAACAGCGGCAGCACCCCCGTGATGCGGAGGTCCGGTCGGACATGCCGGCGCACGCGGACCTCCGCGCGCACGATGTGCACCTGGATGTCGAGCGCGGCGAGCACGTCACGCTGATACTCCGGGGTCGGGTTGGCGAGCCTGCGCTTCGCGGTCTCGGCGAGCCGGCCGAGGTTCCGCACCAGCGCGGCGCGCTCCGCGTTGGCCTGTGCCCACGCGTGGGCCTCCTCGCGCTTCCGCTCTAGCGCATCGATCTGGCTGGTGATCTCGGCGAGCGCGTCGGAGATGGCTTCGGGGCCGATGTCGGATGCGGCGAGCGCGAGGTTGGTGCGGCGGCGCTTGGCCTCGGTGATGCGGCGGTCCAGGTTGCGAAGCTGGTCAGCCTCCGAGTGCATCTCCCTGCCACGTTGGTCGAGGTACTGCCGAGCCATGCCGAGCAGTCGCTCAGGGTCGCTCAGCACTTTCTCCACCTCAGCCCACACCGTCGTCTCCAGCCAGCCAGCCTCGATGCGCGGGCACCAGCAGCGATGGCCCGCGTCGTTGAAGACGGTCTGGTTGGTCCGGCACTCGTACTGCCGCAGGTCACGGTCGGCCCGGTAGGAGCCGGTGTAGGGCTGGCCGCAGAGACCGGTCACGCGCCCGGTTAGCGGATACACCCGGTTGCCTGGCCTGACTCTGGCCGTCGCGCTGAGCGCCTGGTGCAGTTCTTGCATCCGGTCGGGGGTGATGATCTGTGGACCGCGGATCGTGAACTCGCGCAGAGTGCCGTCCAGGTCATGCTTGCGCAGCGTCCAGTCGCCAGCCAGATGGCCGGACCTCAGCACCTTGCGCAGGGTCGTGTTCGTCCAGCGGGTGCCCTTGCGTGGGCGCAGGTCGAGCGTGTTCAGCTCCTTGGCTGCGTCCCAACAGGTCAACTGCTTGTCCACGACCAGCTCGACGGCGGTCTCGATCGTGTGCGCTTCGACATCATGACGCACGACAATCCTCCGCTTGGGGTTGTCCGGCGCCTCCGTGGTCCGCCAGCCGAACGGCGGGACGCAGACGCCCCAGTAGCCCTGCTGGGCGGCGGCCAGGATGCCCCGGTGGGTGTTCTTGCGGATCTGGTCCCGCATCCAATGGTTCTGCAGGTAGCTGAACATCCGCGCCAGCTCGTCGGCGTTCGGGTTGTCCGCGTCGATGACTTCCACGCCGAGTTGGCGTAGCTCATGCTCGAAGTTGAGGCTGTTGCGCAGGTCCCGGCTGAGCCGGGAAAGGTCCCCTACTACCACCACGTCGACGAGGCCGGCGCGGCACATCTCGAACAACCGGTCGAGATCCGGGCGTGACTCCTTGGCCCCAGAGACTCCACCGTCGAAGAAGTCCCCAACGTGCTGCCAGCTCTCCCGCGTGATGAGCGCCAAGGCGCGCTCAAGCTGCGTCTCGGGCGAGGTGCCACCGAGTTGGCTGAAGGTGCTCACACGCCGATAGGTCGCCGCGCGGATCACCGCCGCGCGAACCGTACCCGGTGTAGGCATGGCCGGGTGCTCCTTCCTGCTACTCGCGGTGCTCCTGGAGCCAGTGCTGAACATCACGGCGGATCCAGCGACAGCTCCGCCGATGCGGCACCTCGCCGCAGTGGTCATGGATTCGACGGTCGAGACCAAGACCGTGCAAGCCATGGACTCGTCTGTCCTCGAATGGAATCGCACATGCGTTCGAGATCGTACCATAGAGCAGGCACGGTCTCTCCAGGAGGCTCGCGCGGAGTACGTGCACAACCCACCGCTTGCCGCGCTCCAGTTCGAGCAGCTCACTCATGGCGGGCCAGGGGTGGACCGCTGTGATGGCGGATGGCCATCGGCACGGTTCTGGGTGGCACCGCCCATTCGCTTGTCAGGGGCATGGCGATCACCGATGACGGCCTGCTCCTGTTCGATGCCTTCCTCGAATAGGAGCCGCAGGAGGCGTTGTAGGCGGGCTCGGTCGTAAGGTGCGAACCGCCAACACACCGTGGGCGGCCTGCCTGTGACCGCCATTGAAGGCGGTATGGGATCTTGCTCGGCGTACTCTCGCTGTGCCCTGACGACCTCCATATCCGCATGCGGGGCTTCGTGCACCCGGCGCCCTGGCACGGCCGAGCCGTCGCGCCCCGGCGGTTGGCCGGGCGCGACGTTGACACTCTGCTCAGGCACCGGCGTTCAGCTCCTCGCTTGTTGGCTGCTCGCCTGTCAGTTGACGCCGGGGAGCTTTACGGGAGCGTCACTGGACACCTGACGTGCGGAGCTTTCTGCGGAGTGAGGTGGGGTCGACGGCACCGTGAGTCGGGTATGCGCCGCCGCTGACTCTTCCGCTTCCGGCTTGTTCCACCGTCAGGGCTCCTCTCTGCGCTCGCCTCCGTCACGCTGACCCCTTCGACATACTTCATTCGCGTCGTTTAGCGTCGTTTTATTTCCATTTTCTTAAAGTAGCCGTCAACAGGCTTGGAAAGACCGGATGAGCGAGGATGTGATGTCGACCCGGGCCGGAACGCCGGCATCGCGGTCAGCGTGGCCGAGGACCAGCGGCATCCAGCGGCTGACCAGGATCTGTGAGCAGAGCAGCAAGCGAGCTGTCAGCTCCTGTGGGCGCGCTGCACACTCCCGGGCGGTGTGTCATCAGCAAGACGGGGCGCGGCTGCGGCTACTGTGGTCCGCCACGGCCCGAGGGTGGGACCGGCCTCGTGGTGGCCGCCCTGCCGTGGGTCCGTTCCGAAGGGCCGCGCCAGTGCTTACTGGTATAGCCGCGTTGGGGCTATCCACTTGAGCGGACCTGCCCAGGTCGGAGCCCTCGCAGGGCTGGCACCCCGATGGGCACATTTGCCCAGGTCCAGCGCCATTGGCTCGCCGTTGCCTTGCCATCTACTCCGGTCACATGGATACCCCCAAGCCGCGTAATCGAGAGTCGCGTGTCCTGTGACAGGAGATCTTCCTCCGCAGGGTGGTGGCGACCTGCGGTGAGGAATTTTGAGTGGCGGTCGGGTTGGCCGCGCTCGGTGCTGGACGCGGCGGCGTCGAGCAGATGGCGTGCGACTTGCCAGTGAATCTTGCTCGT
>WNGB01015025.1_pt1 | contig 18495 bp, 8 predicted proteins | sample 5400681 | NCBI WGS metagenome assembly WNGB01 (sample SAMN13153367, study PRJNA577476) | soil metagenome | isolation source: 115 cm soil or saprolite under grassland replicate 2 | place: USA:California | collected 2016-06-15 | reverse complement strand
TGGCCCTGCCCAGGGCGCGCAGCATGCGTCCGTCGCGCCCGACCCATACCGTCCAACAGCCGGCAGACCCCGCGTCGAGCACAATGGTCACCGGCGCCTGGTCGACGAGCGGACCGGATATGCGGCCTGGCTGGGCGGCCAGCGCTGCCTCGAGTTCCGCCCCGCCGGACACGGCCAGCGGGGCGCCATTCCCGCCGCCGACGTCGAGACCAGCGTCGGATTCCACAGCCTTGCCTCCAAACCGTGCCGCATGCTCGGCTTCCTCCACAGTAGAGGATGTCGCGGTGATACCCAACCTTTTCCAAGGTCGAGCCATCGCCTGGCCATACGATGCGACAAAGGGCCCGGCCACGATCCCGGCACCGTTATGCACGGAGGGCAGGTCGCGCGGTGGAGCGGGCGGCTTCCTCGACCACCGCGGCCATCCGGAGCAGCTCGTGGTCAGCGCCGATCCGCCCCACCAGCGACGCCCCGACCGGCAGCCCGTCGACCAGCCCGACGGGCACGGACACGACCGGCGAGCCGGAGCAGCTGAGCGCGCCGGGCAGAGCGGTCAGCGCCACCTGGACGTCCATCTCGCTGCCATCGCCGAGCCTGATCGCCTGGCTGGCGCGCCCAGGCGCCACCACCGGAATGGTCGGCAGCGAGGGTGAGGAAGCCGGCGGGGCCTGTTCGTGGCGGGCGCGGAAGCGGGCGATGGTGACATGGTCGGGGTCTGGTTGGCGGCCAGCACGCGGAAGGCGATGTCCTCGTGGCAGCGTCGTTCGAGCTGACGGGAGGAGCGCACGCCGATGCAGTAGCCGTACAGCAGTACGCCCAGCAGGGTCTTGGGGTCGTCGGCGGGGTGGCCGTCGTCGCGGTGGGCCCGGTAGAACGGGGCGAGGTCGGGCTGGTCGACCACGTCGAGGATGAACCAGGCGAGGTGGCCGGCGTTGCTGAACGTTGATTGCTTGCTGGTGCCAACATTCGAAGCGACGTTGCTGGCCGGCGAAAGGCAGGCTAGGAGATCCTCAAGGTGACGAGGGTTTCTGGCATTGTTACCAGCGAGGGACGCGTGTACACGATGGCTGGCGATGGGCACGAAATGTGGTTCCCGTCCGTCATCCGGCCGAGTTTGTGAAGGTCGTCCAATGAGCGAGCAGGAGGTGCGGGAGGTCTGGATCAGCTTTCGGCGCTCAGCCAGCCGAGCGCGCCTACGAGTGGGCGAAGGTCAACAGACTCATCGGTTTGCTGACGGGGGCTCAGGGAGCATGAGCGCCGCCACCACGCCTCCGGCTCGGTCACCAGGGCGCTGCAGGTGCTGCACTCCATCCTCGTCAGGCGCGGCAGGGTGAGCGTTTCGGCGGTGACCGCGGGCATCGTGACCTCCAGACCTTCATTTCAGGACCTTGTCGCCGATTGCGGCGGTTATGGTTGCGGGTGCAACCTTCGCCGGGTCCAACGTGACACCCCGCCCGGCTTGTCCTGCTCAGAGCCACGCCGCCAATCCGGCGTCCGGCAGTCGAGGGTCCGTTCCGGCTGCACGGCGCGAGAGGAGCTGACCGGGCTTCGCAGCCCGCCTGATCGGCAGGTTCCCGGGCTCCGACCGGTCGTTCGATGTGTCCCCTTGTGGGCATGCTACGGTGCGACCTCAATCTGGGCTGTCCGGACCAGGCCGGTCGTGTTGGCGAGTTCGAGGGTGACCGGCGGCGAAAGGGGGCCTGCAATGATCAAGTACGTCTACGAGATCGACTATCCACTCGGACAGAAGCGTGCCTACCTCGAATGGGTCCGATCGATTGCGGACACGCTTCAGGCTCCCGACGAGCTGAAGCGGCTTGCCTCCTACGACAACGTCTTCTCGGCCACGCCGCATCGCGTCATCGAGTTCACCTTCGAGTCGCTGGAGGGCGCGGGCAAGTACTTCGACCGGAAGGAGATCAGCCGGATCCTCCAAGGGGAGCTGCCCGCACGGGGAACCAACATCCACATCAAGACACTGAAGCTCCTGGCGGACTACAGCAAGGACGTCGTCGCCGGCCAGGGGCCATGATGCTGCCCCGATGACGGCGACTCGGGCTGGGTGCTGACGGCTGAGTGGTACCCGTCGTGGCGGCCTGAGCTCAGCTTGTTGTCTTCCCAGAGCTTGCTGCCGACATCGTCGTGGTGTTGCGTGCCGAGGATGCGGACCACCCGCTGGCCGGGACGATCGAAGCCTTGCTGTTGATGGCCCGTGCACCTGTCCGCCGGCCCTGGGAACGACCCGCCCCGCCGGGCCGGCTCACCCCCGCCCGGGTCCGACGCGGGTTCCGGAACCTCCGCGCGAGGACCGCCCTCCCGGCCAGTGCGCCGAAACCCGGCAAGCCCGGCCCCGGACGTCCACCTGGGTCAAAGAACCGCAGGCCCGCCCTGCACCACGAGGTCGGGAAGACCGTCAAAAGAGACCTCACGCTCTCGGCCAGACAGGAACGAGCAGGTTAAACGACAAGCTGAGGGATCGACGGCCCCATGGGACCTGGGCATAGGGGCCCGTGGACCCCGCGAAGTGGCCGAAACTCTTGCCATCGGGGTCGCCGGGTGATGCCATGGGCGGAATCAATACGGCGGTGCCAACCACGCCTCTCGGGAGGTGGATGATGGGCCTCGACGCCGAAACCCTGACGATGATCCTCGACGCGATCCGGAGCTTTGCGGCGGGGCGGCTGCCGGACGAGCGACTGCTCGAACTGGATGCTCGAGATGAGTTCCCCGAGGACGAGATCCGCGCCATGTGCAGCCAGGACCTGGGAGTCCATCTGCTGTTCATCCCCGAGGCGTACGGGGGCATGGCCGGCGATGCGGTCGACACGTACCGGGTCTGCGAGCAGATGGCCGCGATCGACGTCGGGGTGGCCACCGGCGTGTTCGCGACCTTCCTGGGCAGCGAGCCGATCATGGTTGGTGGTACCCCCGAGCAGCAGAAGCGCTGGCTCAGCCGGATCGCCGAGGAGGGTCTGCTGTTCGCCTATGGCGCGACCGAGCCGGAGGCCGGCAGCGACCTGGGTGCCCTGCGGACCCGGGCCGAGCCGGTCGAGCGGGACGGCAAGGTGGCCGGGTATGTGCTGACCGGCAAGAAGCAGTGGATCTCCAACGGCGGCGTGGCCGACGCGTACTGCGTGCTGGCCAACGCGCCCGGTGGACCGAGCTGGTTCGTCATCGAGCGGGACACCCCTGGCTTCGGGCACGCCAAGCCCGAGGACAAGCATGGCATTCGGTTGAGCAACACTGCGGCGCTGCTGCTGGACGAGGTGCGCGTGGACGCCGACCGGCTGCTGGGCGGGGTCGAGGGGCAGGGCCTGCTGCAGGCGCAGGAGGTGTTCGGCTACACGCGGCTGATGGTGGCCGCGTTCGGCCTGGGCGCCGGCTGGGACGCGCTGCGGCGTGCCATCCAGTACTCGAAGATGCGGGTCCAGGCTGGCGCCCCGCTGGCCGAAAAGCAGGGCTACACCCACAAGCTGATCGTGCCGCATGCGGTGCGCCTGGAGGCGGCCCGTGCCTACACCGAGCTGACCGCCGAGCGCATCGACGCCGGCGAGGGCAGCCTCAACACCGAGGGCGCGATCGCCAAGTACCTGGCGACCGAGGCCGGCAACCTGGCGGCGGATGCCGCCATCCAGGCGTTGGGGGGCTACGGCTATACCCGCGAGTTCGTGGTGGAGAAGATCAAGCGCGACGTCCGGATCACCACGATCTACGAGGGGACCTCGGAGATCATGGAGATGACCATCGGCCGTGACCGCTGGCAGTTCCACCTCAAGACCCGCGGCGACCACTACCACGGCGAGGCGCGGGAGATGGAGACGCTGCACGCCGCCCACCCGGAGGTCGGCGCGGATACGGCCGCGTTGGGCCTGCACACCGCCGCCGTCCTGCTGGAGCGCGCCCGCGTCGCTCGCCTCACCCGCAACCAGCACGTCCTGTTCCGCCTGGGCGAGCTGCTTGCTGTCGCCGAGGGCGCCGCCAGCTTCGCCAGCCGGGCCGCGCGGGCGGCCGAGGGCGCCCTCGGCGACAAGGCCGACCGGCGCTTCCCGCCCGACGTGCTGGCGGCGATGAGCCGCGTCAACGCCCGGGATGCCGCCCTGAAGGTCGCCACCGACGGCCTGCGCTGGGTCGGTGGCGCGCTCGCCACCGGCGAGGAGCTGGCCGCGCTTCAAGCCGACATCGACCTGCCGGCTAGGCAGCGCGCGCAGGCCGGCCTGCTCGGCGACATGGACCGGGTCCGCGACGCGCTCTACGGCGCGCCGGCGGCCCGGTGACGACTGAGGGAGCGCACCATGCAGGAGCAGGACAATACCGGCATGGCCGTGGCGATCGTCGGCGTTGGGGCAATCCTGCCCGACGCGCCCGACGCCCAGACGTTCTGGCGCAACGTGAAAGAAGGTCGCTACTCGATCAGTGAGGTCACGCCCGACCGCTGGAACCCGGAGCTGTACTGGGACCCGGACCCCAAGGCTCCCGACAAGACCTACTCCAAGATCGGCGGCTGGGTCCGCGAGTGGGAATGGGAGCCGCTCGCCTGGCGCCTGCCGATCCCGCCGAAGGTCGGCGCCGTCATGGACGACACCCAGAAGTGGGCGGTGGCCTGCACCCGCGCCGCCCTGGCCGACTTCGGCTACCCGGAGCGGCCGCTGGACGGTGAGCGGACCGCGGTGATCCTCGGCAACGCTATGGCCGGCGAGCAGCACTACCTGACGTCGCTGCGGATCTTCTTCCCCGAGTTCGCCCGCGAGCTGGCGGCGGCGCCCAGCTTCGCCGCGCTGCCCGAAGGGGTCCGCCGGGCGGTCGTGGGGGAAACCCATGAGCGGTTCGGCCACGACCTCCTTGAGATCACCGAGGACACCATGCCAGGCGAGCTGTCCAACTGCATCGCCGGCCGGGTCGCCAACCTGTTCAATTTCCGTGGCCCCAACTACGTGGTCGACGCCGCCTGCGCGTCGGCGATGGCCGCGATGAGCTCGGCGGTCGAGGGGCTTGTGCAGGGCGAATTCGACGCGGTGGTCACCGGCGGCATCGACCGCAACATGGGTGCCCCCACGTTCGTGAAGTTCTGCAAGATCGGCGCGCTGTCGGCCACTGGCACGCGGCCGTACGCCGAAGGGGCCGACGGCTTCGTAATGGGCGAGGGCGCCTCGGTGTTCCTGCTCAAGCGGCTCGATGACGCCGAGCGCGAGGGCGACCGGGTGTACGCGGTCCTGCGTGGCCTGGCTGGCTCCAGCGATGGCAAGGGCAAGGGCATCACCGCCCCGAACCCGGTCGGCCAGCGCCTGGCCGTGCAGCGGGCCTGGCGGCAGGCCGGGCTGGACCCGGCCACCGTCTCGCTGCTGGAGGGGCACGGCACCTCCACCCGGGTGGGTGACGTGGTCGAGGTCGAGAGCCTGCTGACCGGGCTTGACGTGGCCTCGCTGCCGCAGGGCTCGGTCCCGCTCGGGTCGGTCAAGTCCAACATCGGCCACCTGAAGGCCGGTGCTGGCAGTGCCGGCATCCTCAAGACGGTTATGGCGCTGCACGATAAGGTGCTGCCCCCGAGCCTCAACTTCGAGCGGCCGAACCCCAACATCGATTTCGCCGCCACGCCGTTCTACGTCAACACTGAGCTGACTGAGTGGAAGGTCCCAGCCGGCGGGGTGCGCCGCGCGGGCGTGAGCGCGTTCGGCTTCGGCGGCACCAACTTCCACGCCGTGCTGGAGGAGCACCGTCCCGGCCAGCTCCGCGGGAACGGCCGGCGGCTGGTGGCCGGGGCCGACCTGCCGGGCGGCACCGGGGAGCCGGCGGTGACCGCCGCCCCCGCAGCGGCGGCACCGAAGCCGCCGCTGCGGGGGGTGGTAGTGGTCGGAGAGGCGTCGCCGAGCGCGCTCAACGACCGGCTGGTGGTGATCCAGGAGGCGGCCATCGCCGGGCGGGCCCCCGCCCCCAAGCCGCCCGCGGAGGTGACCCTGCGAGCCCCCGAGCGCGTGGCGATCGACTACGCCGACGCCGCAGACCTTGCCGACAAGGCGACCAGGGCGCTGCGGGCGGCCAGCACCGACAACCCGGCGGCCTGGAAGCTCGTGCACGCCAAGGGGGTGTTCCGCGGCGCCGGTGAGGCGCCCAAGGTCGCCTTCCTCTACACCGGCCAGGGCTCCCAGTACGTCAACATGCTGGCCGAGCTGCGCGCGGTCGAGCCGATCGTGGCCGAGACGTTCGCTGAGGCCGACCGGATCATGGAGCCGCTGCTCGGCCGGACGCTCAGCGACATCATCTTCGTCGACCGTCACGACCCCGAGGCGGTGGCCAGGGCCGAGGACGCGCTGCGCCAGACCGCCATCACCCAGCCGGCCGTGCTGGCCGCTGACACTGCCCTGACCCGGCTGCTGGCCGCCTACGGCGTCATCCCGGACATGGTCATGGGCCACAGCCTCGGCGAGTACGGTGCTCTGATCGCGGCTGGCGCGCTGCCGTTCGCCGACGCCTTGGAGGCAGTCAGCGCCCGCGGCCGCGAGATGACCAGGGTGTCGATGGCCGACAACGGCCGTATGGCGGCCGTGTTCGCCCCCCTGGCCGAGGTCGAGCGGATCCTCGCCACGGTCGACGGCTACGCGGTGGTCGCCAACATCAACTCCAACAGCCAGGCGGTGATCGGTGGGGCCAGCGACGCGGTCGAGCGGGCTGTGGCGGCCTTCCACGCTGCCGGTCACGAGTGCGTCCCGCTGCCGGTCAGCCACGCCTTCCACACCTCGATCGTGGCGCCGGCGAGCGAGCCGCTGAAGCGGGCGCTCACCCGCCTGCGCCTCGGTCCGCCGGAGCTGCCGATCGTGGCCAACGTGAGCGGCGAGTTCTACCCGACCGGACCGGGCGTGGTGCCAGAGATGCTGGACATCCTGGCCCGCCAGGTGGCCTCGCCGGTGCAGTTCATCAAGGGCCTGCACACCCTGCACGACGCCGGCGCCCGGGTGTTCGTCGAGGTCGGGCCGAAGCGTGCCCTGCAGGGCTTCGTCGACGACGTGTTCGCCGGTCGCGACGACGTCCTGTCGCTGTTCACCTGCCACCCCAAGACCGGCGAGCTGGTTTCGTTCAACCAGGCGCTGTGCGGCCTGTATGCGGCCGGCCTGGGAGTGGGCCTCGCCCAAGCGGACGCCGGTCAGCGCTCGGCGGCCCCGCCGGCCGCCGCGGCGGCTCCGCAGGCATCGCCGGCGCCCCCTGTACCGCCGGTCCCGCCGAAGGAGGCGACTCCCATGGCGACCGCAGTCCCGAACGTCCCCGCCGACCGCTATGGCGAGCTCGGTCGCATGGTGGCCGACGTGCTGGAGCGCGGCTTCCAGATGCTGGCCTCCGAGCGACCTGCGGCGACCGACGAGCCGGTGGTGATCACCGGCGCGGCGGTCGGCCTGCCCGGCACCGAGCGGATCTTCGACGACGCCAACCTCGGCCGCCTGCTCCGCGGCGACCAGCTGATCGACGTCATCCCGAGCCGTGTCCGCCAGGCCATGCTCGACAAGCACATCACCCGGCTGGTCAAGCGGGAGGATAGCGACCCGACCTTCGAGACGATCGGCAGCCAGGCGGACGTGATCAAGCTGGCCGCCCGCGGGCGGGCGTTCGACCCGGTGGCCGAGTTCGACGTCTCCCCCGAGCGCGCATCGGCGCTGGACCGCAGCACCGCGCTGGCCATCGGCGCCGGCATCGACGCCCTCCGTGACGCCGGCATCCCCCTGGTCATGCGCTACAAGACCACCAGTCGCGGCACACAGCTGCCCGACCGCTGGAACCTCCCGGACGAGCTGCGCGACACCACCGCGGTGATCTTCGCCTCCGCCTTCCCCGGCCTGGACGCCTACACCGAGGAGCTCCGGCGCCACTACATCGACCGCGGCCGGCGCGAGCAGCTCGAGGCGCTCGAGCAGGTGCGCGCCCGCGTGGCCACCGGCGGCGACGGCACCGCGCTGCGCGAGCTCGACCGGCGCATCGCCGAGCTGCGCAGCCAGCTCGAGGCCGACCCGTACGTCTTCGACCGCCGCTTCCTGTTCCGCTGCCTGTCCATGGGGCACGCCCAGTTCGCCGAGATCGTCGGTGCCCGCGGGCCGAACACGCAGGTGAACGCCGCGTGTGCCAGCACCACACAGGCGGTCGCGCTGGCCGAGGACTGGATCCGCACCGGACGCTGCAGCCGGGCGGTGGTGATCGGCGCCGACGACATCACCTCCGACAACCTGCTACGGCATGATCCTGGGCATGGGCGCCGCCGCCCTGGTGGTGGAGAGCGCCGACGCCGCGCGCGAGCGCGGCGTCACGCCGATCTGCGAGGTGCTGAGCGCGGCCACCGCTAACAGCGCGTTCCACGGGACCCGGCTGGACGTCGATCATATCTCCCAGGTCATGGAGGGCCTGGTGGGCGCCGCCGAGCGGCGCTGGGGGGTGCATCGGGGAGAGCTGTCGCCCCGCACCGTGTTCGTCTCTCACGAGACCTATACCCCGGCGCGCGGCGGCAGCGCCGCCGCAGAGGTTCACGCCCTGCGCCGGGTCTTCGGGTCGGGCGCCGACCAGCTCGTGGTCGCCAACACCAAGGGCGTCACCGGCCACCCGATGGGGGTCGGCATCGAGGACGTGGTGGCGGTCAAGAGCCTGGAGACCGGGCTGGTCCCGCCAGTGCCCAACTTCCGGGAGGTCGACCCTGACCTCGGCCGCCTCAACCTGTCGACCGGTGGCGCCTATCCGGTCGACTACGCGCTGCGCTTGGCCGCCGGGTTCGGCTCGCAGATCAGCATGCTGCTGCTGCGCTGGGTGCCGACCAGGGACGGCGTCCGCCGCGTGCCCGGACAGCTCGGGTTCGGCTACCGGACCGTCGAGCCCGCCTGGACCCAGTGGCTGCGCCGCATCGCTGGCCGGCCCGATCCTGAGCTGGAGGTCGACCACCGGCGCCTGCGCGTCAAGGCCATCGGCGTGCCGGCGGAGATCGTCGCGCCGGTGGAGGCCGCTCCGGCCCCGCCGCCCGCCGTGGTGATCCCGGCTCCCGCGCCGGCACCGGCCCCGGTCGAGGCCGCCCCGGCCCCGGCCCCGGCCCCGGCCCCGGCCGAGGCCATTCCGGCAGCGGTCGTGGAGGTGCCCTCGGCGCCGGTCGCGCCCCCGGCGGGTGACCCGATCACGCGGCGGGTGCTGGAGCTGGTGGCGGAGACGACCGGCTATCCGCCGGACATGCTGGATTTGGATCTGGATTTGGAGGCGGATCTGGGGGTGGACACCGTCAAGCAGGCGGAGATGTTCGCCTCGATCCGGGAGGCGTATGAGATCCCGCGGGATCCGAACGTGAAGCTGCGGGACTTCCCGACCCTTGCCGACGTGATCCGCTTCGTCCACGAGCGCTCCCCGCAGGTGTCGGCGCCGGTCGAGGCCCCGGCCGCCCCGGCCGAGACCGGAGCCGCGGTGGATGAGGCCAAACCGGAACCGGCGGTGGTGCAGGCGGGCGACCTGGCCGCCGCCGACCGCGTGCCGCGGCGGGTGCCAGTGGCCGTTCCGCGACCCCCGCTCGACCTCTATGCGCCGACCGGTATCACCCTCGGTGAAGGCAGCCGAGTGCTGCTCGCCTCCGACCGGGGCGGGGTCGGTGCGGCGCTCGCCAGCCGGCTCGGCAAGCTCGGCGTCGAGGTGCTGCTGGTCGACGCCCCCGACGCCGAGGCGCTGCGGGCCCGCATCGAGGGCTGGACGGCGGACGGGCCTATCCAGGGCGTTTACTGGCTGCCCGCGCTCGACCCCGAGCCAGCCATCGCCGAGCTGGACCTCGACGGCTGGCGCGAGGGGCTGCGGGTCCGCCTGAAGCTGCTGTACACGACCATGCGGGCGCTCGGCGAGCAGGTCGGCGGAGCCGGCACCTTCCTGGTCGCGGCGACCCGACTCGGTGGTCGGCTCGGTTACGACGAGGCCGGTGCCACCGCCCCGATGGGCGGCGCGGTCAGCGGCTTCACCAAGGCGTTCAAGCGCGAGCGTCCGGATTCGCTGGTCAAGGTGGTCGACTTCGCGCCTGGCCGCAGGACCGCCCAGCCGGCGGACCTGCTGGTCGGGGAGACCCTGCGCGACCCCGGCGCTGTCGAGATCGGCCACCACGACGGGCAGCGCTGGACGGTCGGGCTGACCGAGCGGCCCGCGGCCGACGGGCGGCCCGGCCTCGCCCTCGGCCCGGACTCGGTCTACCTGGTCACCGGGGCGGCCGGCAGCATCGTCTCGGCGATCGTGGCCGACCTGGCCGCGGCCGGCGGGGGCGGCAATTTCCATTTGCTTGACCTCACTCCGGCGCCGGATCCGGGCGACGCCGACCTGCGCCGCCTCGCCAGCGACCGGGATGGCCTCAAGGCCGAGCTTGCCGAGCGGATGCGGGCGCGGGGCCAGCGGCCCACCCCGGCGCTGATCGAGCGGCAGCTCGCTGGGCTCGAGCGCAGCCAGGCCGCCCTGGCCGCCATCGAGGCGGTCGAGGCGGCGGGCGGCATTGCCTGCTGGCATGCGGTCGACCTGACCGACGCAGCCGCGGTCGCCGCCGCCGTCGCCGAGGCCGGCGAGCGGCACGGCCGAATCGACGTGCTGATCCACGCCGCCGGCCTGGAGATCAGCCGCCTGCTGCCGGCCAAGGAGCCGCGCGAGTTCGACCTGGTCTTCGACGTCAAGAGCGACGGTTGGTTCAACCTGCTGCACGCGGTCGGCGAGCTGCCGCTCGGCGCGACGGTGGCGTTCAGCTCGATCGCCGGCCGCTTCGGCAACGGCGGCCAGACCGACTACAGCGCCGCCAACGACCTGCTCTGCAAGCAGACCTCGGCGCTGCGGCGGACCAGGCCGGACACCCGCGGCATCGTGATCGACTGGACCGCGTGGGCCGGGATCGGCATGGCCAGCCGCGGCTCCATCCCCAAGATGATGGAGCTGGCCGGCATCGACATGCTCCCACCCGAGGTGGGCGTGCCGACCGTCCGCCGCGAGCTGGTCGCCGGCGGCACCCGCGGCGAGGTCATTGTCGGCCTACGGCTCGGAGTGCTCACCGACGAGTGGGCCCCGGCCGGCGGGCTCGACACCGAGGCGGCCGGTGCCCTGGCCGGCGGGCCGATGGTCGGCCGGCTGACCGGTATAGGGATCTACGGCGGCCTGACCGCCGAGACCACCCTGGACCCGGCCGCCCAGCCGTTCCTGCACGACCACCGCATCGACGGCACGGCGGTGCTGCCCGGAGTCATGGGCATCGAGGGCTTCGCGGAGCTGGCGGCGCTGTCCCTGCCCGGCTGGCGCGTGGTCGCGGTCGAGGACGTGCGCTTCCTGGCCGCGGTCAAGTTCTACCGCGACGAGCCACGCCAACTGCTGCTGCGTGCCCGGCCGCGGGCGGACGGCGACTACCTGGTCGCAGACTGCGAGCTGAGCAGCGTCAGGCAGCTCGCCAACCAGCCCGAGCCGCGGGTCACCACCCACTTCACCGGGCGGGTGCGGCTGTCGCGGGCGGCACCCGTCGAGCCGACGGGCGGGGCGCCGCCGGCACCCGCCGGGGCGGCCGTCGAACGCGACGATATCTACCGCGTCTACTTCCACGGCCCCGCCTTCCAGGTGCTGGAGCGGGCGTGGCGGGACGGCGACCGGACCGTCGGCCTGCTCTCCGCCGACCTGCCCGCGGGTTACGCCCCTCCGGACGCGCCGCTGGTCATGGCCCCGCGCCTGATCGAGCTGTGCTTCCAGACCGCCGGGATCCGCGAGCTGGGCAGCAGCGGCCACATGGGCCTGCCGGCCCGGGTCGGCCGCGTCGCCGTCCCACGCCCGGCCGAGGGCGCCGACGGGCGGCTGTACGCGATGGTCGGCGCGCCGGCAGCCGACGGCACGGTCGACGCCGACGTGGTCGACGAGACCGGCCGGGTGCTCGTGCGGCTGGAGAGCTACGGCACGGTCGAGCTGCCCGAAGGGACCGACGATGGACCTTGACTTCAAGCGGATCGCGATCGTGAACCGGGGCGAGCCCGCCGTCCGCCTTATCCACGCGGTCCGGGAGCTCAACCGCGAACGGGACCTCGGCCTGCAGACGGTGGCCCTGTACACCGACCTCGACCGCAACGCCAAGTTCGTCCGGGAGGCCGACGACGCCGTCTTCCTCGGCCCAGCCACCTACCTGGACGAGCAGGGCCACCGCCGCAGCGGCTACCTCGACCACCAGCGGCTGGCACGCGCGCTGGTCGAGGCCCGCGCCGAGGCGGCCTGGGTCGGCTGGGGCTTCGTCGCCGAGCAGCCGGCGTTCGCCGAGCTGTGCGAGCGGCTCGGGGTGGTGTTCATCGGGCCGCCGCCTGAGGTGATGCGCCGGCTGGGCGACAAGATCGGCTCCAAGCTGCTGGCCGAGTCGGCGGGCGTGCCGGTCGCCCCGTGGAGCGGCGGCCCGGTCGCCACCATGGAGGAGGCTCGCGCCCACGCCGCCCGCATCGGCTACCCGCTGATGGTCAAGGCGACCGCCGGGGGCGGCGGGCGCGGCATCCGCCGCGTCGCCGCCGAGGATGGGCTTGCGGCGGCGTTCCAGAGCGCCCGCGACGAGGCGCGCCTGTCCTTTGGCGACCCGACGGTGTTCATGGAGCGGCTGACCACTGGCGCCCGCCACATCGAGGTCCAGGTGATCGCCGACCACCACGGCGCGGTCTGGCCGGTGGGGGTGCGCGACTGCAGCGTGCAGCGCCGCTATCAGAAGGTCGTCGAGGAGTCCGCCTCGACTGCGCTCACCTCAGAGCAGGAGGGCGAGGTGCGCGAGGCGACGGCGCGGCTGTGCCGCGCGGCCGGCTACAGCAACGCCGGCACGGTCGAGTTCCTCTATGACCTGGAGCGCCGGGCGTTCTCGTTCATGGAGGTCAACGCCAGGCTCCAGGTGGAACATCCGGTCACCGAGGTCACCACCGGCCTGGATCTGGTCAAGCTCCAGCTCCAGATCGCCCGGGGGGAGCGGCTGGCCGGCGCGCCGCCCGCCACGGTCGGCCACGCCATCGAGGTGCGCCTGAACGCTGAGGACCCCGACAACGACTTCGGGCCCGGCCCCGGCCAGCTCGACCTGTTCCGCATCGCCGGCGGGCCGGGGCTGCGCGTGGAGACCGGCGTCGAAGAGGGCGACGTGATCCCCGCCGAGTTCGACTCGATGATCGCCAAGCTGATCGCCTCGGGCCGCGACCGTGGCGAGGCGCTCGCGCGCCTGGCCCGGGCGCTGGCCGAGAGCGCGGTGGTGATCCGCGGCGGGACCAGCAACAAGGCGTTCCTGCTGGAACTGCTGGAGCATCCGGACCTGCGCGCCGGCGCGGTCGACACCGGCTGGCTGGACCGGCTCACCGCGGGGGGCGCCCTCCGGCAGGCCCATCGGTACGCCGACGTGGCCGTACTCCAGGCCGCCGTCGAGGTCTACGAGGCCGAGCTGGCCGCCGAGCAGGCGCAGTTCCTGGCCTCGGCCGCGCGTGGCCGGCCCCGGCTGCGGCGGGGCGTGGGCGTCACCGCCGATCTGCGCCTCGGCGGGGATGTGTACCGAGTGACCACGCTGCGGCTCGGCCCGACCGAGTACCGGCTGGAGGTGGACGGGCACCGCATCGACGCCGTTGTGGAGCGCCTCGGGCCCTTCCAGCGCCGGCTGACCTGCTTCGGCCGCCGCTGGCAGGTGCTAGTGATGGTCGACGGCCACGGCCAGCTCGTCGAGGTCGAGGGCGTCCCCCACCGTGTCGTCCATGATGACGGCGGCCTGATCCGAGCCCCCGCCCCCGCGGTGGTCGTCTCCCTCGCCGTCGCCCCGGGCGACGAGGTGCAGGCTGGCGACCGGCTCGCCGTGGTCGAGGCGATGAAAATGGAGACGGCCATCTCGGCGCCGTTCGCCGGGCGGGTCACACGGTTGCTGGTCACCGCCAATACCCAGGTCGACGCGGGCGCCCCCCTGCTCCAGCTGAAGGCGAGCGGCGACGGCGACCGCTCGGCGGCGACCGAGCGGATCCGCTTCTCCGACCATCTCGCCGCGACCGGCGCCGACCCCCGCGAGCGCTGCGGCCGCGCGCTCGACGGGCTCCGCCGCCAGATGCTCGGCTACGACCTCATCCCCGCCGACGCCAAAAGCCTGCTGCATACCTACCAGGCGGCCAGCAGTGAGCTGGCCGCCGACGACGAGGCGCTGCTCCGCGGCGAGGAGGCGGTGCTGGACGTCTTCGCCGACGTTTGCTCGCTGTTCCAGCCCCAGCCCGAGCCAGATGGGCCCGACGACGAGCAGGTCCACAGTGCCCAGCAAGACCTGCATGCCTTCCTGCGGTTCTTGGACACCGGCCCGGAACGGCTGCCCTCCTCCTTCCTGGACCAGCTTCGTCGCGCGCTGCGCCACTACGGTGTGGAGTCGCTCGATCGGACTCCGGAGCTGGAGTCCAGCCTGCTCCGGCTCTACAAGGCACATCGCCGCGCCGAGCGGCAGGTGGATGCGGTCACCGCGATCCTCGAGCGGCGGCTCAACCAGGTCGGTGCGCTCACTCCCGCGGCCGACCCGGGCCAGCGGGAGCTACTGGACCAGCTGGCCGCCGCCACCCGCCGCATCCACCAGGGCATCAGCGACCTGGCCCGCCAGATGCGCTACCGCTGCTTCGACCAGCCGCTGCTGGAACGGGCGAGGGAGCGCGTCTACGACGAGGCCCGCGCCCACCTGCATGCCCTCGAGCAGGACGCTGACCCGCCCGACCTCCAGGACCGGCTCAGCGCCCTGGTCGCCTGTCCGCAGCCGCTCCAGCACCTGCTCACCAGCCGCTTCCCGGCGGCCACCATGCCGCTGCGCCTGCGCATGCTCGAGGTCCTCACCGGCCGCTATTACCGGATCCGCCGCCTGGAGGGCATCCGCACCGCCGTGGTCGACGGCCACCCGCTGGCGACCGCTGCCTACGGCCACGAGGGCGCCCGCATCCACGTGGTGACCGCCTTCGCCGAGCAGGACCGGCTGGCGGCCGCGGCCATGGCGACCTTCCCGCTGCTCGCCGAGGTCCCCGCCGACCACGACGTGGTCGTCGACCTCTACACCTGGGGGGCGGGCGTCAGCGGCGACGACGACGCCACCGAGCGGGAAGTCCGTGAGGTGCTCGATCGGGCCGGCTTCCCCCGCCGCCTGCGCCGGGTGGTGGTCGCGCTGAGCGGCCCGGGCGGCGGCCCCGGCATGGCCGGCACCACCCACTTCACCTACCGTCAGGCCGACGGCGGCTTCACCGAGGAACACCTCTACCGCGGCCTGCATCCGATGATGGGCAAGCGGCTGCAGCTGTGGCGGCTGCGCAACTTCGACGTCGTCCGGCTCCCGTCGGTCGAGGACGTCTACCTGTTCCGCGGGGCAGCCCGCGAGAACCCCGGGGACGAGCGGCTGTTCGCCCTGGCCGAGGTGCGCGACCTCACCCCGATGCGCGACACGGGTGGGCGGGTGGTCGCCCTGCCGCAGCTCGAGCGGATGCTCCTAGAGGCGCTATCGGGTATCCGCGCCTTTCAGTCCCACCAGCCGGCCAGGCGGCGGCTGCACTGGAACCGGGTGCTGCTGTACGTCTGGCCGCCGTTCGAGCTGCAGGCCGACGAGATCCTCGGCATCCTACGCCGGCTCCAGCCAGAGGCCGACGGGCTCGGGCTCGAGAAGGTAGTGGTGCGCGCCCGCATCCCCGACCTACGGGGCGGCGAGCTCCGGGACCGGGTGATCCATGTCGCCACCCTCGCTGGGCGCGGCCTGAGCGTGCACGTCGACGACCCAGCCGAGGAGCCGATCAAGCCCCTCACTCCCTACTGGCAGCGGGTCGTGCAGCTCCGCCGTCGCGGCCTCGTCTACCCCTATGAGCTGATCCGCATGCTGACCTCGGAGGCCGGCCACGGTCGCTCCGAGCTGCCGCCAGGTGACTTCACCGAGCACGACCTGGACGCCGACGGCCGGCTCGTGCCGGTCGACCGCCCACCCGGTGGGAACACCGCCAACCTGGTAATCGGGGTCATCTCCAATCACACCCCCGCCTACCCGGAGGGGATCACCCGGGTGGTGGTCCTCGGGGACCCCAGCAAGAGCCTCGGCTCGCTGGCCGAGCCGGAATGCCGCCGCATCATCGCCGCGATCGACCTGGCCGAGCGGCTCCGGGTGCCGCTGGAGTGGTTCCCGATCTCTTCTGGCGCCAAGATCGCGATGAACTCGGGCACCGAGAACATGGACTGGATCGCCAGGGTCCTGCGCCGCCTGGTCGATTTCACGCAAGCGGGAGGGGAGGTCAACGAGGTCGTCAACGGCATCAACGTCGGCGCGCAGCCGTACTGGAACGCCGAGGCGACCATGCTCATGCACACCCGCGGCATTCTGGTGATGACCCCCGACGGCGCCATGGTGCTGACCGGCAAGCAGGCGCTGGACTACTCCGGTGGCGTGTCCGCCGAGGACAACTACGGCATCGGCGGGTACGAGCCGGTGATGGGGCCGAACGGGCAGGCGCAGTACTGGGCGCCCGACCTGGTCGCCGCCTGCCGGATCCTGCTACGCCACTACGAGCACACCTATGTCGTGCCGGGGGAGCGCTTCCCCCGGCGGGCGGCCAGCAACGACCCGGCCGACCGGGACGTGCGCGACCACCCTGTGCCGCCAGACGGCAGCGGCTTCGTTCGAGTCGGCGAGATCTTCTCGGACGCCGCCAACCCGGAGCGCAAGCGGCCGTTTGCGATCCGCGCGGTCATGGCCGCCGCGATCGACGCCGACCACCAGCCGCTGGAGCGCTGGGCCGGGATGGGCGACGCCGAGACCGCCGTGGTGTGGGACGCGCATCTGGGGGGCTGGCCGGTCACGCTCATCGGCATCGAATCGCGGCCGATCGTGCGGCGCGGCTTCGTGCCGGCTGACGGCCCAGAGCAGTGGACGTCGGGGACGCTGTTCCCGCGGTCGTCGAAGAAGGTCGCGCGGGCGGTCAACGCGGCAAGCGGCAACCGGCCGGTGGTCGTGCTCGCCAGCCTGTCCGGCTTCGACGGCTCGCCGGAGTCGATGCGCGAGCTGCAGCTCGAATACGGCGCGGAGATCGGCCGGGCGGTGGTGAACTTCCGCGGCCCGATGGTGTTCCTGGTCGTCTCCCGCTACCACGGCGGCGCGTTCGTGGTCTTCTCCAAGCACCTGAACGAGGACCTGGAGGTGGCCGCGCTGGAGGGCTCGTTCGCGTCGGTCATCGGTGGAGCGCCGGCCGCGGCCGTAGTGTTTGCCCGTGACGTGGACGCCCGCACCACGGCCGACCCCAGGGTGCACGCGCTCCAGGCCGAGCTGTCGGCGGCTGCCCCCGCCGAGCAGGCCGGGCTGCGCGCTCGGCTGCAGGAGCTGACCGGCGAAGTGCGCAGCGAGAAGCTCGGCGAGGTGGCCGACGAGTTCGACCGCGTCCACAGCGTGCAGCGCGCCCTGCAGGTCGGGTCGGTCGACCGCATCATCCCGGTCGAGCGGATGCGGCCCTACCTGATTGACGCGGTCGAGCAGGGCATCCGGCGGGCGCTCGAGCGCGAGCCGGCCGGGTTCCGGCCGTGACGCTGGTCCACTCGCTGCCCACCCAGCCGACCACGGTCCACGGCTCCCAGCCCACGGTGCCAGCGGAACCTGCCTCCTCTGGAATCGAGGACCTTGGCGTGATCATGTGTGCAGGTCAGCAGCACCATTCTCGCTGCCATATTGGCAAGCCCGCCCCTGCCGTCATCCACTGCGTATCGCCGTCGGTGATGAGCCCACCACCGCCGTTGGAATCCTGGTGCTGAAAGATGCCGTCGATCATGTAGGTGACGGTCTCGAAGCCGCGGTGCGGGTGCCAAGGCGTGCCCTTGGGCTCGCCCGGGGCGTAGTCGACCTCGCCCATCTGGTCCATGTGCACGAACGGGTCCAGGGTGGCCAGGTCGACCCCGGCGAAGGCGCGGCGGACGGGGAAGCCCTCGCCCTCGAGGCCGGAGGGTGCGGTGGTGACCGAGATCACAGCGCGCTCGGTCGCCTCGGGCCCTGGGTCGGGCACCCGGGGGAGGGCAATCGTGTCGCTGGCCACCGCGGGCATCGCCGAACCTCCAAGGCTTCGCTTAGGGTCTCGCTGTCGATTGTGCCAGACATTGTTGCGAGTGCAACCTTCATTGTGCAAGACGTGGTCCGGCTCCCCCTCGCGGGTTCAAGCCGGCCAGCGTTAGAACTGCTTGGGATTTGGCTGGCCAGGGCTGCGCGCTTGGTCACGCCGAGCTTGCTGAGTGCGCGGGCGAGGTGGTGCGATCGTCTTGCTCAGGTGGAGCCGCGTCGGGATTTCCTTCTTCGACATTGCGTCAGTACGAGCCGCACTGCCTTGAGTTCGTGCGTTCAGCGAGGCGCCGCCCTGACCCGTGCCGCAGGCACCCTAGTGGGCCGTAGCCGAGCTGATTTGACACATGTGAGTGTCACCTCGTCTGGGTTGGCCTGTGTTATGAATCTCTGGAATACGGTGACCCGATCGCGGCGAGGGCAAGGCACGTGCAGGTCGATGAAGCGCGCGGGCGGCGCTGGCA
>WNGB01019091.1_pt1 | contig 18496 bp, 19 predicted proteins | sample 5400681 | NCBI WGS metagenome assembly WNGB01 (sample SAMN13153367, study PRJNA577476) | soil metagenome | isolation source: 115 cm soil or saprolite under grassland replicate 2 | place: USA:California | collected 2016-06-15 | reverse complement strand
CTCTTTCCACATGAAAACTTCGTGCGATTTGAGTGCTTCGATAATATCAGCAAGTCGCCGTTGATCTCCGAGAAATCGCAAACGCCAGGTTCTCTTAGTGCCTATGCGAGTCACCTGCTTATACCCATCGCCAAATTGAGCCTCGGCGTTAATCGGCTCTTCCGATGGAATTGCCTCGTCTGCGATCCACTCGAACGTATGCATGGGAAACCATATCCGAGAATCCGGCTCCAGAAACGCATAATGATTGGAAAATGGACGGCGGTTCGATTCCGTCCCCAGCCACAATTTTCTTAATCGCGTGCGAATCAATTTTTGCCATTGCCCAAATGTGTCCGCGCAAATGGGTGCTCGAACGAGAGATAAAAGAATAGACCCCAATCGGGGGAATCAGAGGTGAGGCCGATCGGCGCGGCTGCACCGACTACGATTTGCAAATCGTTCGGGCAATTGAAGGCGTAACGCGCACCGGGAGAAAGAAGTGCTGTGACCGTGCGATCGATTCTTCGTGCGGGAGCCGCCTTCGCCGGTCGGGCTCCGGCGGCCGAGCCGATATCTTCTTCCCAGAAAGCGACTGCTTCGAGCATCAGATTGAAGTCCCTAGTCACGGCGTAGATCGCGCTTCCGCCGAGATTGTAATTCCACAAGTCGCGATCGTTTACATCTGGGAAAAGCGATCCTCCGGCGTTGAAATTCAATGTTACGCGGTCACTGACAATTTTGCTGAACGGTAAATTGATTTCGTAGCCGAGCCGATCGTGTCCGAAACCTTTGCTGGCGTCGCCGGCAGGCGTCACAAGAGAAAAGCGTGGCGCGAATGCGGGCGTGCGTTCGCCTTCCATCAGCGCCTGCAATCGGTAATTGAGCCGAATGTCTTCGAAACCGTTGTCACCTTCGGTGAACGAGTACGGAATCGTGTAGGAGAACTGGGTCTGACTGAAGATTGGCCATTCCTGCGTGAAGCTCGGCGTAATCTCCTCTTCGCCATGCGTGAAGAACGCCGGGAGATTGATGATGTGCTGAACGATGCCGGGTTCCTGGTTATAAGCCTCCTCGATGAAGAAAGAGTTGTCTTGAATTCCTTTAGCTAGCGGCTCAGCGGAAAGCCGGGTGACGAATGACGACTGAGAGGCAAGGAGCAGAAGAAGGGCCTGAAAAGCCCGGCAGGTTTGTCCGAGCACTTTAGCTCAGCGGCAGCCAGTTGCCAGGTTGGGGTGGCGGTTTGGCCCCATTGAAACTGAGATAGGTGTATTCCTGAAGGAGACGCTCGTAGTCAGAGAGAAGCTTCATGGCGTCGTTTGGCTTGAGTCGATCGGTTTTGATGGCGGCATCGACTTGCGATTTGAGCAGCCGCATGAGTTCGACTTTGTCCCATTGGGTCATAGCAAGCACCTCGCCGATGGTGCTGCCTTCGATTACTTCCTCAATGTACCAGCCCGACTCTTCATCGGGATCGAGGAAAACATGCACCTCCGTGACGCGGCCAAACAAATTGTGCAGGTCGCCCATGATATCCTGATAAGCGCCCACCATAAAAACGCCGATGTAATACATTTCCCCAGGAGGAATGCGGTGGAGGGGCAACGTTTCCTTTACGTCCTGGAGGTCGATAAATTTTGATATTTTACCGTCTGAATCGCAGGTGATATCAACGATCATGCCGTTGCGATCGGGCGGAGTAGTGAGCCGATGAATCGGCATGATTGGGAAAAGCTGACCGAGCGCCCAATGGTCGAGCAACGACTGAAAAACGGAGAAGTTGCAGATGTATTGGTCTCCCAATGAAGTCTCGAGCTGTTTTACTTCTTCGGGCACAAAGCGCAGACCGCGATGCATATTCACGATCTGTTGGGCGAGCTGCCAGTAAACGGTTTCGATCTTCGCTTTCGATTCGAGATCGAGCAGCCCGAGATCGAACATCTGCTGCGATTCTTCCTTGATGTGCTGGCTGTCATGCAGGCTTTCAATGCGGTTGCCTCGCTTGAGACGCTGTTTCACCTCGAGAATATCATGAACCAGCTTGTGATCTTTCTCGGCGGCTTCGACCCTGAGCTTGGGCGCGGTTCGTTCGATGGAGCTGAAAGCTTCCATCACGAGCACGGAATGGTGCGCGACAATGGCGCGTCCGCTCTCGCTAACAATGGCGGGATGCGCGACACCCTCGGAATCGCACACGTCCATAATGTTCCAGACGACGTCGTTGGCATATTCCTGGAGCGAATAGTTGGTGGAGCTATCGAAATCGCTGCGTGACCCATCGTAATCGACCCCAAGACCGCCGCCCACGTCGAGATAGCCGAGCTCGTGCCCAAGCTTGCACAGCTTCGCGTAATAGCGCGCCGCTTCGCGCACTGCGCGCTTGATCGTCGAGATATCTGGCACCTGCGATCCAACATGGAAATGAACAAGTTTGAAACAGTGTGCCAGACCGGCCTCTTTCAACATCTGACTGGCAGCAACGAGCTTGGTTGTGTCGAGGCCGAATTTTGCGTTCTCGCCGCCGCTCGGTGACCATTTGCCAGACCCTTTGCTGTGCAGGCGCACACGAATGCCGATGTACGGCTCGACGCCAACTTCGTTCGAAATGCGAATGGTTTGCTCGAGCTCTTCCAGCTTTTCGACAACAATGACGACCGATTTGCCAAGTTTGCGCCCAAGAAGGGCAATGCGAATAAAAGCAGGATCTTTGTAGCCGTTACAGATGATCAAGCTCTCGGGGTCCTGGTGCATGGCGAGCGCTGCGACCAGTTCGGGTTTGCTGCCCGCTTCGAGGCCAAAATGAAACGGCTGGCCTGCATCGACGATTTCTTCAATCACCTCGCGCAACTGATTGACCTTGATCGGAAAAACGCCCCGATATTGGTTGCGATAGCCGAATTCCGTAATCGCTGTTTGGAAGACGCGGTTAATCGATTCGACCCGGTGCCGCAGCAAATCCTGGAATCGGATTACGAGCGGAAAACCAAGGTGGCGCGCGCGCGCTTCATTTACAACCTCGAGCAGATCGATGGAACCGCCGTTATCTTGCAACGGCTTTGCCTCGACGTTGCCTGAGCTGTTAACCGTAAAGTAACCGTTGCCCCATCCCTCCACGTTGTAGGTGGCGATGGCGGACTCAAGGTCCCACTCGGTTTTCATTTCGATTCATCACGCGGCCGTCCGGCATCTGCCGAACAAAGCGCATATTCAATCAACGCGTCGAACATGCAAGCCTTCGAACGAGAATTTCCCGAAAATTTTGCGATCGCGCAACCATGGACGCCGGCCTTCGCGCTGCGAGACAACTGTAGCGTCTCCGTGAAACACGCAGCGCGCGTGTTCCAAACATGCTGGCGTCGCGCCTCGCACAGCGAAGCGGCTACAGAGGGTCGCTTGTCTTTCCTTTCCCCGCAGGTACCCTTCGCGTGATGAACAAAACGGTGATCGAGGTGCAAGTGAAGGCAGTATTGCCGACGAGCGGCGGATGCGCGGTGTTTATCGGCAATAACGACAAGGTGTTCATTATTTATGTCGATCAAACGGTGGGCAGCGCGATCACCATGTTCATGCGTCAGATTACCAAGGAGCGTCCCCTCACCCATGATCTGATGGGGCACTTGATGACGGCCCTCGGCGCAAAAGTCGATCGAGTGATTATCAACGATCTGAAAAATGCAACCTACTACGCTCGGGCCATCATTCGCGTCGAAAACGAATTGCAGCAGAAAAAGATCATCGAGCTTGATGGCCGGCCAAGCGACTGCATCGCGATGGCCACGCAGCAAAAGGCTCCCATTTATGTGAGCCAGGACGTCTGGGACGAAGTGGACGATATGAGCGATGTCTTGCGCAAGATGGAGGAAGAAGGGCTGAAGCCCGATCCGGAAACGGAATCGGAAGAATAAGTAATCCGTTAAAAGCGTTAAAAAGGTTACATTGTCAAAACCTATGAGGAATTCTCCTCTTGTAACGTTGTAACTTTCTTAACACCGTCCTCAGCCGAGCAAATCGCCGAAGCGCGTGGTGGCTAATTCGAGACAGTGCGCCAGAATCTCTGACCCAGTATCGAGGGTGAGCGCCACTTCGACCAATTCCCGGCATTCGGGAATAGCGAGACTTTGCACTGCGCGCTTGACTCGCGGCACGAGCGATGGACCCGCGCTCAACTCGTCCATGCCAAGCCCGAGCAAAAGCGGGATGAGCGCGACATCCCCAGCCATTTCTCCGCAAACGCCGACCCAGATATTGTTCGCATGCGCTGCATCGGCGATCATTTTGAGCAAACGCAAGACGGCCGGATGAGTCGGCTCGTAAAGATGCGCGATCTTCTCATTGACCCGATCGACTGCCAGCGCGTACTGAATCAGGTCGTTTGTTCCTATACTGAAAAAATCCGCCTCGCGAGCAAGCACATCGGCGGATATGGCGGCACTGGGGATTTCGATCATCGCGCCGACTTCGATTTCCTTGCCGATCTCGATCTTCGAGCTGCTTAACTCTTTTTTACACTCCGCGAGCACAGCGATGGCGCCGCGCAATTCATCCAGACCGGAGATCATGGGGAACATGATTTTTACATTGCCCACAGCACTGGCGCGCAGAATGGCGCGCAACTGCGTTTTGAAGATGTCGACGTTCTCGAGGCAAAAACGGATTGCGCGCCAGCCAAGGAATGGATTTAGCTCATCGGTGATATCGACAGTACCCGGAGCGAGCTTGTCGCCCCCAAGGTCGAATGTTCGAATAATCAGCGGATCGGGCCGCACGCGCTCCGCCACTTTTCGATAGATTTCGTATTGTTCTTCCTCGGTGGGCAGAGTGCTGCGATTCAAATAGAGAAACTCCGTGCGATAAAGTCCGATTCCTTCAGCGCCGTTGGCGATGACTGCATTAACATCCTCCGGAAGCTCGATATTTGCAGAGAGGACAATGTGCCGGCCATCGCGCGTGGTCGAACTTGTCTCGCGCAGCTCTTTCAACTGCGCCACGACTCTGGCTCTTCTTGATTCAATTTCCGCGTAATACGCGAGGCTCTCTGGCGCCGGATCGACAATGAGCAAGCCATCCGTCCCATCCAGGAGCACCTCTTGACCAGTCTCGAGTTTTGCGGTGATATCGTGCAACCCGACGATCGCCGGGATATTGAGCGAGCGCGCCATGATGGCCGTATGCGACGTGCGGCTGCCAAGATCCGTCGCAATCCCGAGCACGTGCTCCCGGTTCATGCTGGCAGTGTCGGAAGGAGTCAGGTTATGGGCGATGAGGATATGTGGCTCAGTTAAATCAAGAAATTTCTTGGGCGCTTTTCCTTGGAGATTGCGGATCACCCGTTTGGTCACATCCTGGATATCAACCGCGCGCTCACGCAGATAAGGATCATCTATTTTGCTCAAGGTTTCGGCGTAACGCGTGGCGACTTCTTGAAAAACCCACTCGACATTGCAAAGGTCGGTCTCCAATTTATGCAACACTTCATCGATGAGAGTGCGATCCTCCACTACGAGCAGATGGGCGTCGAAAATGGCGGCGTCCTTTGCTCCGATCGATTCTGCGATGCGTTGCTGCATCTCCAGAATCTGCATCCGCGTTTGGATGAGGGCGGCCTCGAAGCGACCAATCTCGTCCGCGATCTGCGAAGGCGAGATGCGATAACGCGGCACGTCATCCAAGTCGTCTCGAACGACATGGATCTTGCCGTGCGCAGTTCCCGGTGAAACACCTGCTCCTTGAAATTGGATTTCCTGCCGCGCCTTGTCGCTCATTCGACTGCCAGAGTAAAGCAGATGTCAAACGCTGCGAAGCCCGCGTCGGCACGGGCGCGCATGGACCCCGGCGTATGAGTCATATGAGTTCTATAGGTTTATGAGCCCCATGGGGCCGACTCAATCTTCGTTGAAGCGCGCGTTGATCAGCTCCTCAAGCTCCTCTATCGCCTTGTCAGCATCCGGGCCTTCGCAGCGAATCCGCAGTTTCGACCCCTGTCCCGCGGCCAGCATCATTAAGCCCATGATGCTTTTGCCATTGACCTCCTCGCCTTCTTTCGACACCCAAATTTCCGAGCGATAACCGCTCGCGATGCGCACAAACATCGCCGCCGGCCGCGCGTGGAGACCAAGCCGATTCACGATTGTAATCTCCTTTTGGACCTTCTGGCCGGACGCCGCACGATTCGCTCTTCGATACAACAAGCCCATTACGTCCCCTTCTGTTCCATCAAATTGAGCAGCTTCGTGTTGAACCGGACGGCGCTGTTTTCGCCCAGGCCCTTCAATTTTTGATCCATCGCCGCAACTTCGATCAGGCGCGCCATGTCGCGACCGGGTCTCACGGGAATAGTCACGTGCGGCACCTGAAGCCCGAGAATTTCGTAAAATTCCCGATCAAGCCCGATTCGATCGACCGTCTCCATCTCCTGCCAATCCTTCAGCGTCGCGACCAGATCGAGGCGCTTCTCGATTCGAATACTGCCAATACCGAAAACGGACGCCACGTTAATGATGCCAATCCCGCGAACTTCCATGTGATTACGGGTCAGTTCCGGCGCGGTCGCCATGAGCTCGCGTCCCTCAAGCGAAGTGATCCGCGTCACGTCGTCGGCTACCAGGCTATAACCACGCTCGATCAGCCCAAGGACGCATTCGCTTTTGCCGATGCCGCTCGCGCCGCGAATCAAAACGCCGATGCCTAGGATATCCACCATGCTGCCGAACTCGGTCACAGTCGGTGAAAAATCGACTTCCAGCGCGATAGTGGCCGCATTAATGAACTTCATCGTGATCATTGGCGTGCGAAACACTGCGATCCCTGCTTCCGCTGTCACAGCGAGCAACTCGGGCGCGAGGTGAAATCCGCGCGACATCACCAGGCACGGAATTTTGCGCTCGCATAATTTCTGAAACCGCCTTACCCGCGCTCTTGGAGTCAAACTTTTCAAATAGGAATGTTCAGCCGCACCCAACACCTGCACCCGTTTCTCCGCGAAATAGGTGTAGAAGCCAGAAAGCGCCAGACCCGGACGGTTGATGGTCGGCTCGCGAATCTTCCGATGGAATCCCACGCGCGGTCCCTCCAGCTTCATCTGGAGCTTTTCGGCGTGAGAATTATAAAAGCTCTCAACCGTGACAACCGGGACGCTCTTCTGTTGATCGCTTGTCGAAGTAATCGTCTGGGTCCCGCGCTGTTCCGGCATCAGGATTAACTTCTAGCGTGAATAAGGCGCAATTTCCAATGGGCATCGCGGATCACTGCCCGAAGCGGCTCATAAAATTGCGGGCCGTTATCCGCACGAGGGTTTCGATTATGCCGGCCATTCCTCAAATGACGAAACCAGAATTACGAATAACGAAGGAAATCTCAACGACAGCTTTCCAGGTTGTAGAGCAGGCGCTCCGCCTGCCAACTTCTCGCATGGGACCGACTGCTACGTTCAGATGAGTGGCTTCATAACAAATTGCTTTACGTCCATGAAGATCCTGTGGGCGCCGGCTATCGCTCAGGGCAGGTTTTGCCCTTCAAGGCCTGTCGTGATTTGAACACGAAAATCTCACACTGATTCCGCATGTTCCTGCGCATTTGCTGGCGCTGATGGAAAGCGTGGATGGCTACCAGAAATTCTCCGGGCTGCGCCTGGCCAATGGCGTGAGAGAGTTTCTGCTAAGCAGCTCGCCAGATTTCATGGCTCAACTTCGCCAGGCAACCGAACTCGATCCATGGAGATTCGGTTTCGCGACTGTCCACAAGATCGACAACTTGGTAATTGGACTTTGCGGATTCGCGGATCCACCGGATTCAGACGGCTTGTGGAGATCGTTTACAGCATCGCGCCCAATTATCAGGGCAAAGGCTACGCCACGGAAGTAGCGACTGCGCTTGTTGATTACGCGTTCAACAGCAACCAAGTCAAAACCATCCGCGCTCACACGTTCGCAGAGTTTAATCCGTCAACACGCGTCCCCGAAAAATGCGCCTTCAAAAAAATCGGGCAGGTACTTCATTCGGAAAATAACCTCGTCTGGCGTTGGGAAAAAAGCCGGCCAAGATCGACATCAAACTAAAGCGCTCGCCGAGGTAGAGCTGGCGGCTGATGGGATCGTTGATTAGAGAATCTTTTATGCCTTCGGCGTCCGATCCCTGGTTTTGTCGCCGATGAGGTGTTCTCGATGCTCTGAAACGAAACATAAGCAGACGTTACCGCGTGGCACTCATGCGTCGGCGCCTAACCCTGTGGCGGCCCGGGAAAGATTCAGGGTCGCATTATTTCCGGCGCTCGACTGTGCTCAGACGGTCAGAATCAACCGTACTTGATTCAACCGGGGACATGGAAAGAACCGCCCAATCGTTGAAACGAACCGAGAACCGTGACTATTCGTCAGGGCTGCATTTGGATTGTAAACAAATAACGGACCAACTCGCTCCGGCTGGCCGTCGTAGCCCCTAGAAATTCTACGTTTTCATTGCCGAACAACGCACCCAGCATCCCGTGGTTGTAATCGATAATTGAGCGTTCGTCGCTGTCAGCAAAGGCCGGCGGCTTTGGCCCATATCTGCTCTGCTTCGAGGCCGGTTCAAAAAACAGTCTCTTTCGCGCTTTGGTTCCAGAATACGGAGAATTTGCTGGGCACCTTCATGGCCGAATTCGCGGTGCCACTGGTGGTAAATCGACAAACAGAGAACAACATCGCAAACGGGCAACGCTGCAACGGACTGAGGCGTCACCACGAAATGGATATAGGCCAGACTGAGGTTGGGTTTGGATTTTTTGCAGGCATCGGATATCACCTCCCAATTGGCGTCCAATCCGATGGCGAAAAGGCCAACCTCGGCGGCCAGAGCAGTCATCACTCCCGAACTACAACCTACATCCAACAGGGACGAACTGCCGGTGATTCGACTCTGTATTAATTTCCAGCGTTCTTTGGTTCCCGCTCGTCGTGTTTTCTGGTAATCTTGTTCGGGATTCCAAAGTAGCCTTATGGTCTTTCCCAAAGTTGTTTGTATCCGCGCCAAACCGAGAAACAACTTTGCGGAAGCCGGTGTACGTTCATCTCGCAAAAGGTCCCGATACATGATCAGTTCACGCTGGACCGAGTGGGCAATCTCTTTGCTTCTTTCAAAGGTCATACGATTTTGTTTTCAGCGAACTGACCGCTGCCCTCAGCTTCCGTCGACAAAATCGACAATCACATCTTGAAACGCTCGCCGAGGTAAAGCTGGCGGCTGATGGGATCGTTGATCAGAAAATCTTTTGTGCCTTCGCTTTCGACGCGGCCTTCGTAAATCAAATATGCGCGATCCACGATCGACAGCGTCTCGCGCACATTGTGGTCGGTGATCATAATGGCGAGTCCTAATTTGCGCAGGTTTACGATGATCTGCTGCACATCATAGACGGCAATGGGATCGACGCCGCTGAATGGTTCATCGAGCATCAACAATTTCGGTTGTGTCACCAACGAACGCGCAATGGTCAGGCGCCGTTTCTCACCGCCGCTCAGGGTAAGCGCGACATTTTTCGCGATTCGCTCGATCCCGAACTGGTGCAGCAGTTGATCGCACCGATTCCGGCGCTCCGTTTTTGTTAAAGGGAGCGTTTCCAAAATCGCCATGATGTTTTGCTCCACCGTCATCCTCCGAAAGATCGATTCTTCCTGCGGCAAATATCCCATGCCAAGCCGCGCGCGTTTGTACATCGGATAGTCGGTAGCCCGCTATTGGGTCTGACGAGGCCGACGATCATGTAAAAGCTGGTCGTTTTACCTGCGCCGTTTGGGCCGAGCAGTCCGACGATCTCGCTCGCCCTGACATTCATATTGACCCCATCCACCACTGCCCGGCCGCCGTAAATCTTCACCAGTTGTTCGGTGGTGAGGACAGTTTCTTTCCTGGCCGCAGGATGCGCTCCAACTTTCGGGACGGAGACAGGCGCAGTTTGGCTAATCATGGTTTCGGCAAAGTCGGAGCGGGAGAGACCTGGGCGGGTGGCGTTTCAGCCGTCGTTTCACCCTTTGTCTCTTCCTTCGGCTGCTGGCGAATCTCGGTGCGGCTCGGTCCATGCGTGGTCAGTTGATTGTTCTGGTTAATGATCATAACCGTGTCAGGGCTGGTCGCCACGTGCATGTTCATTCCTTGCTGCACGCGCGGTGTTCCCGTCAACTCAACATCTCCAGTGGCAGCGGTATAAACTGCTTTATCTGCTCGGCCAACAGCGCGCGTCGGTGGTCCGCCATTCGGATCGGAACGGTCGCGCACCAGCCCAACGTCTCCTTCTGCGATGGCCTTTTCCAGGCCCTGATTTTGCCCCTTCGTAATAAACACTGTCAGTTTGTTAGATTGAAGACTAAAGCGCGGGTCGGTTACCTTCACGCGACCGCTAAAGATGCCCATATTCTTCGCTGAATCAAAAAACACCTCATCCGCATAGATTTCCGTTGTGGTTGGTTCATTGGACTGCAGCCCCGTGGCCGCAGGAGCGGATAAACTGTTGGTAGATGACTTGTCCTCTTTTCCCGCGACTGCTTTCTCTGGTTTCTTCGGCGGCTCGCTGGAGTTCGTCGGTACAGCGGCAACCTGCCCATGTAAGTGCGCCGTCATCAGGCTGGCCAGCAAAACGAGCGACATCGCCACTCTTTTCATTCGTTTGTTTTCCCTGTCAGATGCGACCGGTCGGTGATCACCATTTTTACATTTCCGATCAATCGTCCAGTCCTCGTATTGGTGTCGAACTGCACTGAATCACCGGCGATGTTGAAGTCTGCGCGCTGGATCGTTGTCCGCTCCTGCGAGCTCAAGACCCGGGTGTTTAAGTCAAGCACGGACGTCTGCATGTCGATTTTTAGGTCGGGCTGACTCTCCGGGGTGTAAGTCGTAATTTTAAGATGCTGGAAGCCGATGTGCTGCTGGTCAATCCGTTGCGCCGTCCCCGCTTCAAATCTTCCTCGCAGATGACCTTCGCCATCGAAATCCGGCAGCACAAGACCTTTAGCTTCATGGCCGATGGGTAACGGAATATTGGTCAGACTTTGCTCGGCCGGAGACCCATTCGGGCTCACTCTGGCGCGAGCTGATTTCTTCTTGTCGCCTTTGGATCCGGCTAACAAATCGCTTGCCGGCATCACAATCGACAACAGAAACGGCACCAGCCAAACGAACCAGCTCCAGTCCGCCATCGGACGGACTCGCTGCGGCGAGTGTGCGGAGCGGCCGCTACGAAACAGCAGCATGAATAGCCATTAACATGCGCAAATGCTTCGGCAAATCCTTTAGCGGAATTTGATTCGGGCCATCCGACAACGCACGCGCCGGGTTTTCGTGCACCTCCATAAAGATACCGTCACATCCCATGGCCATCGCGGCCCGGGCAAGCGCCGGCGCAAGAACACCATCACCCGAAGTGAAGTCCCCCGCCCCGCCCGGCCGTTGAACTGAATGGGTCGCATCAAAGATGACGCGATATCCGGCCTCGCGAATCCAATAAAGCGATCGCAGGTCGGTCACGAGATTGTTGTAGCCAAACGTTGTCCCGCGCTCTGTGAAACAAAATTTTGAGTTCCCGAACGCGATCAGCTTGTCGGCAATGTTTCGCACGTCCCACGGCGCGAGGAACTGACCTTTTTTCACATTGACCACGCAACCCGTTTCCGCTGCGGCGCGGAGCAGATCGGTTTGCCGGCAGAGGAATGCCGGGATTTGTAACATGTCGATCTTTTCGCCAGCGATCCCGGCTTCAGCCGGCGAATGAACATCCGTTGTGACTGGCATTTTCAAGTCGCGGCCGATGGCCGAAAGAATTTCGCAGCCCTCGCGCACGCCAATTCCGCGAAACGAGCGTACCGACGTCCGGTTGGCTTTGTTGTAGGAAGCTTTAAAAATAAAATCGACATCTTCCGCCGCGCAGATTTCCGCGATCCTTTTTGCCATGCGCCAGACGAACTTCTCCGATTCGATCACGCATGGACCGAGAATGAACGCCGGACGCGGCCCGCCAATGGTGACTTTGCCGACGCGCAATGGCTTTGTTTTCACACTTATTGATTGTAGCGGCGGTCTATGACCGTCGCACTATTTTTGCGAGAGCGTCTTCTTCCTCACAAGATCGACAATCGCAAACGGCGCATACAATCCGAGAAAGAAAAGCAACGCCACCCCATGCATTTCCACTAGGTAAAGGGGGCGTGAATCGGAGAGAAAATTCAAAACGGAAAACGCTTCCGGTTTGTGCAGCAGAAATCCGTAATTAAAGCCGGTCAGCTCGTCGGCAATAAGGGTGACCACAAAATAAAACTCCGACCACAGCCACACGCGCACGATTGACATTGGGTATGGGCGGTAGTGCCGAGTCAACATCAGGAAGACTACGCCGACGATGATACCGCAATGCGACGTGAAAAAACTGATGAACCGCCAATCCGGAAAACCAAAGCGCAAGTTTGGCGTGAGTACGGCTTGAAGTGTGCCGCCAATCCCCCAGAAGTAGGCAACCTCGAACCAGCGCTGACTCCCGGTCCACATCGCCACGATTACAACCACCATGCCCCAGTCGCACATTTGCATCGGCAACATTTGCCGCCAGTCCACAATGCCGCGGCTGCGGACAAAAATTATGTAGGCGACATAGTTAAGGACGAGGACTGCCGAGATGAAGGCAATAATCGCCCGTTCAACGCGCGGGGATTTTGTGCGACGCACAATCACGGCCAGCGCAAAGGGCATGGTGATTGTGAGAAAAATGACCGCGAGGTGCGGCAGGCCATACGGTTGAAACGGATGTTCGGCGTTCATCGCAAAATCGACAATTCGTCGCGCCCGCCGCGGCGAGCGATTTTGTGTAGCAGCAAGTTCCAAACTTGCTCCACAATTAGCGAATTACCCAGAGATTACAGGGAATCACATCGGTGATCCAGGCGATATTGCTCGGCAGTGGCTGGATCGCACCATCATTTTTCTGCATCGGCACTACGAGTAAGTCTGCTTTCACGGATTGAACAAAGTCCGAAGCAGCCAGCCCGGTATTGCCGCGAATGCAGCGCGCCTCAATCGGAACCTCGGTGGCGCCAGCTGACAAAACGAATCTTTCCAGTGCGTCTTCATCCTCATCTTTTGTTCTGGATTTTTCGCCTTCGCCGGCATCCGCGCGGATCGATGCGCGCGCCTTATCAAACGCAGTGATAATGCGAATCACATAAAGCCGCTCGCACGATTCTGCCGCGGCGAACCCCAGCGTCTTTTTTAACGCGTGCAATGCGTGCTCGGAATGATCGGCAACCAAGACGATCCGCCGCAGGGGCTTGGGTTTCACATCCGGGTGAGTGAAAAGCATGACCGCGCAGGCGGCTTCTCGCACAAGGCGACGCGCGACATTGCCAAGAAAGGGGTGTAACACGACTTCCTTTTCGAGCGCGCCGGCAACGACGACGTCGATCTTGTGGCGGTCGAGCACGCGGAGAATGGCCTGGGCTGGATCGCCGTTTTCATAATGAATCGGGGAATCGGCCGGAAGCTGCAGTTGCGCGAGCACATCATTAAACTTCTTCGACGTCTCCTCATTGCGATCGCCCACATAAATTAAATGGAGGTCGGCGGAAAATCTGTCCCGGATCCGCTTCGCTTCAGCCAGCACATGCTTGAATCGCGGAGAAAAAGCGCTCGCGACGGCAACTGTTTTGTATCGCGATGGGATGCTCATGCAGCGATAATCAATCTCGACTTTCTGCGGATTTCGGCAACCGATGGCAGGACGGACCGCCGGGGCGTCCGCGGCGCGCTCGGCGATCGCGCCCTACCAATCCGCTTTTCATTTTCGAATTCCTCTGCGAATTTCGCTTATGAGACGGGCAATTTATCCGGGCAGTTTTGATCCGGTGACGAATGGCCACCTCGATGTCGTCGAACGTGCGCGAAAGCTATTTGACGAGGTGATTGTGGCCGTGGCGGATAATGACGAGAAACAACCGCTTTTCTCGCTAAGAGAACGTCTCGATTTGCTTCGGAGAACGGTCGGGGAGATCGACAATGTGCGGATTGCGCAATTCAAGGGATTGCTGGTCGAGTTCGCCAAAGCAGAGAAAGCCGGTGCGGTCATCCGCGGTTTGCGGGCAGTTTCCGATTTTGAATTCGAATTTCAAATGGCGCTTATGAACCGGAAACTAAATGCGGTGGTGGAAACAATTTTCCTCATGCCGAAGGAGGAGTACACTTACCTCAGCTCTCGCATTGTAAAAGAAATCGCGCGCCTCGGCGGCGATGTTTCCAGTTTTGTTCCGGCCTGCGTGACCAGGGCGCTGAACAGGAAATTTAATCGATGAACTCCAAAGGGTCTCGCGATGAAGATTCATCTGAAACAAATTCCACCTGAAGGTCTGCATCTCGAGGGGGATGAGGACTGTCCGATTCGGGAACTGGAGACGGAGGAAATTCGTTGTACTGGTCCGCTCCATTACAGTATCGACCTGGGTGTTACAGGCGAGGCGCTGTGGGCGAGTGGATCGCTGTCGCAGCCAGTGGAGCTGCGGTGCGTAGGGTGTCTGGAGAAATTTGTGCACGAGATTCAGGTGCCGGCATTTGCAATCCACACCGAGTTGCGCGGCCCGGAGACGGTCGATCTCACGCCATTCATGCGCGAGGATCTTTTACTGAATCTACCCGCCCACCCGCGTTGTGACCGGGATGCCGGCCGGGTTTGCACGCCGAAACAAATCGAAACTTCCGAGCAGGATACAAAGCGCAAATCGGATTGGAGCGCGCTGGATAAACTAAAGTTGAAGCGTTGAAGGGTTGAAACCTTTCAGTTTCCGCTTCAACGCTTCAATGCTTCAACGTTGTTTTCCTCTTCAAACCATGCTTTGATAGCCGCCTGACATGGGAGTTCCAAAACGCAAAACGTCGAAGATGCGTCTGCGCACGCGCAGAGCGGCGAACCGCTGGCATGCGCCGCACCTGAATAAATGCCCGCAATGTGGCAGCGCGGTTGCGTCGCATACTGCGTGCCCGTCGTGCGGCTATTACAAAGGCCGACAAGTGCTGACCATGGAAGGAAAGTAAATTCGGGTAAAGCGTTGAACCGTTAAAGGGTTGCACCGTGATTCGTTACATCGTTACACCGGTTTCGATTCACCATTTACGAATCTCTATTTACGTCGTCCCCTCATTTTGGTTTTGCAAATAGCTGCTAAAATTCGCAAAATTTTCCACTGATGAAGATCGCCCTGGATGCCATGGGCGGTGACTTTGGCCCGCCCAGCCTCGTAGCTGGCGCCGTCATGGCGCTGCGTGATTACCAGCAGATTGGCAAACTCTATCTGGTCGGCGATCCCGCCAAAATTGAAAGCGAGTTGCACAAACACCAGTGCAACGATTCACGAATCGACATCGTGCATTCCACCCAAGTCGTAGAGATGAGCGATCGCGCCTGGACTGCCGTTCGCCACAAGAAAGATTCCTCTGTAAGTCGCGCCGTCGATCTGGTGAAACGGGGCCAGGCAGACGCAATCGTGACCGCGGGCCACACTGGTGCAGCCGTTGCTGCAAGCATGGTCAAGCTTCGCACATTACCGGGCATCGACCGCCCCGGCATCGCGGCGGTGCTTCCAACGGAAACCAATGTTTTTGTTTTGATCGACGCAGGCGCAAACATCGACGCGCGGCCGGAACATCTCCTTCAATACGCGTTCATGGGCTCGGTTTATTCGCGCCACGTTCTCGGCTACAAGAATCCGACGGTAGGCTTGGTATCGCTCGGCGAAGAGGACGTGAAAGGCACCGAGAAGACCAAGGAAGTCTTCAAGATGCTGAAGAAGAGTTCGCTCAACTTCGTCGGCAACATCGAGGGCCGTCATCTGTTCGAGGACCCCGTCGAAGTGGTCGTATGCGACGGATTCGTCGGCAACGTGATTCTGAAAACGTGTGAATCGATTGCGGTGGCGATTTTTAAGTGGCTCCGGCACGAATTCGAGCGCTCCAAATGGCGAATGGCCGGCGCCTATCTCGCGCGGCACGCATTTAAGGACATCAAGAACAAGACGAATTACGAAGAGTACGGCGGCAGTCCGCTTCTCGGCGTCAACGGCATCTGCATTATTGCGCATGGTGCGAGCAGCCCGCTGGCGATCAAGAATGCGCTGCGAGTGGCCGCAGAGTCAATTGAACAGCAGGTGAACCCGCATATCGTCGAGGAGATTCGCCGTTACCATGAAACCACAGCCTCGCTCGAGCCCGCGCTCCACTAAAGCGCTGCGCACCGTCTCAATCATCGGCACAGGTAGCTACGTGCCGGAAAAGATTCTGACCAACGCAGATCTTTCGCGCATGGTGAATACGAGCGACGATTGGATCACCACTCGCACAGGCATCAAGGAACGCCGTATCGCCGCTAAAAACGAAAACACGAGCGACATGGCCACCAAAGCGGCGATGAAGGCAATCGAACAGGCAAGGATTTCGCCAAAAGAGATCAATCTTATTCTCGTCGCAACGGCCACGCCCGATATGCTCTTTCCCGCGACGGCCTGTTTCGTTCAGAAGAAGATCGGCGCAACTAATGCCGCCTGCCTGGATATTTCCGCAGCCTGTGCCGGATTTCTCTTTGGCCTGGAGATCGCCCAGCAATTTATCACCTCACACACTTACGATACGGTGCTGGTGATCGGGGCGGACAAACTAACCTCGATCACCAATTGGACCGATCGCAATACTTGCGTGCTTTTCGGCGATGGCGCTGGCGCCGCTGTTTTGCGGCATCGCGGCAGTGCCCACGGAGTGATCACCACCCACATCGGTAGCGATGGCCGCTACACCGATATCTTGTTTATGCCGGGCGGAGGGACGCATTGCCCCATCACGCGAGAAAACGCCGATCTACATTTGCAAACAATTCACATGACCGGCAAGGAGGTTTACAAGCAGGCGGTGACCGCGATGCTGAAAGCCGCCGAGAAAGTTCTCGAACAAGCTGGGCTCTCTATCGAAGACATTGCGTGTGTTATTCCGCATCAGGCAAACCTCCGAATTATCCATGCGATTGCCGAGCGGCTTGGCGTCTCCCGCGACAAGATGTTTGTGAACCTGGATCGTTACGGCAACACGTCCGCAGCAGCGGTGGCGATCGCACTGGATGAAGCCAACCGTACCGGGCGAATTAAGCCGGGCGATTACGTTCTGATGGTCGTGTTCGGCGGAGGGCTTACGTGGGCAAGCACAATACTGGAATGGTAATCTTCGGCGAGTTACAAACGTTAAAAAGGTTACATGGGTTACAAAAGCCGTGCTGAACGATGTAACATTTGTAACTCTTTTAACAATTTCATGTTAATCGAAACCCACGCTCATCTCGATTACCCGGATTTCGCCAACGATCTGGACGATGTCATTCGGCGCGCAACCGAAGCTGGTGTGACGCGCATCATCACAATCGGCACCTCAATCGAAAGCAGCCGGCGCGCGGTGGAGCTCGCCGAGAAATACCCGAGCGTCTACGCGGCAATCGGCGTTCATCCGACCAATGCCGAACAAGCCGGTGAGGACGTGATTACACCGTTGCGAGAGCTGGCGAAAAGTACGCGCGTCGTGGCGATCGGCGAGACCGGCCTTGATTATCATCATCTGCCCAGCGTCGAAGCAGCGAAACAGAAAAATGTGCAGGTGTTCAGCGCGCTACAAAGCGGAACTGAAGAACAACTGGAAGCCAGCATTGAAGACGGCGCCTGCAAATCGAAACAGGCCGATCTTTTTGCTGAACAACTCGATTTGGCGGTCGAAATGGGGCTCAATGTGGTCATCCACCAGCGCGACGCGTGGGATGACACGCTCGAAATGATGAGGCCATATTCAGGAAGGTTACGTGGGGTGTTCCATTGTTTCGGCGGCACCCTCGAACAGGCGAATGAAGTTCTCGACCTCGATCATCTGGTTTCCTTTACCGGCATCGTAACGTTTAAGAACGGCGCGAACGCCCGCGAGGTTGCCGCCAGGGTTCCCCTCTGGAAATTTATGGTCGAAACGGATTGTCCATATCTGGCGCCCGTGCCGTTTCGAGGGAAACGCTGTGAGCCGGCGCACACGCGCATCGTGGCAGAGACGATCGCGGCCGCGCGCGGCGTGCCATTTCAAGAAATCGCCGAGGCCACCACGGAAACGGCGGAAAAGTTTTTAAAATTCAAACGCTCATGAGAATCGCTAATGGTGGGGCGCGACCTGAGCCAGTCCTGAGCGAAGTTGAAGGAGGCGTGCCGTTGCGTGTCCCCACGGACGGCTCGGCAATCCGCCCCTACCTTCTGGTGCTCGCGCTTTTCCTCGCATCGTGCGCCGGGCCTGACACGTGGCATCAGATCGTTATCAGCGCGCGCGAGCAAAAATTGGCTCTTCTCGATCGCGGTAACCTGATGGCCATCTATCCAGTCTCCACATCGAAGTTCGGCCTTGGTGACCGGCCGGGCAGCTCTTTTACTCCACTGGGCGAGCTGGAGGTCGCGCAGAAAATTGGCGACCATGCTCCGGTTGGCGCTGTCTTCAAAGATCGGCGCCGCAC
>WNGB01005741.1_pt1 | contig 18497 bp, 14 predicted proteins | sample 5400681 | NCBI WGS metagenome assembly WNGB01 (sample SAMN13153367, study PRJNA577476) | soil metagenome | isolation source: 115 cm soil or saprolite under grassland replicate 2 | place: USA:California | collected 2016-06-15 | reverse complement strand
GATAGGTATCAGGCACACGCAGGGGAAGAACCAGCCAGATCGTTTCACCGGTGATAGTCAGCGCTTCGCGGCTGGTGACCAGCACGCGCAGCTGGGAACAGGTACGCAGCAGCGTTTCGATCAACTGCGCGCACGCCGCGAGTACGTGCTCGCAGTTGTCTAACACGAGGAGCAGCTGTTTGGGACGGAGCGCATCAGAAAGAGCCTCCGTCAGCGTGCAATCCGCGCGTTCAGCGATGCCGAGAGCTGAGGCGACGGCCTGCGGCACGAGCAGAGGATCGGAGAGCGCTGCCAACTCCACCCACCAGACACCATGCGTGAACTCCTCCAGGAGGTCGGTTGCGACCTGAAGGGCAAGGCGCGTTTTGCCGCTGCCGCCAGCGCCAGTGAGGGTGAGCAGACGGCTCGTCGTGAGCAACCCTCTGACCGCGGTCAGCTCGCGTTCGCGGCCAATAAACCGGTTCACCTGGAGCGGCAGATTGTTAGGAGAGGTGTCGAAGAACTTCGACACTGCGACATCTTCCATGGCATGCCCTCCTCTTATGCGGGCCGCTGTGCTCCTCGGAGGCGCGGGCGAGATAAGGCCGGCCGGAGTTGGGTACCCCGCGGCGCCAGATACTATCCTTGCCGCGCTGGATTGCCGTCGAGAACAACTGATTCTCCAAGTAGCCGTGGTTCAGCCCGGCCGCTTCCGCGCGCTGTGGCACGATCGCTTGAGCAGATCATCTACGAGCCAGGCACCTTTGTCAACTGGGATGCGGCGATAGTAGGCTTCGATGCGCTCATCGGCACAACGCATTAAGACACGGCGCCTGGAATATGCCTGTCAGGTAACATCTCGTGTACGAGATAGCACATTACCGAACCCCAGCCAGTCCCAATGCCCATGCAGCTCTATGGGATCGGACCAGAAATCTCGGAGCAGAATATATTAAGGCTTCATGTGGCGCGGAGCCGCCACATAAGCCCGCTTGAACGAAGCCGAATCGTGTGGATGCGCCTTTGGTATTTGCGGGGGGACTTCTGGTCGGAGCAGGTGCGGAACATCGCACCCAAACGAGGGGTTCAACCATGACCACCTGGCCGCGTAGCGATCCACCTCGGCGCTCATGCCCGTCGAGGTACTGTTCCCGTCGTTTTCCTACGGCGTTGGCTGCCTGCGTTGGACTATCCGAACCGTTTCCAGACCAACCGATCTCCACTGCCAGGCCAATGGCCTGGCGTGCCGGCTCCACTGGCCCATCACCGTGGTGTCTGTCTGGGGGGAGTGACTGGTGGAGCGCGTGAGCGGCTGGAGCGCACAGGCTGGCCCTGCATGAGCGCGCCGCAGGCCGGACATGTGGCCAGACGCCACGCGCGTTCAGCAGGGGCTCCTGGAGGTGAACACGGGCTCAGCATCACGATCCCACGTACCAGCATCAGTTGCGCCCACACCCTCCTGAGCACCGCACGGGCACCGGGGCGGAACAACCCGTAATAGCGCACCTTGACAAAGCCCTTGGGCAACACATGGGCTAGAAAGCGACCAATAAAGACCTCTGCTGGCAAGGTACTTGTCCGCGTCTCGCCGCTGTCGCTGTGGGTGTAGCGAAAGGTCACATGGTCATCCGCAACCCGGAGGATGCGGTTATTGCTGAGGGCGACCCGAAAGATGTAGGGCGCGAGATATTTCAACGCATGCTCCCCCGTCCCAACCGGTCGACAATCAACGACCCAGGGCTGCTGCCAGACGGTCGTCGCAATGTCCTGATAGTAGGATGTCTGGCGAAGCGCCGCTTGCAGCTTGGCCCGAAACAGGATGGCTAAGGGTCGCACCGGCACCAGGAAATCGCTGCTGGGAGGGAAGACGACGGTTCCATCGGGAGCGCGACCAAAGGCCGGCACAAGGTAGTGGACGTGGGGATGGTAGCGCAGATCGCGGCTCCAGGTTTGTAAGACCCCGAGCATGCCTAGCTGGCCGCCGAGGAAGCGTGGATCGCCTGCGAGGTGTTGGAGTGCTGCGGATGAGGCTCGAAACAGGAAGTCATACACCTGTTCCTGATGGGATCGCGCGACATCCCGGAGCTCTGCCGGGATGGTAAAGGTCACAAGGAAGTACGCAACCGGGAGCAACAGCGCCTGCTGCTGAGCCAACCAGTTTTGGCTGGCATCCTGTTGACAGGTCGGACAATGGCGATTGCGGCAGGAATGGTAGCTGTAGCGCGTGGTCTGACAGGCGGGGCAGGTGAACACCTGCCCACCTAAGGCCGCGGTGCGACATGCTTCGATCGCCGCCATGACGCGCCGCTGCTGTTGGGACAGCGCTGCGCCGACGTGCTCACGGTAGGCGGGTCCATAGCAGCGGAAGATGTCGTTGAGTGTGGTCACAGCAGTCCCTCAAACAGCCGCTGGCTGGTGGTCGTAGCGACGGCTTCGGCCTGCTGGGTGAGGTGCGTGTAGAGCGCCGTGGTACTTGGTGATTGATGGCCCAACCAGACTTGGATGACGCGCAAGTTGACGCCTGCCTCCAATAAATGCGTTGCCCAGGAATGGCGCAGCGTATGCACGGTGGCATGTTTGCGGCAACCACTCTCCTCGACCGCCTTGAGAAAGGCACGTTGGACCCCAGCCCGCCCCATCGGGTCGGGGGCAGTCGTGAGGGGTGCATTGGTGCCAGCGCGATGGGCGGGAAAGAGCCAGGTGGGGTTGCGGTGCGTACGCCAATGGGTTCGTAACAACTCCAAGGCTGGCTGCGGCAAGGGGACATAGCGATCCTTATTGCCTTTGCTCGCACGAATATGGATGTTCATGCGGGTGCTGTCAATCTGGGAGACGTGCAGTTCGACGCCCTCCATCAGCCGCAAGCCGCAGGCATAAATAGTAGCCAGGCAGACACGGTATTGAGGGGTGCGTATGCGCGAGAGGATGGAGCGGACTTCTTCGATGCTGAGGACGACGGGTAATTTGTGCTCCTTGGGCGCACGCACAAAGTCGAGGATGGGCCAGGGACGCCGAAGAGTCTGCTCAAAGAGAAATTTGATGGCGCACAGGGTCACGGTGCTGGTGCTGCGTGCGACCTGTTTCTCGTTGCGCAGGTAGAGAAAATACTGGCGCAACTGCTCTTCGGTCAATTGGTCAGGTGCTGTGTTATAGTGGCGGGCAAGAAGGCTGATCGCCTGAAGGTAGCGCTCCTGGGTGAGGACTGACAGGCCGCGCAGTTGCATGTCCTCGAGCATGCGTTGGCGTAAGGGAGTCATGGGACACCTCCTGTTGTACAATCGGGTAACAACAGGAGGATGGTCATATAGCAGACCAGCGGCCAGGGAGAGCGATTCCGCACCGGCAGAAAAGCAAATAGTTCAGTGGTCGAGAGTTCAGCACTGCGAGTGAAACTCAGCTGCGCGAAGCGCTTCGTTCAATGTTCCTTCTGGAACGAGTCTTTGGAGCGCTGCCCATAGACCGGTTGCCCCGATCGCATTCCCTGCACGAATCGCCATTGACAGCCGCAGAGTGTATGCTACAATCGCGCCCAGAAACTCGCACCAGAAAGTTTTCTCGAAGGCGCCGTGATGGAATCAGCCGATTCGTCCCCAGATTTGCTTGCCGCCTATACAGCGACGCTGGAAACCAAAGCGCCGGGCACCGTCGATGTCTACACGCGTATTCTCCGCCAATTTACCGCCTGGCTCGCTGAGCGGCCTGGCAGCAGCGGCACCTTTCAGCCCGATCAACTGACCGTGACGGCCCTCGATACCTACCTCAAGGAACGCGAAGCTCGTGGTGTGAGCATCAGCCATCGCACGCGCATCAAGACCGTTGTCGGCAGCTTCACGCGCTATCTCATCGAGGAACAGGGCGTCTTGCGGCGTAATCCGGCGCGCAGTGTCCGTGTTCCGCCACAACCGCTCTATGCGCCACGTGTGCTTGAGCCGGACCAACGCTATGTTCTGCGCAGCCTCATAGAACGCGACGGCTCGCCGCGTAGCGCCGCGATCTTTGCGCTCGGCTATTGGGCCGGCTGTCGTGTCAGCGATATTGCCTGGCTGCGCATGGAGCATACCCACGTGACACGCAAAGCCGGCTGGCTCCACGTGGGGCACAAGGGAGGGAAAGCGCGGGACATTGATCTGCACAACGATGCGCGCCGTCCGTTGGCCGACTATCTTCAGTCTGGGCAGCGAGGCACCGCCAGCCCCTTTGTCTTCACCTCACAGCGTGCCGAGCGGCTGACCGAGGCGGGTATCCACCACTGGTTCCGTACCCTGAAAGCCCAGGCAACCAAAGCTGAATGGGAGCTGATTCACGACATTGCCTTTCACGATCTGCGCCACGACTTTGCCCATCGTGCCCGCACGGCTGGCTGGAGCCTGGAAGCGGTTGCGTTCTATCTCGGTCATATTACGCGCAAGGGGACGCCGGCAATCCAAACGACCGTCCGCTATACGCAGGTCAGCCGCGACGACATCAAACGCCAGCTTGCTGCGCTGGATGGGTGAGCCCACCAGAGAAACGGATGACCCGCCATGAAGCGGCACTGGACCCACGAGGATCTGGTCGAACACTTCACCCTGCTGCCTACGGATCGTGACCTCATCGCCATGGCCCGTGGCGACCATACCCGGCTGGGGCTGGCGGTGCTGCTCAAGAGCTTCCAGCTTGATGGACGCTTTCCGGCCACACCACACGAGGTGCCAGCGAGTGTCGTCGCCTTTCTCGCCCAGCAACTTGTCCTTGACCCGCTCGTCTTTGGGCGCTACGACTGGTGGGGGCGCGTCATTGATGACCACCGCAAGCTGGTTCGCGAGACGCTTGGCATACGCGCGTGGACAAATGCCGACACCCCCGCGCTGGTCACGCACCTGACCGAGGAACTCTTGCGCACACACAGCCGCGACATCGGCCGCCTGCGCGCCAGCGCGTATGCCTATTGTCGCGTGCAGCAGCTTGAACCACCGAGCGCCAAAAAGCTGGATCGCGCCATGCAGAGCGCCCTGGCGGCGTATGATGATCAGTTCTGTGCGCGGATCAGCGCGCGTCTATCCGCAGCCACGACCCAGCACCTCGATGCGCTCTTGACCACGATTGAGCCAGCCCACCCGGATGCTCAAGCACCCGATCCTGCCGCGTCGCGCCGGGCGCTGTTCCATATTCTGAAAAGTGACCCTGGCCCGCTCACCGTCGAGACTGCCAAGGAAGAAGTCTTCAAGCTGCTGCACGTACGCGCGCTCGGGCTCCCCAGCGCGCTGTTTGCGGATGTGCCACCGCGCGTGGTGCAGGCGCTCCGCCAGCGCGCCGTGGCCGAAGACCCCCAGGAATTACGGCGCCATGCGCCTGCACTGCGCTCCACGCTCCTTGCGGCCTTTGCCTGGCAGCGGCTGCACGAAGTGACCGATGCGCTGGTCGATCTGCTGATCAAAATGATCCAGCAGATTGGCCTGAAAGCCGAGCGCACCGTTGAGAAAGCGCTGGTTGCTGAGCTGAAGAAAGTCGCCAATAAGACCGGCATTTTACGCAAACTCGTGACGGCTGCGGTGGAGCATCCCGACGGGATCGTGCGGGAGGTCCTGTATCCCGTCGTCGGTGAGCATGTGCTGAAGGACCTCGCAATAGAGCTGGGGACGACCGAACGGGTCGTGGAACGGGCCGTCCAGACCAAAGTCCGGCGTTCCTATGGGCACCATTACCGGCGCATGGTGCCGCCGATACTGAAGATGCTCCGGTTTCGCTCGAACAATGAAATCCATCGCCCGCTGATTGACGCGCTCGATTTGCTCACCCGCTACGCCGACAGCGATGCCAGTTACTATGATGCCGACGAAACCGTGCCGATTGCGGGGGTGGTGCCGGCGGCGTGGCGCGCTGAGGTGATCGTGCGCGACCGCGGCAGCGAGCAGGTCCGCCGCATCCCCTACGAAATCTGTGTGCTCCAAAGTCTACGCGAGAAGCTGCGCTGCAAGGAGATCTGGGTCGAAGGTGCCGGCCGCTACCGCAATCCCGCTGATGACCTGCCCGCCGACTTTGCGGCGCAGCGGTCAGAGTACTATGCCGCCCTGAACCTCCCCCTCGATGCAGACACCTTTATCGCATCGCTTCAGCAGGCACACCGCGACGCGCTGAGCCAGCTCCACGATGGCCTTCCAGACAATCGGCACGTCAAGATCCTGCCGAAAGGCGGTGGGTGGATTGAACTGGCGCCGCTGACGCCACAAGCGGAACCGCCGCACCTTGACGCCTTGAAAGGGGTGATTGCCGACCGCTGGCCGACGACCAGCCTGCTGGACATGCTCAAGGAGGCGGCGCTGCGCACCGACTTCCTGGACCTGTTCAAGAGTTTGACGGTGCGTGAGCATCTCGACCGCGACACGATCCATCACCGGCTCTTGTTATGCTTGTATGGCTTGGGCACCAATACCGGCTTACGGCGCATGAGTGCCGGCAATGAGGGGGTGAGCTACAAGGATTTGGTCTACATGCGCCGCCGCTTCATCACCCGCGACTACCTGCGTGCTGCCATCCAGAGCGTGGCCAATGGCATTTTTCAGGCACGGCTGGCGAGTATCTGGGGTGAGGCGACGACATCGTGTGCGTCGGACTCGAAGAAATTCGGGGCCTGGGAACAGAACCTGATCACCGAGTGGCACAACCGCTATGGTGGGCGCGGCGTGGTGATTTACTGGCACGTCGAGAAAAAGGCAACCTGTATCTACTCACAACTCAAGCAGTGCTCATCCTCAGAAGTGGCCGCGGCAATCACCGGCGTGATCCGGCACTGCACCGAGATGCAGATCAAGCAGCACTACGTCGATAGTCACGGGCAGAGCGAGGTGGCGTTTGGGATGTGCCATCTACTCGGTTACGAGTTGTGTCCGCGGCTCAAACCGATCCACAGCCAGAAACTGTACCCCCCAGACAGTGCCGACGCGAGCCGCTACCCGCGCCTGAAGCCGGTTCTCACGCGAAGTATCGACTGGGCGCTCATTCGCCAGGAATATGATGAGTTGGTGAAGTACGCTACGGCCATCGGGTCGGGGACCGCTGAGGCAGAAGCGATTCTGGCGCGGTTTACGCGTCAGGCAACCCACCCGACCTACAAGGCGCTGGCAGAGCTGGGGCGGGTGATCAAAACGATCTTCCTCTGTCGTTATCTGCATTCGGAAGCCCTGCGACGCGAGATCCAGGAGGGGCTCAATGTGGTGGAAAACTGGAACAGCGCCAATAGTTTTATCTTCTACGGCCGGCATGGCGAGATAGCGACGAATCGGCGGGAAGACCAAGAAATCGCCATGCTGGCGCTGCACCTGCTGCAAATCAGCCTGGTCTACGTGAACACGCTGATGATCCAGGATGTCTTACGTGATCCCGTCTGGCTGGCACGGTTGACCGCGGAAGACTACCGCGGGTTGACCCCGCTGATCTATAGCCACGTGAACCCTTACGGCACCTTCCAGCTGGACATGAGCACGCGGCTGCCGATCGCAGAGGCGCTGGCCGCCTAGCAGTGCATCAGCGAGATACACGATTTCGGTTACTGCGCTCTAGGGCGCGAATGTTGGGAATGGGCCTCCAACACCGCTGCCTGGGTTACTATTGCCCGAGCCATCATCACCTCCAATTATCATAATTACGGTAATATTCTACCATAATTATGAATTGACTGAAACTATTGACCCTTTCGTGGCTAGGCGCATCCCGACTCAACTGACACCAGGGGGTCTACCGAACACATCGAACCCCATCTCAATACTGACTGAACCGACGAACGAGCAGGGGCGCCGAATCATCACATCCTGCCCGAGTATGCGCCATTTACACACGATGAATTCGGCGAAACCGTTGTTGCCGGGCTCCGGGAGATGGTTCAGCGTGGGAGACAGGATAAGCCCCTGCCTGCTTTTCCTGCTGATTTGAGCCGAACGAGCCAACATCGAGTTGTCTCCTTCGGCCGCCTGCGGCGATATCGCCTATCGGCGATGCTGTCGCGTGTGGTACGCGGTCGCTGTCCGATGCCCTCAGAATTCCTACCCGCGTCCATCAAGCGCCGTTGCGTCCCGATTCAATGCGTCCCGCTCCGCTCGCGCTGCGTGGTGGACGAAGCCTACGGCAGTATGGTAGAGCCCGTCTTGTATACTTTGTAGGCCACCTGGTTGCACAAGGTAGTGCCTCCATTGACGGCCCAGCCGCAAACCGGGGTGCGGCAACGATTCGTGTTCCCAACAGCCATATTACATAACATGCGGGCAAGACCTACCAGCATTGCCTCGTGTGGTTTCTCAAAACTCATTGAGAGTAGCGTGCGACGACAGGGATGCTAGGGCAGGGGAGTTTCGGCCAGCGGCTCGCGGTCGGCGAAGGGGAACTGGTCTTTCGGGAAGAACTCACGGTAGCCGTCCACCTCGCGCTGCAAGATGACCTCGTAGGGCATCCCGGCATCGACGTACCGGCAATACAGGTGCGGGAAGTTGTAGTATTCGTCGCCGTCTTCATCAACCTCGAAGATATTGCGGAAAGGGATGCGGCCGATGGTGTAGACCTTCATCACCACATAGGCCGTCTGGTTGATGACCCGCTCGTACTCGAAGTTGGCCGCTTTAATCAGTGGGTCTTTGTGGTCGATCATCGCCCATTTCTTGGTCTTGCGGTCGATAATAATCATTTGGATGTTCAATATCAGCTCGATGCCGTTGTGGTAGTGGCGGCCAAACTCCGCCTTGAACCACGAGCTGATTTTCCCTTCGGGCGCTTCATCGACCTCGGGGTACATTTCGTCGTCGATGGAGCGGATAATCAGATCCGGGCGTTTTCCGTGGGGAATGAGCTTGGCAAGCTTGCGCTTCATCGCCAAGGTGCGCCGCACGTTGTTCTCGCGCGTGCGTTCCGCGCGCGCCAGCGACACGCCGAAGAAGCTGAAGAGCAGGTCGGTGTGCTCGGCATAGAGCATCGCTTCGAGCTTCGAGGAGGTCCACAGCATCGCCGTCTCAATACCCGTGCCTGCGGCATACGCTTCGTACTCGGTGCGCGTCGCCAGGCTCACATCGCACCCCAGCACGAGCAACAGCACATCGGGAGGCTCGGCTGCTTTGGCAAGCGCCTCGTCAACGGCGGTCCTGGCCTGGGCGCTGGCGAACGACTGGTAGCGTTTGCACTGCACGAACCAGTGCCGCAAGCTACCGTCGATAGACCGCTCAATCGCGCGAATGTCTACGCCGTCGTCGCTGCCGGTGCGGCCGTCGTGGTGGATGTCTTCCCAGGTGCGCAGGCGATAGACGAGGGCAAGCGCCAGGTCCTCGAACCGGCGCGGGTCGAGGTCTTCGAAGTGTAGCGGGTTGGTGGTGCGAGTCGGCTTCGTCATGGCGATATCACGGTCAGGGGATGGCAAGAATGGCGTTCACCGCCTGAGCATAGAGGCCGAAGCTGAAGAGCATGGCCTTAGCCTGCTGGGTGTCGGGCTTGAAGGAGGTATCCCTGGGATGGCCAGCCGTGTTGCGCTGGTAGCGGTAGGTGTTGTACAGGCTGTCGAACTTGTCTTCGACATCGCTGAAGGCCTCCCGATGCGCGGGATACTTGGGGTCTGCGTAGCAATGGAACAGAAAACACCCTTAAGCGGGATCGTGTAATCCACCGCTTCTCTTTGTCCCTTAGAACGAGTCCAGCGGCCGCTCTTCGGGCGTTCGGAGTGGCCGATATTCCCCACGACGAATCGGCTCCGGCAACTCAAAGCTGTAGCGCCCAAGAAAGTTCACATGTTCATGCCCCAGCGGCGAGAGGCGCGCCACATCTGTATCATCGGGACGGAGGCCTTCGACATACAGCTGCGTCAACGCTTGATCCATATAGATGGTGTTCCACAGGACAATGCAGTTGACCACCAGCCCAAGCGCACTTAATTGGTCCTCCTGGCCTTCTCGGTAGCGTTGGCGCAGCTCTCCCCGCTGGCCATGAAACACCGCACGCGAAAGCCCGTGCCGGCCTTCACCGCGATTTAATTGGGTCAGCACGCGCCGGCGGTAGGTCTCGTCGCCGATGTACTCCAAAAGATAGATCGTCTTAATGATCCGGCCTAACTCGCCCAGCGCCCGCGCCAGTTTGGTCGGGCGGTCGCCCCGTTGGAGCGTACGCACGAGCGATTCGACATGAAAGACCCCCATGGACAACGAGCCGGCCAGCCGGAGAATCTCATCCCAATGATCCGTGATGAGGGTCAGGTTGATGCGGTTCCGTGCTAAGCCATTCAGCGCCCCGTAGTCAGCGGCAGCATCAATGCGCCAGAAGCGCGTGCCTCCAACGTCGCTGATGCGTGGGCTAAATTGATACCCCAAGAGCCAGAATAAGGCAAACATAATGTCGGAGTAGGCGCCTGTATCCGTCATGATTTCTTTGGGCTGGAGGTTGGTCTGCTGCCCCAACACGAGACTGAGGAGGATCAGTGAGTCGCGCAAGGTTCCGGCGGCGACGATGCCATTGAGGCCCGTAAACTGATTGGAGACCAGGTTATAGAAGGTGATACCCCGTTGGCGTGGAAAATATCGGGAATTGCGGCCGGCGTTGATCGTCCGGACGGGCACAATGAAGCGGAGCCCGTCGGCGCTGGCTACCTCACCGCCACCCCAGCGCTGGGCAAGCCCATTGGTGCTTTGCGCATCGACCAGGCGGGTATTTGACCGCATAATGGTTTCGGCATGAAGATAATTTTGCTGCACCCAGCTGAGCCGTTCGCGCGTGAGCGCAGGGATGCGCGGATTAACCAGCGGCGCGAATCCGACATTACATGCTTGGGCCAGCAGCACGGCGCAGATGCTGATGTCCAGATCATCCGCACGCGCTTCTGCCTCGCTGATATGCGTGAAGTCGTTGGCGAACCCGGTCCGCCGATGGATTTCGAGCAGTACTTCAGGAAGATCGGCCTGGGGCATCCGCCGGCTCACGCTGTTCCGAAGCAGGCGCAAACTGGGCGGCTCATCAAGCTTATCCAGCGGGGAAAGGATCAGTTCGGCTTTCTCATTGACCATCTCAATGCGGACGGCGGCATTCTCTGGGAGTTCCGCGCTGGTTGAGCGGTAAACCGCATCCAATCGTTCTGCCAGAGCCGTCAACTCCTCTGCGGCGTTGGTCGTACGGTCAAGCATGCGGCAAATCTGGGGCCGCGCCGCCGCCCATGCTGTATCGGTCAGCATTCCCAGCCGCGGGTCGGCATACCGAACACTGGGCGTCACAAAGACCTCGCGTCGGCGCAACCCATTCTTTAAGCGATCAAACACACAGTAGGTGTAGGCCATCCGATCGACAGTATTCTGCGCGGTGATCGCGTAACGCTGCCAAAGGCGATTGATGACCGTGCGCGGCGCGTTCTGCAGCGATGTCCGTGGTTTGGGTTCGATGGTCTGCAAAAAGCGATAGGCATCCACAATCGGTTTGCCAGCGGGGAGCGAATCAAACTGCATGGCCCGCAGGAGGGTGGGCCGCACCCGACTCACCCGGCGATAGCGCGTCTCCAGCTCATCGTAGTAGGTATCATCCGGCGGTTGGGCCAGGTCGGCCACATGGTCGAGCGCGGTCGTGATTTCCTCGGGTGACACGATCATGAGCACCAAGGAGCGCAGATCGCTATCGGCAAGGGTGGGGTCAAGCACCATGGCCCCGATCGTTGCAAGCTGCAGCGCCGCCGCATCCAGGTCTTTGAGCGTGCGCAGCCGTTCCTTGATGCCGGCCGCCGTCGCATCGGCAAACAGCGTGGTAAAGAAGGTATCGAAGATATCCAGCACATCGTCGTGGGCGGTCGCCTCCAGCAGGTGGACAAACGCCAGCAGGGTAGCGCTGCGGCGCTCCGGCGGCTTCAGCCGTGTAATCGCCTGGGCACGGGCCGTCATCGCAAAGCGCGCCAGGTTCGTGAGCCGGCTCGGCGGGATGCGCGTTGCCGTGAGGCGTGGCATCCGCAGCTGCTGAATGGTCTCAAAGCGTTCAAGCCCTTGCACCAATCCGGGGCCGCTCTCTGTGGTTGGTGCGCGGCGCAGCTGCTCGAGCAGGGTCGATCGCTCACCGTCAGGCACGACCAGGAGCGTGTCGAGTTGGGCCTGTTGCGTCGGGGTGAGTGTTTGGGCAAGCAGCCGCCACATGCGGGTATTTGCGTGGTCACGTACCTCCGCGATCGTGCGCTCTAAGACGGTGACCCCCGGCAAGAGAATCTTCCGCAGCACCAGCCAGGCGGTTGCCCGATCGAAGAGCACACTGGGGCGTTCGGTTCCGATCCAGGCCCGCGCGTAGAGCCAGCGGAGAAACTGGAAGTGCTGCGGCTGTCCGGTGAAGATTCGATAGGCATAGGCCGCCCGAATCTCCCCTGCATGCTCCCAGTGCGTTTTGCGCACGCAATACTGCTCCAGGCATGTAGGATCGGCAATGGCAAGCTGGGTGGCCAGATGGGTGATGACACCAAGCGGCACGTCGGTGGGGTCGTTCAGAAAGGTGCCGAGGAAGCGCGCCGTGCAGATTTGGAGGGCCATGCCGAAACGAGTGTGATCATCGCGCCGTTTCGTAATCAGCGCACGATCGGCATCGTCCAGGTAGAAATAACGGGCGAGTTGGACGGGATTGGGTTCCTCGCCATAGCGGCCATAGCGTGCCGCCTGTTCCTCGGTTAAGAAATCAACGGGCATGGTCGCCTATCGTCGCCAGCGCTCCGCCAACATGGCGCGCACCTGGTCTTCGGTGACCTCGGCGTAGCGCCGAGTCGAGCGCGGGTCGCGATGACCGAGCATCCGGCTCACCATGTGCTCTGGATAGTCACGGATAAAGGCGGTTCCAGCGGTGTGGCGCAACTGGTGAATCGTATAGCGCGGCTTCCCATCCACATCGAGCAACTTGGCCGCCGCACACACGCGCTGCCACTGGTAGTAAAGGGTATCGTAGGGGACGCGCGTGCCGCGGTTGGAGCGGAACAGCGGCATGCTGGCATTGACCGATCCAAAGTCACGGAGTGCCGCGCGCAGCAAGCGCAGGCTGTGCTTCATTAGGTCGGCGTTTAGCACAACCATCCGCTCAACGTTGTTCTTGGCCTCACGGATGCGCAACCCCTCGCGGCTCGGCTCCAAGGCCATATCGCCGACGTTGAGTTGGAGCACCTCGGCGGCGCGCAGCCCGGTCTCACGCAGCAGGGTGAAGATCAGGCGATAGGGTTGTGACGCCTTGGCAATCGCCGCGTCCAGCGCCGGCAGATCTTCGACATGGATGGGGCGCGGCAGGCGGACGTCATCTTGCTTGGTTTCGATAAGCGCCATCGGGTTGTGGTCACACAGCCCATGCTTGATGGCCCAGGTGAAGAAGCGCGACAGGCTGGCCACACGCCGGTTGGTCGTGCTGGGTCGCTCCTGACGACTGCTTAGAAATGCCTCGATCTGCCGGGTGGTGATGTCGGTGAGCGATGCGGTCAAGACCTGGGCGGCGGTTCGCAAGTCGTAGCGGTACGAGGTGATCGTGTTGGTGGCGAGGCCACGTCGGTCGCGTAGATCCCCGAGAAAGGTATCGAGTTCACTCAGAATCGTCGCGGAGGATAGGTGCGGGAGCCGGCGGGTGGAGGTCGCCAAGATGCACCGCTTTCAAACATAATTCCGGCGGAGCCCCTGCAAAACCGCAGGGGCAGATCGCACGGGTATCAGGAGGAGTATACCACAGCTCAAACATAACGCGGCTTATGTTTGATTCGCCCACGCCCTGCGCCCCCCGCCAGATGGTCAACATCACCTGACGAAGAGCAACACGATTATCTTCCGGCCGTACAGAATCTGCTCCATGGCCGCCTCTGGCACGACGGCTACAATCCCAGTTGGTCGGGCGGCGTTCATATCCGGTGGAAATTTCTCCGCTTTTGTGGTATACTCTCATACGAAGCGGAGAAATTTCCTCCATATGTGATCAGGCCAATAGTGGATGACTGACCGCATCGCCGTAGGGTGTTATGAGGCACACAATGAGCAGCTCCTTCATTCGTAATGGTCAGGTGATCGAACACGCTGGATCGGCCGGTGAGATACCGCGCCTGCGTGCTGATGCGCGCCGCAACCGCGACCAGATTCTGGTTGCAGCCCGCGACATCTTCGCCGATCAGGGCTCTGGCGCGCCACTCGAGGAGGTTAGCCGGCGGGCGGGGGTGGGCATCGGCACGCTGTATCGGCGGTTTCCCGATCGTGCGTCACTGCTGCGCGCGGTGGCACTTGACGTTCTGGGTCGCGCGGCGCAAGAAGCTCGCCTGGCGCTGGCCGAGGAGCCCACCGCCTTCCAGGCGCTGGCGCGGTATATGCACTGCGCCCTCGACCTGCGCATCGGTGTGGTCATGCCCGCGCTGGTCAACCAGATCCCGATCGAAGACGCGGAGATGCTCCGTGCGCGCGATGCGGCGAGCACGCCGGTCCAGAAGATGATCGATGGCGCTCAGGCGGATGGGAGTCTGCGCCCGGATGTCGCATTCGCGGACATCGGGCTGCTGATCATCCGCCTGGCCCGCCCGCTCCCCGGCCCCTTCCCACGCACTCTGGACGATCGCCTGGCCCATCGTCATTTGGATCTGCTGCTCGATGGGCTACGAGCTGCCCGTGACCGCTCTGCTGCTCCGCTGCCCGGACCCGCGCTGACGTTGGCAGATCTGCGGGCGATCTCCACTGAAAGCGAGCCCGCCGCTCGGGAGCATCTCCGTGGCCGGCCAACCGACGATCAGCGACATCCCGAAGGTGGATGAGGTGAAGCACATGCGCGATGTCGTCAGGCCATCCCCACGTACTGACCGCGCTCACGGTGCATCCGAAGTTGCGCAAGGGCGCTCGCGGCGGTGGACCGCCCTGGTGATCATTGCCCTCGCGCAACTGATGATCGCGCTCGATGCCACCATCATGAGCATCGCCCTGCCCTCTGTGCAGATCGCACTCCACATCGCTGACGCGCACCGCCAATGGGTGATCACCGCCTATACCCTTGCCTTTGGTGGTCTGCTCCTGCTCGGTGGCCGTATTGCTGACTCCATGGGCCGCAAACGCACCTTCCTGATCGGTCTGGCCGGCTTCGCCGCTGCATCCGGTCTGGGCGGAGCCGCCCCGAGCCTCGGACTCCTGGTGGGCGCACGCGCCCTGCAGGGCGCCTTCGGTGCGATCCTGGCGCCGACCGCCCTGTCGCTGCTGGTCGTGACCTTCACCGAGGCGCGCGACCGCGCGAAAGCGTTTGCCGTGTATGGCGGAATCGCCGGGTGCGGGGGGGTGGCAGGCCTGATCCTGGGCGGGGTCCTCACCGAATACGTGAATTGGCGCTGGTGCCTGTACGTCAACATCCCGATCGCGGTCATCGCCCTGTTCGGCAGCTGGATTGTGCTGAGCGATAGTCGCACGGCTGGCAGGTCACGCTTCGACCTGCTCGGTGTTGTCCTCGTTACGGGTGCGCTGGCGGCGCTCGTGTATGCATGCAGCGAGGCGGTCGGGCACGGCTGGGGTTCACGCACCGTGGTCGTGCTCCTCGGTGCAGGGAGTGTGTTGCTCGTGCTGTTCGTATGGCACGAGTCCCGCACGGTCACCCCGCTGCTGCCGCTGCGTATCCTGGTGAACCGCAATCGCGGTGGCGCCTACCTGGCCGTGGCACTCGCCATTGTCGGCATGTTCGGGCTGTTCCTACTCCTCACTTACTACTTTCAGGTCGTCCTTCACTACTCCCCCGTGCAGGCCGGCGTGGCATTCCTCCCGCTGACCGCCGCGCTCCTCATCAGCTCGGGCGCGATCGCGAGCCGGTTGCTTCCTCACGTGGCGCCCCGCGCACTCATGGTTCCGGGCTTGCTCGTGGCCAGCGCTGGCATGGCCGTGCTCACCCAACTCCAAGTCGACAGTGGCTACATCACGCACATCCTGCCGGCTGAGATCCTGCTTGGCCTCGGCATCGGCTGCGTGATGGTGCCGGCAATCAGCACGGCCACGTCCGGTGTCGAACCCCGCGACGTCGGAGTCGCATCCGCGACCGTCACGACCGCCCAACAAATCGGTGGTTCGATCGGCACCGCGCTGCTGAACACCATTGCCGCCAGCGCCACCGCGAGCTATCTGACCTCCCACCCGCAGGATGCCGTGACCAGAACCGCGAGCATGATCCACGGCTACGCCGTTGCGACCGCGTATGGCGCGGGCATTCTCGTTGTAGCAGCCGTTCTCGCCGCCATCATGATCACCATCGGAAAACCAGCCAAACATCCTGGTGATGGACCACCGATGGCTGTCGGCGGTCCGTCCACCACGGATCGCTAAACGCCTACTGGAAGGCTTCCTATGTTGGTCGCAAACAAACGGGGGGCAGTACAGTTCGATTATCCGGCTGACGACGTTCGAGGAGCCTACGATGGAATTACCGATTGTTACCTCCAAGGCGCCGTATGCGCCAATCAGGCTCATCGAGCCGACGACACGCGGCTACATTCATGTTGCCGCGGAAGTGCAGCCGCGCGCGGTGCCGCTTCTGCCCAATCGACGGGAGAAGTCCGCGCTCTTGACACGTCTGAAGATCGACGCGCGCCAGATCGAAGCACTTGACACAGTCGAGCGGGTGACTATCTTCGACTCGGTCGGCTATTCGCCACTCAGTCCCTATCTCACGAAACGGCAAGGCTCGATTCATGTCGCGCGGTTCGATGTGGTGGTCTTCATTGAAACGATATCCCCGGCAGCCACATACGATGTACAGGCCACACCTGCGTATCAGATACTGATGATGACCTTGGGGAGCACGGCCAAGGATATCCATGCCATGAGCGCCCACAACAGCAAGCGGATGGGCGATGTTGACTCGACCAGGCAGGGGCTGTTCCGCTTCAACTATTTCGTCGCCGATGACGCGACGGTGATGGTGGAGCTGTGGGAGTCTCTTGCCGGATGGTACGCAGTGGAGACCAAGCTCAACAACGGCATGCTGCTCGCCCCACTCGATGGCGAGCGATCGCGGTATGTGGCGCTCGATCTTGCACGTTTGGACGAACGAGTCCTCCGGCGCCAACTGTCTCAGAAGAGCTATAAAACCTTTGTGCAGGCGAATCTTGAGGCGAATCGGGTCGGTGCCATGCCGGTTCTGTATCGGCTTGCCTGAGCGTCTATCGTCTCTATATATGGGAGAACAGACCTATGCCGAAGCAATTTCGCGTCACCCTTGGACAACGCATATTCAATACGGTGCTGATTGCACTGATCAGTGCTGGCGTTCCGGTTGGACCATTCTCTTTGCTGACCGTACAGGGCCGCAAAACGGGAAAAAGCTATCGTCTTCCCGTGACGCCCATCGAATGGGATGGCAAGCGCTGGCTGGTATCACCCTATGGCGCCGTGAGTTGGGTTCTGAATGCGCGGGCGGCGGGCACAGTGACGCTGACACGCGGTCGAACGCGGGAGCTATTGGGCATCGTCGAACAGTCACCGACAGTGAGCGGACCTATTCTCAAAGCGTATCTCAAACGCTTCGGCTATGTGCGCCGTGGTGGCTACTTCGATGCGACGCCGGAATCGCCAGTAGCGGCGTTTGTCGCAGAAGCGCCGTACCACCCGGTCTTTCAGTTGGTGGGACAGCAGCAGTAGCGACCACACGTGCGACGCCTGCTTCTGCCAATGATGTTTGAGGGGCCGCAGGTTTCAACGCTAGTGCTGAAGGCGTAGAACAGACCAAACAGTTCTATCAGAAGACCCATACATGTACTGGGAGGTAAGGTACGATGACAAACATCACACATCAACAGATACATACCAATGGCATCACTATGCACATCGCAGAAGCTGGAAACGGCCCTGTAGTCGTCTTACTCCACGGATTTCCTGAAGTATGGTATGCATGGCGACATCAACTTCCGGCATTGGCAAAGGCCGGTTATCATGCTATTGCTCCTGATTTGAGAGGCTATGGGGAAACTGATATCCCCGATACGATCGAAAGGTATAGCACGATTACGATGACCGAAGACATTCGTGGATTATTGGATGCGCTGCATGCTGAGAAAGCGGTCATTATTGGGCACGATATCGGAGCACATATTGCCTGGCTTTTCGCAGAGTTGTATCCACAACGCGTATCTGCCGTCGTCGGTCTCAGTGTTGCCTGGCATCCTCGCGCTGATATACCGCCTTCACAGCTCGTCAAACGAGCTGCACGTGGCAAATTCTCGATGTTTCAGTATTTTCTGGAGCCCGGTCTGGCTGAATCAGAACTTGAGACAGACATCCGCGATTCACTACGTCGCTTTCTGCATTCCCTTTCTGGTGATGCACCTGCTGATCTGGTGTCATACCTCTTTACCGGCAAGCCCGCGGAATTGAAGTTGTTGGACGGAATGCAGGATTTCACAACGCTTCCCGATTGGCTGACAGAGACGGATCTCAACTACTATGTGTCAGGGCTCACGACATCGTGGGCAGTTTCCTAATTGAGGCAAGGCTCACGACATCGTGGGCATCCTGTACGTTCCTGTTATCGCTTGAACTCTGGGCGCAAGCGACAAACGGTTTCCGGCAATGCATACTCGCATG
>WNGB01005740.1_pt1 | contig 18499 bp, 20 predicted proteins | sample 5400681 | NCBI WGS metagenome assembly WNGB01 (sample SAMN13153367, study PRJNA577476) | soil metagenome | isolation source: 115 cm soil or saprolite under grassland replicate 2 | place: USA:California | collected 2016-06-15 | reverse complement strand
GCTCTAAAGGGCTAGGCGGAAACCAGCGGCTACGCGGTAACCGGCTCAAAACCAGCCGCGCCCGTTCCCGACGGGCGCTGGGGCTGGTTTCTCACGCGCTCGCCATCCCGGCTCGCTCGACGTCGAAGTTGCGCTCGTAGAGTGCGCCGACCCGCGCGAGCTCGTCCTCGGTTAGGTCGGGCACGTCCGCCGCTCCGGCGTACTCGTGCAGCTCGTCGGCGCTGGTCATCGTCGGTATGACGACCGCCATCTGCGGCTGGGCCAGGATGAAGCGAAGCGCCGCCTGCGCCATCGTGCGCCCGGTCTCGGGCCCGCACAGGAAGCGGATCCGGTCGATCTTCTGAAGGCCCTCCACCAGCCACTCGCGCGGGCGATGGCGCCGATGGTCGCCTGGCCCGAAGGTCGTCTCCGGCGTCAGGTGGTCGTCGAGCAGGCCCGATGAGGTCGGCACTCTGGCCATCACGCCGACGCCGTGCTCGGCCGCCGCCGCCATGAGGTCCCGGCCGGGCTCCTGCTCCAGCAGGTTGTAGACCGTCTGCACCGAGGCGATGGAGCGCGTCGAGATCGCCTGGAGCCCCTCCTCCCGCCACCCGATCGCGGGCCCGAGCGCGACGCCGTAGTGGCGGATCTTGCCCTCCGCCTTGAGCTCCTCCAGGGTGGCGAAGCAATCGTCCGAATCGATCGCCTCTGCCCGCGGGTTGTGGAGCTGGTAGAGATCGACGCGGTCCGTCCGCAGCCGTCGCAGGCTCCCCTCGAGGGCGGCGCGGACGAACGGACCGTCCCAGCGCTGTGGCCGCTCGCCCTCGGAGTGCTCCTGGCGGCCACCGGAGAGCACGTAGCCGAACTTGGTCGAGATCTGGATCTCGTCGCGGTGGGGTGCGAGCACCCCGCCCACGAGCTCCTCGTTGGCCCCCTGGCCGTAGGCGTCGCCGGTCTCGAAGAACGTGATCCCGAGCTCCAGGGCCTCGAGGAGCAGGCGCTCGCCCGCCAACTCGCTGACGTCACCCCACCAGGTCGAGCCGAGGGCCCAGGTGCCGAAGCCGACCTCTGACGTCTCGAGGTCGGTGTCGCCGAAGCGGCGCGTCCTCACGCGAGCGGAGTCTAGATCACGACGGCGAATAGGCTGACCGGATGACGGGCGTCGGACGCACGCCGCGACTCGATGCGAGCTTCTTCTTCGGCCACGGCTGGCCGTATCTGCTCGTGCCGTTCATCCCGATCGCCATCGCCCTCGACGTCGCCGGCGCGAGCGACGCGCTGGTCTTCGGTGCGTCGGCGCTCGGAATCGTCCCCACAGCAGCCCTGATGGGGCGGGCGACCGAGGAGCTCGCCGCGCGCTCGGGGCCGGGGATCGGCGGGCTCCTGAACGTCACCTTCGGCAACGCGCCGGAGTTGATCATCGCCCTGTTCGCGCTCGGGGAAGGCCTCCACGAGGTGGTGAAGGCCACCTTGATCGGCTCCATTATCGGCAACACGCTGCTCGTCCTGGGCGCCGCGATGCTCGTCGGCGGCTTCGGCAGGCGCGAGCAGACGTTCAGCCCCACGAGTGCGAGCGTCCAGACCTCGATGCTGCTCGCCGCGACGGCGGCCTTCGCGATGCCCACCATCTACGAGCTCATCCGCGGGGACGGACTGCCTTCGGTGGGGCCGGAGCGCTTCCCCTTCAGCTCGTCCGTGGAGGTCCTCTCCGGGCTGATCGCGGGGGTGCTGATCCTGGTCTATCTCGTCGGGCTCGTCTTCTCGCTGCGGACGCATCGCGACATCTTCAACCCCGACTACGAGCAGGACGACACCTGGGGGTGGTCGACGCGCACCGCGGTCGTAATGCTGGCGATCGCGGGTGTCGCCGTCGCCGTGATGTCAGAGGTCCTGGTCGGCTCGATCAGCGCGGCGTCCGAATCGCTGGGGCTGTCGGAGTTCTTCATCGGCGCCGTCGTGGTGGCGATCGTTGGAAACGCGGCGGAGCACTGGGTGGCGGTGATCGTCGCTCGCAAGGACAAGATGGACCTCTCAGTGAACATCGCGATCGGCTCGAGCGCCCAGGTCGCGCTCTTCGTTGCCCCGGTGCTCGTCCTCGCCGCATTCTTCATCGGCCCGGCCCCGCTGCCGCTGGTCTTCAACGGCTACGAGATCGGCGCGCTCGTGATCGCCGTACTGATCGCGAACTACGTGACCCACGAGGGCAAGTCGAACTGGTTCGAGGGTGCACAGCTCCTCGCCGTATACGCCATCCTCGCGATCGTCTTCGCCTTCGCCTAGGCCCCGCCGACTTGCGGGCGGGCTCACCGGGCCGAATCGCCTTCTGATGGGTTTGCATGTCATAGCCCAGCAAATGCTTCAGAAGTCGGCGGACAGCGACCTACCGCTACTTATCCGCGACGCGGAGCGGTGCCGGCTCGCTCGGGTCAGCCCGCGGGCCAGAAGTCCTCGAGCTTCTCGCCCTCTGCCTCGTCGCCCTTCGCCTTGATCGAGCAGATGATCAGCTCGGCCTCGTCCGGGCCGTCGTTGTGGACCGAGCGAAAGACCTCCGTGCCAACCCGCACCGCGGTGTGGGGCCCGACCTCGACGACCTCGTCGCCGAGCTTGAACTGCACCGTCCCGCGGACCACGAAGTAGAGCTCCTCCTGGTCCTTGTGGCGGTGACCGTAGGAACCCTTGCCGCCGGTGTCCGGGGGCATCAGGCGCCAGCTGAACGCCACCTCGTCGGCGTCGACGGCGTCCGTGAACGACCTCATCTCGCCGAACCCCTGGTAGCCCGCCATCCAGTCGGGCGCCTCGTCGCGCTTGCAGATTGCGTAGTCCGCTCCTGGCATCAGTCCTCCCGTCCGGGATCCTGCGACTCGCCGTCCTCCTCGTCCGCGTCGGCGCCGTCGCCCTGCTCGAGCGCCGTCGCAGATACCGACCCGGCCGTGCCGCCGTGGTAGTGCGTCTGGAACTCCTCGAGCGTCGCGTCCAGGCCGTCCTCGTCGACGGGGGCCTCGTCGGAGATCCGCACCCAGTCCGCTCCCTCATAGGCCTCCATGTTGAAGATCTCCTGGTCGATCGAAGCCGAGTCGTCGACGATCACGACGACCTCGGTCTGCGGATTGAAGTAGGTCCCGGGGCGGACGAGCATCTCGTCGACGTCGACCGTGCGGCTGCCTGTCTCGGGCTCCGGGGCCATGACGCGATCCTATTACCAGCTAACCGCCCGAGGTTCTTGAGCCCGCTACTGCCCGAGATTCTCGAGCTCGCGCAGCTGTCGCTCGACCTCTTGCTCCACGTCAAGTGGCTCCTTGCCCTGACGGACGCGGCGCTCGTTGCGGGCCACCACCAGCTGCCGGACTTCCTCGGCCAGCTGGGGATCTGTGCCGGACGGCGTTGCGGAGCGCTCCGCGAGAAGCTTCTCGAGCTCGGCCTCCACGTCAAGTGGCTCCTCTCCGCGCGCCTCGCGGCGGTATGCCTTCGCTTCGAGGAGCTGCCGGATCTCTGCCTCGCGCATCTCCGCCGAGGCCGGCGCGGAATCGTCGGTGAGCTTCTGCGGCAGGTCGCTTTCGAACTCCACCGCGAACTGGCCTTTGCCGACCTGGTCGAGGGCCTTCCCGGCGCCCGCGACGAAGGTGATGAGGGCCACGGGGATCGCCGCAAAGACGACGATCAGGATCGCTTCCCCGGTGCTGATACTGAGCGCGAGAGGCAGCACCCACCAAGATTACTTCCAGTATCCTTGTCTGTCTGGGCTGGTTGACTGACCAGTCAATCGGCTGGCGTCGATCGGATTCCTCCAAACCAGGAAAAGGAGCTCCAGAGCCTTGGTTGACTTCACGCTGACGGACGAGCAGAAGGATCTGCGCGAGCTGACCCACAACTTCTCTGAGAAGGAGATCCGACCCGTCGCCTGGGACTACGACCGCGACGGCACTTGGCCCCAGGAGATCATCGACAAGGCCTTCGAGGTGGGACTCATGAACGTCCACATCCCGGAGGCGTACGGCGGACCCGGCCTCGACACCCTTTCCGGGTGTCTGATCGAGGAGGAGCTCGGGTGGGGCTGCTCGGGCATCGGGACGAGCCTGATGGCGAACGGGCTGGCCTGCGCGCCGCTTCTGATCGGAGCCTCCGAGGAGACGAAGCAAAAGTACCTCGGCATGCTCACCGAGGAGCCGAAGCTCGCCTCCTTCTGCCTCACCGAGCCCGATGCCGGCTCCGACGTCGGGGGCATGAAGACGCGTGCGGTGAAGAAGGGCGACAAGTACGTGATCTCGGGGTCGAAGTGCTTCATCACGAACGGCGGCTACGCCTCCTGGTACACGGTCTACGCGAAGACGGACCCCGACGCGGGCCACCGTGGGATCACGGCCTTCGTGGTCGACCGCGACGCCGACGGCGTCACCGTCGACAAGAAGGAGGACAAGCTCGGCCAGCGCGCCTCCAATACCGCGACGATCTCCTTCGACGAGGTGGAGGTCCCCGCGGAGAACATGATCGGCGAGGAGAACAGGGGCTTCAAGCTCGCGATGATGACCCTGGACCGGACTCGCCCGGGCGTCTCGGCGCTGGCCGTCGGGATCGCCCGCGCCGCGTTCGAGTTCGCCTCCGAGTACGCCAAGGAGCGCGTCCAGTTCGGCGTCCCGATCGCCATGCACCAGGCGGTCGCGTTCATGATCGCCGACATGGCCACGAAGATCGAGGCGTCCCGCCTGCTGGTCTGGGAGTCGGCCGTCCTGCTGGACCAGGGGCAGCGCAACACGCTGGTCTCCTCGCACGCGAAGCGCTTTGCCGCCGACACCGCGATGGAGGTCACCGTGGACGCCGTGCAGGTCTACGGCGGCTATGGCTTCATCAAGGAGTATCCCGTGGAGAAGCTCATGCGCGACGCCAAGATCATGCAGCTCTACGAGGGCACCTCGCAGATCCAGCGCCTCGTGATCGCGCGCGAGGTGCTGATGCCGCGGCGCATCGAGGACCCCCAGCCAGAGAGCACCCGGGAAGAGACCGACGCGGGCGAGCAGGCCTCCGAGCAGGCGCCAGCCGCGGCCGAGGTCGCCTAGCGCGTCAGCTCAGGCGGGCGCCGGGCGTCTGCCGTCCCCTGGCGTCTGCGGTCAGATGTGCTTGCGGTCCGGGTAGACCCACGCTGCGAGCCCGAAGACGATCACGACGAGCACGCCCAGGACGAGCACCTGGTACCAGTTGTCGATGCCCGCGATCGTCGCATAGGCCAGCACGCCTGCGATTGCGACGGCGATCAACGTGTAGGCGATCACGGGCCGCGTCGAGCGGCTGCTCAGGAGCCTCGAGCCCTTCGTATGGCCCAGCTCGGTGCGCTCGTACTGCGTGCGCTGGTTGACGTGCATGTTCGCCATCTCATCCTCCTGTCGGCGTGCCGGACGCCGGATCATCCTGGCCCGGCTACAGGACCGAGGCTACACCCGACCGGGGCGCGTGTGGCAGTGCGGCTGATCACAGAGCCGCACAGACCACGCCCGCCTATAGTCGGCTGAGATGGCCCACGATCGCAAGCTCGCCGAGGCGGCGCGGGCGGCGCGCGCTCGAGCCACCCCGGCGGAGACGAGGACTCAGGCTCGCCGCACGAGAGGGGCGATGGACGTGTTCGGCGGCGAGATCCGCCGCCGGGACCTGTTCCCGCTGCTGACGCTCCACCTGATCTCGAGGGAACCCGCATACGGGAACCGGCTGATCGAGGAGATCGAGTCGATCACGGACGGGGTGATCTCGGTCAATCCCAACACGATCTATCCGCTGCTCCGAGACCTGGAGGGCCGGGGCCTGATCAAGGGGCAGTGGGAGCATCCCGACCGCAGAACGCGGCGCTTCTACTCGATCACCGCTGCCGGGCGCAAGGAGTACCGGCGGCTGCTGGACGAACTCGAGCCGTTCCTGGACTCGGTGATCAAGTCGGTTGCACTGATCAAGCGCGAGGTCTACGGCGATTCCTCGGGCCGAGGGGAGGGGCGATGAGCGGCGTCACGGAATCGGTCCTGATCCAGGCCTCGCTCGCCGAAACTTGGGCCTATTACTTCGAGCCCCGCGGATGGCCGGCATGGGTCGACGGATTCGGCTCCGTAGAGACGTCGGACGGCTATCCGGAAGAGGGAGGGTCGCTTCGCTGGCGCTCGATCCCCGCGGGACGCGGCGAGGTGACGGAGCATGTCCTCGAGCACGAATCGCGGCGCCTTCACAGGGTCGCGTTCCGGGATCCGGAGAGCGCCGGCGAGCTGAGGACGACCTTCGCGATCGAGGGGGCGGGGACGCGGGTCGCGCAGCAGCTCGAATACCGGCTGCGAAAGGGCGGCGCCTTCTCCTGGCTCACCGATCGTCTGTTCGTCCGCTCGCAGATGCGGGGCTCGCTACGGCGCTCGCTGACCCGGCTGAAGCTTGAGCTGGAAAACGCATAGCATCCGGGAATGTTCGTGTTCAAGGCCGCGGTGCTGGGCGCCGGGACCATGGGAGGCGAGATCGCCCAGGTGATCGCGTCGGCCGACGTCCCGGTGGTGATGAAGGACGTGAAGCAGGAGCTCGTCGACGCTGGGCTCGAGAAGGCTCGGGACGTCACCCGGGGCCAGCTCACGAGCCTGGTGGGCAAGGAGAAGATCACGCAGGAGCAGGCGGATGCCCGGCTCGAGGAGATCGTGGGGCTGATCACGGGAACGACGGAGTACGACGGCTTCGGTGACGCCGACTTCGTAATCGAGGCGGTGCCCGAGAAGATGGAGGTGAAGAGGGCGGTCTTCGGCGAGCTCGACGAGGTGACCCCGGGGCACGCGATCCTGGCCTCCAACACCTCCGCGCTGTCGATCTCCGAGATCGGCTCCGCGACAACGCGACCGGACAGGGTCGTGGGCTTTCACTTCTTCTATCCAGCCTCGGTGATGAGGCTGATCGAGATCGTCGAGGGGGATGACACCTCCGAGGACACGGCCCAGGCGGCCGCCAACTTCGCCATGCAGGTCCGCAAGAACCCGATCCGCTGCGGCGAGGAACCCGGCTTCGTGGTGAACCGGGTGCTGAACTCGGCGGCTTCGGAGATCTGGCGACATGCGGACGAGAGCGGGCGCTCACCGGAGGAGATCGACAAGGAGATCGCCGAGGCGAAGGTGACGCCGATGGGGCCGTTCTACCTCTCCGACCTGCTCGGGCTGGACACCGTCCTGCACGTCGCCGAGCACCTCCGCGAGAGCTACGGCGACCGGTTCTACGTCCACCCCAAGATGAAGGAGCTGGTGGAGGCCGGCAACCTCGGCCAAAAGAGCGGCCAGGGCTACTACAAGCACGGGGGCGAGGATTGATGGAGGCCGCGACTGCCGCGGGCGAAATGACGGTAGTCGAGCGCTTCCAGCTGAAGGCCTTCGTGGAGGCCGTGATGCTGGTCGACGAGGGCGTGGCGACGACGAAGGACGTGGACCTCGGGATGATGATGGGCGCCGGGATCCTGCCGGGCCCGCTGGCGCGGGCCGACGAGGCGGGGCTGGACGAGATGCTCGAGCGCCTCAAGGCGGCCGAGCGGGAGTGGGGGAACGCCTTCACCGCCCCGCTATTGCTGAGGAGGCTCGTCAACCAGGGCAGGCTCGGCAAGAAGACCGGCCAGGGGTTCCTCTTCTATCCGCAGCCCGACGAGGGCGCGGAGCAGAAGGAGACGGCGCTGCTGGAGACGCGAGACGAGCTCGCGATCGTGTGGCTGAACAGGCCGCCGACGAACGCGATCTCGCCGCAGATGATCCGCGATCTGTCGGCGCTGTGGGACGACATCGAAGGGCGCGACGAGATCCGGGCGGTGATCTTCGCCTCGTCCAACTTCGCCGTGTTCTGCGCGGGTGCCGACATCAAGGAATTCACGAAGATGACGGACCCGGAGGCCGGCAGGGAGCTCTTGAACGGCGGCCATGGCCTCATGCGACGCATGGAGCAGTCGAACAAGGTGACGATTGCCGCGATCAACTCGCTGGCGCTCGGTGGTGGCTGCGAGCTGGCGATGGCGTGCGACTTCCGGATCGCCGCGGAGTCGGCGAGCTTCGGCCAGCCCGAGATCAACCTGGGGATCATCCCCGGGTTCGGCGGCACCCAGCGGCTTACGCGGCTGGTCGGCGAGTCGAAGGCGCTGGCGATGAATCTCCTTGGTGAGCCGATCTCGGCCGCCCAGGCGCACGAGCTCGGGCTGGCCAACGAGGTCGTCCCCGACCACGAGCTCTTCGACACGGCGCTCGCGTGGGCTCGCAAGCTCGCAGGCCAGGCGCCCGTCGCGGTGGAGCAGATCAAGAAGGTTTCCGCGAAGCCCGACCTGGACGAGGGGATCGAGGCCGAGAAGGGCGGCTTCGTCGCCGCGTTCAGCTCCGAGGACGCGCGCGAGGGGATCTCCGCGTTCCTCGGCAAGCGCAAGGCGAAGTGGCAAGGGAAGTAGCGGGCCGCCGACCTTCCCTACGCTCACTGAATGAAGTCGCGCACTGAGACCTCGCGCGCGTCCGCGGAGCGGCTCGCGGAGCTCATCCGGGAAAGTGAGTGCGCGGTTGCCCTGACCGGGGCGGGGATCTCCGTGCCCTCCGGGATCCCCGACTTCAGGACTCCTGGGAAGGGGCTATGGGAGAAGGTCGATCCGATGTCCGTGGCGACCATCGACGCCTTCCACCGCGACACGAAGCGCTTTTGGGACTTCTACCGGCCCCGGTTCCACATGCTCTCGGACGTGCGCCCGAACCCGGCGCACGAGGCGCTCGCGGAGCTCGAGCGGCGGGGGCTTCTGGAGGCGGTGATCACCCAGAACGTCGATCGCCTCCACCGCAAGTCGGGCTCCGAGCACGTGATCGAGGTGCATGGGTCGATCGCCACGGCGAGCTGCACCAGCTGCGATGCGAGCTATGAGCTGGAGCGGGTCGAGTCGCTGTTCGACGACGAGGGGATCGCGACGTGCGAGTCCTGCGCGGGCAAGGTGAAGCCGGACGTGGTGCTGTTCGGAGAGCTCCTGCCGGCCGAGGCGATGGCGGAAGCGGAGCGCCTGTGCTCGCGGGCCGACCTCTTGCTGTGCATCGGCTCGTCGCTGGAGGTCTATCCGGTCGCCGGGCTTCCCGCGCTGACGCTCGACGCGGGAGGGCGGATCGCGATCGTGACGCAGAGCTCGACTCCCTACGACTCCGACGCCGCCGTCTGCTTGGACGGCGATGTCGCCGAGGAGCTCACCGCCGTCCTTGCCTCTCTCGGATAGCCCGAAGTCCTGAACCTGGCTCCCTTGACGCACGAACGTCGGCGCGGGCGCGTCGGGGAACACCGCGTCGCTGGGCGGGTGCTGACTCGCTCCTACGGTGTCCCTAGCCCGACAGGATCCGGCGGCGGCGGAGGACGCGCTCACAGATCGCAAGCGTTTCGGCGACCTCCTGAGCGCGCTGGGGCGACAGCCTGCCGTCAAGCGCCTCCTCGGCGGCCCTCGCCACGGCTTCGCGGCGGCTCTCGAGCGCGGCGAGGTCCTCCTCTTGGTCCGGTCCCGCGCGGCCCGGAAGCTCCGCGAGCAGCGCGTCGAGGCCGACCCGCAGCTGTAGCGCGGCTTCCCGGACATGCCCCTGGTCGAGGTCGGCTCGGGCCCGGAGCAGCAGGATCTCGCAGGCATCGGGCTGCTCGCGGCCGGCGAGCATGGACGCGAGCCTCTCGTGCGGTCGCAGGGCCTCGGCCCGCCGCCGGCCCCGCTCGGGCGGGGCGACCTCGACTGCCTCATCCCAGCGGCCGTCGGCGAGCGCCTCGCCGCCTCCGTGTCCGATCCTGGCCACGACCGCGGCTTCGCGGGAGATCTCGTGGCCGTACGGGTCGCCGGTCGCGATCCGATGAGCGCGGAGAAACCTGTTCACCGCGCGAAGCCCCTCCGCCACAGCGGCCTCGGCCGCATCCGGATCGGCCGTGGCGCGCTCCAACTCGGCCGCGGCCTCGTCCGCGGGAGAGGCCTCGGCCGGAATAACGGTGAGCCGCGTGAGCGGGACCTCGGCCGGCGCGTCGGCTTGCGGGACCGGACGCGGCCGGCGCGAGCGGCGCCCGCGTCCGGACGAGACCTCCGCGCCGAATGTGTGCACCACGATGACCGCCTCCGGCCGCTCGTCCTCGGCGCGCAGCAGGTAGCGGCCGTCGTCGAGGCCGAGCCGCCCGGGAACGTCAAGCTGGACGAAGCTGAAGTGGCTCGCGGCCGCGGCTATTCGCTCGCGTGTGCGTTGCTGGAACGCTTGTGCGAACCGTGCTTGGTGGCCTTGTCCGGCAGCGCGTACTTCGAGGGCGAGGTCGGGACCTTCGGGTTCTTGATCGTGGCGATCTGGCCGACGAGCTTCTGCCACTGATCCGGCTTCAGGAGTGAACTGAACTGCTTGCTCACCTTGCCGCTCTGGCCTACTGGTTGCCAGCCGACGTGGATGTGGTCGTAGTGGTCCGCCATCGCGAACGAGGGACCGCCGAGGTTCATCAGCGAGATGATCTGATGCGGCTGCGTCGTGCCCTGGAGCTGGAGCAGCGTCTCGATCACGGCCTCCGTGATCGTCCCCCGTCCCTGGTTGCCGACGATCGGGATCCCGTTCACCTCGGCGATGTCCATCGCGTCGCCGGTGGAGTGCTCGCTGACGTTCCCCGACGTCGTGTACAGGCTGTGGCCGCACTTGAGCGAGGTGATCGTCAGACGGAATCCGTTGTCGGCCAGGTACTCCATCCCGGCGAGCACCCGCTGGTCGATCTGCCCCGTGCGAATGTCCTCGCGGCCGCAGGAGTAGATGGAGAGCCGCGGATCCGCGAGCACCTTGCGCTCGATCTGGGTCTTCGGCATCAGCAGGTCCTGCGTGACGTTGCCGGCGCCGGTGTTCGCGAACGGGTTCTTGCCCGCGGCCCTGTAGATCGCGGTCGCCTCGAGCAGCTTCCAGCCGTCCAGGATCGGCTTCGGGTCGATCTTCGGCGCCCCCTTGCCGGCCGGGCGGATCGCGAAGTTCAGATGTGGCGCGAGCTCGCCGGTCTTGCCGATCCGGCCGAGCACGGTGCCGGCCACCACCTTCGAGCCCTCGCGGAGCGGGCGCAGCTCCATCGAGTTGCGGTTGAAGTGCAGGACGCCGTCGAAGTAGGACTTGAACGTCGAGTAGCCGGGGAACCGCTTCTTGAGCAGGCGGTCGAGCTGGCCGGTGACGTCGGCCCGGTCCCGATTGCGCGGGCGCTCCGGAAGCGCGTAGAGGCGCGGCCTGAGGTCCTCGGTGTTGACGGGGCCACTCGAGTCGGCGGTGGAGCCTTGCGTGGTGGCGGCGACGGCGCTGGGGATGGGTGCATGGCCCGATGACGCACTGGGCTTGGCCGCCACGGGCTTACCGCGGGTGGCGGGCTGGGTCGGGACCTTGTCGTTCTTCGGCGTCACGAGCTTGAAGTCGGATGCGGAGAGCTTGTGCTGCTTGGGCACCGGATAGACCTTCGAGACGTGGCCCAGCTGCGCGTACGTGAACCGGTTGCCGTAGCTGTCCTCCAGGACGATGTAGTTGCCGAGCTTCGCGTCGTGGCCGACCTTCTTGATCGTCCCGTCGTTGACGGCGACGACAGGCGCACCGTCGTGGGAGTAGATGTTGATCCCTCGACGTGTGGGTGAGCTCGAGACCACGTCGGCGACGTTGCCGGAGGCGCCCTTGGTGAGCTTGGCGCGCTTCGCCGCCAGGCGCTCGGAGAGGTCGTCCGCATACCGGGCCTTCGCGGCGACCGGGAAGCGGTCGCCCGCGGTGAGGCCGGTGATCGAGCCCAGCAGGTCCTCGGGGAGGTTGCCGTACTGGCGCGCGTACAGGAGGACCTCGTCCACGTACCAGTCCGCATGGTTGTAGGCGAAGATCGCGCGCCGAAGGTCGGTGTCGCCCCCGGCCGCCTTCAGGTAGCGCGCCGCCGCGCAGATCGCGTCGGGCGGGTTATAGGGGTCATCGACTCCGTCGCCGTTGGCGTCGACCCCATAGGCCTTCCAGGTGGAGGGCAGGAACTGCATCCAGCCCACGGCGCCGGCGGTGGAGACGTTCAGGTTCGTGCCGAACGCCGTCTCGATCTTGTTGATCCCGGCGAGCACCTCCCACGGGATCCCGTACTGGGTGCCGCAGGCCTGGTAGATCTGGAGCAGGAACGGCGGGATCTCGAACTGGCCGATAATGAAGCTCGGCACGCCCAGTGGAGCGGGGCCGAAGTCGGCGACGGTGAGCGTGGGGTTCGACTTGGTGGGCTGTCCGTTCGGCTTGCGTGGCGGAGGGGGCGACAGCGGCTTGCGCTGATTGTGGGAGCCGGCCTGACCACCCTGCGCCCCGCCGGCGCCGCCCCTGGTCGTGGCGCCGCCGGCCCCACCGGTTCCGCCCGTCCCGGCCGCGCCGCCGGGACCGGAGGAGCCGTAGCCGCCGCCGCCGGTCGTGCCGCCGCCGCTCGTGCCGCCGCCACTACCGCTGCCGTTGCCGCCGGTGTTGCCGCCGCCGTCACCGCCGCCCGGGGGGGGCGGGGGCGGGTTGTACTCGTCGCTGTCGAGCGGGCCGGAGCAACCGGGATCGGCCAGGTCGGTGAGCCCGTCGCCATCGTCGTCCTTCAGGTTCGAGCAGGCAGGAAGCGAGCCGATCGGGGGGAGGTTCTGGCCGCCGGGCAGGTTCACGCCCACGGAGGTCGTGGACGTGTTCAACAGGTCGCCACCGCTGGCGTTTCCCGCGCCAGCGGCGGTGACCGCGCCGAGTACGCCAAGCGCGACGATAAGTAGAAGTTTCCTTCCCATCCTCCTAGTCCCGGTCCTGCGCGCTCAACGTGGGGTAATGCCGGTTTTTCGCGCGTGCAAAACGCTGCCTGCTCCAGGCGACGAGAACGCTAGCTGTTAGATAGGTCGTTTGCAACGTAGAACCGGCGCGAGAACCGTATCCCACCAGGCTGAGCGCCGCGCAAGCCTGAGATCGGCCCGCTCCTGATAGGAGAATCGGCACCCTGGCCCCTTCGCTTGAAGCGTTACGCTGAGCGCGAAATGCCGCTCCCAGCAGCGAACCCCGAGGAGGCCGGCCCGTGAGCGACGAGGATGAGCAGGGCAGCGGCCTGCGAGCGCGCGGCGAGGAGGCGCTCGGCGACCTGGCCCAGGCGCTCATGGACAATCCCCTTTTCGGCCAAGCGCTCACCACCGCGCTGGGCGCCGGGGAGCGAGCCGCGCAGGCCCAGCGCAGCGCGATGGGGGCCCTGAACATCCCGGCGGCGTCGGACCTCGAACGGCTCGAGCAGCGGCTTCGCTCGCTGTCCAACCGCCTCGAGGCGGTCGAGGATCACCTCGACGAGGCCATGGACGAACTGGCGGCGCTGCGCAGGCAGCTGCGCGAGCGCGAGCCACGGCAGGACGCGGCTCCGAGGATTCCAGTCTCGGAGCCGGACGAGTAGTGGCCGACGGGAATCCAACGCCGCCCGAGGTTCGGGTCACCGAGGCGCTGCGCACCGCGATCGAGCGCACGCTGAGCCTGGCCGGTCAGGCGCGCGCCAGTTCGGCGGCGCTCACCAGCGAGCGAGCGACTCGGTTGCTCGACGAGGTGGCAAAGCGCGGCCGCGATGCGCGTGAGGAGCTCGCTCGCCGCGGACAGGAGGCGGGGGCCGAGCTGGCGCGCCGCGGACAGGGCGCCGCGGAGGAGATCGCCGAGAGGGTGGAGGCGCTCGAACGAAGGCTCGCGAACCTCGAGGGGAGCCTCCGGTCGAAGCCTAAGCCTAAAGCTGAGGATTAATGAGCGGCAATCGCGTCGTCATCGTCGGCGTCGCAAGCCATTGGGGCGCGGAGCTCGCGCGCCGGCTGGAGCGCGACCGCTCGATCGAGTACCTGGCCGGGATCGATTCGACCCCGCCCCCCATCGAGCTGGAGCGGACCGACTTCATCGAGGCCGACATCCGCAGCCCGCTGCTCTCGCGGCTGCTTCCGGGGACCGAGGCCGACACGGTCGTTCACTGCGGGATCCTCTGGTACCCGGAGCCCGGCAAGCCCTCGCGGGTCCTTCATGACATCAACGTGATCGGGACCCTGCAGCTCCTCGCGGCCTGCGAGCGAACCGAGTCGCTGGAGCGCGTGATCGTGCGCGGCTCCGCTGCGATCTACGGATGCGAGGGGCCTGCGCCCGGGTTCTTCACCGAGGAGATGGCGCGCAGGCTGCCGCTCCGGACCCGCTTTCAGCGCGACGCGTCCGAGCTGGAGGGCTACTTCGACAACTTCGCCCGGCGCCACTCCCGCCTGGTCTGCTGCATGCTTCGGTTCCAGCCCGAGATCGGCCCGGACCTCGAGATGCCGCTGGTCCGCTACCTCAGCCTCCCCGTCGTCCCCACCCAGCTCGGGTTCGACCCGCGCCTGCAACTGCTCCACGCCGATGACGCGACGGGCGCGCTGGAGGCCGCGACACGGAAGCCGGTAAGGGGCCCCGTGAACGTCGCGCCCTCCGGGGCCATCTCGTTGAGCCACATCCTGCGGCTCGCACGCCGGCCCTCGATCCCGGTCCCGCACCCGCTGTTCGGCCCCGCGCTTGAGAGGCTTGGCCGCCAGCTCGGCGCCGGGCCCCTATATGGAGACGGGGTGCGGCTGCTTCGGTTCGGCCGCGGCGTGGACAACCATCGGCTCCGCGCGGAGATCGGCTACGAGCCGAAGTTCGACTCGGTCGCCGGCGTGCGGGACTTCGCGGCCAAGAGCACGGGCCGCCGAATGCTGCCCTCGATCCATCCCGGCGACCTGTTGGGGAGGGTCGCGGAGGCCCGGCGTTGAGCGCTGAAGCGCGCGCGGCGGACCCGAGCGCGGCGGGCTGGACCGAGGCGGCGAGCGCAGAGGCGATCGCTGACTTCCTGCGCCGGATGCGGCTCGGGATCGAGGATGGGCTGGACCCGATGACCGCGGCCCAGCGAGCGGCGGATGAGCTGCCGAAGACGCTGGGCGACGCCGTCGAGCTGATCTCGCGCCGGCTGCGAGGCGACTACCACGAGGACGAATGGGGATTCGACGAGGAGTTCGCGGAGGCGGTCTACCCCTTCTTCCAATTCCTGTATGAGGTCTGGTGGCGCGTGGAGGCCGATGGGGTTCGCAACGTCCCCTCTCACGGCAGGGCGCTGCTGGTCTCGAACCACGCCGGATCCCTGTTTCCCTTCGACGCCTCGATGATCCTCGGGGCGATCATGACCGAGCACCCGCTGCCCCGCTGGGCGCGGTTCATGGTTCTCGACTGGGCCTTCACGCTCCCTTTCCTGTCGATCTTCATGCGCCGCGTGGGCGGCGTTCCCGCAAGCCCCCACAACGCACACCGGCTGCTCGAGCAGGACGAGCTCGTGATGGCGTTCCCGGAGGGGGTGAAGGGAACGGGCAAGCCGTTCTCCGATCGCTACCGGCTCCAGCGCTTCGGGCGCGGGGGGTTCGTCGAGGTGGCCCTAAGGGCCGAGGCGCCGATCGTGCCGGTAGCGGTCGTCGGGTCGGAGGAGATCTACCCGAAGCTCGCGGACGCCACACCCATCGCCAGGGCGATCGGCGCCCCGTTCGTGCCGATCACGCCGACCTTTCCCTGGCTCGGGCCGCTGGGACTGATCCCGCTGCCATCGAAGTGGCGAATCGAGTTCTGCGATCCGATCGATCTCTCCGAGCACGGCCCCGATGCCGCCGATGACCGACGATTGCTGTTCGACGTCTCCGAGCAGGTGCGCGAGACGATTCAGGAGAAGCTGTACGAGAACTTGGTGAAGCGGGGCTCCGCGTTTCTGTAGGTGGGGCGCGGGGGGCCGGGGTCGCCCCGGCGAACATCTCCGCAATCCATGCTCCGGGCATGCCTCGTGTCCATGCTGCGGCAGCGTTCGCCGGTCGCGACCCACGGCCCCTACGCCCCTATACCCGCATCTGGCGGCCCCGCTTCACCAAGGGTTTGAAGGGGGGAGATCGTGGCAATAGACTCCAATGGCGATGGGGACGGTGGCGGCAACGCGTAGCAAGCGGCTGTCTTCGGGTGAGTTCCGGCGGCTGCTCGACCAGGCGCTCACCGAGGTGAACTCCGACGAGCGCTCCGGCCCCCTCCTTCGTGCCACGGGCATACGGCTGCGCTTCGAGTTCCCGGACCTGAAGCTCGTCCTGAACCTGGCGCCTGGTGAAGACGCAGACGCTCACCTGCGCTGGGAGTTCGCGGACGACGTCGATTGGGAGCCGCGACTGAGGCTGACGATGGACTCCGAGGTCGCAAACGCCTACCTTCAGGGCGAGGAGAGCCTGGCGATCGCGATCGCTCGCCAGCGGGTGCGCTGTAGCGGCGAGACGCGCTGCGCCCTCGTGTACGTCCCGGCGATGCGCCTCTTGGTCGAGGCCTACAAGCGCGTGATCCGCGACGAGCACCCAGATCTCGCCGTCGCGTAACGGGTACCGCGGGCACGACGACGAATGCCGACGTTGACGGGGCCGCTCGGGCGGCGTAGCCTTCCCACCTGAGACATAGGAAGCAGGCCGAAGTGGGTCCGCCGACCGCCCTCGGGCGACTGGGCGGAACGAAGGGCCCGCGAGGCGCCAGTGGCGTCGAGGCCGACGTTGCGGGCCGAACGCCCGCGGGCGACGGGGTAGCGCGAGCCCCGTCGCTCTATGTTGGCGGTCCACCATGGCCGAAGACCAGATCTCCCTGAACGAGGCCGCGCGGATCGCGGGAGTGTCCCCGTCGACCCTGCAGCGCTGGGCGCGGGCGGGTGTGATCCCCGTACGGCGAGGCCGCTGGACGACGGCCGCGGCCGCACAGGCGCGAGTCGTGGGCCGGATGCGGGAGCGCGGCCACTCGCTGGCGGAGTTGCGGCGCGCGGTTCGCGAAGGCAGGCTCGCGTTCGGCTACGTGGAGGACCTGCTCCCGGGGCGGGAGCGCGACTTCACCCGGGACCAGGCCGCCGAGATCACCGACCTCGAGCCGGCGCTCATCGAGCGGATGATGTCCCTGCTCGGGACGCCGACGGCGATCGAGGGAACGCTGAACGAGCAGGACGTGCTGGCGATGCAGCGACTCGGCGATGTCCTGCGGGCCGGGTTCCCTCTGGTTGCCGTCCTCCAGCTGGTCAGGGTGTACGCGCAGTCGATCCGCAGGATCGCCGATGCGGAGGTGCGGCTGTTCCATCTGTACGTCCACGAGCCGCTCATTCGCGAGGGCGTCGACGCCGTGGAGATGGCCGAGGAGATGGAGGGCCTGGTTCGTGACCTCCTGCCGACCACCTCGCCGCTGATGGAGTACATCCACCAGCGCTACCTGCGCTTCTTCATCGAGCAGGACGTGGTGGGTCACATGGAGGCCGAGCTCGGTGGAAACCGGCAGCTCGGGCGCGTGCAGATGGCCTTCTGCTTCGTCGACCTCACCGGGTTCACCAGATACACGGAGGAGGAGGGCGACGAGGAGGCCTTCGATCTGGTCGAGCGATTCGTCGAGACCGTTGAGGCGACCCTGCCCGCCGAGGCGACGATCGTGAAGACGATCGGCGACGAGGTGATGATCGTCTCGCCGGATCCGGTGACGCTCACCGAGTGGGCGGTGGGGTTCCTGGGGCTGTTCCAGGAGCGCCCCCAGCCGCGCGTCGGCCTCCACTACGCGCGGGCCGTGTACCGAGACGGGGACTACTTCGGCAGGGAGGTCAACCTGACTCACCGCGTCGTCGCCCGGGCCCTCGGCGGCGAGGTCATGGCCACGACGGCGATCGTCGACGCGATCGGCGACTCCAACTATCTGGAGTTCGACCCGATTGGCGACGTGGAGCTGAAGGGCTTTCCCGAGCCGGTGGAGCTGTTCGTGGTGCGGGCGCGGGCAAGCGACGCCGACACGTCGTGAGCGAGGCGTCAAGAATCCGCGGGTCTGGGCCGTAAGATCGCGCCTATGGGAGCGAAGAGAGCCAGTGGCCACTAAGGAGGAGGCGCTGGGCGCGCTCGTCGACGTCGTCCAGCGGAGCGGACTCGTTGGGCAGACGTCCTCCGGAGTCGTCCTCGTCTCCGGGGGGCCGGACTCGGCGTGCGTGGCGGCGGCGCTGGCGAAGGCGATCGGACCGGAGAGCGTCCACGGTCTTCACGTCAACTACGGAACCCGGGAGTCGGCGGACCGCGACGAGCGCATCTGCCGCGACCTCTGCTCGAAGCTCCGCATCGACCTCCACATCGAGCGGGCGAAGGCGATCGAGGGGAACCTTCAGGCGGCCGCACGCGATGTGCGCTACGCGGCAGCCGAGCGACTCCGGGTGCGGACCGGTGGGAGCTGGATCGCGACCGGCCACACTCGAACCGACCTCGCCGAGACGATCCTCTACCGGCTCGCCGTCTCCCCAGGGGCGCGCGCCCTCCGAGGATTGCGCGCGCAGAGCGGGCGGGTGGTCCGGCCGCTTCTCGAGCTCGATCGCGACGAGACGCGACGCCTGGCATCGGAGGCGGGCCTACCGTTCGCGGACGACGAGTCCAACCTCGACCTCGCCTTCGCCCGCAACCGGCTGCGCGCCGAGGTCCTTCCCGTGCTGCGCCAGCTGAACCCGGCCGTCGAGCGAAACGTCGCCGAGACCCAGGCCGAGCTGA
>WNGB01005738.1_pt1 | contig 18503 bp, 12 predicted proteins | sample 5400681 | NCBI WGS metagenome assembly WNGB01 (sample SAMN13153367, study PRJNA577476) | soil metagenome | isolation source: 115 cm soil or saprolite under grassland replicate 2 | place: USA:California | collected 2016-06-15 | reverse complement strand
GTAAACTTCCGGTTTGCCTTGGGCCCATAGCTCAGCTGGTAGAGCGCATGGCTGGCAGCCATGAGGTCAGGGGTTCGAATCCCCTTGGGTCCACTTTCAGCCCCTTATTCGAACTCGGGCGAGAGAACAGAGGCGCGAAGACCTCTGAGAACTCCACTCGACCGATCCTCCGGTCCTCGATGTAGACGGCCTGGAGCACGGCGTCGTTGAAGCGCCGGCGCACCGACGGCAGCGCCTTCAGGTACGCCGCGTGGCAGTTGCCGGCGAGTCGGATGGCCGTTTGGAGAACGTCCCGCCAGCCGTCGAGGTCGCCCTCCGTCTCCTCGAGCTCGCCCTGGGCGGCCTGTTCCGCCACGCCGATGCGGTCCTGCTCCGACTTCAGAAGTTCGAGCGGGATCGCATTCGCGTAGAAGGCCTGCAGGAGCTTGCTGCGCTCGTCTACGAGCTTGGCGAGCATCTTCGTCAGGACCACCCGACCCTCCGAGGCCTCGGCCTGACGCTCGACGATCTCTGCTTCCAGCTCCTCGGTGAGCCGGCTCACCCACGAGGCCGGCAGTTCGATTCTTCGATACAGGTCCTCCACGAGCGCCTCGGCATCGCCGGCGAGAATGTAGGGCTGCCGGCATCCAGTCCTCGCCGACCCCCGCTGCCCGAGGCAGTAGAAGTACAAGTACCTGCCCTTGGCGAGCGTGAGCGACAGTCGCCGGCCGCATCCCCCGCAGAGCAGCAGGCCCTTCAGGTAGTGCTCGTGCTTCCGTTCGCGTACCCCGGCGACGTCGCGGGCCCGAAGCGTCTCCTGGACCCGGTCGAACAGGCTCTGAGGGATGAGCGCCTTGTGCTGGCCCGCGTAGCGGGCGCCGCCCCACTGCACGACGCCGATGTAGAACGGGTTGACCAGGAGCTCGGCGAGCTTGGAAACCGACACCGGAGCGCCCGGCCGCCTTGCGTACGGCGAAGTCAGTCCCTTCGCGTGCATCGTCGCCTGCAGCTCGGGGAGCGAGTAGTCCCCGGTGGCGTATAGCCTGAAGGCCTCCCGGACCAGGATCGCCCGCTCGGGGTCGAGTGTGATCTTCGCGATCTCCCTGCCGCCCGTCTTCTCTCGCACGTTCAGGTAGGCAATCGGGGCCTTCGTCGGCCAGCCGCCCATCTTGGCCTTCTGGGTCATGCCCTTTCGGATCTCACCGGCGAGGTTGGCCGAGTAGAACTCGGCCATGAGCGCGTGGATGCCCTCCACGAGGCGTCCAGAGGCGGTCTCCTCGATGTTCTCGGTCACCGAGACCAACTGAACGCCCGCGTGGCGGAGCGCCGCCCTGATGGCCACGTGGTCCTCCATGGAGCGGGCCAGACGGTCGATCTTGTGGACGACCACAGCGGTGATGGCGCCTTCGGCCACTCGACGGAGCATGGCCTTCAGCATGGGGCGGTCCGCGGTACGGGCGGACTCCCCGGCGTCCGTGAACTCCCCGGCGAGGCTCCAGCCCCGCTCGGCGAGGTGACGAAGACAAGCCTCCCGCTGGGCCGGGATCGAGTACCCCTCGCCGGTCTCGTCCTTGGCTGCCTGCTCCTTGGTGGAGACCCGGAGGTAGATCACCGCGTCCATGGCTCGTCCTCCTCGTCCTCGTGCTCTATTGCCAGCGCCAGGTCGACCAGCGCTTGGGCCAGTGGCCGGAGCACACCCATCTCGGGAGGCTCCCTGCGGTCCACTCCCGGACGCGCAAGCCTAGTCCGTGCAGGTGTCGGTCCCGGCGCCTCGCGTGTGTCGGCCGAAGCCTTGCCGATCCTGTCGCGACGGCGAAGGCGCTCACGGTCGGTCCTTGGCGCGCCCGCGCGCCGCGGGATCAAGGAGCATGTCGGGGCGGTAGGGCGCGGAATCGGGGTGTCGTTGATACGGGGGAGATCCGACGACGGTGGCCGGCGTCCACGTCGGTGAAGTACCGACCGAGGCAGTGTGTGGCCCGGTACAAGTCCCCGGGCCGGGTCGGAAGGTCAAGGAGCGAGAGGCGATCGCCGTCGGTGGGCAGGTTCTTCCAAACGAGACCGAGTACGCGAAGTTCAGTGAGCTGATCCTCGCTCGCCACGAACAACGGGAACGACGTCACGAGCGATCCACGGACTTGCAGACGCCCGATCGCGTGCCGAAGCGCCGAGCCGACCTCCCCCTCGCGCACCCCTTCCGGAACGATGATGAGGAGGTTCGGGAACCCGAGGAGCTCCTGCTCCTGCGTCCACCCCGCCGCGAGCCGGAGGTAGCCCTCGAGCTTTCGTGAGAGCGCCCCGAACGCCTCGGTGCCCCGGTCGTACTCCAGGTAGAACTCGCAGGCACCGCCGGGATGCAGGTAGCGCCCGAACCCGTCGGGCTTGACTTCAGCGGCTCGAGTCCGGACCCAATGCTCCGGTCGCCAGGTGGCCAAGCAATGGCCCTCATAGTCCCTGGAGGCCTCGGCGAGCGCACAGAAGAACGCGTTGACCCCCAGGCGGTGGGCGAGCATCTGGCTCGACCGGTAGCTGTGATCGGGGACCCAGGACAGGTCCGAGGCCCGGACGCCCCTAGCCTCGGCGAGCTCGCTTAGCCCGAGCTTCGTGAGGAACCAGCACGCGGGAGGTCTCCCCTCCCCGAAACCCCTCCCCGGAGTGAACGATGAGATGAACCCAAGATCTCTCAGTTCCTTCATCCGGTGTTGACACCGTCTGAAGGAACGAAGTACAGGCTCTTGATCTGGTGGGTGGCGAGGACCTTGTGCTCGAGAAGGCTGAGCAGGAGAGCATGGTCTCGCTCATCGAGCGAGACCATGCGAACGTTTTGTTCTCCTCGAGCCATATTCTGGGCACAATCCCCCCCTCCTTCGGTTGGTGGCCTTCGGCAAAGAGGCACCGCGACCTGCGGTTTCGCCGCCTCGCGCCCGGCGCGCTCGCGCCGCCCATGCGCCGCGCACGCGCCGTCCCACACGGCAATCGGGTAGCGCGACGCCGCGCCTGGCGCAGGCGTACATGACCGCCAGGTCGACGGATCTTCAGTTCGTGCCCGTGCTCACCTCCCTTCCTCCCCGAATCACGCGTCCTCAGCCGCCGTACGAGCTCGCCCATCGGCATTCGTCACGGGCATCCCTTCGCGGTCATCCACGGCAGTCACCGGCCGCTCCGGTCCCGATCGCTCTCGCCGTCCGAGCGCTCGCCAGGCCTCCCGTGTTCTCCGAGCGCGCCTCTCTCATGAGGTGCCCGGGTTCGGGGCCGTCTGTTCGCTCGTCCGGCTCGCGTCTTGAACCTCGCGCCCGGTGTCTCTGTGGATCTCCGCTTGCTGCCCGATCCGGCCGCCGGTGGCGAGCCTGCCGTCGCCTTCGGAGCCTGTTCGCGGCGAGCCAGTCGATCGCCGAGACTTCTGCTGTTGTCGCCGCCGATCCTGAGGGGTCCGAGTCCCCATTCGCTCCCCATCGAGTCCCCCCTCGTGCCTGAAGCCAAGGCGAGGCCGGTTTCGTCGAGGGCGAGAACACGTGGAGTCCCGACAAGACGGAGGGGGACCGGGTGGTGACCATGGCCCCAGGCCGGATAATCGAACCGGCAGGACGGGGAGTCAACGAGGAGTCTTATCGCCAGGCGGGAGACAGGAGGGAGATTCTGTGGAGACAGCACTACGGCGCTCGGCGCTCCGCGGGACGCGACTGTGCTCCCTACTGAGCGCCTGGCTGGGCCCCAGATCAAGCGAGTGAGTGAGCGGGCCAAGCTCTCGATAGGATCGCCATCAGGACGCAAAGGAGCCGAGCGCGTCCTCGTCCCCAGCTTCGGCGCGCAACTCGGCGATCCTGTGCAGCTCCGCGACGAGCTGGGCTAGCCTAGAGGCATACCCTCCGGACCAAGGCACTCTCGAACTCGGCGATGTACAGGGCACCACCGGGGCCGAGGGTGACACCGAGAGGCTGGTTGAATGCGGCTTCGATCGCCGGGCCGCCGTCGCCCGAGAAGCCTTTCTCCCCGGTGCCGGCGACGGTGGTGATGACTCCGGAGCGATCTACCTTCCTGACCCGCGCGCTTCCCGCATCGGCGATGTAGAGGTTCCCCTCCGCGTCCACCCACACATCGGCGGGCCACACAAGGCCGGCTTGGGTGGCCGGGGCCGCCGTCTCCGACCACGCCCTTCCTCCCTCCGCCGGCCACCGTTTCGATGATCCCGGCATGGTCGATCCTGCGGATCCGGTGACTCCCGGGCTCGGCGATGTAAACGTTCCCGGCCCTATCAACCGCGATCCCGCCGGGGCCCTTGAACCGAGCCTCGACCGCGGGCCCCCCGTCCCCCGAGAACCCCGGCTGCCCGGTCCCAGCGAACGTGGTGATCACCCCGGACGGGTCGACCTTTCGGATCCGGTTGTTGAATGAGTCCGCGATGTAGAGGTCGCCGTCGCGATCAAAGGCCAGGCCACCGACCACGTTGACCTGGGCCTCGGTGGCCGGACCACCGTCTCCCGAAAAGCCCGGCTCCCCGGTGCCGGCCACCGCGGTCACCTGACCCGAACGGTCGACCCTCATCACCATCGAATTCCCGACGGCGAAGTCGGGCGCCCGTTTGCCGTTGCCCCCGCCGACGTAGAGGTTCCCCTCGGCATCCAGCGTCATCCCAAGGGGGGCGCGGAGGTCCACCTGACCTGCCTCCCCAGCTTCATCGTCGCTGTCTCCGGCCGGGGGCCCAACCACAGTGGTGATCCGGCCCGTCGGGTCCACCTTACGGACCCGTCCTGGGAGGATGCCGGCCTCGCCAGGATGGGCAGCGTGCTCCAGGATGTACAGATTGCCGGTCGCGTCGACCTCCACGTCGGCGGGCAAGTTCAGTTGAGCGCTCGTCGCTGGGCCCCCGTCGCCCCAGGATCGCCAGTCCAGTTGGTCATCGGCGCCCTCGTATGGCCAGCTTCCGGCCACCGAGGTGATGATCCCGGAACCCGAAGTGCACGCCGATGGGGCCGCTCCGGTCGAAGCCTTGTCCGTAGATTCGCCCGTTGAGTTGTTTCGCGCGGCCGACGGCTCTGAATTCCCACCGGAGCATGCCATACTCAGAAGCATCGCGATCACCAGCGCCGTCGCGCAACGGAATCCTCGATCGCGAATCACGTCTTCTCCCGTCCTCTATGACCTTGGTCGAGGAATCCGGTCGACTGGGGCTCCGATGTCGCTCGTGTCGTCTGGTTCCTTCGATGTCATTTCTCCGGTCGGGGGGCTCCTCTGCAATCGCGGTCGCGGTCGTCTCTCAACTTGTGTGTCGCCCGACGTCGACGACCGCACGGCGCGCGTGTCGCCGGCAACGACGTTCGGGTTCCTTCGAGGTGTTCATCGCCCGCCTCCCTCATTGCGCTCGTCTATGCCGATACCAACATCGGTATCGTCCGCCCGTCGGAACAAGGCCACCCGGCGACACGGGCGGAATCACCCGTCGAACATGACGGTGCCCGTGTAGGTCGCGATCCCGGTCGAGACGTCGTCCTTGAACGTAAGTACGCCGCCGGCCCCCACGAAGCCACCCGTTCCCGAGACGATCGGGTGCTGGCAACGTCCCCGGATCTCCGCGAGGGTGACCAAGTCGTACTTGCCCGAGAACTGGAACTCGAAGAACAGGGTTCCGGACGGATCCCCGGTGCACGTGCCGTCCCCTGAGCGATCGAGACATCCGATGAAGTGCTCCCTCCCCGTGGCCTGCACGGTTCCGCTCGGATGCTCCCGGAAGGTGAATTCATCCGTGTACCAGCACCCGACGAGGCTCCCATCTACGCGGTACGTGCCGAGCGAGCTCGGATCGCCCGCGATGCACGGGTCGCCCAGTGCGACGGGGGTTTGGTTCCCCGACACCCGCGTGGTTCCGGCGGTGGCCGGCGCGGCTCCCACTACCGCGATCGCGGCGATCGCGACGATCGCGACGAGCACGATCGGTGACTTCCTCATCCCGCACCTCCTCTGATCGAGCAGCGACTCCTCTTGCCAACGATCGGCGGACCCCGAGCGAATCAATGGGTCATTTCCTCCAGTCAATCTCGGGCATGTCGGCGACACAGCCAATGTCGGGCGGTGAGGTCGGATCGTCGATCCACACGTTCCGAATCTCGGGCCCGCATTCGGATCCCAGCACGTTGTGGCCCCAGTTCGGGAACTCCACGACCCAGCTGTTCGAGAGCGTCGTCGCAGCCTGCTCGATGAGCGGAAGCGTCGAGTAGGGGTCGAACCTCCCGTGAAGGATCAGCGTGGGGATGTCAGAGACGACTGGGTCGTGGGGGTCGGCATCAGCGCTCCCTGCATCCCAGCGGTCGCAGACCCGGAAGTAAAGGCTGTGGACATAGGCCTCCACGTACCAGGGCTCCCCCCTCGCCGCCTGGCCGAGAGCAACCCGGTCAACGAATGGCAATTCGTCATGGCAGACAATCGAGAAGAAGGAGCCATATGCAAAGCGTGTCGTCGGCGCATGAGGGACGACATACCCGTGGCCGACCGTGCTGAGGATCGGATCGCTGGACCACTCGGCGCGCCAGGGGTAGGGCCCTTCCCCGAAGAGGTGGTCCCGAAGTCCGTAGACGTTCTTGGGCATCCTCATCTCTTCCCAGGTCAACGTCCCTCTCATGACTCGGACCGTTGTTGCCGCGTCGACGACGATGCGGAGGCCTTGCACCCTCAGTCGCGAGGGGCGTTCGTCGAGGCGTCCGAGCGCTCGGTCCCACACCGCACGGATGTGAGGGAACGCCCGACCGCACGGCGGATCCGCCCGGCATGCGTTTGCCACCTGTTCCACCGAGTACCTGGTTCCCAGGATCGCCTCGGTGAGGAGGTCCACCTGGGGGGCATCGGGGCTGTCGTAAATGACGGCGCGGACGTGGTCGGCGTACCGGCGCACAATCTCGAACGAGACCGAGGACGTGGTGCTGGTGGTGATGAGGTTCCATGTCTCGATGCCAAGTGCCGTCCGGAGGTCCTCCGCGTCCGCCGCGGTCTCCGCCAGGTTGTAGGCCCCCACGTCGACCCCCTGGGCGTCGAGCCGGTCACGGCATGCTTGGACGGCCTCGAGGAACAAGGCCTCCATGGCTGGGGTGCCGAGACGAACCCCGAGGGAGGGGCTAGCGAGGTGATGTGTCTCGGGACAGGAGAGCCTTGGCTCGGAGTGGCCGAGCCCACGAGGGTCCATGATGATGACCTGGCGGTGTGTTCGCTCCGCCATGGGGGCGAAGCCGCGGTAGTACGGCGTCCATCCCAGGTCCAGCCCAGGCATGAACATGGGGTCAGGTGAGATATCACCGGCCGGAGGCTCGATCCGGGTGACGAAGACCTGGATTGTCCGGCCGTCGGGGTTGCTTCGATCCTCGGGGACCGTGAGATAGCCGCACGTGACCTCATTCTCGATGCCACGCGTAACGCTGTGCGGGCAGAGGACCTCGGCGAAGTCGGGCTGGAAGGCAGCCGGCTCCGGGCCCTCCTCTCTCTCTGCTGGTCCGCCAGCGCAGGCCGCCGCCACAAGCGATCCGATCACTACGAGTGAGTCAAATCGGATGCCGTTGAGCCGGCGACGTGTGTGGCGACTCGAAACGTTCATCACCCCGCCTCCCTCATCGCGTCGTCTGCTCGCGGATACGACTTCGCGATTCTGTGCACTCTGGGGACCTCGCCTAGGAACTGGCTAGGAGATCGATTCCGATGGCTGACGATGTCCCAACACGTTCCGGGGATCCCGTGGCCCTAGCGGAGTCCTAGGAGGGGGAAGCAGCGTTTCGACCTCATATCAAGGGAACCGGGCCATGGACCAGGCAGAAGAAGAGGGCCGCCGGCATGCCACCGAGGACGGCCTTCCAATCCCGGCACGCCCGAGCTACCGTCGGCGTGTGAACTTTCGCGTCCTCGGACCCGTGGAGGCCGCAGGCGCGGAGGGACCGTTGTCACTCGGCGGACCCAAGCAGCGAGCCGTCTTGGCACACCTCCTCATGCGTGCCAACCAGTTCGTGTCGACCGACACCCTGATCGACGCCTTATGGGGGGAGGAACCACCAGACGCTGCTCGCGGGACGATCCAGGCATATATCCACAACCTTCGAACGGTCCTCGGGCCGGCCCGGATCGAAAGCCGCGGACCCGGGTATGTGCTTCGGGTCGAGGCGGACGAGGTCGACGCGTCGCGTTTCGAGGCGCTGGTGGGCGACGCAAGACGCGTCAGCGAGGAGCCCGGACGGGCGGCGACCGTCCTGCGCGACGCGCTCGCTCTCTGGCGAGGATCGGCCTACGCCGACCTCGACGCGCTCCCGTCGCTCCAAGGAGAGATCGCCCGCCTGGAGGAGCTCCGGCTCTGCGCGATCGAGGGCAGGATCGGCGCGGAGCTTGCGGGTGGACGGCACGAGGACGTCGTCGGTGAGCTCGAGTCGCTGGTCCGAGACCATCCCCTCCGTGAGCAACTGTGGGGACACCTGATGCTGGCCTGCTATCGGGCGGGGCGCCAGGGCGATGCCCTTGCCGCATTCGACGCGGCGCGCAGGATGCTCGCCGAGGAGCTCGGGGTCGACCCATCACCGGAGCTCCGCCGCCTCCAGGGGCAGATCCTCCGGCAGGACCCCTCGCTCGAGCTTCGCGGTCAGCCGCTGCGTGGGTACCGGCTGTTGGAGCGCGTCGGGGAGGGCTCGTTCGGGGTGGTCTACCGGGCACTCCAACCGCAGGTCGGCCGCGAGGTCGCCATCAAGTCGATCAACCGGGACCTTGCCAACGACCCTGAGTTCATCCGCCGGTTCGAGCGCGAAGCGCAACTCGTCGCGCGGCTCGAGCACCCCCATGTCGTCCCGCTCTACGACTACTGGCGCGATGCCGACGGGGCGTACCTCGTCATGAGATTCCTTCGCGGTGGCAGCCTCCGTCAGGCGATCGAGAAGGATGGCGCCCTTCCACCAGACGATGTCTCGAAGACTCTCGATCAGATCGCGGAGGCGCTCTCCGCCGCGCACCGTCAAGGCATGCTCCACCGAGACTTGAAGCCCGAGAACATCCTCCTCGACGAGGAGGGGAATGCCTACCTGTCTGATTTCGGCATCGCGAACGCCGTATCGGATCCGAACGCGACGGGATCGGCAGCGATCGCTACCCCCGCGTATCTTTCGCCGGAGCAGATCAACGGCGCGCCGATCACTCCACGGACCGACGTCTACAGCCTCGGGGTCGTGCTCTACGAGCTGCTGGTCGGCCGGCTTCCGTTCTCCGACAGGTCGCTCGCGGATTTGCGGCAGCACTTGCACGAACCGCTGCCATCCGTCCTGGCGGCGCGGCCGGAGCTCTCGCCGGCCGTCGACAAGGCCATCGCCGCGGCGACGAGCAAAGGCGCCTCGAACCGCTACACCGACGCCGTCGACCTGGCCGCGGCCTTCCGTGAGGCGCTCGGAGGTGATGTACTCGCGCCCGCAGCCGAGGGCGCCGACCGCAACCCATACAAGGGCCTGCGCCCGTTCGACGAAGCCGACGCTCTCGACTTCTTCGGGCGGGAGGCCCTCATCGAGCGCCTCGTGACCCGGCTCTCCGAAGAGGTCGAAGGATCCCGCTTCCTCGGCGTGGTTGGCGCCAGTGGAAGTGGGAAGTCCTCCGTCGTCCGGGCGGGTTTGGTGCCGGCGCTCCGGGCAGGGCGATTGCCCGGGTCCGAGAAGTGGTTCTTCGTCGAGATGATGCCGGGCCCTCGGCCGCTCGACGCTCTCGAGGCCGCGCTCCTGAGGATCGCGGTGAACCCACCGACCAGCCTCGTGGAGACCCTCCAGTCAGACGAGCGTGGCCTGTGCCAAGCGGCCGAGCGGGTGTTGCCGACCGACGCGTCGGAGCTGTTCCTCGTGATCGATCAGTTCGAGGAGCTCTTCACATTGGTGGAGGACGAGGCGCAGCGAAGCCACTTCCTGGCGAGCATCTTCTCCGCGGTAAACGCTTCGGACGCTCGTGTGCGGATCGTCGTCACGCTCCGCGCCGACTTCTACGACCGCCCACTCACGTACCAGGGGTTCGGCGAGTTGCTCGGCGCTCGAACCCAGACGGTGACGCCGCTGTCTCCCCGGGAGCTCCAACGCGCGGTGGCCGGCCCGGCCGAGCGGGTGGGGGTGGTGCCCGAGCCCGCGCTGCTGGCCGAGATCGTGGCCGAAGCTGCCGACCGTGCGGGGGCGCTCCCCCTGCTCCAGTACGCACTCACCGAGATCTTCGAGCGACGGCGGAACAACTTGCTCACCCTCGCCCACTATCGCGAGCTGGGTGGGCTCGGCGGCGCGCTGGCTGGTCGCGCGGAGCTCCTGTACACGAGCGGGCAAGAGGCCGGGCAAGCGGCGACGCGGCAGCTGTTCCTTCGCTTAGTAGACGTGGAGGAGGGCCTGGAGACCGTCAGGCGCCGGATCCGGCGCTCGGAGCTCGAAGCCATCGAGATCGACCGCGGCGCGATGACGGCCGCGATCGACGGGTTCCAGTATCACCGACTCCTGACGTCGGATCGCGACCCGGTGACCCGGGAGCCCACGGTCGAGGTTGCCCATGAAGCGCTGCTGGATACCTGGGAGCGATTGAGGGGATGGGTCGAGGCAGCTCACGATGACCTGAAGACCGAACGGCGTCTTGCGACGGAGGCGGCCGACTGGGAGGCGGGCGGCCGAGACCCAAGCTTCCTGTTGCGGGGCTCTCGTCTGGAGCAGTACGAGGCGTGGGCGAGCGAGTCGGATATCGCGCTCGGGGCCGTCGAGCGCGAGTACCTGACGACGAGCCTTCGCCAACGCGAAAGGGAACTCCGAGCAGAGGAGCAGCAGCGCGCGCGCGAGGCGTCATTGAAGCGGCGTTCCGTCGTTCGGCTCCGTGCGTTGGTGGCCGTGCTCACGGTCGGTGCGCTCGTCGCGACGAGCCTTGCCCTCGTCGCTGCCGATCGGGGTCGGCAAGCCGAGCGCGAGGCGAGGGTCGCGATGGCTCGCGAGCTGGCCGCGGCGGCCGTCGCGAACCTGGATGTGGACACCGAGCGAAGCATGCTCCTTGCCCTGGAGGCCGTCGAGACGACCTACCGGTTGGATGGAACCGTCCTTCCGGAGGCGGAGGAGGTTCTTCATCGAGCCCTGCAGGCCCACCGGCTGGTGTTCACGTTCCCCGGATATTGGGGGGAGTTCAGCGCCGACGGGTCCCGCGTCGATGTGGCGGGGGCCGAGGCCGGGAGGGCTGACGTCTACGACGCGGCTACCGGCGAGCGCGTTTCGACCGCGATCGGGGCCGGCAGCGAGTCCCAGGTCGGACCCAGCGGCAAGCTCGACGTCGTCTTCAGCCCCGATGGAGGACTCTTCGCCACCTGGAGCGATGTCACGCCGGACGTTCGAGTGTTCGAAACGGCGACCGGCGAGAAGGTGCGGCGCCTGAGCGTCCCGGAGGGGGCGCTGTACGACCCGCGGTTCAGCCCGGATGGCCGGTTCCTCGCTGCGGGCGGTCCCGTGGTGAGCCGTGTTCTGGAACCGGGCGGCCCGGCGGTGAGCGGGTGCTGTCCGCAGACGTACCTGTTCGATCTCCGAACGGGAGAGCTTCTCATCATCAACAACGCGATCGGTCCCATCGCGTTCTCCCCCGACGGCGAGCGGCAGCTAACCGCCGACTCCTGGTACGACTATGAGATAGGGGCGTGGGTCGCGGGATACGTCAATGACGTGCAGGAGCGCGACCGGACCCCTCTCGGGCGCGGGGCGTACGTCCCCGTCTACCACCTTCGGGGGCAGGAAGCCGACGTCCCGGTCTACGAGGGGCCGGTCGGCACGAAGCGCCTTCGAGGCCTGACCCTGCTTGGGCACGAGGGGGACGTCAACGGCGCGGCATGGAGCCCCGAGGGCGCGAAGATTGTCACGTCCAGTCCAGACCAGGTGATCGTGTGGGACGCGTCCACCCCGAAGCCCTACGAACTGAACGACCCGGACAACCTCGTTGTGCCGGAGTTGACGGTGTCCCCCTCGGCCGGCCTCTTCACCGCCGTCGCGTTCGGCCCCGACTCCCGGATCGCCACCGGCATGAGCGACGGCACGACGGTCATATGGAAGCTGTCGGGCGGTCGCGCGAAGCCGATCCTCACCCTTGCCGGACACGACGCGGCGGTTGGGGGCGTCGACTTCAGCCCGGACGGCACGCGGCTGACCACGAGCAGCAGCGACGGCACGGTGAGGATATGGGACATCACGGCGGAGGGAGGCGGTCACGAATGGCTGACGCTGCCGGGTGCCGGCGGGGTGGCCTATTCGCCTGACGGTTCACGCCTGGCCGTCGGCAGCGAGGAGGGGGTCGTCCACGTCTACGAGGCTGCGACCGGACGGACAGCCCTCGTCCTGCGGGGTCACGAGGGGAGGGTGAACGCGATCTCGTTCGACCCCAGTGGGTCCAAGCTCGCGACCGCGGGCTTCGTTGACGGAACGGCCCGGATTTGGGATGCGATCTCCGGCGCCGAGCTGGGCTTGGTCGATCTCGCTCGGATTCAGGAACCCGCGATCCGGCCGGCCGATCACTGCGGCCAGCATCCCACCGGCCTCAAGCAAGTGTTCGACGTTGCCTTCAGCCCCGACGGCAGTGTGTTGACCACCGGGGGCTGGTTCGGACCACCGTCGTCCACGCTCACCTGGGGCCCCGTGACCGGCGAGCTGCAGCACATCCTTGCGCAGGGTCCAAACCAGCCCGGCACAAACGTGGGGTACCTATGGGGCCGCTCCGTCGACATCAGCTCCGACGGGCAGCTCGTTGCCGGCGAGGGATGGAACTTCGTCTTCGTCTGGGCCGTCGAGGACGCCCGGATCGTCGCGCGCATACCGGAGCAGCAGGTCGACGCGCTCGCGTTCAGCCCCGATGGCCGGCGCCTGGTCACCGGCTCGCTCGAAGGAGACCTCACGGTGTGGGAGGCGCGGACCGGACGCCAACTGGATTCCCTGAATGGGAACCTTGGTCAGGTGTTGGATCTGGCGCTCTCCCCGGACGGGGCCAGGCTGGCGACCAGCTCCTCCGACGGCACCGTGAGACTGTGGGACCTTCGCACGGGAGAGCAGATCCTCACGCTCGCCAGCGGAGTGGCGGGGGAGGTCGGGGCGGAGAGCAAGTTCTGTTTCCGCCGCGACCGGATTGCGTATCTGGGGGTGGGGGGAAAGCTCGCGTTCAGTCCCGATGGAACCCGGCTGGCCTATACCGCCGACGGTACCGTGCGCGTGCTCGCGCTCGACATCGACGATCTGCTCACCCGGGCGCGGTCCCGGCTCGCCCGGTCGTGGACCGAGGATGAATGCAGGAGCTACCTGCACCTCGACCGCTGTCCGCCAACCGCCGTTGACCGTCACTCGCCACAGGGGTGATCGGCAACGGCGCGCTGCCGCTCCTCAGGCGAACCGGAACGACGAACTCGCCTCGCACGACGAGCGGTGTGGATGAGGTTCGCTACGGCCCTCCGACACGAACCGGACGTACACCCCCGAGGTCCGCTTCTACCAGCACTCTTCGCTTGCTCGGCTCGTACTTGAGGGCCAGTCCGAGGCTCTCGTAGAGACCAGCCTTCTTCGTCGGCTCAGCCGCCCCCAGGACGCCGACGAGATCCTCGAGGCTCTCGATCATCGCCCGGATGTCGTCCTCGGTGAGAGCTGGCGCTGGGCGGCGCCGGCGGAGCTCCTCCTCGGCCGCCCTCCGCTCAGCTTGAACCTCGCTGATCCACTTGGCGACGACGGACGGGTCTGTTCCGGCCTCTAGCGTGTCCTATCCCCGAGTAGTAGCGAGACTCGTCGACGTCCCACACCCCAAGGGAAAGGCGACGCATCCTCCTGCTTGACCAGCCAGTCGAGCGGAAAGGAGGCGCCGCCTTGACCCAAGATGATGCCCTGTACCGGTTCCGGTTGCGAGCACTCGCCCTGGCCACCGAGCTCGGCAACGTGAGGGCGGCGTGTCGGGCCATGGGGATCCACCCCTCCACGTTCTACCGGTGGAGGTCCCAGGTGCTCCGGTTCGGCCCGGAGATCCTCATGCCACGTGAACGACGGCGACCGAAGATGGCCAACCAGACCTCCCCGTTCATCGAGCAGCGGGTCATCGCCTACTCGCTCGGCCACCCCGGCTTCGGGCCGATGAGGATCTCCGCGGAGCTGCGGCGGCAGAAGTGGGGAGGGATCGTGCTTTCCCCCAACGGCGTGCACCGGGTCCTTCGCCGCCACGGCCTGAACACCAGGGCCAAGCGCCTGGGCCTGGTGGCCGGCTACGCGGCACCGCCGGAGCCCGAGCACCGACCTGCCCGGCCTGAGCGGCACCTGCAGGTGTCCCGACCAGGGGAGATGGTGCAGATGGACTGCTTCTTCATCGGCAGGCTGTCCGGGGCCAAGGGAGCGGTGTGGCAGTACACGGCGATCGACGTCGGCTCGGCCTACTGCTGGGCCGAGCTGCACCTCACCCCGCGCAACCCATCGGCCCGGTGGACCTCCGAGCTCGGCCGGCGGGTGGCCGCCGATCTTGCGGCTCGGGGATGGTCGCTGGACAAGGTGATGTCGGACAACGCGAGCGAGTTCCGCTCTGCCGAGTTCGAGGCGGCCGTGGCCCGACTGGGCGCCCGTCACCTGTTCATCCGCGCCGGAAGGCCACAGACCAACGGCGTCGTGGAGCGGGTCCAGGAGACGATCCTGGACGAGTGCTGGAAGCCTGCCTTCGCGCGCTACCTGATCCCCAAGTACACCGGGCTCCGACTGGACCTGGACCGCTACCTCACCTACTACAACACCGACCGCGCGCACACCGGACGATGGACCAAGGGCAGGACCCCTGAGCAGGTCATCGGGAAGGTGAAGATGTGGTCTCGCAAGAGCTGATGCGTCGCCAGAACTCGGTGACAGGACACTCTAGCGCATCTCGGTAGCGAGCGAGTCGGGCGTCGCACTCGACGAGCACCTGTCGAACGGTTGCTGCGCGGTCGTCGTCGACGGCGGGCGGCTCGTGAACCTCGGCGAGTGTGCGACACGACTCTTCCAGCCGGTCCGGCTCGAAGACCCCCGAGATCCAGCTATCGAGCGGCGGGACGATCTGCGCCTCGCGCACGTACACCGTCCTCGGGTGCTGGGCTCGCCGGGGGAGCGCGTACTCGGTGGAGTAGCGGCAGCGGTAGTAGGCCTGGGCATGGTTCCAGCTCCCCTGCATCCGGCGGTCGCACAGCCCGCAGCGAAGGAGGCCGCGTAGAAGGTAGGGGCGCGGCGTCCGGCGGGGCTTGCGGATCGTGGTGCGCCCGTTCGCGGCTCTCCGTACCCGCGCGGCCTCGAACACCTCCTGGCTGACGAGCGGCTCGTGGGCGACACCTGGGGAGCGCACCCATTCGTCCTCGTCGTTCCAGCGCAGCCTGGTCCTGTGGCCAGCCGCGACGTCCTCCACGTCGACCAGGACCTCGTCGCGGCGCTGGCGGCCCCAGACCGCGACCCCCGTGTACCGAGGGTTGATCAGGATCGCCCGGACGGCGCTCTTGCTCCACCCCTCGCCGTTCCGGTGCGAGTTGCGAGCGCGGTCGTATGCAGAGGGGGAGGGAACCCTGTCGCGGGTGAGGCTGTCGGCGATCGCGAACAGGCCCATGCCGGAGACGTACTCCTCGAAGATCCGGGCGACGACGGGCGCCGTGACCGGGTCGGGCTCCAGGCGGTGGATCCGGATGCCGAGGGCCGCCTTCCCGGGGTTGGGGTGGGGACCCGCGTCCGCCAGCCGGTATCCGTGCGGCGGCCTGCCGACTTGGGTCTCGGCCTGGGCCGCCATGGCGTTTCGAACCCTGGTGCGGATGCGGGAGCGCTCGCCCTTGCTCATGCCGCCGAATAGCGTCATGACCATGTCGTGGGCTTCGGAGCCGGGATCGACCCGCCCGCCGACCTCGGGCACCCACAGCTCGACGCCGTAGTGCTCGAACAGCGGGAAGGTCAGGGCGAACTGGGCGCCGTAGAAAGCTCGCTGCGGCTCCCCGATCGCTACGGCCTCGAAGCCTCGGTCGGGGGAGCGCAGAAGCTCTAGGAGCCTGACGGCCTCGGGCCGGCGTTTCCAGGGAAGGGACCGGGACTTCCCGATATCGAAGAACTCGGCCACGATCGCGCCGCCCGCCGGCTCGACGAGCTCCATGGCTCGCCGGAGTTGCCAGCCCCGCGAGGAGGCCGGGTCCTGCTGATCCTCGGTCGAGACCCGTCCGTAGAAGGCGAAGGGCTTCACGATGGCGTCCTCCTTCCCCCTCCCGGCGTGCGACACGCTATCCGAGCCGAGTGGGGCACGGTCATGCTACGCGGGAGGGCTGTCATCTCTGCCTCCATCCCGCTCGGCGACACTCATGAGGATCTCCAGCAGGATGCTCGCCGCTCGTGGCGTGAGGCGCGGTGGTTCGCCGGGTACGACCACACGTAGTCCGACGGCGTCGTCAGCGGCTCGAGGCTTCGCCTGCAGCCGCTGGGATGGACGCTCGTGAGATCGAGCGGATCGTTCGCTATGAGGTGCCGACGCATCTCCGAGTCTCACTCATCGATCGGGGCTTTCGCTTCGCTTGAGGCCACCTTCCCGGAGGCGCCTCCTCGATTTCTCCCCGTCGGCTCCTCCACCACTACCCGAATAGCGAACCCAGGCCCCAGCGTATGGGGGTGTGAACGTGGAGTGCGCAGATAGACGCTCCCGGTGTGTCGACATGCGCGGTCCGATCATGGGAAGAGGGATCCGTCGCTGAACGAAGGGCGTCTGCACTCCTCCGGCACCTCCCCGCTCCTCTGCCTCAGGTCCGCAGACAGGCCACTGCGCCACGGCTTGAGGCAGTCGATTTCCAAGGCGTCGATCCCGATCCGGGCGAGCAGCTGCTGCCGCGGCGCATCAAGAAACCACGCAGGCGTTCCCGCGAGCGATCCGTCGAGCGGTCACGCGAGCGTTACCCCGAGCGGTCATGACCGCTCGACCCAGATTCGCGCGAATCCACAGGTGAGAGCACATGACGGGCCGAGCGTTGGTCGGTCAGACTCATGACACATGCACGCGTACACGTGCACCTGTCATGAAGTCTCATCTCACACCTGGGAAGAGTTGGCCTTCGCGCAAGTAGTTCACCAACATGTGTTCGTCGCTCCATCGCCCGGGACTGCGTTCATCCTCCCCTCACGGCATTCAGCAACTCGCCCGCCAGAGCTGCGCACGACTCCCGGATGATGCTCTCGTCCTCGAGAGGAGCCGCAGCACGGGATGCCATCTCGGACCCGGGGCTGATCGGCCTGCCGAAGAGATCTCGGAGGAAGCCGATCGCTTGCCCGGTCACGCCAGCGCTCAGCTCCTCGCCGCCGACCCTTCGTAGCCCGCTGGCCAAGGTTTCGATCGGAACGGCCCTCAGCAGGCGAAGGACATCGAGCGCGTCCTTATCCTCAGCTCGGCCGGGCGAGTCGACGCGCTCGGCGATCTTGTGCAGCTTCGCGACGAGGAGAGCCGACGGGCCGGCTACCTTGATGGCGAAACGGCGATCGTCTGCCTCTTCGAGCGAGCCGACCTCCAACCGATCCCAGTCGAGGAGCGCGGCCTCGAGGCCTCTTGCCTTCCGGGCCGTGCGCTTCCCATGGTCGCCGATCCTGGCCGCCCGGCGGCCGGGGCCACCAACGGCCTCGGGTACGAGGAGGTCGACCTTGACCGTGACGGGATCCACGTCGATCTGCCTGGTGGTCAGCCACCTACCGACCTCCTGCAGGTCTTGGGTGAACCCGGCAGCCGTCAGGGACTCTTCCAGCCTTGGCGCGGACTTGAGCGCCGAAGGATCGATCGCGATGTCACCATCGGTCGTGTACTCGGCCACGGCGAGATCTGCCTCACCTGTGTGGAGGTAGACGGCTTGTGCCCCGACGAGGATGACCGCGTCCTGTTGGTCGCCGAGCGCCTCGAGGGCGTCGAGCAGGACCCGACGGGCCAAGACATACAGTGGCTCAGGAGCGCCAGGCATCTTCGTTCTGCGCCATCCAGGAAAGGAGCTCTTCCGCCTCCGCGGGTCCGCGCCCCGGGCTCGTGAGGAGGTCTGCGGCGATCTGCGTCGGCGCGGCGAAGGTGAGCCGCTCTCGCTCCCAGGTTCGCTCGTACACGACAGGATCGAATGGCTCAGCGAGTATCACGTTCGCACCTGACTCGGCTGGCCGCAGACCGATATCGTTCGCGAGGACTTCCGCGGAGTCCACGAAGCAGACCCCGAGACGAGCCGGCGCGACCGGCGCGAGCACTGATGCCCCAAGTGATCCCGTTACGGCGTAGCGCGCATCCGCCTGCCTCAGGTTCGCGCGGAATGACTCCACTCCTCGGGGATCGAGATACGAAGAAGTCCTGTTGGAGCCGAGGAGTGAATAGTCCTGGGCCCAACGCTTGATGAGCCCTCGCCACTCGACCTCGAGGACTGGCCCGCGTCCCTCCTTCTTGACAAGGTCTTCGCGCTCGAGAAGGTCGAGGACCCTCGACACGTAGCCGGGGTCGGCTCCAGCCCTCGCGGCGAGATCGCGAACGCCTATCGGACCGCGGAAGTCGCAGAGGGCGCGTACGATCCGGCC
>WNGB01005737.1_pt1 | contig 18504 bp, 23 predicted proteins | sample 5400681 | NCBI WGS metagenome assembly WNGB01 (sample SAMN13153367, study PRJNA577476) | soil metagenome | isolation source: 115 cm soil or saprolite under grassland replicate 2 | place: USA:California | collected 2016-06-15 | reverse complement strand
CGGGCCGAGGGTCCCAGAACCCGCACTGGACGCCGGCGGACAGCGTCTGGGCGAGCCTTCGCCCACAAGAGCGGCTAGAGACTTCCTGCGGCTTGCGGGGGCAGGCTCTGGATGGGCGCGTGGTAACCGTTGTTCGCGATATCTCGCTACAGCGACACGACAGACCGCGCCTTGCGTGGCACTTTGATCTCGATTCCGTCCGCATTCGTGCAGTGTCGCCTGATTCGGTTTTCTGCGAGCGCGAAGCTACAGAGGAATGATGCCGTGCAGTCTGATATCAACTTTGAAGTGCAACACGGAGTCTCATCGCGCATAGCATTCCTCCGGAGTCCGAAAGCCCAGCCGCTTCCGCGGCCGGCGGTTGAGTTTCGCCGCGATCCGATTGCAATCGTGTTGGGTGGGTGGGCCATGCTCTGGCGCTTGGGGAGATACTGCCGGATCAGGCTGTTGGTGTTTTCGTTGGTGCCGCGTTCCCACGCATGATGCGGCGTCGCGAAGTAGAAGCGGGTCGCGGTGGCGCGCTCGAGCCGGGCGTAGTCGTGAAACTCGGTGCCGTTATCGACGGTGATGGTCTGCACGGGATGGGGCTGCGCGGCGATCAGCTGTTGCACGCGGGCATTCACCGCGGCACTGGTGCGCTGCCGTAACGGACCCAGCAGCAGATAGCCGGTCTTCCGCTCGACCATGCTCAGCACGCAGGCGCCCGCCTGTCCGGCGCCGAGCACCGTGTCGGCTTCCCAATGCCCGATCTCCGCGCGGGTCTCGGCCGCCAGGGGGCGCGTCGTGATCGGCCGTTTGCCGGCCAGCCGCCCCCGGCTGTCGTAGCGGCCGTAGCGTTTGCGGCGCTGCTTGCAGGCGCCGCGCAGGTGGTAGTGCAACGTGCCGCCGCGCTTGTCGGCCGAGATGTAGCGGTAGATGGTTCCTGGCTAATCTCGAGCTCGTGGTCGGCGCGCAGCCGGCCCGCGATCTGCTCGGACTCCAGTCTTGCCGCAACAGCGCCTGGATCCGGTCGCAATCCGCCATGGCAAACCGCCGAGTGCGCCGGGCGCGGGAGCGCCGTCCTGGGCGTACCACTCCGCGAGCGGCGGCCGGTAACACCCGTCGCGGGGCGTGCCGTTGTGGCGCACCTCCCGCGCAATGGTACTCCGATGGCGCCCGAGCACGCGGGCGATCGCGACGGGGAAAAGGCCACCGTGGCGCAGCAGTCCCAGGGTGTATCTTTCCTGAGAGGTGATCTGGTGATACGTCATCATGGAGCTCCTGCTCTTGGTCGAGACGGAAATCTATGGTATCGCCAGGTCACCTTCTTCGTTGGACACGGTATTGCACTTACTATATGAATGCACGCTGTCTAACAAGCGCTTGAAGCTGGCGCGCGCGTAGGATATTGAATGCTGTACGCGCGTCCTTACAGGTTTGTGGCCCGCGTGTAACAGATCGGCGGAGAGGGTTGCTGGAGTCGGCTTGCGCCCGCACGCCCGGCGCTGCAATACGACGTAGCCGCCGCTCACCCGTGCAAGCCACAATAACAGCGGTCGACAGCACGCTGAGCACTCCGGTGCGCCGCTGGAAGTCGCGATGCGATCGGCGGTTCTGACGTGTCTCGCCCTCGTGGCCTTCCTTGGTACCAACGCTACCGCTTGCCGCGCAGGGTAACACCGGCGGCGTCCATTGCACAACGGATTCGTTCCAGACCTGTGCGAGCGTACGGGTATGGGATTTGCGCGTGACCCCACTGCTAACATCTGCAGCGTTTTCCCCCACGACGGGAGGTATCTCATGCCTCGTCTCTCCACAGGGGTGCGCCTCGCTCTCGGTGCGGTGGCGTGCCTTGTGCTGTTCGAATCCTGTTCCGACAACACCGCTCCCCTTTCCGACGACACAGCTCCCCCCATTATCGCACCCCCCTCGTTCGCACTGTCGGTCTCCAGTAGCAACTTCCAGCAGTGCGCCAATGGGGGGGAGGGAGGCGAGCCGTGCTTCTACATCAACGGCGTGCTGAACGACAGCAAGAGTCTCTACCGCGAGAGCGACGTCATCGCTGAGCGGTTCGTCCTCCCCGGCCTCACCGTCGGCCACACGTACCGGCTGGTCTTCGACTACGGGTGGGAAAAAGCGGTCAACACCGGCCACATGAACTACGACTTCCTCGCCGGGTGGAACACGACGCTTGGGCCGCTGGCCAACCCGTGCGGCGACCCGCTGGGGAACGGCTCGGCGGACATTCGCGCCATCTGCAACGCCAACAACACGATCAAGCCGGCCTACAGCGCCAGCGCGGCGTTCCAGGTCGTGCCCGACGCGATCTTCACCGCGAACGCGCCGCTGGGGCTGGGCACCGAGCTGCAGGCCGCGATCGACCGCTTCCAGGCCGGTAACGGCGCCAACGCCGTGCGCGTCGACATCCTCGGCGGGAGCTTCCCGGCGAGCGCATTCGACAACGTCGAGTACACCGTGAACGGTGACGACGTGACGGGGCGATTCACCGTGCGGTTCGTCGCTTCGGAGCCGACCGTGATGCTGCTCTGGGGCGGCCACTTTGCCGATAGCCGCGACTATCGCCTCGCAGTCTGGGACGACGACAAGAACGCGGCGACGCCCGAGGTCCAGGGCAACCTGACGGGAGCGGCCGGGCAGACCGGCGCGCCCTTCCACTTCACGCAGCAGTACCTGAAGGATCTCCAGTCGGGCGACTCGACGGGCATCGGCTCGCTCTCGAACAACGTCCAGGGGAGCGTCCTCGAGCCGCTGCCCCGCGCGAGCATCTCGATCGCGCCGAGCGATACGAATGGCATTGGCGAGCCGCACACCTTCACGGTCACGTTGCTCAAGGACCTCGACGACGGCGCCGGCTCCGTGCCGGCGGCGGGCGAGCACGTGAACGTGACGCTTTCCGCGTCGGATGGCGCGGTGGTGCAGGTGAACGCGGCGGCCAGCACCTGTGACGACGCGGGCGCGAACACGAACGCCAGCGGACAGTGCACCATCGTGTTCACCTCGAACACGGCGGGCACGATCACCGGCACGGCCACGGCGACGCTCCTGCTCGGCGCAACCTCCGTGACGGTGTCGACCGACGGCTCGGGAGACAACTCGCCGCCGGCGGTCAAGGCCTTCTTCGCCGGGACGATCCGGTGGCTGAAGCACGACGGGAACGGACAGCTCCTCGGCGGCGCGGTGTTCACGCTCTGCCGGACGCACCTGTGGAACAGTGACCTGAACGGCGGCGACGGCGGCTACACCGACATCGATCCGGATGTCTGCTCCGACGTTACCGACAACGTGTCGGGCACCGACAGCCCGAGCGCACCGCCGCCCGCGGATCGCGACGGCACGGCCGGCGAGTTCGAGGTCGGCGGGCTCATCCTCGGCAAGTACACGATCCAGGAGAAGACCCCGCCGCCCGGGTATATCCCCGATCCGGACACCGAGCACGCCGACCTGTCCACGGCGGTCACCAGCGTCACGATCGAGACCGCGTTCGTGGACATCGCGCCCGACGCGTTCATCAGGATCGGGCCGCCGCTGGAGACCAACGACGTGGGCGAGTCGCACACGTTCACGGCGGTGATGACGGCGATCCCGAACGGCGGTACGCCGGTGTCGATCGCCGACTTCACGATCACGGTGACGCCGACGCCGAGCACGCCGGGCACCACGACGTGCGCCGCGTTCGACGCCGCCACGAACAGCAAGACCTGCACTCGCACGATCAGCAGCAACGTGGCCGGGACGTTCACGGCCAATGCCACCGCGACGGCGACGGTCGGCGGCGTCACGCTCACCCGCGACACCGACCCGGCAACGGCGAACATCGGCGCCGGCCCGGGCGGCAGCGGCCCGGCGGTGAAGATCTTCGTGGCTCCGCTGCTGAGCATCATCAAAACACCGGACGCGTCCACGGATCCCGGCGGAACCGTGCACCCCGGGGACAGCGCGAGGTTCACGATCACCGTGAGCAACAGCGCCGCGGCGGGGACGGGAACCGCGAACGGCGTGACGATGACGGACACGCTCCCGGCCGGCCTCTCCTGGTCGGACAACAGGGCCGAGTGCACCATCACGCAGATCCTGGTCAACGCGGTGAGCCGCGACCGGATCTTCTGCGACATCGGATCGCTCGCGCCGGGCGCCAGCTTCACGGTCGTCGTCGCGGCACGGGTCCCGATCGACTTCCTGCAGATCCCTCCGTCGCCGTCGGGCACCCCGCTCGAGATCGACGGGAACCTCAGCGACGAAGCCGGGGGCGGGAAGGACTGGGCGACGCTACCGGCCGGTCTCTTCAGCTGCACGACGACGCCCAGGGTGGGCTGTGACATCGACCTGCCGACGGGCACGTCGGACAACTCGTTCGGGCAGGGCTCCAAGGAGGACACCCCGGCGCCGTCGGTCGTCGCCGGCTCGATCCCGAACAACAAGAGCGACCTGCTGCGCTTCTACGTGTCCAACGAGCGCTTCCTGGCGACGGACTACCTGTACTTGGCATGGGAGCGGGTGCAGGAGCCCAACGGCACGACCAACATGGACTTCGAGTTCAACCAGTCCAGCCAGCTGAGCGCCAACGGGGTTACGCCCCTGCGGACGGCCGGGGACATCCTGGTCAAGTATGACCTGGCGCGTGGCGGCACCGTCCCGACGCTCGGCCTCCACCGGTGGGTGACCGCGGCGAGCGCCGGGGGACAGACGCCCGCGCAGGTGTGCGAGGCGTCGAATACTTTCCCCTGCTGGGACAAGGTCACGCCGCTGACGACGGACGTCGCGGGCGCCATCAACACCGGGACCGTTCCGGAGCCGATCGCGGGTGGCACGCTGAGCCCGCGCACCTTCGGCGAGGCGTCGATCAACCTGCAGGCCTCCGGCATCTTCACGCCGGGTGTGTGCCGGGTCTTCGGCAGCGCGTACCTGAAGAGCCGCTCGTCGGACAGCTTCTCGGCCGAGCTGAAGGACTTCATCGCGCCGATCCCGGTGCTGCTCTCGAACTGCCAGCCCAGGGTTCTCGACAACGAGGCGTGGGCGAGCGCAACCAACTTCGCCCCGTCCGGCGGTAACCTGGGCGATGCGATCTCCGACACCGGCAGGATCGTGGTGACGGAGAACCAATGACCTGACAATCGACGCTTGAGCGAATCGAACAGTGCAGCGGGGGCGGATGGATGCACATCCGCCCCCGCGTTCTTGCACCCGGAGCAGAGACGAGTGCTCCTGACGGCGCGCGTAGATTAAGGAATGAATCCTTCTCCAGCGCGCCGCAGCTTAAGCGCGGTCCGTTAGACGGCGCGAGGGGGGTCCATCATGGGGTTGGATTCAGTTGAGTTCGTCCTTGCACTAGAAGAATCGTTTGATCTGTACATCCCGGATGCTGACGCGGTCGTCCTGACCACTCCGCGCAAGGTCATCGACTACCTTGCCAATCGGCTCACCGCTGTCAACGCGTCCCAATGCTTGGATCAGATGGCGTTCTATTCGGTTCGGCGCGCCGGTATGCAGGTCCTGGGGCGAGCGCGGACGGCCTTCACGCCCCAGGCTCGGTGGGACGAGCTCCTTCACGCGAAGCATCATCGCCGGCAGTGGGAGCTTGTTGGCCAGGCGACCGGGCTACCAACGTGGCCAGGCCTGAGTGTCTGGGGTTCATTCCCGTCGGACGTAGCCACAGTGGGAGGAACGGCGCGCTTTCTTGCGGCGAAGTGTCCAAGCGCCCTCAAGAGAAAAGCTCCTACCTGGACTAAAGAAGAGATTGCCGAGGGAGTCACTCGACTGATGGCCATCGAGCTTGGTATTACCCAGTTCAACCTTGATGATAGGTTTGTTCAGGATCTTGGAGTCGATTGACGCGCCGTCTAACAAGCGCTCGAAGCTGACGGCGCGCGCAAATTGTGGAATGAATCTTTCTTCAGCGCGCTACAGCTTAAGCGCCATTCGTTAGGCCACACACAGCCGGTTGCGGGAGGGTTTCGTGGTCCGAACTTCATTCCTTGCTGCTCTCGCCCTCTTGGCAGCAGTTGCCGCTGGCAATGCTCAGACGTCGTTCGTTCTCCCCGACACCCAGGATCTTGGCTCGATCGAGCGTGCCATTGTGCGACTTGAAGTGAATCGGAGCGGTTTCATCAACCATCATGACACCCTCGCGCTGCGAAGAATCTATGCCGATGACTTCCATGGCATAGCGGCCGGCGGCCTTATCGTCGACCGACCGCGCCTAATGCAGGTCTTCACGCGTGACGACACCTCGGATGTCTTCACAATTGATCAAATCGCGATCCGAGTCCTCGGTCGCTCCCGAGATGCAGTTCTTTACCAGGCCCGGTTAACGACGCGTCGAAAGTCTGGCGAGCAGGTTGCGCAGTCGCTGTTCATGCACGTCTACGTTTTGAGGGATGGCCGCTGGCAGATCATTGGCGCTCAGGGCACGCCCGTGGCGGGCTCGTGAGGGTGTGGCCTAACCCGCGCTTGAAGCTGCCGGCGCGCGTAGGATATTGAATGACACGTTTTTCTTCAGCGCGCCGCAGCTTAAGGGCGGTCCGTTAGGCCGCGCGACCTTGGAACGTTTTTCCTACGGCTTCGTGCTCTTGGTTTCGGTCGCCGGCACGATTTGGCTGTTGTCCAATTCTCCTTTGTTCGACGAAAACCCGCACTTTGGCATATCTAGCCTCTGGCGTCTTATTCGCCTGGTGGGCAATTCGTGGTCTGCGCGCGGAGGCCGCGAGTCGGGACGAAAACGAAGTCTTTGCAAGAGCCGAGCAACTCGAAAAGACGGACCCGGGCGCCGCCGATCGGCTCCTCGATTCCTACTTCACGAAGAAAGGGGAGCTGGCGGCTCAGGAACGTGCGAAACTCTGGGCCATAGCCTCGCAGGACCGCGGGGCCGCGGCGCGCCTTGAGCGATTGTTGAAGGGCGATCTATGGCGTCATGAATTGATGCGGCGACAATGGATTCCCACGGTGCCTGCGGAAGAACGGTCTGCGGCAGCAGAGATGGTGGACCAGAGAGAACGCCAGACGCGCGAAGCGTTGGAACGAGTTCTCCTCATCCGCGAGGAGCTGAAGGCCTGATCTGTGGCGCGCGGCCTAACACGTGCCTGAAGCTGAAGGGGTTGCTCTAAATACCGTGGCCGAGTGGCACGCTCCTGACCGACGGTTTCGATTCGATGAAGGTGGTGTTGCGGTTGGACTTGGTGTAGGTGACCCCTTAGCTTAGGCCATCGTCGTCAGGCTGCGTCCGGGCACATGTCACCTCTAGCCGTTCGCGTCGGTGTGGGCGTCCTCGCTCTCCTCGCTCTTATCGCCCTGCGCGGCAAGCGCTGGGCCTACCCCGCTTTTGTGGTGCTCGGGCTCCTCTACTTTCCCGCGCAAACCCACTTCCACGTGCACGCCCCGAAGTGCGAGCAGCTCCTTCCCACGATGCACGTGCTGGTCCTCTCGCTGCAGAACTACGCGTACATCGCGCTGTTCGCCGGCTTCTACTGGATGTCGTGGGTACAGTTCGGGAGGTCTGACGCGCGCGGCGTCTGGGCGCTCCTCGCGACGCTGCTCGTGGCAGCCCTCGTCGAGCTCGCCGAAGGCATGACGGGCGGAGGGCGTGGACAGGTACATTGCCGCGTGCGGGATCTCGTACCGGACGTCGCCGGCGCCCTGGGCGCGGCGCTGCTGCTCGCTATCTGGGCTCGGCTCCGCCGGAAACCGGCGTACGTTAGACTCGTCAGGCGTCACCCGGCGGCCGCTCCACCCCCGGCTGCCCCAACGTCCCGTGCTGTCGTTCCACCTCGCGGTGTCGTTCCGCCCCCGCCCTCCCGGGGTCTACCGGGGCTGTACGTACCTCCGCCCGCCCCCCCGGACTCTTCACCGGGCCCGAGCCCTGTCACGCCATCGGCGGACATGGCTCCGACGCATGAGGTCGCGCCGAGGGAGGGGGGGGCGATCGCCGCACGTCGAGCGGTCGTGCAACGCCTTCAGACGATCCTGGGACGTCTCAGGGAAATGTTACAACGCCTGTGGATGACCATACGTGGACGTCGCCGCACGATCGTCGTTGGCGGCATCGTCCTGGCGCTTGTAGGCGCCGGGGCGTTTGTGATTCTGCGCCTCCCGGCGCCGGCGCCTGTCACCCAACCGACCGAGGCACCGCCCCCAGAGCCCCCACCGCCACCGCCTCGGCCCCTCCAGTCGGAAGCCGAGGGGTACTACGAGCCGAGCTACAAGTTCACGGTCTCCGATCGGCGCTTCACCCGCCTGACGCTGCGTCCCGAACCCTTTGTCACGTTCTCGCGGACCGGGACACGGCAGGAAGTGGGCTGTGCCGATGCACGGATTAGCCCGGCTGCGGTACACCTGCGCTGCGAGTTCGAGCGCGTCGGCACGGTCACGATCGAGGGCCAGTTCCCGTCACGCTCGGTCACGAGCCGCCTCGACGCGCCGGTCCTGAACGCCTTGGTCACGCTCACCAATACGCGCGGTGAGACGCTGTTCCGCGCGCGCGAGTCGTTCTATTGGCACGCGCCCGACTGAGGATGGCGGAGCGTCTGATCACCCTAGATGTGCGAACGCGGGTGAAGTGGCGCCAGTGGCTCGCGGAGCACCACGCGTCCAGCCCCGGCATCTGGCTCGTCCGGCATAAGCAACACACCGGCGTGAAGTCGATGCCCTATGAAGACCTCGTGCGGGAGGCGCTCTGCTTCGGGTGGATCGACAGCCTGATCAAACGCCTGGACGACAACCGCTACGCGATCAAAGTCACGCAACGCACAGCGACGAGTAAGTGGTCGGATATCAACCGGAGACGCTGGAAGGAGCTCCAAGCGGGCGGCCGGCTTGCAGCAGCTGGCCTCGCCGCGGCTCCGACGGGAAACAGCTATGCGCCGCGTCCTTCGATCCCGTTGCTGCCAGCCTACATTGGCAAAGCACTCAAGACGAACCTCAGAGCGTGGCAGCACTTTCAAGCGCTTGCCCCGACGTATCGGCGGGATTTCGTCGTGTGGATTCATACCGCCAAGCGGCGTGAGACACGGGACAGGCGTATTCGCGAATCGGTAGGACTCCTCTCGGCCGGCAAGAAGCTCGGTTTGAAGTAGAGTCTTTCGTCAGCGCGCCGCAGCAAAGGAGGTGTCGGTGCACGTGAAGTCGTGTATGCCGGTTATCCCAAGCGCGGATCTTGAAAAGAGTCTGCGCTTCTGGGTGGAGGGTCTTGGTCTTACCATGGACCGAGCGATGCGGCAGGACGGTCGCCTCATCGGCTGTATGGTTCACGATGAGCACTTGTACTTTTGGCTCAATCAACGCGCAGGCACACCGATCAAGCCAGAGAACTACGAGGGCGTTCGGCTCTACTGGGCGCCCCGTGATATCCACGGACTGCGAGCGCGCCTGGAAAGGCTAGGGTACGCCGTGTCAGAGATCACTGACCGCGACTATGGTCAGACGGAGTTTTTTGTGACGGACGATGACGGATATTCGCACTGCTTTGGAGTAGCAACCCCCAAGGGCGGCTAGCCGGCGCACGTGGTCGAGATAAACTGAACCTCTCATGAGGCCGATTGTCGAACCACACGATCCAGACTTCCGCACGCGGGTCAAGGCCAGCTTCTCACGTCAAGCATTCATGACCACGCTCGGCGCTTCATTGGAACTCGTTGAAGCGGGCGAAGTGCACATCGGACTGCCGTTTTCGACGCACCTGTCGCAGCAACACGGCTACTTGCATGCAGGTGCAACAACCGCAATTGCCGACAGCGCAAACGGATATGCCGCGCTCACATTAGCACCTGCCAACGCCGAGGTATTGGCGGTGGAATTCAAGATCAACCTAATGGCCCCGGCATCGGCGCCCCGATTTCTCGCCCGCGGAAGAGTCCTCAGGCCAGGTCGTCGCCTTTCTGTTTGCCTTGCTGAAGTCGTTGCCCTAAACGGTACGGATCAGGAGGTAATCGCGACCATGCTCTCGACGGTCAGCATCAGACCAGCGGGTCGGCCGGCCTAACCTGAAGCTGGCGGCGCCCGGTCTCTGAGGTAGTCTTCTATTCTATGAATCGCTCTCTCATTGTCGCCGTGGCTATGACAGCAGCGTACGGCGCTGCGACCGCAGCACAATCGCGGCCGCCGGTTCGCGCCGTGCAGCGCGTCGTTGACTCCTTGGCGCATACGTACATCGAGGCCCAACACGCCCCGGCCGTATCAATCGCGATCCTCCGAGGCTCGGACACTATCGTGCGCGCGGGTTATGGCTTTGCCGACCTCGAGCAACAGGTCGGCGCTTCGCCGTCGACGCTGTACCAAATCGGGTCAATCACAAAACAGTTCGCGGCGGCTGCCGTCATGCGCTTGGTCGAAGCCGGTCGTATCAATCTCGACGACTCGATCAGCGGCTACATCAGCGGACTGCCAACAGACTGGCGGCGGGTGAGCGTGCGTCAACTGCTCAATCATACCTCGGGCATTCCCAGCATGACGGACATTGGGCCGAGGTGGCTGAACCGTTGGCGCGAGGACATGTCCACGGACACGCTCGTTGCACTCACCGCGCGAGACTCGATGTGGTTCAAGCCGGGGACTGCGTGGCGCTACGACAATACCGGCTACATTCTCGTCGGCATGCTGCTCGACCGTGTGACGGCAGAGCCCTTTCCCAGCTACCTCGAAACGAAGCTTCTGCGTCCGCTCGGCTTGGTCCACAGTTACTACTGTGACCTCCGTCGTGTGCTTCCTGGTCGGGCGCAGGGTTACGACCACGATTCGACGGGCTGGCACCGCGCCGCGTACTTCAGCATGACGCAGCCATACTCGGCCGGGGCGATGTGTGCGACGGTCGATGATGTCGCGCGGTGGAATTTGCTCCTCTCCACAGGGAAGGTGGTGACGCCGGCCTCGTATCGAACCATGACGACGCCGACGGGCGCCGCCCAGGCGCGGCGCTACGGCTTTGGTCTCGTCGTCGACACGCTGGGCGGCCACCGCATGATCCAGCATGGCGGCGGGATCATCGGGTTCACGAGCGCGAACGGGTACTTTCCCGATGACTCGTTATCGGTCACCGTGCTCACAAACTCCGGTTCGTGGGGCCCTGACTCTCTATTCAGAAACGTAGCGCGTGCAGCGTTGGGACTTCCGCTGGTTGGTTCTGTTCCCTGACGGTCTCGAGTAGGACCGATGGCAGCAGGATCCGCATCGCAAGCGCGGGGCACGCGTTCTTTGCAGCGGTCTTGATCTGGCTCGGAGCCATGGGCCTCAGCAAAGGCAACTTCGTCCAGGTTTGGCAGCCCGTGCCCAAATGGGTGCCTGCGCGCGAGCCACTGGCGTATCTTTGCGCCTTCATCTCCCTGGCATCCGGTATCGGCCTGCTCTGGCAGCGCACCGCGGCCGTCGCCGCACGCGTGGTCTTCGTGTCGCTCATGGTTTGGCTGCTGGTGCTGAGATTGCCCAACCTCTTCTTCCAGACTCCCGTCGTGCTCGTTGCCTGGACGTTCGGTTCGACGGCCGTGATGGTGGCGGCCGCCTGGGTGCTGTACGTCTGGTTCGCCAGTGACCGCGACCGGGCGCGCCTCGGTCGCTTCGCCGACGAGACGGGCGTGCGCATCGCGAGGGCGCTCTACGGCCTGTCCTTGGTCCCCTTCGGGCTGGCCCACTTCATCTATCTCGATGCAACCACAGTCCTGATTCCGCGTTGGCTGCCGTGGCACGTGGCGTGGGCGTACGTCACCGGCGGCGCCTTCATCGCGGCGGGGTTGGCGGTGACTGTCGGTGTTTTTGCGCGCTTGGCCGCCGCGCTCTCGACGCTGCAGCTCGGCCTGTTCGGTCTGATCGTGTGGGTACCCCGCGTGTTGGCGGGCCCCGTCAACGACTTCCAATGGGGCGAGTTCGTCGTGACGTGCGCGCTGACGGCGAGCGCTTGGGTGGTGGCGGATTCCTACCGCGGCACGCCCTGGCTCGCGGCTGGAATCTCTCTTCAGCGTGCCGCAGCGTAAGCGTACTCCCTTAGACGGCCCTCCATTGCGTCTCGGGCAGGCTTACAAAGCGCCTTGGCGTGCGGGTGGTTGAGCTTCTTCGACCGCGCTTATCCCCCGAGGTCTCTGTCCGTCCGCCGGCGGGCGTTTCGCCAAACGCCTGTGACGCCGAGGGCGATGAGCAGGGCGGCGATGGATATGGAGATTGTGAGCCCACGGGCGGTCGGATCGCTGAACATCATAATCGAGCTGCCCACGTAGACGATCGGCACCGCAAATCCTAACAGGATGAGCTCGATGCCGGCGTGGACATTCGCGCGTCGGCGCATTCTCTCGCGTTGCTCCTGAGGGAGCTGTGGCCAGTTAAACCGAAATGGTTGAAGCCAACCCACGTGCGGGTGGCGGCGGGACAACGCCGACAGGCCAAACATGCCGGCTAGGACCCCAAGGATCACGAGCTGGACGATCTGCCACATGGTCCATTCCCAGGGCTTGAGGGAGATCGAATCTAGAGAACGCCGCCGCGGTCTCCAAATCCGAAGCCCCCAGGACCGTCCCTGCTGGCAGCGCGGCGCAGCTCAGACGCACCCGTTAGGCAGCGCCACCGTCCGTTCCTTCGCCGCGATCGCATCGGACCGATTGACAGCGTGAGCGGTGCGGGGCAGACTAACCGCTCCCCGCTTTTCGGAGCGTCCCCCATGAAACACCCAAGCATCCTTGCTGTCGCCGTCCTCGGTCTCATAGCAACCCCCGCCGCGGCGCAAGTGAAGTTCGCGGCCAAGCCGGTCCTACAGAGTGGCACGACCGCTGGGGGCACGTCCATTGCTTATCCAAAGACCGACAGCGCCGAAGTAACCGCATTAGTGCTCGACATCGGCCCCGGAGGCGAAACAGGCCGTCATATGCATCCGTACCCCACGTTCGTTTACGTGCTTGAGGGAGCAATCGACGTCGCGATGGATGGAGGCGCAGTTCGCAGCTACAAAGCTGGGGATTCGTTCCTCGAGGCGGTCAACGCGTGGCACAACGGCAAGAACAACGGTACGACACCAGCGAAGGTCCTCGTGGTCTTTGCCGGCGTGCGCGGAAAGCCGAACCTCGTGCGGCCCCAATAGAGATCCCGAGGAGCCACGCTGGGCAGAATGTTGAAGCTGTCATGACGTTGCAGCCACGGGTGACGTCGTTCGCGCCCCAGTTCTTGGTCGCCGACCTGCAGCGCTCGATCAGCTACTACCGGAAGGTCGGCTTCACATTTGGTGAGCCGTGGGACGGGTTCTATGCGATCGGGGAGCGAGACGGGCTGGAACTCCATCTCAAGGAGGCGCCGAGGAGCGACGCCGATCGCCAACACCGCCGCGAACACGAGCATCTCGATGCGGCAGCCGGCGTCGACGGCATCGAAGCGTTCTACGCGCAATGCGTCGCGAATGGCGTAACGATTCTCAAGCCGCTCGCGGCGACCGCCTGGGGGACGAAGGATTTCTACATCGAGGACCCGGATGGATATGTCATCGCGTTCGGGGGCCGTCCACTTGAGAGCGCCGCGCCGCCACGCAATCCCCGTCCTTGATGGCGCGCCATCCACTAGATTGCACGGCACCTCTTCAATGCACCTCGCGCTTGCAGTAATGGACCAGGAACCCAGCCTCCAAGTGATTTGGGGCGGGGCGGTCGCGCTGGGGTTGATCGGCTACGCGGCCGTGCGCTTTCGACGCTGGCTGGTCCTTCCAGCCCTGGCCGTCATCGCGATTGCGGTGTGGACGCAACTCGGTGATCTCTTCGACCCGCAGGTCGGCCCGGCAATCATGCGTAAGGCGGGGATGTGGTACGTGGGGCAAGCGTGCGCCGCAGCTGCTTTGGCCGTGATCGTATGCATCCTGGGCCTGGCTCCGAAACGTGCGGCCTGACACACGCCCAGACTAAGGAGAAAGAGCATTTGGCAACTGAGGGGGTCCAATCTCATGAGACTTGCTCGCGCGGTTCTGTTGTGTAGCGGTATCGTGGCGTGCCACCGCCCGACCGAAGTCCGCGGTATCTATGTCAGTCAAAACGGCGTGGGAACGTTCTTTCCCTGTGATGATCCCAAGAGTGCCGTGATTGTGCCGAATTCGTCGCTCGTCGTCAGGTACGAGAAAACGGCGAACGCACCGAGCAAAGCCGTCTACGTGCGCCTGCGCGGACTCAATGCGCGCTCAGGAAGTATCTACAGTGGCCGAAAGTACTTTTTGGTCCAAGAGATCTTGGAGGTGCGCGCGCGAGCAGCAGGGGAGTGTCCGGCAGTGGCGCATCCGGTTACGTCGGTGGTGCCGTAGGTTTTGGGGAGGCCCGTGAGCATCAGAGAGTGGATGTCCACGCTAAAGGACGAGCCGAGCCCCGACAAAGAATCGATGAATCAGGTGGTCATGGCCACCGTAATCGGGCTCGTCGCCGGCCTCGCCATCAGCGCGCTGATCGTCGTATCGCATGACCTCCTCACCGTCGGTCGGCTCCTGTTTCCGCGAGTACTCTTCGGCAGTGCGGTTGCGGCGCTCCTCGCCACCACCGCCTTCGGCAGGGGCAGAACCCATTTTGCCAAGCAAGCGCTCTACGACTTCCCGCTCCTCGCCCTCGATATCGTCATGATCGTCGCCGCGGCCGCGCTCGTGGGACTCATGACCCGCGAAAGCTTCTCGTTCGACGGCTGGGCATGGGGTTGGCTCGCGGTTGTCCTCGCATGCCAGCTCGTCCGCAACTTCCGGCTCGGCGCCAAGAAAGTCACAGGTCTGCGGCTGGGAATCCTGTGCCTCATCCTGGGCCTGACTGCGAACATCGCCATCCTGCTTTTTGCTCGAGGCGACGAGCGAGTGGCGGCGGTTGCATCGGCCGCTGCCTTGATTCTCGTTGCTATTCAATTCTGGCGCGAAGTGATCACCCCATTTCGTTGAATCAACCGGAGGGCGCACGCACCTTATCCAAGAGCTGGAACGGACTCGGGACGAGACGCTGAAGTGCTTCTCGCTCAACCGTGAGGACCTGGCGCGCACCTACGGGCCGGGCAAGTGGTCCGTCGCCTATATCCTGCACCACCTCTCCGACAGCGAGAGCGTCTTCTTCGATCGCATCCGTCGAGTGCTCAGTGAGCCCCGTCCGGTGGTATGGGTGATGGATCAGGATGCATGGGCCCGGGGTCTCGACTATTCGCGCGTGCCGCTGGACATCTCCCGGCGCGTCTATGAATCGGTTCGCAACGCAATCATCTATTATGCTGGTGTGCACTATGAGGGGAGCGGCCATCTCGAGTTCGTGCATAGCGTAGACGGCGTACGCACGTTGCGGGAGGAATTCGACAAGGTCGCCGCGCATAACGAACATCATCTGAGTCAAGTCAGGTTGGCGCTTGGTAGTACGTAAACCTAGAAGGAAATCCGCACTCCAAACGCCAGCCCGCCGCCTGGCGCCGGGCCAACCTGCAGCCGCTCCAACGGCACGCGCGACCACGTGTAAGTCTTCTCCGCCGATCCCGCGATCACTCCCGCCAGGGTACCGACCAGGCCTAGCACAGCTATCCGGGTGTCGAGGTTCGGAGAGACCTTGTAGGCGAGGCACACGAGCGGGGTGCAGTCTCCGTTTTCATCCACCCAATCCGGGGAGGCCGCCACGGCGAGAAGCGTTGAGCCCTTCGGCTTGCCCGTCCTCCCTCACCACCAGCGTATCGGTCTCCAACGCCACCAGCGTGCCTGTGATTCGGCCCAGGCTCGACGCGTCGAGCCGGACTCGCGCCCCCGGCTCGAGGCGGGGCGGGGACGGCGGGGCCGGGGAGGGCGCCTGCGCACCGGTGAGTGTCTCCCGGGGGAGACATCCGTGTAGTAGTCTATTGTTCGTGAACGAGCATTTGCTGTTGCCACAGCTCACCGAGGGGCGGTTCGTCCACCAGTCGCCCGTCGTCAAGCTGTGCAAGGGCCTTCTTGCAGATGCGCTCAACCGCGGCTTTGAGCGCCTGGAGGTCGTGGCGCCTCGCGAGGGCTCGGCCATCGCCGAGATCCGTGCCTATCGGGGTGAGTGTGCCAGTCGGTATTTCGAGCTGCCCGCTTCGATGCATCACGCCGTTGTGAGCCGATTCAAGGCGATGGCGAAGATGAGACGCACGCGACCCGTCGATACGGCGGGATTGATCCAGCTCGAGCGATCTCGGGGCAAGCCCATCCAAATCCGCGTAACGACGAGTGCTCGTCCGGATGGACAAGCGGACGTGATCATGAACCTCCCAACCTGCCCGTGAAACGTTGCGCTCGCTCGGTCGTTGCCACATGCACCCTCGCTGTTCTGAGTCTTCTGGTGGCCGTCGGGGCGTTCGGATGTGCCGACCTGAAGGATATCCTTTCGCTACAGCAGGGCCTCGCACGCGAGTTCCAAACGTCTGCAATCAGTGTCAACCTCAATAACTCCGCGTACCTCACTGTCGTTTTCTCCAATTCCCCTGTCGCCGATTCGTCCGACGCTGCGCAGTCCGCATTTGCTCGTCGCGTAGCTGAGTATGTGCGCGATCACTACCCGCACTATGACCAGCTGCAGAGTATTCAGGTGGGGTTCGCGTCGATGAAGGGCGTGGGAATAACGTTTACGTCGACGCGCATCCCGTATCAGTTCACCCCGAGCGAGCTCGGCATGCCGAGCCAACCGAAAAGCGCAACCGTTCCGAAGTCGGCCGTCTAATGCACGGCAAGATCTGTTATCTGGAAATACCTGCGAAGACCGCCGAAGCGTCTGCCGAATTCTACAGCACCATTTTCGGTTGGAAGGTCAGGCGCCGTGGAGATGGCGAGCTGGCGTTCGATGACACGGGTGGCGTGAGCGGGACCTGGGTAAAGGAGAGCGACCGGACCCCCGACGAACGGACCCGCACCTACATCATGGTCGATGCCATTGCGGACACACTGAAGCGAATCGAGGCTGCGGGTGGCCGCGTGCTGACGCCGCGTACCCCGATCGGAACAGGGATGGGCGCATTTGCCGTGTTCGCGGATCCGGTCGGCAATGAGTTCGGCCTGTATGAGGAACCTCGTTGAGAATTGCTCTCTGTTCCCGTCTGCTTGTGCTCGTGCTGAGCTCCGCCCTCTGCGGCGAGGTCCTCGGCGCTCAGCGTCCGGTCGGCATCTTTACCACGCAATCGAACGTCGGTCGAGCCAGCGGTTCCGCATCATACGACCCGCAGCAGCAGACGTATCGGATCGCGGGCTCGGGTCAGAACATGTGGGACTCGCGGGACGATTTTCATTTCGTCTGGAAACGGATCAGCGGCAACTTCATCCTCTTCACGCGGGCGCGCTTCATCGGTACGGGCGTGGAGGAGCATCGGAAGATCGGCTGGACCATTCGCCCCTCGCTTGGGCCCAGCAGCGCGCACGTGACGGCGGCACTGCACGGCAACGGCTTGATGTCGCTCCAGTTCCGCCGGCAGACGGGCGCGATCACGGAGGAGGCCAAGTCGGCGGACAGCCTCCCCGGCGCGGATGCGGTGATCCAGCTCGAGCGGCGCGATGGCGAGTACTTCATGTCGGTGGCGCAATTCGGTGACACGCTCGTCACGCAGCGACTCACCGACGTCTCACTCCCCGATACGGTCTACGTCGGCCTGTTCGTGTGCTCGCACAACGATACCGTCACGGAGCGGGCGATCTTCAGCAACGTGCGCATCACGGTGCCGGTCCGCTGACTTGTTAGGACGCGGGGCATTTCTCGTGATCGCATTCAACCTTCGCATCGCCTAGTTCGAGAGCCATGACCCACATCGCCTTCAGTGAGGTCGGCGTGGACTTCGGCGATACGACGCTGTTCTCGGACGTCTCATTCACGGTCGCGCCGGGCGAGCGCTGGGGCATCGTGGGCCGGAACGGCACGGGGAAGACGACGCTGTTCCGCCTGTTGACCGGTGAGCTCGAGCCCACGCGTGGGAGCATCGCGCGCGCGCCGGCGCTGCGGGTGTCGCTGCTCGAACAGCACCGCGATTACGGCGCCGCGACCACCGTGTGGGAAGCGGCGGCCGGCGAACTCGCCGAGCTCCTGGCGCTGGAGCAATCGCTGGTCGAACAGGCCGCGAATCTCGCGCACGACTCCTCGCCCCGGGCGCTGGCTCGGTACGGCGAGGACCTCGAGCGGTTCGAGCGCGACGGAGGCTACGCCGTGACCGCGCGCATCGACGCGGTGTTGCACGGCCTCGAGTTCGATCCCGCCCAGGCCCGTGTCACGCCGCTCTCCGCGCTGAGCGGCGGCGAGCTCGGCCGGCTCGGCCTCGCCCGGCAGCTCATGACGACCGCTGACGTACTGCTGCTCGACGAGCCGACCAACCACCTCGATCTCGAGACGACCCGCTGGCTCGAGCAATACCTCGTCGCGAGTGAGCGCACCGTGCTGCTCGTGAGCCACGACCGCGCGTTTCTGGCCGCGACCGTGGATCACGTGCTGCATCTCGAGGGTGGCACCGCGACGGCCTATGAGGCGGGCTACACCGGTTTTGTCGCCCAACGCGCCGAGCGCCGGCTCGCGCAGCAGCGGGCGTTCGACCAGCAGCAGCGCACCATTGCGCACGAGCAGGATT